>Ga0126381_100004916_pt1 | contig 14604 bp, 10 predicted proteins | sample PanSoiMetPlot_28_FD_96465 | JGI IMG/M metagenome (GOLD analysis project Ga0126381, IMG submission 96465) | Tropical forest soil microbial communities from Panama - MetaG Plot_28 | ecosystem: Environmental > Terrestrial > Soil > Tropical forest > Bulk soil | place: Panama | collected 2016-02-17
ATCGAGGTTGATCTGAAGCAAACGCAAGGTATCGACTCGAAACCTGTACCGATTCAGCGAGTAAGCATCTCGGTTAGCGATGACCGGGCGTGGACGGCTTTGGCTGAGGATTCGAGCCGCTCCCAAAAACTTGATCGCCTTAAACGCCTCAAGGAGCAATTGGCAACAATTCCCAGCGTCCAACTTCCGGTGATGGTGGAGCAACCGCCCTATGGGCGAAGGGCTACCCTGGAATTCGAGCGCGGCAATTTTCTAACCAAGATCGGTCCCGCACTGACGCCCGATGTGCCCGCAATCTTCCCGAAACTTCCCTCCGACGCTCCACGCAACCGCTTAACTCTGGCCCAATGGTTTTTCATGCCCGGTCAACCGCTAACTGCGCGCGTCGCGGTCAACCGCTACTGGGAAGAGCTTTTCGGCACCGGTCTTGTCGAAACGCTGGAAAACTTCGGTAGCGTGGGCGAGTCCCCTAGCCACCCAGAGCTTTTGGACTGGCTGGCCCTGCATTTTGAGAACGACCTTCACTGGGACAGGAAGGCGTTCCTGCGCGAACTGGTCACCAGTGCCACGTATAGGCAGAGTTCGGCTATAACTCCAGCTCTTATCGAGAAAGACCCACGTAACCGCCTTTTAGCTCGCGGGCCGCTTCAGCGTTTGACCGCGGAGATGGTACGCGATCAAGCGCTGGTTTCCAGTGGCTTATTGAGCACAGTTATGGGCGGGCCTCCGGTCATGCCGCCACAGCCAGCCGGAATCTGGAACTCGGTCTACAACTACTCGAAGTGGGTCGACGCCAAAGGCCCGAACCGCTATCGCAGAGCGATCTACACCTACATCAAGCGCACGAGCGGCTACCCGAGTTTTCTGATATTCGATGCTTCCGATCACGAGACGAGCCTGGCCAGGCGCATACCCACCAACACCCCTTTGCAAGCGTTGGTCACGCTGAACGACCCGGTTTACCAGGAATGCGCTCAAGCCCTGGCGCAACGCGTGCTGAAGGAAACCGCGAGTATCACTTCCCAGAGGCTGACCCGCGAAGAAACCCTGGATTCGCGGCTGGCCTACGAAACCCGATTAGTTTTGTCTCGCGACCCTACCCCGCGCGAATTGGCTCTTCTCCGCACGTTTTATGAACAAGCCTTGGCTGTGCCCAAGGCGCCGGTTTTAGTAAATGCGAGCGCCACGGGATACAACCGAAGCGTTGGCAATGTTTCAACTCGAGAGTTGGATGCATTCACAGCCGTGGGTAGCGTTCTCTTCAACCTTGATGCCGCTCTTACCAGGTGATCTATGACAGATTCGCGCAGATACCCAGTGTTGCCTAATCAGCCCGATGCCGAAAGTGAACCTCACGCTGGCGAGCCAGCTCGCGAGATGCACCCCGAAGAGATCTTCGCGCGCCTGCAAGCACAAACCCGGCGTCATTTTCTCCGCGGCTTGAGCGCAGGTGTCGGTTCGATGTTTCTCGGAGTATTGGTTTCACAGGACACGGGATCGGTGAAAGCAGCGGAGCGGAATGTTGACGGATCGCCGCGCCTCGATTTCACACGTGATCCGTCGCGACCGCTGGCGCCCTTACCGCCCGAATTCCCTGCCCGCGCAAAACGGATCATTTATCTCCATATGGCGGGCGCACCCAGTCAACTCGAGCTTTTCGACTACAAGCCGGATTTAAACAAACTCAATGGTCAGGACTGTCCTGCGTCCTTTCTCGAAGGCAAACGCTTCGCCTTCATCACGGGCGTGCCTAAGCTGCTAGGAGCGCAATATCCATTTCACCAGAGCGGAGACAGCGGCCAGTGGTTATCCGATCGGCTGCCGAATCTCGAAAAGCATGTGGATGATCTTTGCATCATCCGGTCCATGCGCACCGATCAGTTCAATCATGCGCCGGCACAGCTATTGGTACAGACTGGCAATGCACGTCTGGGCTATGCGTCATTAGGATCTTGGGTGATTTATGGCCTGGGAACAGAGAACCAAAATCTTCCAGGATTCATTGTCCTGGTGTCGGGTGGCAAGCAACCCGATGGCGGCAAACAACTGTGGGGGTCCGGCTTTCTGCCCAGCGTTTATCAGGGGGTGCAGTGCCGTTCGCAGGGCGAGCCTGTTCTTTATCTCGAAAATCCGGCAGGCGTCAGTCGCGCCCTTCGTCGCAGCGAATTGGATACCATCGACCAAATTAATCAGCAATCGCACGCAGAATTTGGGAATCCGGAGACGATCACGCGGATCGCCCAATATGAAATGGCGTTTCGCATGCAAATGGAGGCCAGCGACGTCTTTGACATCCAGAAAGAGCCAGCCAGCACTCTTGCCGCCTATGGATGCAAGCCTGGCCAGGAAAGCTTCGCGAACAACTGCCTGGTGGCGCGTCGCCTTGCCGAGCGCGGAGTGCGCATCATCCAGCTCTACCACTGGGGCTGGGACTCTCACGGTTCGAGCGCAAAAGAGGCATTAAACGTGGGTTTTATCGACCGTTGTCGGGAAACGGACCAACCCGTTGGCGCTCTTCTTAGCGATCTTAAACAACGCGGCATGCTGGAGGATACGCTCGTCGTGTGGGGCGGTGAATTCGGGCGTACCTCCATGCAGGAGAATCGCGGTGGGGCGGTCAATCCGTATGTCGGTCGTGACCACAATCCCAACGCCTTCACGATCTGGATGGCCGGGGGCGGAATTAAGCGAGGCACAAGCTATGGCGAAACTGACGCGATGGGCTATGAGGTGGTAAAGGACCCAGTGGAAATTCGTGATCTCCATGCCACGATGCTCTATGTCTTGGGCTTTAACCACCACAAGCTCAACTACTCTTTCCAGGGGTTGGATCAAAAGCTCACCAGCGTGAAACCTGCCCGTGTTGTGGCCGAGGTTTTGGCATGAGCGAGGCAGCGCGATCTAATGTTTAACTACGGTTGTCGCATTGGGGGCTATCGGCGTTCATGACATTTTCGGCTCGCGAGCTGTCTACCCGGACCCGCCTGGGCCTCCTTACCCTGGCTCCGATCCTTCTAGTGTTGTTGCTCGTCATCTTCTTCCCGCCTGACGGTTTGGACCGCAGTCAATCCGCACAGTTCATCGGGCGTTTTCATCTACTGGCTATACATTTTCCAATCGTGTTCATTTTGTTGGTCCCCATATTGGAAATCGTCGGACGAAGCCGCCGCTTTCCCGATCTACGCCCCGTGATCGAATTCGTAATGGGTCTCGCGACCGTCAGCGCCAGCTTCGCTGCAATACTCGGATGGTGCCTGGCACGGAGCGGCGGATACTCGGGCGCCTTGGTCAGTCAACACATGTGGGGAGGGATATGCGTGGCCGCAACCACCTGGTTGGCCTGGGTATTGCGCCTCGCTGACACAGAGAAACGGAAGCGTGTGTATGGGATCGCCTTGGCCATGATGGTGAGTCTGGTTTCCTTCACTGGTTATCGGGGAGGACAGTTGTCGCAGGGCGAGGACCACTTGACCGAGTACATGCCTGGTCCATTACGCGCGGTCCTGGGGATATCGAATGCGGTAAAGCCCGCCGCCAAGACGTCGACAGGCGCAAATCAGGCCACCTTTTATAGCACTTATATTCAGCCGATTTTCACCGCCCACTGTGTCGGCTGCCACGGACCCAACAAGCAAAAAGCTAAATTGCGGCTCGACAGTTACGAAGAACTGATGCGTGGTGCTAGCTGCGGGCATGTGATCAGGCCAGGCAATCCTCAAGGTAGTGAACTGTTTGAGCGAGTCACGCTTCCGGCAGACAACGACGATTTTATGCCCGCCGACAAGAAGCGGCCTCTTTCCTCGAGTGAAGTCAAGCTCGTTGAATTGTGGATTTCCGCCGGTGCCTCAGGAACCATGCCAGCAAACGGAATCAAAAATCTCCCCAGGCCGGACACCGCAGTGGCGGAAGTTAGCTTCCATGAGATTGATTCCGCTGCGGTGGCCAAGGAGCGGACCGCCCTTGCCGGTGCAGTTTCACAACTGCAGCAGCGCTTTCCTGGCATTCTGGACTATGAGTCGCGGAGCTCAGCTGATCTCGTAGTGGATGCGTCTCTGTGGGGTGCGAAATTTGGTGATAACGAGCTATCAGAATTCGCTCCTGTCAGGGAACGCATCGTAGCAGCAGATCTGACGAACACTACGATCACCGACCGGTCCGCGAGCTCAATCGCAGCCATGAAGCACTTGAGGAAACTCAGTTTGATGAACGACGGGGTCACGGACACAACCGTCCAAGCGCTTCGATCGCTAAGTGAGCTGGAATCACTCAACTTGTTTCATACTGCGGTGAGTGCGGCTGGCTTGCAGGCAATCTCCGGGCTTCCCAGATTGCAGAGGATTTATGTCCACCAGACAAAAATTTCCCCTGATGCGTCTATTCCGGTGCTACTAAAGGATAAGATTTCATTCTGATTGCATAGTTGCGCGACAATCGAGACACACCCTCTGCGTCCTGGCTGATGTATTGCAGAGGGCCTCGGAAGACACGCGCCATCACGAAGTTAGTGTTGACGACAATCACTCCACGCATCGCCCAAGCGGATCGTGCTCACCACGGCATCATAACTGGCGAGAACTCATTACTTTCGTTTTCCGAATTACATCTTTCGAGGGATGGACCAGAAGACGTGGTGGGTGCACGATGGACGAAGACTTACGGTGGTGTTCTCGTCAGGGGGAGGCGGGGACTCAGCGGAGTTGGACCGCTCGAATCTGAGTCGTGCGAATCGGGCGGTCCTTTGTCTTTTCGGCTAACGCCTACGGCACGAACTGGAGCCAAGCGTCGGACGATCTCGACGGATCGGGCTGCATAATCCTTCTCCATTACGACGTATTTATCGGAGTCGGCTCCGCTCGCGCCATAAGCGAGGCGGTCCCTCACCTGGGCGAGAAAATTCAGAGGCTTAGCGAGTTCCATAGAACCCGAAGACTGTTTTTCCTGAATCGCTAATGCCGCACCGAGATAATCCCAGGCAGGCTGTCTGATCGGATTCTTGACTAGCCTGGCGTAGCTGCCAACAAAATCCTTGATCGGTCGTTGACCGGATTCATTATGTCCCTGGGCAAGAAGCACTCCTGAATCGAATAGCGCGTGCGCGATCGCATCGGGATACTGTGTGTCCGCTTTTGCGATCGACAAGCCCTGCGAGAAAAGTTTCCCTGCCTCTTCATTCTTATCGGGAGCATAGAGCAAGCCGGCCCGCACTAAGGCAAGTGATCTGGCCAGGCGGGCAGCTGAATGCCGCCCAAGGGTTCGCTGCCAACTGCCATTCCGCCAGCGCCTCGTCATTGCGCGCCAAATCCTGCAGGATTTTGGCGCGTGCCTGCTGTGACAGAGCTGTCCCACCCTGTCTTCGCCCTTAACCGCGGCGGTCAGAGCTTCATCCGTGGCTTTCAGGGCGTCAGGCAAATCGTTCGCTCCTGCATTAATGGTTAGACTCAGCTAGCAGGTCCTGGACTGCCGCCATGGGATGAGGAAGAGCGGCTCCAGGGGTTGCCGCCGGCTGGGTTTGGCCAGCTGCGATTGTGAGCTGCAAAACAAGCAGAGTATCAGCGAGTGCAAGTTGAGCCGAGCATCTCGACGGGAGAGCATTCTTCCCTCCGGCGAATCAAGACCGGGACGACTATTTGCCCAACTGATCAAGCAGCGCTTGGGCCTCGGCTGCCTTGCTGCCATGCATCTGAACGATTATGCGTAGCTGCTCTTCGGCCGCTGAGACGTCTTTCTTTTGCAAGTAGGCCTCGGCGAGATAAAAGCGCGACGGTTCGGAATACGCCGGAACAGCGAGCACGATTGTCTTGCGGAAGAATTGGATCGCGGGATCGACTTGCCCGGTCCGCAGGTAGGAGGCTCCGAGGTAGAAAGCAAAACTTGGTACATCCGGGCTCGCTTTTGCAGCCGCACGCAACTCGGGAATTGCCCGGGCATAGTCGCCCTTGCTATAAAACTGCATCGCGTGCCGGAATTTATCATGGGCTGCGTCTTCAGTGCCACGAACCACGATGGGTGCGTATGGCGGCGCTTCCACCTTGGCGAGTTCTTCAAGGTTAGGTGCCTGCGTGGAGGGGTTGGTAGGGGTTGGATTTGGCGCTACCTTGATCGTCGAAGGTTGCGGTTTTGACGACTCTCTTCGCCCCGCATACCACCACATTCCCCCACAACCAAGACTAGGAGTGCCGCAACAGCCGGAGTCCAGGTCAAGAGTTGCCGCCAGGAAACGCCCTTAGCGCGGTTGCGAAGAAGAGGATTCTTCTCAAGATCGAGCTGCATCGCGAGGCCCATCTGCAGGGTTGCGAAACACGAATCGCACCCAAAGTAGTGCCGCTCGAAATTGTCCCGCTCCTCGTCCAAAAGACGGCCCAGCAGATATCTTTCGGAGACCTCTTCCTTGTCGACGTCCTGACAGTTCATTCTCTTTTCCTATGTGGCAAATTGGCTGGCGAACGTGACAGCTTGCTTTGCACAATCTCAGTTATTCTTTTGGAGGCGCGTACCTTCCGCGTTCGTACCACTTCCGGCGTGAGTCCGAGAATGCTGGCAATATCGGCCGGCTTGCGACCTTCCACCAGCGTCATCCACAAGATTTTTCGGTCGTCTTCGCCGAGATCCTGCAGCGCCTCGTGCACCAGTTCCAATCGTTCCGAATTCTCGAGCGCTTCGACTGTACCTGACTGGGCCAGATCCTCAGAAAGAGGTTCGAGTGACGGACGCTGGCTTTCATTGCGCATTCGATTGTTGATCAAATTGCGCGCTGTGCCATGAACAAAAGCAGGTAGCTTGTCAGAATCCTGAAGTTGACCTTTGCGCAGAGCTCCGATAACCGCGATCAAAACGTCCTGCACAAGGTCGCGGCTGGCCTCGCGATCACGGGTACGCACAAAACCCATTACAAAGATGCGCTGGCTGAACTGGCAGACAAGTTCACCCTCGGCCTCGGTATCTCCCTGCCGGATCCGTTCGACCAAGCTCCGCAATACTTCAGTGTTGGACGGCGCGTCCCTCACCCCACCGTGCTCCCCGCCAGCGGATTATAACCCTCAAGGCGGAAACTTCTCCTATGGACTGGATCACGAGACCTGGGATGCCCAACCTGGTTGCCTCTGGCTGAATGCAGCGTAACAGGCTATGCTGGGGTGCCATAGCATCTGGAGACTGCCGATTTCATGTCCACTGAAGATTTGGAAAAGCTTTGGCATGATTCCGACCACTGGTCGGGAGCCTTCTACCGATGCCCCGAAGACCCGCGGCTGGTTGTGCCAAAACGCAAGGGCTTCGGCTGGACGATCAATCTCGGGCACCCCAAAGGTAAGGCGAGCCTGGCAATGCTCGTGATCTCAGGACTCTTGCCGCCGGGGTATGTGATCCTGACCGAAGGACCTGCCATCAATCCCGTGCATATCTTCTACGCAATTGGCATGTCGTGCCTCATGACCGTAGCGTTCTGCTTGATCTTCTCAAGGATTCGCCAGCAGTAGAAGTGATCACATAGCGGTGGCAGTCTTTACAACTGTTCCGGACTTGGCCTCATCTGGGCATTGGTAAATGGGCCGTCGTGCGGGGGGTAGGAACGGACTCATGGCGGTACTGCGAACTGGACCGAGGCGTCCTGACCGACTTGCGACGTAGCTCTTCGTATTCCGCTTCTGCATCTTTTAAGACGGGCACGTCCGGATCAGCGTTTTTCCAGAATGACAGGACTTCGCGGTACTCAGCCAGGCTGCGGTCGGTACCGCCTGCCATAGCATATGCGCGCGCCAAGCCAAGGTGAGCCAAGGGCCAATATGGCGACAGTGCAATGACGCCGCGATGGTTCAGAAGGTTTTTAAACTCAGCCGCGGCCTCCATTGGCGAACCTAATCCCAGATAAGCGGTTCCACGCAAATAAATAGTGATCCCTTCGGGAAAATCCTCGTAAGATCCCAGGTCATATGGAACGGAACGGCGGAGACCATCGATCGCTTCTTGATAGTTCCTCTTCCGTATCGCTATCGTCGCCTGAATCGCCGGCAATGTGACATTAGTTAACAGAGTACTGACAGGAAAGCGTGCCTTGAGCGCCTTCATCATTTGCCCTGCCCGTGCATCGTCTCCGAGATTAGCGAACACCAATGCTGAATAAGACTGGGCCTCGACCGACGCTGGAGCCAAGCTGATCGCGACTCTGGCCTTGTCTCTGGCCTCCGTGCTATTCCCAAGTTCAGCTTCCAGGTGAGCTTCCTCGGCAGCAGTGTACCCCGCGTAGTCTCTGCTATTCACTGGTGTACGGTTGGCTTGTCTCAAACTCAAGGCGCGGGAATGTTGGAACAAATCACGGCCTTTGCGGGCGTTACCTAGGCTAAACGCGATTTCTGCCTCTAAATCCAAGAAACCGGGACCGGGTTCTCCGTTTGCGTTGATCTGGTCATGCTCGTGCTGGACCGCGGTCTCATCGTCTTCAATAGATGCCAGGCCAAAAAGAATTGAGTGGATATCTCCCGAATCGTGACCGTCTCGAATTGCTCGGTCGCAAATTGCCCGAGCTTCAATGAACCGGCTCGCTGCAATATATGCGCGGGCCAGAGAAAAATACGTGAATGTGTTGGCTGGGTTTAGATGTAAGGCTTCCTGAGCGACTTTTACGGCGTCATCAGGCTGCCCGACAATAACGAGTTCGGCACTGAGATTGTTATACGGGACCCAATCATGTGGGTACGTCTCGGTCCAGAGTTTTAGAGTTTCGATCGCCTTGTCATTTTCTCGGGTCGAGTCCTCGTAATAATGTGACGCGATGTAGAACTTTTCCCGCTCGCTGACGTGTTCTCTGCGTTCGAAAGCTTGGGCCAGATATTCGTCTGCAATCGCGGCGTTTGCCAAATTGCCATACACAGCGCCAAGCCGAGCATATGCCATGGCAAAATCCGGGTCCAGATCAACTGCCATTTTGTAAAAAGGAACGCTTTGTTCGTCTAGTCCCCGAGTTCGCTGTTGATCTCCGGAGGTATATGCTTTTAAAGCAGGTAACGATTTTGTAGTTGCTTGTTCGATAGGGGTATTGAACTTCTGAATGGAAGAAACAACTTCCCCTAAATGCTTACGAACCGGCGGGATCAACCGCCCGAGACTGCTTAAAACATAGTCGCGGTCCCGCGCTTCCGTTTCCTCATGAGCGATTTCGGTTCCCTTTAAGCAATCAATAGCCCGCAGCGAAACGCGATAATGAGTTCCAATAGCAGCAATTGCGCCAGAGACGGCCACCTTGCCTCCCGCCCGTTGACAAACTTCACGATCGAGCGGGGGCACTACGCGTTCCTCCGCTGAATGCTCCATGAGCCTCATCGTTTCGGCGACCTTCGATTCCGGTACGATGTTGAAATAGGGTGACTCCGCCAACTTCACGTTCACAGCCTGTTTCAACGTGCCGTCAAAGATCGGATCGTCGGTCGCGTTGACGAAGTCATCCACAAGGACAAGATCCGAACCGGCCAGCACTGTTGCAGAACGTGGCATAAAGCGCCAAGCAATGGCGCTGGCGATTAGCACGAGTATCAGAGAGAGCGATGCCCAATGATTTCTGCCGAGTCTGCCCGCTCCGCTGATTCCGCGTGAGGCAATCGGGTCAGTTACCGGAAATCTATGGGCACCTTTTCCTTTCAGCACCTCCTCTTCTGACTGCAGATCGTTTCGAATCTCAAACGCTGACTGATAGCGTAGTTCGCGATCCTTCTCGAGGGCCTTAGCGATGATTCTTTGTATTCCTGGGGAGACTTCAGGATTCAAACTTCGTGGGGGCGTGGGCGTCGACTGGAGAATGGCATGATGCAACTCAGCCGCATTTTCACCTTTGAAAGCACGCTGCCCAACTGCCATCTCGTAAAGAACCAGACCAAAGGAAAACAGATCGGTGCGGGTATCGAGCTTCTCGCCTCGAACCTGCTCGGGGGACATATAGCCGGCTGTACCCAGGGCAACGCCCGTTCGACTCAAAAAACGGTCCGGGTTTTCCGGTGGTGCAGGTTCGTCTGCAACTCGAACAGGGCTGTTATTGCCACTTTTGCTGTCTGTTTCGTCAACTTCATCATTTACGTTGTGACTAAGTTTTGCCAGTCCAAAATCAAGGATCTTAGCTTGGCCTTGGCTGGTCACGAAAATGTTTGCCGGCTTAATATCGCGGTGAACAATATATTTTTGATGCGCTGCCTCCAAGCCATTGGCAATCTGAATTCCCAAATCAAGGAGTTGATTCAGTTGAAGCGGATGGTCGGTCTCTGACGCAAGGTGCGAAACCGGTCCTGGCAGTTCGGACTTCTTGGTTTCCAGCAATTCCTTCAGCGTCTGGCCCTGCAGCAAAGGCATGACTAAAAACGGCCGCGCCTGATGTTCTCCGAATTCATAAATCGGGCAGATGTTGGGATGTTCGAGAGCTGATGCTGCTCGTGCTTCTCGTTCGAAACGTGCCAGCGCTGCCGGGTTTGTTGCCGAATCCTCCGGGAGGAACTTAACGGCAACCTGTCGCCCTAGCTTGATGTCTTCAGCCCGGTATACCAAGCCCATTCCGCCGCCGCCGACCGCGGCAAGGATTCGGTAATGGGATACAACTTCACCCACCAATGAGAATGCAATATCACGGACTTCAAAATCGACCGCGGCTTGAACCCGATCGCATGCGCTTGGGTCCGAAGAGAGCAGCGCTTCCACTTCTCGACGTAATTGCAGATCCCCGCTGCATGCTTGGTCCAACAGAAGATCGCGACAGCTTGCGTCGCATTCGACGGCGCGATGGAATACCTCCTCGATTTGCGCCCAACGCTCCGGTGTCAATGGAACCTACCTCTCACCCATTTCGTGATTGAGCCAGGCTTCCGCTATTCTCAAATCGCGTCGCACGGTCACCGCTGAAATATCCAGTGTCTGCGCAATCTCGTCCATGGAGAGCCCGCCGAAATACCGCAGTTCTACTGCCTTGCATTTTCTCGGATCAATCTTCTCAAGCTCACTGAGGCTCGTGTCGAGAGCCAAAAGTTCACGTCGACGCTCTGGTTGAAAGCTCACTGCGTCTTCCATCGACACTCTTTGCCCCGCCCTTTTGTGGGCCTGTCTCTTGCGTGCGTGGTCAACCAGAATTCGTCGCATAAGTTGCGAAGCTATGCCGTAGAAGTGCGAGCGATTCTGCCAGTTGGGATTCTTTTGATCCACAAGTCGCAGATAGGCTTCGTGAACAAGCGCGGTCGGCTGCAAAGTATGGCTGTTGCGCTCTTTCCGTAAATGGCTGGCAGCGAGTCGGCGCAGTTCCTTGTAAACCAACGGCGTCAGATCGTCGAGGGCCTGTTTATTGCCGTTGCCGCATTGCACCAGCAATTGTGTCAAGTCGTGGGTTGCAGACATGTAATTGAAGACATTGCCCCATTTATATTGTGGGAATTGTACACTCGTTCGGCTCGTCGGCATTCCCGCTACACTTCCCGAAGAAAAAACGTTGCGCGTGATCGATTTTCGGTTTGGCTTGCGCGTGTGTAGATAGAGAGAATATCGGATCTAGGAGGGGAGACTGTTTTTGGACGAAGAATTATGATAGGAGACCTTGCCGTCGCCTAGCGCAGAGCTATAGTGCCGACCGTCTTTGGCCTACATTCGCGTACCAGGGTTCCCTTACATCGTTAGTTGTGTCGTGGGCGCGGGTATCTTTGCACGCCTCAAGTTGCAGCTCGCACTCTTTCGACTCAAGGGGTAACAAATGAAATCCGCAAGACTAAGATACGTTGGCGCACTGGCAGTTCTCTCGTTAATGATGGCGCTGACTGCGTCAACAGCAGCGCAGAGCAGAAATACAAAACACCATCACTACAAGTTCTTTGACCTGGGCACATTCGGGGGACCAGCGGGATTTTCTTCAGGCGACCAGACGGGTGACGGTGTGGCCTCGTCAGTAATCCTCAATCGAGGCGGTTCGGTTGTAGGGCAAGCTGATACCTCCGTCCCAAATCCCAACTATCCAAACGTGTGTGCCTTATGTCCGTCAGATCCTTTGATTCTGCATGCGTTTCGGTGGCACGACGGTAGGTTGACGAATTTGGGTGCGCTTCCGGGTCCGAACAGTAGCTTCGCCACATGGATAAGCGAAGACGGCTTGATCGCAGGCTACTCGGAGAACGGGGTGATCGACCCTCTGCTAGGCATCCCGGAAGCTGAAGCAGTTCTTTGGAAGGACGACCGCATCATCGGCCTCGGAACCATTGAAGGAAGCAACCAGAGTGCGGCTTTCGCCGTAAATGGCAGAGGGCAGGTGGTTGGAGGGGCCCTGCTAACGCTGCCGGATCCATTTTCGCCTTTCGGCTTTGAATTGCGAGCATTCCAGTGGCAGGACGGAGTGATGGAGAATCTCGGTACGCTCGGTGGTCCGGAATCGGTCGCGTATTTCGTCAATAAGTCGGACCAGATCGTCGGGACCTCTTACACCGACTCGGTGGCAAACCCGGGGACTGGCCTGCCTACACAGGACCCATTTCTGTGGGAGAACGGTACGATGCTGGACCTCGGTGGTTTGGGCGGCACTTTTGGCACTCCCAACTACTTCGACGACCAGGGTCGCATCGTCGGCGGATCGAATCTTGTCGGGGACCTGACCGAACATGCATTTCTCTGGACCAAGTCCGAAGGTATGCAAGATTTGGGAACTCTAGGAGGGAATTTCTCACAGGCAAACTGGATGAACCGAGCCGGAGAAATCGTCGGTATCTCCAATAAGCAAGACAATCAAGCCGTATTCGCAGTACTTTGGAGCGGCGGCACCTTGATCAGCCTCGGTACCGTGCCCGGAGACGCATGCAGTGACGCCTATAGCATTAACTCAAAAACTCAGGTTGTGGGAGTCCTGGCGGAAACTGGCTCGTTCTCAGATACGGACCGCGGCGCTTTTGTCTGGGAAGAAGGGCACATGATCGATCTGAACACTTTCTTACCCAAAGGCGCTTATCTGCAGCAATTGACCGACGCGGACAACATTAATGATCGCGGAGAGATCGTTGGCTTAGGAGTGCCTGCAGGTTGCGGGAATGTGGTTGCCTGTGGGCATGCTTTCCTGCTCATCCCCTGCGATGACCACCCTCCGAACATCGAAGGCTGCGACTACAGCATGGTGGAGGCAAGCGCTGCTGTGACCCAAACCAGTCCTGTGGTGCGGAACGCATCCAGCGGTACGCTGCCGAAATCACGTATGCGGATGACGGCGGGAGAGCTGGCAACATTCAACGAGAGAAATGCCGCGATGCATGCGTGGGTTCGAGATCGAACTCTCGGCTTCGGATTATGGCCAAGTAGATAGGTCGAGCGATGTGACGAAGTGAGGGGTGGACTCGCGACAACTGTGGTTACCAGCGATATGACAATCGGGATTTCGAGTTTGATTGCAGTGATGACGACACTTGCCGCACTGGCACTGCCGATTCCGCTGGCCGACCAACACAAGAAATTCAGCTACGCAGACGTAAAGTGAAGGGAACGAGGTTTGAAGTTTATGGTCAGACATGTGTCGGTGTACGATGCGACCTCGGAGTCTCGAGCAGCAGTCTCGGCAAGCTCATCGCCCCCAGGAAAGGACTAGTCCCATGATGAGTACAAGGGTATTTAGTCATCGGAACCTTTCGATGCGACCGCAATTAAGTGGAATTGCCGTTTGCTTGCAGATCACCCTTCTGGCACTGACTCTCGCGTCGGAATCGGCGCAAGCGCAGAGTTACGTAGTGCTGCATTACTTTACTGGAGGCCCTGACGGAGGAGGACCCGTGGCAGGGCTAATCTCCGACAGTGCGGGCAATCTCTACGGCACCACAATGACTGGTGGCAGCGCGGGGGCCGGAGTGGTGTTCAAGTTGGACCCCACAGGGAAAGAGACAGTGCTCTATACCTTCACCGGGGGGACGGACGGCGGACTTCCAACGACGGGGTTGGTCCAGGACTCAGTAGGCAACCTATATGGAACAACTGGAAGCGGCGGGGCTTGTTCGTTTCAGCCTTACACCACTAATGGCTGTGGGGTGGTCTTCAAACTGGATCCTACGACTGGCCAGGAAACTGTCCTGTACACCTTCACTGCCGGCTCGGATGGTGCGGGGCCCGGGCCGTTGTTCTTGGACAATTCCGGAATCCTGTACGGGATGACCACCGCGGCCGGTGGCGACGCCTCCGGTAACTGTGGGTCGGGCGGGTGCGGCGTAGTCTTCAAGTTAGACCCGTCGACCAGCACCTACACTGTGCTCTACACCTTCACCGGGGGAGCGGACGGCGGACAACCATCGCAGTGGTCGGGGTTGATCCGGGACTCAGCGGGCAATTTCTACGGTACGACCAGCCAGGGAGGCTTGAATACATATGTGTGCGGGGGAATCGGGTGCGGGGTGGTGTTCAAGCTGGACTCGACCGGGAAGGAGACGGTGCTCTACACCTTTACGGGGCAAGCAGATGGGGGCACCCCGATGGCATCGTTGATTCGAGACGCCGCGGGCAACTTCTACGGCACTACCCAAAACGCCGGGACTTTTGGCTGGGGAGTGGTCTTTAAGCTGGATCCGACTGGCAAGGAAACCGTCTTGCACGAATTCACGGGCGGAGCTGACGGGGCAACTCCACAAG
>Ga0126381_100004917_pt1 | contig 14603 bp, 14 predicted proteins | sample PanSoiMetPlot_28_FD_96465 | JGI IMG/M metagenome (GOLD analysis project Ga0126381, IMG submission 96465) | Tropical forest soil microbial communities from Panama - MetaG Plot_28 | ecosystem: Environmental > Terrestrial > Soil > Tropical forest > Bulk soil | place: Panama | collected 2016-02-17
GATCTGCTTTTCCGACGAGCTCAACGATCTGGCCCGCCGCGTCAAAATCTTAGGCGAGGAGCTTGTGGCATTCCGCGACAAGGGCGGCGCCACCGGTCTCTTAGAATTGCACTGCCCGCATCGCGGCACCTCGTTGGAGTTCGGACTGATCGAAGCCGAGGGGATCCGCTGCTGCTACCACGGGTGGCTGTTCGGTACCAACGGCGCAATTCTGGAGACCCCCGGCGAGCCTGCGGACAGCACGCTGAAGGACCGGCTCTTTCACGGAGCGTATCCGACCCACGAAGAGCATGGCGTCGTCTTTGCCTATTTGGGTCCACCCGAGCTGCAGCCGCCGTTTCCCACCTATGACAGCTTTGGCCGACCGGGCCATCGATTGATCCCCGGCCGGAAATATTTCTATCCGTGCAATTGGCTGCAGATCATGGAAAACGCGATGGATCCGGCCCACACCGCGTTTCTCCACACCATTGTCAGTGGCGCCGTTTTCACGAATGAATTCGGTGTGCTGCCGGAGCTGGACTTCGTCGAGACCCCCATCGGGATGATCTATGTCGCGACCCGCCGGGTCGGCGACAATGTCTGGGCGCGTATGGTCGAGGCCGTGCTCCCTAACCTGCAGCAGGTGGCGCCAATCTGGGAAAACGGGCGCGAGGAGCATCCGTTCAGCGGCCCCATGATGAGCCGCTGGATCGTGCCGGTCGACAACACTAACACGATGTTTATCGAGTTCCGGCACGTCAGCGAGAGCGAGGGTGTCACACCCCAATGGTGGGCCGATCGCGACATCATGCTCCCGGGCCAGGTCGCGGCCGACTCCTACGAGGAGGGTCAGCGGCGTCCCGGTGACTACGAGGCGCAGGTCTCGCAGCGGCCGATTGCGGTCCACGGCTTGGAACATCTCGGGGCCACCGATCGCGGCGTCACTATGTTCCGCAATCAAATCCGACGCGGCATCCGGGCAGTCGACGCGGGCCGCGAACCAATGGGCGTGTTTCGCGACCCCGATGCGGTGATTCCGACATACTGCAACGATACGATCGTGCGCGTGCCGCCGGCTGCGACGCCGGCACTGGACAAGCGGCTCATGCGCGACACTGGGCGCCAACTCGCTGAGGATTACCTCGAGAATCCCCCGCTCACGGGCGCGAATCTCCACTTGTTCGAGCGCGCCGAAGCGGAAAATGTCTGAAACGGATAGGCGAGCCCGGGCCGGCGGCCGGGCTTCACCGGCGCGTCGGTCAATGCGACATCAGCACCGGGACAGTCATGCCGCGCAGGAGGGAGCGCGTAGCACCGCCCAGCAATAACTCACGCGCGCGGGAGTGGCCGTAAGCGCCCATCACTATGAGATCGGCGCCGAGATCTGCCGCGCGCGACAACAATACTTCACCGACCGGCAGACCAGCTGACGCGGTGCGCTCGACCTCAGCCTTGACGCCGCGGCGCGCCAAGTGCAGCGAGATATTCGCGCCAGGCACCTCGCCGTGACCCTCCGGTCCCTCGCGCGGATCGATCGTCAGCACCGTCACCAATTCCGCGGCAGCCAATAGCGGCAGCGCATCGTTGACGGCACGCGCGGCCTCCCGGCTGGCGTTCCAGGCGACCAGCACTCGACGACCGATGTTCTCGAAATGGCCTGCATAGGGAACGACGAGGATCGGGCACCCGGACGCGAGAGTAATCTGCTCCGGGCGCGGCCTGGCAAGCTCCGCATCCCCGCGATCCGGGCCGAGCTGACCAAGGATCGCCAAGTCGGCGTAACGGGCGTGAAGTGCCGGATCGGCCTCGGGACCTGCTGGAACCTCGCGCCATTCGGCAGACACTCCGCGGACGCTGGAAGCATGTTCGAACGCAGCCCGCACGTTACTCGCCGCCTCCCGCGCCCGCTGGCGCCACTCGGCAAAGAACGGATCGAGCAAGGCCGGGTCGTAATAGCCCATATGGCGGGGGGCCTCGGGCATCGGGAACGGATAGAGCCCGATAAGATGCGCCGCAAAACGCTCTGCGAGAGTGGCGGCCAAATCGACCCGCACCCGTACCGAGGGGTCGAAATCGAGCACAACCAGCAAATCCTTGTAGCTCATCACCGCCTCTCCTGTCGCAGAACCCGGTATAGCGGATGCTCTTCTCACTAAAGCGACGGAGTCACTTTGATCTCGATCAACAAAGATCGGGACTCGAAGGGCCAGAACGCAAGGCCTCTTCCGATACGATTTGAGGATCCGAGCCGCTTTCAATACCCGAGGACATCATTGCATCGTAGGAAACCCCGGGTGTGCGTCGTACGTCGAAGACCTGCGGCTGTTTCTCGTCGGTCAGCAGCATCTCAAGCGCCGTTTTGTCTTCGGACAACGCGCCCGATCCGTCGCCACCGAGCCACTGCAAGGCCAGTCTCCGCCATAATGAGTGCATCGACCTCCCCTCCTTCGGTCATTGGCTGCTGTAATGGCGGAGGAAGCGGGCGGCAATGTGGCAGCTCGAAGGATTGTGCTATCAGACGAGCGCGGCAACCCGATCCAGCACGAGGTCACGCGATGGCGCTGATGTTTCGCTCCTCCGTTGATTCCGAGGCCCGCTGGCGGCCACAGCTCACTCGTTTAATGCCGGAACTGGACGTCAGGGTGTGGCCGGATATCGGCGACAGGGGTGAGATCGATTATGCGCTGGTCTGGCGTCCGGAGCCCGGGCTATTGGCGTCGTTGCCAAATCTCAAACTGATCCTATCGCTGGGCGCCGGAGTCGATCACATTCTGTGCGATCCGCAATTGCCGCAAGGCATCCCGATCGTTCGCTTGGTCGATCCCTATCTGACCGATGCGATGGGTGAGTACGCCGTATTGCAAGCGCTGCGGATGCATCGCCAGGACCTCGATTACCACGCCCAGCAGGCTTCCAGGATCTGGCGCGAATTGCCGCAGAAGAATGCCGGTGAACGGAATGTCGGCATCCTGGGCTTCGGGGAAATCGGGCAGCATACCGCGCGCAAACTCGCAGCTGTGGGATTCCCGGTGTCGGGCTGGGGCCGTCGCGAACGAAAGCTCGAAGGTTTTCGCACTTACGCCGGTCCTGAGGGGCTTTCTCAGCTGCTCCACCACAGCGAGATTCTCATCTGCCTATTGCCGCTGACTAGCGAGACGGAGGGAATACTCTGTGCGCGCACTTTTGCCGCACTACCGAGAGGCGCCGGCCTGATCAATGCCGGCCGCGGCGATCACCTCGTCGAGGAGGATTTGATCCCGGCACTCGATGCAGGGCAGCTTTCTGCTGCGGCGCTCGACGTGTTTCGCGAAGAGCCTCTGCCGCCGGCGCATCCCTTTTGGCACCATCCGCGTATCCTCGTCACTCCGCATATCGCCGGCCTCACCAATCCGCTGACCGCTGCCCCAATCATCCTCGAAAACATCCGTCGTTTCGAAGAAGGCCGCCCTCTGTTGAACCAAGTGGACCCAGCACAAGGATATTGACGAGTATCCAACTCCGGATGGACGACTGCCTGCTGGTAGTGCGAGCGAAACAGATGGTTCCCGTTCTTTCTTTCTCGTCGCCCCCGCTTTCGCGGGCATGAAGAAAAAGGGTACGGGTACCAAGTGTTGAATTCACACAACTTGTAGTGCGATGCTTCGGTCGAGAGGTTAGCCATGCGTTCCTCGCCGAGTCTCGGGCGCGATCCGATAGACGCAGCGACGTCCCTCGGAGAGAAGATGCTCTTGGCGCGTCACCAACGTGTCGGCGCCGAATGCCGCCTGGAACAGCTCGAGCTCCGATCGACAGAGGCCCTGGCATGCTTTGGCCGCGGCACAGATCGGGCAATGGTTCTCGATGAGCAGAAAGCTGCCGTCGCGTTGCGACTCGCACTTCGCCATATACCCTTCAGCAGTTCTCAGCCTGGCTAACACGACAACCCGATCACCAAGATCGGGATATTGCTGCAATGCGAGCCGGTAGTTCGCCAAGATGGCCTGCTGCCGCGCAGCGATGAGACGATCCAATCCCGCATCGCCAAAGACGGAACGGATGCTCCCGATCAAACTGACCGTGAGGTCTCCGTGTGTGTCGGGAAACCGCGTATGGCCCTTGGCCGTCAACCGCCACATCCGCTTCGGACGCCCCACTTCGCCCGCCAGGTCGTTAAATGTGACCAGATCGTCGTCATGCAGCTTTGCCAGGTGCTGTCGCACGCCAACTTCGGTGATACCGAGAATACGCGCGATAGTACTCGTTGGTTGCGGTCCGCGCGACTTTAGCGTGAATAAGAGCCTGTTTCCGTTATTCGAACTCACGTCTTTCCTCAGTGATAAAAAAACAGGTTCCTTTCTTAATGGTGGTAGTATAAAATAAACAATCGCTTTTCAAAAGGGGTCGCAGTGCGCAAAGAGGAATTACCGCCGAGCTGGCCGATGCTTCTCGCGCCTCGGTTAGCCTTGCCGCTGAGCGTGTTGCTAGGCGGGGTGCTCCTGCACTCGATGAATGTGCTGATCACCGCAACCCTGTTGCCGAGCATCGTCGCTGATGTCGGTGGCGCCAATCTCATGAGTTGGCCGACAACCGCCTTCCTTGCCTCCTCGATCGCTGCGGCGACTGCTACCGGTATCGTCAGTAGCGCCGTCGGAAATAGACGAGCGTTCAGCAGCGGCGCCCTGATCTATGCCGCCGGCGCCGTCTTATGTGCGTTGGCGCCATCGATTGGCATCGTGATTGCCGGCCGTTTCGTGCAAGGCCTCGGAGGCGGGCTTTTGTCCGCGCTGGCATACGTCCTCGTGCGCAATGTATTTCCCGAACTGCTTTGGCCGCGCGTCTTCGGACTCCTTGCGGGCGTGTGGTCAGTTTCCGTACTAGCGGGTCCTCTGATCGGCGGGGTATTCGCCGGCTACGGCAACTGGCGTGGCGCTTTCTACGCGGTAGCGGGTGTAGGCGGCCTTCTCGGCATTGGTGCTGAGTTCGTCCTCCCCGCCGATCGGGCGCGCGGCGCCGCCGACACCAAGCTTCCGGTCCTCCGGCTGGCGTTGGTCTGTGCCGCGATTGCGCTGCTGTCGTTGGCGAGCGTGACGCTCGGGCTTGCGCTGAAGAGCGCGTTGACCGTGGCCGCAATCGGCGCCTTTGTTTTAATGCTCCGAATCGATCGCGCGGCGGCTCATGCACTTCTGCCAAGTGATGCCTTCTCCTTGCGATCGGCCACAGGTGCGGGGCTGTGGATGGTCTTGTTGTTGTCTATGGCCTATAGCCCGCTTGGTGTGTATGCGCCGCTGTTCCTACAGCGATTGCATGCGCTCAACCCACTCGCCGCGGGGTACATGGTTGCGGGCGCATCCTTCGCATGGACGGCCGCCGCGCTCGCCGTCGCATCGCTGTCCGGGGAATGGCCCGCGCGCTTGATCGTGGCGGGACCAATCGCGATGAGCTTGGGGTTATTGGGGGTCGCTTTGTTGATGCCGGAAGGGCCCGCGGCGGTCCTGCTTCCACCAATCTCACTAATCGGCATCGGTATTGGTGCCTGCTGGGCGTTTATTGCGCAACACGTCATGAGCGGCGCCAGAGATGGCGAGGAGAACACCGCCGCCGCGTCGGTCGCGACGGTTCAACAACTTGGCCTCGCGTTTGGTGCCGCGTTAGCGGGTCTCGTCGCAAACGCCAGCGGTATCGGAGACGGTATGAATCCGGGCGCTATTGTCAGCCCGGCTTTTTGGGTGCCTATCGCGTTCGTCGCAGTGCCGCTCGCTGCCGTTGCGGTCGGGATGCGGTTGAACCTATCGGCGCACAGGCTGGGCCGCGAACAGATGGTCGCCGCAACCGAGGCGTGACGAGGAGCTTCGCCGGCCCGGTGCGTACTTAACCGAACCTTTGGGCGATGTGGGCGTAGAGGGCGCGAAGCGCGGTGGCTTCGGCGCCTTCGGGGCGGCCGGGGCGGCTGCGCGTGTTCCACGCCATCACGTCGAGATGCGCCCACGGAACGGCAGGATCGACAAATTCCTGGAGGTAGAGCGCCGCCGTGATCGCGCCGGCATGCGGCGATTCCGAGACGTTATTGATGTCGGCGATCTTGCTGTCGATCATCTTGCGGTAGGGGCGCCATAGCGGCATCCGCCACATCGGGTCTTCTTCGGTCGTGGCGGCGTCGAGCAGGTCCCGTGCAAGCGCCTCGTCGTTGCAGAAGAGCGCCGCGAGCTCGGGGCCGAGCGCGACGCGCGCCGCCCCCGTCAACGTCGCCATATCAATCAGTAATGCCGGTTTCTCGGTCGAGGCGTCGGCCAATGCATCGCATAGGATCAGCCGGCCTTCGGCGTCTGTGTTACCGATCTCGACGGTCAGTCCCTTGCGGGTGCGCACGATGTCCAGCGGGCGCATCGCGTTGCCCGAGACCGCGTTTTCGACGCAGGGTAGCAAGACGCGCAGCCGCACTGGCAAATTCGCATCCATGATCGCCTGTGCAAGGCCGAGCACGATCGCCGCCCCCGCCATGTCCTTCTTCATTAGCCGCATGCCCGAGGCAGTCTTCAGATCAAGCCCGCCGCTGTCAAAGCACACCCCTTTGCCGACCAGCGTGATCCTAGGCGCCGCCGGTTCTCCCCAAACGATGTCCACGAGGCGCGGCGCACGCGCGCTCGCACGGCCGACCGCGTGGATCGTCGGATAATTCTCGGTGAGGAGCTCGTCGCCGACGATGACGCGGTGGCGTGCGCCCGCCATCTCGGCGACGCGCATCGCCTCGTCTGCAAGCTCCTCTGGGCCGAGGTCACCGGCCGGCGTGTTGGCAAGATCGCGAGCCAAGAATATCGCTCGGACCATCCGCTCGACGCGGCCGCGGTCGGTCCCCTTGGGCCAAGCGAGAGTAGCGTCCCGTCGTTTCTTCGAACTATAGCGTGAGAAGGCGTAGGTTCCGAGGGCCCAACCGAGCGCCAGACGGCTTGGATCCGCGCCAGGAGGGACGGTTTCGACCCGATAGCTCGCTTCCGGCAGTGCGGTCGACAATCCGGCGAGCGCCCACATCGTGCCGTCTGAGTCGGTGCCATCCCCGAGCCCAACCAACACACGGGCGAGCTCGCCGCCCTCCCCCGAAACCAGGGCATGCTTTCCGCGTTCGGCAGAAAAGCCGAGCGACGTCAGCCAATTACGCTCTCGTGGCGGCGCATTTTCAAACCAGGCTGCGAACTCGTCTTTTGTTAGAACCGCAATCGGAATTGCGCCGTCGGTTTCGTCTATCAGGGAGAACGCCATCTCTGTACTCTCGAGACTTCGTGATGAGCCCTCAGAATGCCGCTCCGCCGGCGGTTTGCAAAGGTACCCGTAGCCAAATGTAGCGGCGGGCAGCCTATCCCGAGCAGGGCGCCGATGACGCACAGAAGTGCTCGAAGCGGATCACGAGCGGCATGAAGAAAACCGGAACCCTGATCGACAGGGGGATCAGTTTGGTGTCGTCGGTGACGGTCAGCTCGACCTTACGCGGCGCGTCGTCGGGATCACCGTCCTCGCTCGTCTCGCCTTTGAAACCGGCGATCGGCCGGAGCACGAGTTGGGCGCGCAGCGTGCCGTCGGTCGAGTCTTTCTTTGGCAGGATCTCCCCGACAATGTCGAACCGGCGGGCTCCGTCGTAGACCGGGATCGCAAACGAACGGCCAGGCTTTGCGCCCCGCAGCGCCTCACGAATGCGCTCGAGCGCCGACAGCGGGTCAACCGCATTCTTGCGAAACGCCTCGGCGAGCGGCGGCTTTCGGCTGGTGTCGTCGGAGCCGCGTTCGGCGAATGTCGTCCCGAAGCGCTGAACGAATTGCATGCTGACCCGCCTATCGCGCCGTTTCCGCAGGTCATAATCGGCCAAATAAAACGACGGCACAGCTGACCGATCTGCGGTACGTTGCCCTTCAGCGGATGCAGCGGCGCGAAATCGAGTAAACAAGTACGGCAGGCCCTGCGTAGCGATTTGGATCTCGTCATGATAGCCGGCGCCGCCGTCGCGCAGCTTCAGGCGAATTTGGGCGGCCGGGAGGCCCGCCCAATACGCCGAATAAGCCGCGACGATCTCCTCGCCCCCCGCTCGGCCGGGCATTGCCGTCTCGGCCAAGAGGGCGAGGCCGATCGCCGAACCGACGCCGGCAAAGGCGCACCGCCAACCGCACCGCACCGGCTCAAGCCGGAACGTAATCCCAGGTTCTGCCGTTCCAGACGATCCTTTCGCCGCCGGGAAAGCTGAGTTCGATCGTGCCGGACGCGGACCTCGTGCGCTTGACTTTTCCGGCCGCGCCCAATTCTTCGGCTTCCCAGCGATCGGCGAGCGCGCGACCGATTTGACTAGGGGAAACACCGTCTTTTTGCATGGCGACCGCATCATCGAACAATTCGCGGACGATGCTCATGTCGGGATCTCCGGTCTCGGAACTAATCCGTTAAGGCGCGAGCTCGGCGACCGTGTCATCCGGGAGCCGCCCTTGCGCGCGATACTGGCCGATTTTATCGAGCAGTGGGATATCGGACACGCTGTAAAGGACGGCATCCCCGGCATTTTCACTGATGTGACGCCGCCACGCAAAGCTCGGCACGACAAAAATGTCATTCGCCCGCCAATCGAAACGTTGCCCGCCGACCTCTGTGGCCCCTTCGCCGGCGATGACAATGTAAAGTGTGCTTGCGGTTTCTCGCTTGAACCGGGTCGCTTCGCCGGCCCGGAGCAACTGCGCACCATAATCCAATGTCGGGAACAGCGATGCGCCGGTCGTCGGGTTGACAAAGCGCAGCGCGATGCCCTCGTAGGGATCCCCGTCTTCGCGTCGTAGCCCATCGAGCGCCTCCCGGATATCGGCGCCGCGATAATGGAACATCGGCGTGGTACCCAGTCCGAAACCCCGCTGGTGCGGGACAAACCGCGGGGCCAGCCCACCCTGGCCGTAGAGCCTGTGCGAATAACAAGGACCGCGTGTCACCGGCTGAGCCGGTGAATTGCCCTGAGTTTGTCCCGGAAATGCCTCGTCGAGCCAGACGCAGTCGAGGAATTCCATCAGCGGAAAATCGAGAACGTCGATCCATATGACCGGTTCGGTTCCGTCGTTGCCGTGGTCGTGCCAAGTACCGTTCGAGGTCAGGATCAGGTCACCGCGTGTGGCCCTGCAGCGCTCCCCATCGATCGTCGTGTAGCCGCCTCCCTCCGACAGAATGGTGCGACTGGCGTTCGGGGAGTGTATGTGGACCGGAGCGACATCGCCCGGGTTATAGATCGATACCGCACAGCGGATCGTGCTCGTGACCTGCAGCCGCCCGCCGAGGCCGGGGTTGGTCAACAGAAACTGCTGACGTTCGGCGAATTCGATCGGCGACACGTCGGCGCCGCGGGCAATCTCGGCGATCCGGTCGAGATAGGGCGAGATCTGGCGCCACTGCCAAAGATGCGGAAGAGGCTTTACCTGTGCGGCGCCGACGCGACCGGCAGCGATTTGCCCTCTCGCCTCGACCCTGGTATCGCGAAACCACCGAGGTTGTGCCGGCGCGTTTGCCTGCGTGCGCAACCAGATATTTAGCTTGCTAGCCTCGGCATTGAGCAGCTCCATGGCTTCCCTCGCCTGGGCGGAGGGTGCCGAGCTTGCGGTGAGCATAGGGCCATCCTCCCTGTGTTGCGCTATATCAGTTCTTTCGCGCGCGCGAACAGCTTTAGGTCTGCGACCAGCCCCTCGTCGCGCTCTATACCATAGTCGCTACGGCCCGACTCTCCCTTTTCCAGGACCATGAGAACCGCCGGGTCCGCGGTTTCAAAGATCCGCAAATTCCGGCCACCGTCGTCCAACTCCGCCAATTTACCCTTTATCGCGACCGCCGGGAGGCGCTCGGCGATATCGATCAGCTCGATGAGGCCCTCGATCGTAATTCCTGCTGCATCAATTTCCCGGCGCAGCGCCTCCGCGGCGGCGGCTTTAGCCTCCTGCTCCGACTTGAGCGCATGCGCCTGTTCCTCGGCTTGCCGGCGGTACTCCGCGTAATGCGGCGCGATCCGTTGCAGAAAGGTTGGGGTTGGCAAATCTCGCGTGTCGAGCCAGCTCTTCGCCTTCGTCCAAGTCGTGGCGAGCCAAAGTCGGATCCCGGGATCTTTGATCTCCTTGAGACGATCGGCGCGCAGCGTGGCCGCCCAGCGGATCTGCGTCGGAGCCCCGGTCAATCCGGCCCAGCCGGCCTCTTCCACCGGCGCCGCTGCAACAGCTGCCGGTTTGACCGCGGCGGCTTGCCCGCTCGCGTGCCGCCGCTTCGCTCGCTCGAATTGCCGGCGGTATTCCGCCTCCCACTCCTCGCTGTCCTCGTCGGGCACAAAGCCGTTTCTGTCCCAAAAGGCGCGGGTCGTTGCCTCAATCGCTTCTTCTCGCACCGCCTGAAGATCCATAGCTCTCGGTCTCCACTGATCGATTGGGGTCCCGCCAACGGTAGCACGATCCGATTGGAGAGGAGAGAGGTTCGCAAATAGCGGATGGATCCGGACTCGGACTGCACCACTCAATTTGCTGCCGATATTGCCGGCTACCGATTGGCCGTGCCGCAAAAGGACTGCCCTACGTGGGCAAAGAATGCCGGATGATCCGCGCGGCTATGTTGTTGCCACTCGCTCTGCCCACATATCGGAAGTCAGGCGCTCGACGACGAAAAAAGTTAATTTTGTTCGGCTGGGTGATCGAATTGCTTGCACTCTGTGGTTCGGCCCGGAAAACTCTGACAAGAAACCGTCAACCGGATTGCAGCTCGAAATGCCTGCCGCATCTTCAATTTCGGGATCCGGTGCGCCTTCGGCCGAGAATGGAGGTGCGCGACGGCTGGTCGCGATCGCATTCGCGGATATCGTCGGCTATTCGATCCTGATGTCGGAAGATGAGCAGGGGACCCATCGCCGTTGGATGGAGCTCCTTACAAATATCCTCCGTCCGGGCGCCGAAAGACATCGGGGGAGGATCGTCAAGTCCACCGGCGACGGCGTCCTCGCGGAATTCCCAAGCGCGCTCGATGCAGTGGACTGGGGGCGCGAAGTCCAAGAAGCCACCCACCGAGAAGAAGCGGCAGAGAGTAGTCCGATCGCCTTGCGTATAGCCGTGCATGTCGGTGATGTGATGACCACGGCTGACGATATCTATGGCGATGGTGTTAACATAGCTGCACGACTACAAGAACATGGGCAGCCCGGGGGTATCATCCTGTCGGAGCTCGCTTACAACTTGGTGCGTCATGCATACGGCTCGCAAGCGCGCGACCTCGGTTTCCTCAATCTAAAGAATTTTGAACGGCCTTTTCGCGCTTACGCCATTGACGGCCCGAGGTCGTCAGTGCTTCGGCGGCGATGGTTACGCACCTGCGCCCGTCGATCGCCGTTCTTCCATTTGTCGAGCAGGGGATACCCAGCGAACACAGTTATTTCGGAGACGGCGTTGTCGAAGATATCGTCGGAGCGTTGGCCTCGCTGCAAGCTGTGTTTGTAATCTCACGCAATTCTACACTGAAATACCGGGAGCGGCCCGCGGATCTACCATCAATCGGCAATGAATTGGGAGTACGCTATATCCTGTCAGGCAGCGTTCGTCGGAGCAAACAACCGCATACGGATCTCGGCCGAATTGGCGGACGCTGAGACACTCGGTGTGCTGTGGACTGACAGAGTCAGCGGTGAACTCACTGACCTATTTGCAGTGCAGGACCGATTAGCCGAGCGCGTGATCCAGACGATCGCGCCGAATATTTACGGTGCAGAGGTACGACGTATCGGCCGCAAGCGTACCGAAAACTTTGACGCGTACGATTATATGTTGCGCGGCCTCGATTTGCTCTATCGACTGACGCCGGAAGAATTCGATCAAGCATACCAAATGTTTCAGAAGTCGATCGAGCTCGATGAGAGCTATGCAGTGCCGTACGCTCTTGCAGCACTGTGGCACAGCATCCGGGCGAACCAAGGCTGGTCACCGAACCCGCCAAGCGACCATGCCGCGGTCCAGCGGTTCGCCGCCGATGCGCTCGAGCGAGACCCACTCGACGTTTGGGCTTTGTCTCTTTCTGGCCACCTCCGGTCGCTGCTGTTCCGCGATTACGAATCAGCCTTTGTCCTGTTTGACCGTGCCCTTCGTACCAGCCCCAACTCGGCGTTTGCGTGGGCTCGCAGCAGTGCTACCTTCAGCTATATCGGGGATGGCGCGGAAGGTCGGCATAGGGCCGAAGAAGCATTGCGACTTTCGCCGTTCGACCCGCACAACTTTTTCACTTATACTGTTCTCGGTATCGCCGCTTACACAGAGGGGGACTACGAAGGCGCGGTCGTCGCCGCGCGCCGAGGCTATGCCGAAAACTCAAGATACACAGCGAATATCAGGTTCCTCGCCGCCAGTCTCGCTGCTGCCGGTTCGCTGGAAGAGGCGCGACGCATAGGCACAGCGCTGCAACAATTGGAGCCCGGGTTCCGCGTGCAGAAGTTCTGCGAAGGCTACGCGTATCGCGATCCTGAGCGCAGAGCAACCTTGGCGCGACACCTGTTGCTAGCCGGGCTCCCCGAATAAGCTGCTCAGGAAGTCTACGACAGTGTTCTAGCCAGAAACGGGCTCAGACTCTCCGATTGTTCGATCAGCGCGCACTGCTTCCGTAAGAATTTCTAGCTGTGTGAACCGGTTCACACTCGCTGGTGTCCGCAGCGGTTAAGAGATGTTGTGCGATCACGTGCCGCAAACCGCGACGGGGAGAAAGCCATGACCAGCCTTCATAAATTGGACGCGAGAATATTGGACGCGAGGCTCACTACGATGAGCATGTCGTCGGGGCTCTACCCACGACCCCGCTACAACAGCCAAATCATGGCCAAGTTCGTAGACACAGATCCTGAATTTGCCGCTGGCGATCCAGGAATCTCTGCTCTGGCTCGCACCATGGCTCACGCTCACAGCAAAGAGCGTAACAGATATTGGGATGCCGATCTCCAATCGTATATGTACCTGCAAGACTTTGTCGCAACAGAACGCGAGTGGAGAACTAAGTTTTACGCCAAATCGCGAGAATCCGGTGAGCCATCACAAGAAATGTGCGCGTGCCGCCTTGCCGACGAAATCCGTGGAATATTAGAGTTGGCGCCCGAGCGCGAAGAACGCTTCATGGAAATAATCGACCAGGACGATGCCGATGGAGCCGTAAATTATTGGCTTGGCATGCTGCAGATCAGTCCAGCGCGTCATCCGGCGACTTATTTGATGGTACGTATCGGACGTCGCATTGGCGAACATGTCGTGATGTGTCTCAAAGGCGATTTTGCCAGCCCGCGTCCATCGCAACTTTGTCCGGGGCTTATGCCGATGATCGACCCGCCGGCCACGCCGAGCTTTCCGGCAGGCCACGCAGTGCAGGCCTATCTCATGTCTTACCTCCTCGCGTACAGTCTGCCCAGAATTCCGCAGCAATATCGCGTGGATAGCGGCAACAAGAAGGTTCTTGGTGATGATTGTCGAGATGACGAACTTGGCGATGAGCAGGGGCCGCTATTCAAACTTGCCTACAGAGTGTCGCAGAACCGCGTCGTCGCAGGCGTGCATTTCCCGACAGATATCAAGGCAGGGAGAGAAATAGGAATCGAATGCTTCAAGGTGATCCGCAGGGTCGATACCTTGTGGAATGGCAAAGAAAGCTTGCGGGCGAGAGTACGAGAAGAGTTCCCGCAATACGCCTGATCATTTTCGGAGTGGCCTGGGCAGTGTGCCACAGGTTCTTAATCGTGGCTTCTCGTGAAGCACCCCAAGACTGATCGGGAGTACCGGCCATGCGCTCATTGAAAATCGCCAGGATGGCACCTCACACAAACCTCGGCATCTATCCCTCTTACCGCAGTTATGTCGACCAACCGGCGTGGGAGAAGATCAAAGCCAAAGAGGCTTGGCAGCGAATTGCGGCAAGCAACCAGCACTTTGCCTCAGGCACCCCCCCGCAAAGTGGCTATTGTCGATTGGGGCATTCAACGCGACCATCAGGCCCTCGTCGGACAGCCGCTGGAGGGTCATAGTGTCATCGCTCCCGAAACCGATTTCAGAGATGACGACGGCCATGGAACGCTGCTCGCAGGTACCGTTGCGGGCATCGCCAACGGTTTTCGTTGTGCCTTGAAGGTCGCTTCTCCGGCTCCGGCAATCGAGTTGTTGGCTGTAAAGTTTATCGATGTTCTCACTCCGCCGATGTCGGACAATGCAGCAAAGGCCATTCGGTATGCCGTAAACAACGGGGCGCGGATTATCAACGCAAGTTGGGATGTGGGGCTGAACAGCGCCGCGCTTCGAAGCGCGATTGCTGATGCAAGCGAGCGTGCTCTCGTCGTCGTCGCGGCCGGCAACAACGGCGGAAACAATGATGAATATCGGACATTTCCGGCCAATGTCCGGCTTCCAAACGTGATTTCGGTGATGGCGACAGATTTGGGCGAGGAAGACGACAAACCTTGGTTTTCTAACTACGGCCGCGAGACCGTCGATATCGGCTCCGGGGGTAGATATCATCAGTACCTCCCCCTATCTCGTGCCATCAAATTATGACTATTTAGGTTATCGCGCCTACAGCGGCACCTCCGCGGCGGCTGCGCAAGTATCGGGTGCTGCTGCAGTGTTGCAGCTAATCAAGCCAGA
>Ga0126381_100004918_pt1 | contig 14603 bp, 15 predicted proteins | sample PanSoiMetPlot_28_FD_96465 | JGI IMG/M metagenome (GOLD analysis project Ga0126381, IMG submission 96465) | Tropical forest soil microbial communities from Panama - MetaG Plot_28 | ecosystem: Environmental > Terrestrial > Soil > Tropical forest > Bulk soil | place: Panama | collected 2016-02-17
CGTCGTCAGGTCGTGCGGCTTGTGATGGCGGTCCTGAGAAGAGAAGCCCGGCCCCCTCTGTCCACATGCGTCGTGCGCGTTCGGGGTCGACCACGATTCCACCTGGTCCTGGAGATGGAGGCCGTGGCCGCCCGCCAGCCGGTCGTCCTTCGGCATCGCTCCGCCCGGCTGGTAGCCGCCCGGCGTCCGCCACTGTTCCGTCGCATGGTGCAGGCTCACTCCGTGCCGGTCGCCCGCCGCCACGTCCGGCGTCGAGCGCCCCGGAGCCGGGGTCCTCATCTGCGAACCGTCCCTCACGGTCGCGTCCGGCGTCGGCCAGTTGGCGACTCTCGAGGTCAGCGTGTCCTCCGTCCCGCGATGGCCGCCGGTCGATTCCGAGTCCTCCATCCGGGCTGTGGGCCAGAGGGCCGCTCTCTGCGTCAGGCCGGTCGGTTTGTGGTGGAGTCCGCCGGTCGTCGACTGCTCGTCGAGCCTGGCCATCCGGGCCTTCTGCGCTTCCGGCGTCGAGCCGTCCTCCTGCGCCCGGATCGTCGGCCAGAAGTCCTCGACCGCCGCCTGCATCGTGTTGCCGCGGTACATGTGGTTGTAGGTCGCGGGCGTCGTCCTCGGCACTCCGCCCTGCGCCTGTCCCTCCTGCGGCGTCGGCCAGAATTCCCTCGCTGCGTCCGTCAGCGTCGTGCCCGGATGACTCGCGTCCGCCGTAACGGAATGCCGGCCGGAGCTTGCCATGTCGCGCGAGGAAGTCGTGGGCCACGCCGAGGACGAAGACTCTGCGGCGGCCGTGCGAGGCGCCCACGTCGGAAGCTCGTAGACTGAGCCAGCAAGACACAAACCCGCTTTCGGCCAGATCCCGCAGAACGGTTCCCATGCCGCCAGTAGATTCATCTGGCTCGCCGCCCAGGTCTTCTGGGAAGTCAAAACGGCGATCGGCGTCTCGAAGCAGCCCCGAAACGTTTTCTCCAAAAAAGAGCGGAGCCCCGCACTCTCTGAGAATTCTGGCGATATCTCCCCAGATCCAGCGCTCGTCGGCGGTTCCTTTGCGTTTGCCGGCCACGGAGTGGGGTTGGCACGGCCATCCCGCAGCGACGCAGTCCACGAGGCCATGGAGGGGTCGTCCTGAGAATGCCATGACATTTTCGAAGACTTTTGTTTCGGGGTAGCGGAGGCTGAAGCGTTTGGCGGCTTCCGGGTTGTTTTCGACGGCGGCGATGGTTTTGTAGTCATCGAATGCGATCTCCAGGGCTAAGTCCAGACCTCCCCCGCCCGCGCAGAGTGAGAGTCCGTTCACAGGGTTATTCTTTTGGCGTAGGCGCTATGTATCGCGCCTATTTCAGTCGAGAGAGACCTGGACAACTCCTTCAGGTCGCCCGGCGTCGGCGCGCGCATCGGCGTCAGAGAGATATAGATCAACGCGCTCCCGCCGGCATAGAAGGCCGCCTTAAGAGTCGCGATTTCGAGATCCGTCGCCTCCGGCGGCATGACCTCCCGCACCAGCTCGCGCCACTTCTCGTCGAAGAGGATGCGCAGTCCTTCCGCGAAGGTCATGACTTCTCTCCCGCGGCGGTTTCCGCCGCCTGCGCCTCGGCCAGGATCTCCTTGGCCGCCTTGCGGCAGGCCTCGCAGAGCCGCACGTCGTCGAAGCCGAACCAGAAGCGCGACTTGGGGCCGCCGGAGACTTCGAGGCCGCAGAAGGAGAAGGGCGATCCGAACATGCGGGCGTGGAAGCCGGAGGGCATCTTGTAGACGGTGAATTCCGCCTTGCCGGCGTCGATCTTGAGCAGCGCGTCATGCTGGAACTTCCGCATGGCGATCTCGTTCGCCGCCTTGGCGCAGGCGGGGCATCCGACCTTGCCGTCCGGGATCGGCTGGTTGCACTTCAGGCAGGTCATGAAGTTTTCCTTCCTGTTTCGGGGGGCGCGGGCGCCTCTCCCAGATTGGCTCCGGCCCGTTGCGCCCTCTTGGGCGGGCGGCCTTTGCGGTGATTGTTGACGACGACGACAAAAACGTCGTCGCCTTCTTCCGATTCGACCAGGAGAGCGCAGCGGCCATGATTTTCGGCGCCGTCGATCAGCAGATCGAGCTTGTCTCTGGTTAGTTCAATGGTGGTCATTCGTCTTCCTCTTTCACGTAGAACCAAGGTTTTTTACCCGAGCCTTTTTCGCGGATCTGCTTGCGCTTCCAGCCGCCGATGCGCGACATGATGACGCCGATGCGGGTCTCGTCGCGCCGGTCCCATTGCCCCGCGTCCTTGCGCAGCGCTTCCGTCAGAATGCGCTGCGTGTTGACGGAGTCGGACTGCGAGAGGAGCCAGGCCTCGATGAGCGGCTCCCACGGGTCGCCCTGGTAGCGGGCTTCCTGCTGCTCGTTGGCCGCGCCAGCGATGGTTGCGTTATCGAGAAAATACGGCTCTCCGGCGCGATAGCGATGGACCGCTTCCGCCCAGAGTTGATCGCGGTCTCTCTCGAGCGAGTCGAGATGAAAGTGTTCGCCGCACTCGATCGGCCAGAAGCGGCGTCCGCCGGTTTCGTCCTTGAGATACTTGTTGTGATTGACCGATCCCGCGAAGACGCATTGCCGCGGCGCCTCGATGACGTGGCGTCCATACGGCGGACGGAAGCGGTCCACTTGTCGCGAGATGAAGCTCTTGATGCGGCTCACGTCGGCGCGGCTCATCGAGTCCAGTTCGCTCAATTCCAGAATCCAGACGCCGCCCGCGCTCAACGCGGCGTCCTTGCCGGCGGAGAGGTCGGGAACGTCGTCTGAATAGTACGGGCCGCCCAGGATCTTCAGCGTCCGGCTTTTGCCTATGCCTTGGCCGCCCTCCAGGACGAGCATGTGATCGACCTTGCAGCCGGGCTTGTCGCCCCGCGCCACGGCGGAGATCATCCATTTCGCGCCGACCGTGCGTGTATAGTCAGAGGGTTCGCAGCCGCAATAGAGACAGAGCCAGTCATCCAGGCGCTTGACGCCGTCCCACTTCAATCCGTCGAGATACTCGCGCAGCGGATGGAACGGAAAGTCCCGTGCTACGGTAGCGATGGCCTTTGAGACTCGCCCATCTGAGATGCAGACGCCATGGCTTTCCAGCCAGGCAGTCGCTTTGATATCCCACTCGTCGCGCCACGGTCCTGGCTCCGCCTTGAATGGCGGAGCGATACGCGCCTCGTGGCGCAAGGCGAACTCGTCATAACCCAACACGCCGTTCCATTCAGGCGCCAACTGGAAGGCGAGGATCGCATTCTTGATGAGCGGCAGGATCTTGCCCCGCTCGCTCTTGGCTAAGTCGTCGCGCCAGCTCCAGCGTAGAGCGTTGTGGAAAAGCTCGAGGAAAAGTTCCGGGCCTCCGCAGGCGGCGAGGAAATCGTCGACTCCGTTGATATGGACTTCGCCGACAAGCGAGGGCAGGTCGATGAAAAAGACCTCCGCGCCGCGGGCAGCGAGCTCTCGCGCCAAGTGAGCGCGAGCGGCGCGCACGCTCTCATTGACTTGGACGTTGGAATCGAAAACGATGACGACCCTGCGCCCTTTCCACTTCACCAACTCGAAATCCGGGATGGCGCCCTTGACGGGGCCGCGCCGGCCGTCTTTATCCACGCCCGCGCCGACCGTGCCGCGCCAACTCCATACGCCGGGAAAAGTGATCGCCATGTAATGCGGCCGCCCCGTTCCGTTGAGGTTTTCGAAGGCGGCGCGGTGCAGGGCTAAATATTTTTTTTCGCCTTCTGAAATGACGATCGGCATCGTAACGTCCTCGAGCCACGCCGGATCGGCCAACGGCCAGTAGAAGTGGTTGCGCTGGCCGGGCGGCGAGAGATACCGGAACTCCGGCTTATTCTTCGCGAGATCGATCGGCGGATGATCGAGCCGTTCGCGTTCGCCGACGATCTCGCGTCTTCCCGGATTGCGATAGGGAAACACAAGGCCTGAAAAGTCGCCCGTATTGCGCCGCCCCATTCGCTCCGCGCCCTCCATCGAGGTCGCGCGATACACTCCCGCCGCATCAGCGTACTTCGGCAGCACGTAGCACGCTTTGAGAATGCGGTAATCCTCTTCAGTCAGCCGCACCGCTCTCCTTTGTTAGAAGGGAATTTTGTCTTCGTTCTCGTCGTCGCCCGGCTCCCGCTGGGCCGGTTCTTCAGCCGGCGGGGCCGGCGCGGCGATCCGCGGCCGCGGGGCGCTGACGAGGCGTTCGCCGTCGACCACGCGGCTGGCCGATCCTTCTTCGATTTCGTAGGCGCTCGCGTCCACGATGGCCGGCGTGAGCGAGGCCTTCATCTTCTGGTGGAAGGGATGGAACGCGGCCAGCGTCTTTTCGTCCATGAAGCGTTTGCCCAAGCGGAAGATGATCTTGGCGTAATCGATCTTGTCTTCAGACGACGCTTTCTCGAGCGTGAATTCCGTGGTCGCGCCCCAGTAGCGCGCCCTGGCCGACATGAGCGTCAAGGAGTACTGGTCGAAGATCTTGATCGAGGAAGGCGGCACGTTGAGCAGGTGCGGCAGCACGTCGCCCGGCAGTAGAACGAGCGCCTGGCGGATATCCTTGCAGGCCTGCCCCGCGCCCGGCGTTCCGTCCTGCTTGACGGCGGTTCCGAACTTCGAATACCGGCACTTGGAGCATAAGCCGCCAGGATCGCCGGTTCCGGTGAAGCCGTCCGTCGAGGTGCAGTCAGGCGGCTTTTTGCCGGATCCGCGCGCCCTCCAGAAAATGCGGGCCTGTCTCCAGGCGACGATGACGCCGGTCAGTTTTTTGGCGGTTTCCTCGCCGGCGGCGGTATCGTAGCGGAAAGCGAGGCCGCCGCCGGAGGGGACGCGGATTCGTTGCAGGTCGAGTAGGGGGAGCGGTCGCCCCGCCATGCCTTCGTCGAGTAGCTCAAGGACGCCAGAGGGGTCGTCGAGCAACGGGTATTCCGTCTCGGCGGGAAGAATTTCAATCGTAGGTTCACTCATTGGTTTTCATCTCCTGAGAGCTTGAATGCGGTAGGTCGGCTTGACCTCGATCACTTTGATCAACTCCTCCGGCAGGAGTTCGCGCATGGCGTCTTCCGCATCGATCAGCAGCTGGTGCTGCTCCTCGAGATCGCGCACGTACTTGGTGAGGGAGCGGGTATTGAAGTTCTCGCTCACGTAGTGAGCGAGGCCGCAGGCCTTCAGCGCTCGGCACACGGTATCGCGCGTGATGCCCTGCCGCGGATAGACCCACGGCTCGCGGTGCGGCGAGATGGTGTAGCCGAGGATCTTGACGAGTTGGTAGCCGCCCTCGCCCATGTAGGCGAGGAGCTGCGGCTCAAGGGCCTTCAGTTCCTGCTCGACTTCGGACAAGCGCTCGTTCAGGTCGCGCTTTTCCGTAGTCAGGCTGGCATAGGCCCTGAAGGCCTCGTGCTGCGGTGTGCCGGCCGCCAGTTCGTTGGCGGCCACTCGGACGCTCATGATTTTTTCTCCTTTTTCTTGAGTCCGGTCAAAACGCTATCGATCAGGTCGCGGCGATCGAGCACGGCGTCGAGCACGTACTGGTCGATCGAGTCGCGGATATGGAGGTGGTAGAAGGCGCAGGGCCGCTTTTGCGGGGGCCGGCGGACGCGGAAGCGGCTTTGCAGATACTGCGCGAGCGAGAAGCCGTGCGAATAGTAGACGGCGATGCGCGACCGCGTGAGATCGATGCCTTCGCCGCCGGACTGGATCTGCACGGCGAGGACGCTCGCGCTCCCGCCGTTCCACTCGCGCAACTCGTCGCGCGTTCCGCTAATCTCTGAAGAGGCGAGAGAGTTCGCCGCCGCGGCGCGGTGGATGGCGGCGAGGTCCGCTTTATGAATGGCGAAGACTACCACCGGCTCCTCGCCTACGTCTTCCAGAAATTCCGTGAGCAGGGCTTCTTTCGCGTTGTCTATCTGGACCGGCTCGCCCAAGTCATCCGGCAGCGATCCGCCCGTGATCTGCTGCAGGCGCCGCAGCTTGACGAGGGCGTTGGCCGCCACGACCTCGACGCCGCGACCTTCCATGTCTTTGATCCAGGCGACCATCTCGTTCTCCATCTCGCCGTAGATCCGGGCGCCCTCCGGCGTGAAGTCGGCGGAGAGCGTCTGGTCGATCTCCGGCGGCAGGTCGAGCGCCTCCTCGCCCACTTCGAAGGCGATCCGGCGGAACTTCGCGTAGAGCTGGTCGAGGTCCTTCCACTCGACGATCTGCTTGCCGTACCATCCGCCCATCACCGCGTGGCGCAGTTTGAAGGAGCCGTAAGTGGGATCGAGGATATTGCGGTCGAGGAAGCGGAACTGGCCCCAAATGTCCAAGGGTTGGTGCGGCATGGGCGTGCCGGTGAGGCCGAGCCGGTAGACGGAGCGTAGCGCGAGGTGCGAGACGAATTTCGAGGTGCGGCCGGTCGCGCCTTTCAGGCGATGGCACTCGTCTGTGATGACGAGCGGCCAGACGGTCTTGAGCGCCCAGGAAGCGAAGGGTTCGATGCGGGCGCTTTCGTAGTTGATGCAGATGGCGAGCTTCTGGCCGCGCTCCTTCGCCCATGCGATCATCTGCCGCGCAAGGAGCGTCTTTTCCTTGTTCGTAGCGATCCTGTCGTCGAGCGCCACGAATTCGTAGGGATGCTCTGAATACTGCTGGAATTGAACCCGCCAGACCTCGACCACGCGCCTGGGGCAGAGGATGAGAACCACGGCCACGCCGAGCGCATTGACGAGGTTGATCGCGACCCGCGTCTTGCCTGACCCCATGATCATGGCGAGCATGGCCCCGCGGCCGCCGCGCTTCCACAGGTCGAGGACGAAGAGACGGGCCGCTTCCTGGTGAGTCCAGGCGCGGACGGCGGGAGAGGCCGTCATCTGCGCCTCCGCTCCGCTCCGGCCCGCGCTGCGGAAAGCAGGAGAAGCAGGTAGAGGTCATCGTCCGTATTGCACGCTGAAATGGGGAACCGGGCCAATCTGAATAACGCCCGGAGGGCGTCCCCGACCAGTCCTTTTTCAGCGAACAGACTAGTCAGTCTATGACTGGCATCTTTCGATTGATCCGAAAGAGTTGAAGTTTTATGCCGGTTTTGCTTTAGAATAGAGGGCGCCAGTGATGCGGCAATGACTTTTGACTGCACGTCAGATCCTTTCGCCTTCTTCAGGTTTTGCTGGGGGGCGTTACCTGAAATTGAGCTGTGAATGACGACGAAAGCGATTGTGAGTGAAATACGAATTTCAGTCAATAGGGAATTTCAGCTACCAACTGGAGCGGGGAATGGAGCATGAAAACTGCCATGGGTAAGTCAATGAAGGCAAAAGGAAAACGTGGGCGAAAAAAAGAAAAAGTCCAGATCAGCGTCCGTATCGATAAGACCATAATGGATCTGGCGCGCGGTCACCTCGACCGGAATCCGGCGGAACGGATCACGGAACTGATCGAGCGGGGAATGCTCTTGGCGATGCGGGAGCAGTCCTCGGAACCGGATGACGTGCGGGCGCCGCGGTTGATCTTCCAGGAAATGAGCGTAGAACGGAGACGGCGGGCGACCCGCCTCTTTATCCTCGACTGCCTGCCTGAGGTGACTGTACCGGCGCCAACGTCGGCGGAACGATGCCTACTGGCGCTTCACTCGAACGTGGTGGACTCGCTCGAACACTTCACCGGCTTCAACGCCGCCGTGACGCTCTTGGGCGGAAACTACCAGATCAGCGAAGATTTGATCCGAAAGCCGATTTCGCTCCGATAACCATATTCGTATGGCATAATCGCCTCAAATGCTCTCGAAGCAGAGGCGACAGGAGAAGGTCCGGCAGACGATGCACGAGTTCAAAACGGGCTCGTTGCATTCCGGCTCCAAGACCGGCCCGCTGGTTAAAAGACGGCCTCAAGCCATCGCGATCGCATTGAGTCAGGCGCGAAAGGCGGCGTCCTGATGGGTACGATCGCGCCGGTCTGGCCGGTCTTCGACGTAGTCGAGATTTGCCAGGAAGCGTCGGAACAGGCCGGCATCGAGTTCCGCTCCGGCTACGCGCTGAAGACCGCCCGCCGGTCGCTTGAGCTTCTCTGCATCGAGTGGGCGAACCGCGGTTTGAACCTGTGGACGGTGGAAGGCCCGGTCACGCTCGATCTCGAGCCGGGCGTCTGGGAGTACACCGTACCGGACGACACGGTCGACCTGATCGAGCACGCCCTCCGCGAAGTCAACCCGAACGGCACTTACAACGACTGGCCGCTCGACCGCATGACGCTGCCGGAATACGCGGCGATCAACAACAAGCTGGCCGTAGGTCGCCCCTCGATTCTCAACATGCGGCGCGAGATCTCGCCCTACTTCGATATCTGGATGGTTCCTCCCGTCTCGCCCGCTTATCAGATCGTCTACTGGCGACTGAGGCGCATGCGATCAGTCGGGACCGGCGGCACGGGCACGCCGGAGGTTCCGTGGCGATTTGTTCCAGCTCTTATTTCAGGCCTCGCCTATCACCTCGCGCTGAAGTCGAAAGACCCGCTGGTCGCGCAGCGCGTGCAGGGCCTGAAGGCGAATTACGAGGAACAGTTCACGCTGGCGTCGGACGAAGACCGCGACAGGGCGGCGTTCCGCTTCATTCCCGGAGGTTACAGCCAGATTTGAGGATGGATGGCTCACTCGAACAAATTCGCGTCCGGCAAATATGCATGGGGCATGTGCGACGTTTGCGGCATCCGCTGCAAGCTTCTCGAGTTGAAGGGAACCACCATCCGCGGCAAGCGGACGGGGACGCTTGCCTGCCCGACATGCTGGGATCCCGACCATCCACAGAATTTCCTCGACCGCTACATTCGCAGCGACCCGCAGGCGCTGAGAGTGGCGCGGCCGGATACCGGCCTGACGGCTTCGCGAACTTTGTATCCGCCGGCCAACTGGATTAACGGCCATCCGCCGACTGTCGTCGAGCAGCAGCTGATGGAACTGATGAAAGACGAGGAGGTAGGGCCATGAGTTCTTCTGGTTTTCCGCCGCCCCCGAAGCCGCCCAAGGCTCCGATGCCGCCGGGAAGCGGCTTCACGTCATCTGATCTTGGTTACAGCGACTGGCTCGATCAGGCGCCGGAGGAGATCCGAAACGCGGAAGCCTTGATGAAGGGCGAATCGGAGCGGGAGCAGTATTACCGGGGATTATTGTCCAGCCCTTACAGCAACGTTATTAATACGCCGGGCGAACGCGCGAGCATGCAGGATATTGCCGATTCGGCTCACCGGACCATGTCAGACGCTGCAGCGCACGCAATGTGGGTGCGCCATCAACTGGCGGGGCCGACGCCGCCACGAACTCTAACCCGCGCAAGCGGCGGTTCTATCGAGGAGGACAAGGACATGAGGATGCGAGGCGGCACGCGCCACTTTCAAGATGGCGGGGCCAACCCATTACAGCGACCGGCGCGGAGCGCGATGCCTACGCCCCCGCCGACATATCAGGGCGGCGGCCCGATGCCCGGCGGCGGGGCGCAGCAGGGCGCATTCACCGCCGGCGCTCCGGGCAATAGTCTGGGCGCGGCGCCGGGACTAAATCCACAGGCAATTCAACAAGCCCTCCAGATGCGCCGCTCGATGGCGGGCGGCCCGCCCGCGCCCGGAGGTCCAGCCGGGGCGCCCGCGGGTGGTTGGCCGGGTACGCCCGGAATGCCGCCGGGAGCGATGATGCAGCGTCCGCCGATGCCGCCGCAAGGGATGCCGCCCGGAGGCCCGCCGCAAGGAATGCCGCCCGGAGGAGCTGGCATGGGGCCGTTGCCGCCAGGAGCGGCGCCGAGCAGTATGGGCGCGATAGCGCCCGGAGCGATGCCGCCGCAGGGACCGCCGCCCGGAGGTCCGCCGCCGCAAGCACCGCCGCCGCAGATGCAGCAGCAAGCTCTGCAGCAGGCGATGGCGCAGCAGGCGATGGCGCAGCAGGCCGCCATGCAGCAACAAGGCGCACAATATCGCCCGCCCGGCATGGCGACCGGCGGTAGGGTTCAGGACGGCGAGACGGACGCGAAGAAGAACCGCCCGGATCGCCAGTGGGGCAAGCGCGTCGTCGCGGAGGACATTCCTGAGGCGCCGGTCAAGAAGGCCAAGGGCGGCCTTAAGCGCCGCAAGCCTCCCGCGCCGAAAATTGCGAAGGCGAAGCCGCCGTTCCCGATGACGCCCGGCGGCGACGATATGGACGCGCCGCCTCCGGCTGCGCCTCCCGACATGGGTGCGCCCGCAGTGGCCGGACCTCCCGTGGGCATGCCCGGCATGAAGAAGGGCGGCAAGTGGATCGCTGATGCGACCAAGAACAAAGGCGCGCTCCACAAGCGGCTGGGCATTCCGCAGGATGAAAAGATCCCGGCGAAGACCCTCAACAAAGCCGCGCAGAAGGGCGGCACGCTCGGCAAGGAAGCCAATCTCGCGAAGACGCTCAAGGGCTTCAAGAAGTCGAAGGGCGGCGAGTGCGAGGACAAGATGGCGAAGGGCGGCATCTCGAAATTCAATTCGACCAAGGCCGCGCCCGGTAACCTCGCCACGCATCCCGGTGGAGGTAGGAAGTTCGCGGCCGGCGGCGTTTCGAAGTTCAATTCGACCAAGGCCGCGCCGGGAAATCTTGCGACGCATCCTGGCTGCGGCAAGGCGAAGTTCGCCGCCGGTGGCGTAGCCAAAGTCCGCAAGGGCTTCCCCAACACCAACAAAGCGCCCAAGAAGTACGCCGCCGGCGGCAAGATCCGCGGCTGCGGCGCCGCGACGAAAGGCACTAAGTTTTCAGGGATCTACTGATGACCTACCCGGAGCTGCGCGCGATTATCCAGACTTACTCCGAGGATTTCGAAGCCAGCTTTGTGTCCAATATCGATACCTTTATTACCCTGGCGGAATCGCGGATCCTGCTCCGCGTGCGCTTGCCGCGATTCCGCAAGGACGTGACTGCGACCATGGTCGCGACTGAAAACCTGCTTGCCACGCCGAGCGACTTTCTCGCGCCGGATTCTTTTTCCGTGGTGACCGCGAACGGCCTCGTCTTTCCGCAGAACAAAGACTCAGAGTTTCTGGACGAGTGTTATCCCGATCCGACTGAAGTGGGCGTGCCGCGCTTCTACTGCTACCTGAACGAGTCATCGCTCAAGTTCGGCCCCGCGCCGGACCAGAACTATCCGGCGAACCTCGGCTATTTTTACCAACCGCCTTCGATCACCACTGCGGGGACGAGCTGGCTCGGCACGTTCTTCGCGCATGCGCTGATTTCGGGCTCACTCGTCGAAGCGGCGAAATATCAGAAGGCGGAAGACAATCTCTACGCCCGTTTCGACGCCGCCTTCGAGAAAGACCTGGCGATGGATCAGCAGTACACCAAGGGGCGCACGAAGAAAGACACTTACGAGGAGCCGGACGCGAGGGTCAAGGTATGATCTCTGGCTCCACGCTCTGCGACTCCTTCAAGACGGAAGTGTTTCTCGCCCTGCACGATTTTGCCAATGACGCTTTTTATATGGCGCTATACGGTGATGCGGCGACGATTGGCCCGGCGACGACCAGTTATGTGACGGATAGCGAGATCTCAGGGCCGGGTTACGCGGCGGGCGGCCAGCGGCTCACCGGCCCGCAGATTCTGGGGCCGGTGAACTCGACGGCCTATGTGACTTTCAACGATCCGGTTTGGGCGAACTCCTCGCTGACCGCGCGTGGGGCGTTGATTTATAACCAGAGCAAACAGCAGCGGGCGGTCGCGGTGCTCGACTTCGGAACGGAGTTTACTTCGAACAACGGAAACTTCCGCGTGAAGTTTCCGCCGCCGGGACAGACCACGGCGTTGATTCGGTTGATGTGATGGATGACGTGATCGTGGATGTTCGGCTCGCGCCGCTAGTCAGCCTGGTCGGCCAGGTTTCGACGGACGGGCTGTGGAGCGAGACGCAGCCCGCGCTGCATGCTTGGCGCAGTGCGCGGCGGCCGGTGACGGCCTGGGAACCGCCCGTGCGGCCGGCGCGCGCGAGTTGGGAGAAATGAGATGCCTTCGACCTACACGCAGAATCTCGGAATCCAGATGCCGGCGGACGGCGAACAGGCCGGGACGTGGGGCGACACGGTCAACGCGAACTACGGCTGCCTTGACGTTGCGATTGACGGCAATGAGCAGATTGCGCTTTCCGCTTCGACCTACTCCTTAGCCACGGGGCAGACTCAGGTAGGTCAGCAGCCATCGCAGGGCGTGTATCCGCTGATCACCTGGACAGGCACGCTCACTCAAGACACGACGGTCACCATCAGTCCCAATACGGCGCAGAAGCGCTACACGATGGTCAACGCTACGCAGGGCGGCTTCCGGTTGATCTTCACGCAGGGCCAGGGCGGATCGTTCACCTTGTATCCGGGCTATAGCGCGCGCGTTTATACGGACGGCGTGGGCGGCAACGCGAAATGCGCGGCGGAGCTGGATAGTCCGCAGTTCAACAACATGCTACTCCTGGGCAGCCTTCAGGTGCGGGGCGCGCTCTCGTTCACCGGGCCGCAGACTTTCACTCAGCCGGTGACGTTCAATGGCGCGGTTTCGATGGGCGGCGGGGCCGCGATTAACGGCCTCACGCTAACAAACGGCTCGCCGGCGCAGTATGACATGTATTACCGGAGTCCCTCGACGGGCCAACTCACGCCGCTGCCTATCGGATCGCCGGGCCAGCAGTTGATCGTATTGCCCGGCGGCAATCCCGGCTGGGGCCTCTCGCAGGCTTCGATTGGCTCGACGATCAGCGGGTCAACTGCCAACTCGATTTACTTTGCGGATACCGCGACGCACCTCGCCCAGGACGGAAATATAGTCGCCCGCGCGGGCGTCGGCATCGGCCTCGGCCTGTTTCCGTCTTATACGTTACACCTGGGCTACAACCTTTCTCCGCAAATCTGCCTTGACACGAATAACTCGTCGGCGGGGACGCAGCAGCGCGAACTGCTCTTTGCGAGCAACGGTCAACTGCGTTGGATTCTCTACTCGCCAGTCGCCGCCGAGTCAGGCGGCAACACGGGGAGCAACATTGCCCTGGCGTCCTATAACGATGCGCAGAGCGCGATCACCTACGCCTTTTCTGCTTTTCGCGCAACGGGAAACGTGACGATAGGCCAGTTTGGCGATTACGGCGCGCAGTTGGCGGTCGTCAATCGCGCGGCGGGGGCCGCCGCCATCATCGTGCGCGGCGCGTCCGGCCAGAGCGCCGTGTTGCAGCAGTGGCAGGACGTAAACGGGAATGTAGTGGCTTCAGTTGACGCCGCGGGCAATGCGACGTTCGCGAACTCCGGCACGGGCCTCGCGCTCGACGGCAACGGCCGCTTGAATCTGCACGGGACCATCGGCGGTTCGCCGTGGGGCACGATTCATATCGGCCCTGAAGGAGGGCCGGTCGGTCAGACGCGCGGCTCGATTACGTTCCAGGCCGCCGGCCAGCCGGGTTCAGGCGCGTTGCCGGCGAATGTGATCCGGGTATATTACTCGGGCAATAACTTCGTCATTCAGTTCTACTACAACGGCGCCAACTACTACGCATATTTGCCGCTGAACACCGGCCAAACGTCAGGCCAAGTCAGTTGGTGGGTGACGACGACTCCGATCTCGTTCTAACTCTATGACCACGGTTCAGGACGTAATCACGTATCAGGACGGCGGCCTCGCCAACGGCCGCGTGGTGATTACGTGCCCTCCGTTCACTTTCAACGGCGCGCCGGTCGCGGCCTCGCAGACCGTTGTCGAGGTCGTGGATGGCGCGTTCGACGTGTCGCTCTATCCCAACATGAACGCCACGCCGACGGGCGTTTATTACACCGCAGAGTACGAGCTGGAGCAGGGACCGATCTACGAAGAGTATTGGATCATTCCCAATCAACCCACGGTCAATATCGGCCAGGTCCGCGCCAGCTTCCCGCTGACCCCGAGCATCATGATCAACGCCGCGCAGCTCACCAGCGCGGGCGCGGCGGCGGGGCAATTTTTAGGCTGGAACGGTGCGAACTGGGTTCCGATGTATGTCAGCACCTTCAATTACACCCCCAATTCGACCGGCCTCATCTTGACTGAGAATCCCGCGCCTGATCTCGGCGTCTCAGGCAGCCCGGCAACGCTCGGCGGTTCCTTCACTTTGAACGTGCCGGACGCGGGGCCGACCTCGCGCGGCGTGGTGACTACCGGCGTGCAGACTTTCGCCGGCGCGAAGACGTTTTCAGGCGCTGTGAGCGCAAGCGGCGGCATAACCGCGCCCACGGCGAATATCGGCAATCTCACTGTGACGGGCGCTCTGACGGTCGCGGGATCGTCGAACGTCATGCCCAATCCCCTGACGACCTTGGGCGATCTCCTGGTACGCGGCGCTTCCGCACCGCAGCGTTTCGGGGTAGGCGGCGACGGCACGGTGCTCACGGCCGACTCGACGCAGCCGCTGGGCGTGCGCTGGCAGACGCCGACCGCCGGCGTGACCAGCGTCTTCGGCCGCCAGGGCGTGGTGCTGGCCCGGCCCGGCGACTACGACGTAACTATGGTCACCAACGCCGTTCCCATGTCGACGCAGGTCCTTCCGGGGACCGGCCTCTCGGGCGGCGGCCAGTTGACGGGAGACGTGACGCTGAACGTCGCGAGCGACACGACCACGCAGCGCGTGCGGGCGCTGTACAACGGA
>Ga0126381_100004920_pt1 | contig 14599 bp, 13 predicted proteins | sample PanSoiMetPlot_28_FD_96465 | JGI IMG/M metagenome (GOLD analysis project Ga0126381, IMG submission 96465) | Tropical forest soil microbial communities from Panama - MetaG Plot_28 | ecosystem: Environmental > Terrestrial > Soil > Tropical forest > Bulk soil | place: Panama | collected 2016-02-17
GCACCGCGGACGAGCAGCACCGTCTCCGGCACCCCAACGCGCCCCGCACCGCCGCCGGCCGCTGCCGCGCCGCCGCCGCCCGACGTCGCCGTGATGGCGGCACGTGAGGCCGCGGCAAACGCCAAGTCGCTCGACGAGTTGCGCGCCCTCCTCGAGAACTTCCGCGGCTGCGCCTTGCACGCCACCGCGACGCAGCTCGTGTTTGCCGACGGCAACCCGCAAGGGCGCGTGATGTTCGTCGGCGAGGCGCCGGGCTACGAGGAAGACATGACCGGCCGGCCGTTCGTCGGCCGCTCCGGAAAATTGCTCGACCGTATGATCGAGGCGATCGGGCTTACGCGCAACGCGGTCTACATCGCCAACGTGGTGCCGTGGCGGCCGCCCGGCAACCGCACGCCGACGCCGCAGGAAACCGCGATCTGCCTGCCGTTCATCCGCCGCCAGATCGAGCTTGCCGATCCCGACATTCTGGTCTGTCTCGGCCAGCCCTCGACGCAGACGCTGCTCGGCACCCGCGAAGGCATCACCCGCACCCGCGGCCGCTGGTTCAGCTTCGCCACCGGCAGCCGCGACATTCGCGCGCTCGCCACGCTGCATCCCGCCTTCCTGCTGCGCAGCCCGCTGCAGAAGCGGTACGCCTGGCGCGATTTTCTGGCGATCAAGAAAGCGCTGGTCAGCTGACCTCTGCTTGAATCGGCCGACGGTTATTTCGCTTGCATGTAGGCCGGCGTGCCGCCGGCCAAAAAGTCCTCGCGCGGCGGCGAGAACACGTCGATCACCTCGGTGTCTTCGGGGAAGAACGCCTCGTGCTCGACGCCGGGCGGAATCACGACCACGTCGCCCGGCCCGCAGCTGCGCCGCTCGTCGCCGAGGCGGAACTCCATCTTGCCCTTGAGCATCCAGGCGATCTGCTCGTTGTCATGCTTATGCGCGGCCGCGTGCGCGCCGGCCTTCATGCTCCACCACACGATCATCTGGCGGTGGCCGCTGGCAATTTTGCGGGTGATCTTGTCGGTGACGCGCTCCTCGGGCAGCGCGGCGAGCGCGGCGAAACCTGACATTTTGGGCACGATCATCCTCCTATCGCGCTCGTTTTGAACGTCAGCGCTTTTTTACAACTGCCCTCATCCTATCGCGAATTTGATCGCAAAGATCACCGCCAGCACCAGCACCGCCGGCTTGGCATCAGCGAACTTGCCAGCGACGATTTTGGCCAGCGCATAGGTAATGAAGCCGAGGCCGATGCCGGTGGCGATCGAATAGGTGAGCGGCATGGTCACGGCGGCAACCACCGCGGGCGCCGCTTCGGTGATGTCGTCCCAGTCGATCTCGGCAAGGCCGCGCGCCATCACGCAGGCGACGTAGAGCAGCGCCGCGGCCGAGGCGTAAGCCGGCACCATGCCGGCGAGCGGTGCAAAGAACAAAGCGGCGAGGAAGAAGATGGCAACGAACAGCGCGGTGAGACCGGTGCGGCCGCCGGCGGAAACGCCGGCCGCGCTTTCGATGTAGCTCGTCGTCGTCGAAGTGCCGATCAGCGCGCCGAACATGGCGGCAAAACTGTCGGCGATCAGCGCCTGCTTCATGCGCGGCAGATTGCCCTCGGCGTCCGTCAGGCCGGCGCGGTGGGTGACGCCGATCAGGGTGCCGGCATTGTCGAACACGTCGACGAACAGGAAGCTCAGGATGACGATGAGAAACGAGCCTTCGGCGATGCGCGAGAAATCGAGCTGCAAAAAGGTCGGCGCCAGCGACGGCGGCGCCGCGACGATGCCGCTGTACTTGGCGAGGCCGAACGGAATGCCGATCACGGTGACGATCAGAATGCCGATCAAGGTGCCGCCGATGATGCGCCGGTAGTTGAGCGCGGTGATCAGGATAAGGCCGAGCAGGCAGAAGATCGCCACCGGATTGCGCAGGTCGCCGAGCGTCACCAGCGTCGCCGGGCTCGCCACCACGATCTTGGCTTCCTCCAACGCGATGATGCCGAGGAACAGGCCGACGCCGGCCGAGATCGCGAGCTTCAGGTTGCGCGGAATCGAATTGATGATGTATTCGCGGATGCGGAAGACCGAGATCAGAAAGAAGATGACGCCGGAGCAGAACACCGCGGCGAGCGCCTGCTGCCAGGTGTATTTCATGCCGAGCACGACGGTGAAGGCGAAGAACGCGTTGAGCCCCATGCCGGGGGCGAGCGCGATCGGATAATTGGCGTACAGCGCCATCACCGCCGTCGACACCGCGGCGGCGATGCAGGTGGCGACAAACACCGCGCCCTTGTCCATGCCGGCATTGCCGAGGATCTGCGGATTGACGAACACGATGTAGACCATCGTCAGGAACGTGGTCAGGCCGGCGACGAATTCGGTGCGCAGGTTGCTGCCCGATTTGCTGAGATCGAACATCCGCTCGAGGAAATGCGGTTCGCTTTGCTTATCGGTCGCGGTGGCTTGGCTCATGACGCTCCCCCTGCCCTGGCGCGCAATGGCGCCATCATACGCCGATTGAAAAGCGCGATCAGCGCGCAGGCGCTGCGGCAGCGGACGAATCCACAGGCCGGATCACGCCCCAGCCGAGGCGCAGCAGCGGCAGCCGGCCCTGCACGCGGCGTTCGAAGGTCTGCGGCACTTCGGGGATGAGGCCGGGAAAGCGCGCCTTGATGTCGGCGGGCGGCGTCGGATTGGTGTCGGAGCTGAGCCAGACCACGACGGCGCCCTTGGCGCGGATGTCGGCGGGTGTGACCGACGGCGAGCGCGCCGGGTCGTCGTCGAAATACACGCTCGGGCGGCTCGGCGCGCCGAGCGCCACGATGGTGGCCGGGCCGATCTCACCGGTGACCACTGCCAGCGGCCGCCCGGTGCGCTTCTGAAAGTTCTCGGCAAAGAACCGGCCCATGGCGCCGGCCGGCTTGGCGACGGCGAGATCGGTGCCGAGCGTCCATGGCAACAGCACGATCGTGGCCGGCACCATGATCGCCGGCACCACGAGCAGGCCGGCCCAGGCGAAACCGAGGATGCGCTGATGATAAAGCGCGATACTCTCGCCGGCGGCCAGAATGACAACAAGCGACGACAGCACGACGAGCGGCGCAATGCCGCCAATCGGCGTGCTGCGCCCCAGCACGACCGCGATGATGGTCGACAGCAGGGCCGGAATGAGCGCCAAGGTGGCAACGAAGTTTTTGGCGAATTGCTCCGCGGGCGTACGGTTCATCGCCGGCAGCGGACCGCCACTGCCACGCGGCCAGCCGGCGGCCAGCAGCACGAGGATGGCGAGGCCGGCATGGGACAGCGCCAGGATCGCCAACAGTCGAAGCCATGCCGAGGTGTTTTGGCCGGCCGTGCCGGCCAAGCGCAGCTGCTCGAGCACCGGCGTCAAACCGTCGGACGAGCCTTCCAGCCACAAGAGATGCAGGAATAGAAAACCGACCAGAACCGCGGCGACGATCCACGGCTCGATCCGGTCGAGCGCAGCGCGGCCGCGCGCGGTCATGACGGTGAACACAACGAGCGTGCCGAGGAAGATGAGCGCGGCTTCGCTGGTGACCAGGATGAGCGCCATGGCAGCGCCGAACGCGTACCAGGCGCGCCGATTGCCCTCGGCAATCGCGCGCCAGTAACTGAGGAGCACGATGGCCCACAGCGCCATGGTGAGAATCGGCGGCCCGAAATCCGGGCTCGGCACCGTGAACGGCGAGATGCCGACCATGAGCAGCACCGCGAGCACTGCATACGGCGGACCGACGATGGCGCTGCCGAGCTTGAACACGCACCAATAGGCGGTGACGATGCAGACCTGCGCCAGCACATACACGCCGAACAGACCGGCGACCCGAAAAGCGATTTCGGCGAACCAGAACGCCAGCGGCGGACCGACGTCGCTGTCGAACTGGAATTCGTGGCCGATCGCCAGCACCTGTGCGAGCTCGCCAGGCGGCGCCGCATAGAACAGCATCGGCACAAGAAGCCAGAGTATGGCCTGCGCCAGCGCCGCCAGCCAGAACACCAAAGCCGGGCGCGAACGGATCGCTTCAAAATAGAGCGGGACGTAAAACATCGGCCTCTGCGCGCACGCCGCTTCCTCAACCTCCCCTGCAGAGGAGGCAACGGTTGCCCTATAGGCGGGGGAGATTAGAGCGGCAAGACGGCGGTCGCCGCTTCGTCGGCATCGCTGTCCAAAAGGCCGAGCGCACCGGCGACCGGCGAGAACGAGCGGCGATGATGGATGGTTGGGCCCAGCCGGTCGAGCGCGGCAAAGTGTTCGGGCACGCTGTAGCCCATGTGCCGCTCAAAACCGTAGCCGGGATGCGCCGCGCCGAGCCGCGCCATCAGCCGGTCGCGCGTCACCTTGGCGACGATCGAGGCGGCGGCGATCGAGGCGACGAGCCCGTCGCCGCCGATCACGGCCTCGCAATCGCAGCCGGCGGCGATGCGGTCGCGGCCGTCGACAAAGACCAGGCGCGGTTTTATCGGCAGCGCCGCCACCGCGCGCGCCAGCGCCCACAGCGACGCGCGCAAGATATTGTCGCGGTCGATGCGCCACGGCGGCGCCATCGCCACCGCGACCTGGGCGCGCGCGCAAATGCGCTGGTACAGAATTTCGCGCCGCTCCGGCGTCAGCTGCTTCGAGTCGTTGAGGCCGCGCGGCACGTCGTCGGGATTGAGAATGACCGCCGCGGCGACGACCGGTCCGGCCAGAGGGCCGCGGCCGGCCTCGTCGCAGCCGGCGACCGGCCAGACGCCGCGCTTGAGCGCCGAGCGCTCGCGGCGAAACGTCGGCCGCAGCACCGGCTCGTCGAGCGGCAGCCGCGCGGCGCCGTTGCCGTTTCCGTTGCGACTCATGACCCATGATGGCCATGGCGCCGCCGTTTGTGCAACGCGGCCGACACGCAGCGATGAATTACGGGGAAAGTGCGGCCGCCATGTCAGCCCTTGCCACAATCCGCCGCCACCGCGATTGAGGCGTGCCGCCTGACGCCGCCGCTTCGGCCGGGTCGCTCTCCCGATGCTAGCTACTTCGTCAGCATGTGCGAGGACGCGGCCGTGGCTGTCGGCGCCTTGGGCGAGAGCACGAAGGTCAGCCACACGTTCCAGCCGTCCGGCCTGGCGTTGTTGTCGAATTCGCCATAGGCCTTGAGGTTCAGATAGCCCTGCTTGTCGCCGACCGGAAACAGGTATCCGATTTGCGGGCCGACACCGATCACGCGCGACTTGAACGGACAGATGATCGGGGCGCAGCCGCTGTCCGGCGTCAGTTGCTGATAGGAATAGCCGACCAGGCCGACCTGCAACTGCTTGGTTAGAAATTGCGACGCGCCCCAATCGAGGTGCCAGTCGATGCCATTCGTATAGTTTGTCGCGGTGTTTTCGAAATTTCCGGTCAATCCGGTCACCACCGAAAATTCGTGGCCGGCCTTCTCGTCGAAATAGGTATAGCCGACGCCGCCGTCGATGGCGCCATGGCCGAGGCCGATGTTGGCCAGATTGCTGGAGCTGTAGAGCCCGATGGGTATGTCGCCGGTCAGATAGACCATGTAATTATTGACGCCGGCATTCCACCGATCGACGAACATCGGAAGGAGATCGCCGACCCCGGAAGTGGTTTGTTGAAGGTCGATGGTTCTCGTGAAGGGAATTGGACCTACCGTTCCAGTCACAGTCGCGTTCAAATGCGTGTCGTTGACGCCGACTAGGCCAAGCACACTGATGGCTGCCTGACCGCCGAGGAACGGTGTTGCAAAAACGTAGGTTGGAGCGACCATTTCGAGCGTTACATTCGCGCGGATACTGGCGCTGACGCTGGCGTTCACGGCGGGATTGAATTGTCCGATGGTGATTTCGCGGGCCAGGGCGGCATTGCCGGTTGCCGAGACGTTGGTGTTGTAGAGTATCGACGTCACCGACCATCCCGGCTGCTGCGGCGTTGCGGCCAGGCTGCCGAAAAATCCGGGGATCCAGAAGCTGACGCCGCCTTCGTCGGCGCGGGCGACCGTCGCCGCAGATGTGCAAAGCGCCAAGGCAAAACACGCCGCCAGTGTGCAAGACCGAACATGCGACCGAGCAACCGATCCGTCAGCGGCTCCGTCAGCGAGACTGCAAGCTGCCCTCATGTTCGTCCCCCCGTGTTAATGCCGATCTCGTCTCCTCAAGGCGCAGTCAGGATGCAACCGAAAGGCTAGCCGAACGGTCGCTGCGCTGCCATCCGGAAAGCTGGGCTGCTCACAAATTTTGGAAGATTTTTATTGGGTGTGTGCCGCCGACCACAGCGGAGAACCTACTTTGGTGTCGAAAAATAACCTTTGGTATCGTGCTTGATCATCTCCAGGCAGTGCGTGAATCAAGTGCCTTCCAAAACCGCGCACCAGTTCCGCGCTTTCGTCATTCTCGCGTCGCTGCGCGAGGAGTAGCCTTCCTGTGTCGATCGCAACTCCTCACCGTTGTCGGAGCGGCCGTAGACGGCAGGTTCGGCGTGTCATGCAATTCACATATGTAACGCGGCATGAGCAACCACTAATGCTCGGCTTTATGGCGGTGCTGGCAGCGATGATGACGGCGAACGCGCATGCGTCCGCGCAGCAATCACGCGCGCTGCCGACTCAATGCATAAAGGAGTGCTCCTTCACCCAGTCGAGTACTGGGGGATTCACACTCGAATATTGCCGCTGGGTCTATGTGCCAAGGCAGTTTTACGACTTACGGCCGTTTGGCAGATTCCGCCGAGCTGGTTGCCGATGAATTGGCCGTCCACTCGGGGCACCTAGGCCCGCTCCGGGAACGCTACACCATCGACTCGCGGCTATGTCGCTTAACATCGCGCCCGACCCTCCGACCCGGGGTGTCGGCTTTCGGCGCATAGCGGACCAGATCGCAGCCGCAGCTAAAGCACGAGACTCAGCTAATCCGGACGATACCATTGCCTAAGTTGATCGCCAGCAACCGGCGCATCACCATGGGCTCGACGCCTTACCTGTCACCTATGGGGTCCACCATGCGGTTCCGGTTTCCGAGTATCTGGCGTTCGCTATTCTTGGCCCTATCCTTTGTCACGGCCTCAGCAACTGGTCCAAGCTTCGCCTATTTTTGTGAAAATGGGCAACAACCGGTACCTCCTGCCGTCGCCGCCCGGATGGCCCTCCCAGCTTGCGGCTTTGCGGCCACGAATCGCTGGGGGCCAAACGGATGCCAGCTTTGCGATTCCAGGAACATGTATCCGAACCCATTTTCCCCACGTTTTCGTCTGAGATAATTACGCTGCCGAGGATCGCCTCGGCGCGAAATATCCGCGACGCTTGCTCAGAGGACCAACCGGTCGACCGCGCCGGAAGCGCAGCCATGTCGACTCCTGGCACTTTTCGGGCGGCCGGCTCGCCAGCTGGCATGTCGGCTGTTCGAGTACGAGCGGACTTGGGGATGTGGCTTCCGCCGTAGTTACTTGCAGAATTTCACCGGCCGCCTAGAACAACGCGAGCTGCTCCGCCGCCGGGCGCGGCGGACAAAAATGCTCGGTCGTCGTCGCGGCCCTGGTCTTGTTGAAGCCGAGCCGCTCGCAGGCGACTTCGAAGCGGCGGCCGATCATCCAGGCGACCGGACCGGCGCCGGTCATGCGCTTGCCCCACGTCGAATCGTAATCCTTGCCGCCGCGGGTGTCGCGGATGAGCTTGAAGACATGACGATAGCGGTCGGGAAAATTCTCGATCAGCCATTCGCGAAACAAATCGCGCACTTCGAGCGGCAGCCGCAGCAGCACGTAGCCGGCGTGGCGCACACCGGCCACGGCGACCGCTTCGAGAATGCGCTCGATCTCGGCATCGTTGATCGCCGGAATAACCGGCGCGACCATCGCCGAAGTCGGCACGCCGGCCGCCGTCAGCTGGCGTAACGCTTCAAGCCGGCGCGGCGGCGTCGCCGCGCGCGGCTCCATGACGCGAGCGAGTTCGGCATCCAGCGTCGTCACCGACAGCGCCACCTTGACGAGGTTGCGCTCGGCCATGCGCACAAGGATGTCGAGATCGCGCAGCACCAGGTTCGATTTGGTGACGATGCCGACCGGATGGCCGGCGCGCTCCAACACTTCCAGAATGCCGCGCATGATCTTGTAGCGGCGCTCGATCGGCTGATACGGATCGGTGTTGGTGCCGATGGCGATGGTTTTCGGCACGTAGCCGGGCGCCGACAATTCGCGCTCCAGCAGTTCGGGAGCGTTCGGCTTCATGAACAGTTTCGATTCGAAGTCGAGGCCCGGCGACAGGCCGAGATAAGCGTGGGTCGGCCTCGCGAAGCAGTAGACGCAGCCGTGCTCGCAGCCGCGATACGGATTGATCGAGCGGTCGAACGAAATATCCGGCGAGTCGTTGCGCGCGATGATTTTCCGCGTCGAGTCGGCGGTGACGGTGGTCTTGAATGGCGGCAGCTCGTCGAGGCCCTGCCAGCCATCGTCGAAGGCGATGCGCGCCAGCGGCTCGTAACGGCCCGACGCATTCGACGCCGTGCCGCGGCCGCGGCGGCGCGCGCGGTCGACGGCGCTTCCCATATCGCCCGCCGGAGCCGAGGGCAGAAGCGGCTCCGGCGGGCGCCTTAAGGCGGACGATCGGCTCATGGCCCTAAGGTAGCGCGCCCTCGTGAACAAAACAAGAACAATTTGTCGTGAGACCGCCGCCAGAGCGGCGTCAACATCAAGTTGACGCGACGTGTCAACATATGGTTGACTGTCATCTAAATGTTGACGAAAGGACAGAGCCATGCCGGAGGGCCCCACGACCCAAACTTGCATGCGGGTATCGCGCTGTACTTTCTGCACGAAGGCTCAGACCGAGGTTAAGACACTCGTCGCCGGTCCCGGCGTGTTCATTTGCGACGAATGCGTGCAGATCTGTCGACAGGTCATCAATAAGAAGCGGAAGGCCGCAACGCAGGAAGTGTCGAATTCACTCCTACCTGACAACGCGCCAACCGAGACCTTGTTAAAGACCCTGGCCGGATACAATGGTGCGTTCGAAAGGATCAATGCCGCCATGCAGGACATCGTCGACATTCTCCGTGAACGCGAGGTGAGTTGGGCAGGCATCGGGCAGGCGCTTGCGGTGTCGCGGCAAGCGGCGTGGAAGCGGTTCGGCTCGCCGGCGTAGCGCTCCAACAAGCCAGATGTTGAGTGTCATTGTCCCGACTTTGAATTCGGAACGGCTGCTGGTGCCGACCTTGGCGGCCCTGGTCTCCGGCGCCACCGAAGGCCTGATCCGCGAAGTGCTGCTCGCCGACGGCGGTTCGCAGGACGACACCGCGGTGGTGGCCGACGTGGCGGGCTGCGAATTTCTGAAGCTCGATCGGCCGCTCGGCGAACGGCTGCGAGCCGCTGCAACCGCGGCTCGCGGGCCTTGGCTTCTGTTCCTGCGAGCCGGCATCATCCTCGACGCGCCGTGGATCGGCGAGACCAGGCGCTTCATCGAACTGAGCCGCGACAGCGAGCGCGCGGCGGTGTTTCGGCGCGGCGCCGCGGCGCCCTCCCCGCTGCGCGACGCGATCACGCAAGCGATGGCGGCGCTCGGCGCGAAACCAAAACCCGAGCAGGGCCTTTTGATCTCACGGCGCTTCTACGATGCGCTCGGCGGTCATTGGGCCGAGGCCGCCGACCCGGAAGGAGACTTCATTCGCCGGATCGGCAGCAAGCGCATTGCGTGGCTCGCCACGTCGGCCGTGCCGGTTACCGCACCAAATACTTGACTAAGTCAACTTTCAAGGGCAAGGCTAGCGGGATGAGCGCTCGCCAGCATGAGCAAGACGCAACCGCAGTGCGCCGCTTCAACCGCTTTTACACGCGGCAGATCGGCGTGCTGCGCAAGACCTTTCTCGACAGCCCGTATTCGCTGGCCGAAGCGCGCGTGCTCTATGAGATCGCCAACCGCCGCGCGCCGACCGCGAGCGACATCGCGCGCGCGCTCGATCTCGATGCCGGCTATCTGAGCCGGCTGTTGCGCGCCTTCGAACGGCGCGGTCTGCTCCGGCGCACCGCCTCGCCGCGCGACGCCCGGCAGAGCCACCTGTCGCTGTCGCCGCGCGGCCGCCGCGCCTATGCGCCGCTCGAGCGGCGCTCGCAGCGCGAGGCCGCGACCATGCTGGCGCGGCTCCCTCCGGCCGACCGGTCGCGCTTGATCGCGGCCATGCACACGATCCAAGGCTTGCTCGACAACGATCCGAAATCGCCGCCGCGGCACGACGGCAAAGGCTACACGTTGCGCGCGCCGGCGCCGGGCGATTTCGGCTGGATCGTGCGCCGCCACGCCGAGCTTTACGCGCAGGAATACGGCTGGACCGAGCCTTTCGAAGGTTTGTGCGCGCAGATCGTCGCCGACTTCGCCAACGACTACGACAAAAAGCGCGAACGCTGCTGGATCGCCGAGATGGACGGCGAGCCGGTCGGCTGCGTTTTCCTGGTGAAGGATTCCACCAAAGTCGCCCGCGTGCGGCTCCTGCTGGTCGATCCGAAAGCCCGCGGCCTCGGCCTCGGCGCCCGACTGGTCGACGAATGCGTGCGCTTCGCCCGCCGCGCCGGCTACAAGAAGGTGACGCTCTGGACGCACAGCATCCTGAGCGCCGCGCGCCATGTTTATCAGAAGGCGGGTTTTCGGCTCACCGGCACGGAGCAACACAAGAGCTGGGGGCGGCCGGTGACCAGCGAGTTTTATGATTTGGACCTGTGAGCCGCCGGTCACGCCGCGCAGCGATTTCTATAAAAGCGATCGGGCTATTTCTCGTTGATCAGAGAAAGCCGTCGATGACATAAAATCGAGTCGATCAATAACGCGGCTATGCCGTCGCACCCTGCGCCTTCGGCCGGCGCAGGTGCTCGTCGAGCCGCGGCATGATCTCGACGAAATTGCAGGGGCGGTAGCGGTGAGCGCGGTGGTGCACCAGGATTTCGTGCCAGGCGTCCTTGAAGGGGCCGGGCGAGCCCGGCAGGCGGATGATGAAGGTCAAGCCGGCAACGCCGGCGGTGGCGCGCGACTGGATCGCCGAGGTGCCGATCTTCGGGAAGCTGATGACGAGGAACAGGGCGGAGAACGCGTCCATCTTCTTCTCGAACAGCGGCTCGACCGCTTCCGGCGTCACGTCGCGGCCGGTGAAGCCGGTGCCACCGGTGGTGATGACGACATCGATCACCGGATCGTCGATCCAGGCTTTGACCCGCGCGCGGATCGCCTCGACGTCGTCGGTCACGATGCTGCGCTCGGCGACGACGTGACCGGCGGCGACGACGCGCTGCACCAGCAGCGCGCCGGATTTGTCGTCCTTGAGCGAGCGCGTATCGGAGATCGTCAGCACCGCGATCTTCAGCGGCACGAATTGTTTTTTCTCATCGACCCCGGGCATGACGACACCGTGACGTAACAGATAAAGACGCGACCTTGACAGTTTGCTGCGGCGGCAACGCCGCCGCGCGCTTCGCGCCCTATCATAAGGACCCACAACGAGCAAAGATACCGTGCCGACGCGACAAATTAACCAACTCTTTCCCGGCATTTATTGCCTAGTGAAAGCCGTAGTGAAGTGCGTTGCGAGTAACCCGATTTTTACCTTGGCGCGGCATCCTCCGTTTTGTCGGTTGTAGGTCCCGCGTCGCCGGCCGCGTCGCCTGAGTCAGAGTTCTGAGTCATGGTTGTGTCGCGTCGCGGGGCGTCCGTCAGGACGCCCCGCGTGAGTTTTGAGCAGGCTCCGTTGGCGCGCGTCCTGGTCGGCGACTGCGTTGCCGCAATGGCCAAGATGCCGGCGGCGAGCGTCGATCTCGTGTTCGCCGATCCGCCCTACAATCTGCAGCTGGCCGGCGATCTCAAGCGTCCGGACGATTCGCGCGTCGACGCCGTCGACGACGACTGGGACAAGTTCTCGAGTTTTGCCGCCTACGACGATTTCACCCGCGCCTGGCTCACCGCCTGCCGCCGGGTGATGAAGCCGCACGCCACGCTGTGGGTGATCGGCTCGTACCACAATATTTTTCGCGTTGGCGCCGTCCTGCAGGACCTCGGCTTCTGGATTCTCAACGACATCGTCTGGCGCAAATCCAACCCGATGCCGAATTTCCGCGGCCGACGCTTCACCAACGCCCATGAGACGCTGATCTGGGCGGCGCGTGACGCCGCGACCCGCGACTACACGTTCAATTACGAGGCGCTCAAGGCCGGCAACGAGGACATCCAGGTCCGTTCGGACTGGTTCATCCCGCTGTGCACAGGCGAGGAGCGGCTCAAAGGCCGCGACGGCAAGAAGTTGCATCCGACCCAGAAGCCGGAAGCACTGCTGGCGCGCGTCATCCTCGCCGCGTCGCGCCCGGACGAGGTCGTGCTCGACCCGTTCTGCGGCACCGGCACCACCGGCGCGGTGGCGCGCCGGCTGCGGCGGCATTTTGTGGGCATCGAGCGCGACCGCGACTACGCCGCGGCGGCCGAGGCGCGCATCGCTGCGGCCGAACCGCTGGCCGACGCGGCGCTGGCGAGCTTCATGACCGCACGCGAAGCGCCGCGGGTGCCGTTCACGACCCTGATCGAGCGCGGCCTGGTCGAGCCCGGCGCCAAGCTGGTCGATGCCAAACGGCGGCACCGCGCGCTGGTGCGCGCCGACGGCGCCATTGCGCTCGGCGAAGCGGTCGGCTCGATCCACCGCATCGGTGCGCTCGCGCAGGGCCTCGAAGCCTGCAACGGCTGGACCTTTTGGCACGTCGAGACGCCGAAGGGCTTGACGTGCATCGACAGCTTCCGCGCCATGGTGCGATCGGAAATGGCGCAAGCCGCAGAATAAAGGCGGCGGGCTACGCCGCCGGTATTGCTTCGACAAGCAGTTCGAGTGCGCGTTTGGCGAAGTCTTCCATGTTGGCAAGCCGTTCGGCGCTTCCGGTGCGCAGCGTGGCGGCGCGCTCGGCAGGACCCGCAACGGCGATGCAGCTGTGGCCGGCCGGATCGCCGTAGCGGTTGCCGGTCGGCCCGGTCGCGCCGGTTTCGCCGACGCCCCAAGTGGCGCCGTGCCGCTCGGCCATGCGCCGGGCGAGGAGGAGCGCATAGCATTCGGTCGCCGGACGCAAGCCGGCCATCTCGGCATCGCCGATGCCGAGCAGCGCCGCGCGCGCCGTTTTGGTGTAGACCACCGCGCCGCCGAGGAAATAAGCCGAGGCGCCCGGCACCGCCAACAAGGCGGCGGCGACAAGGCCGCCGGTCGAGGATTCGGCAACGGCGATGGTCTCGCGCCGCGCGATCAGGCGCCGGGCGATGGTCTGCGCCAGCGGCAACAGCGCCTTCAACGAATCGTCGCTCATTTGCCGGCGACCACCATGATCTCGACCAGATAGTCGGGCGACGCGAGCCCGGCCTCGACGGTGGCACGCGCCGGCGTATGGCCGGGCGCCACCCAGGCGTCCCACACCGCATTCATCTCGGCGAACCTGGCCATGTCGGTGATCCAGATATTGGCGGACAGCAGCTTGCTCTTGTCGGTGCCGGCACGGGCCAGAAAACCGTCGATCTGCGCCAAGATGCTTTTGGTCTGCTCGGTCATGCTCTTGCCCTTGGGCGCATCGGCGACGATGCCGGCGAGATAGACGGTGTCGCCGTGCACCACCGCCTTGCTCATGCGCGGCCCGGTTTCGTGACGTTCGATCTTCATGGCGTTTCCTTTCGCGGTGTGAATTGTCCTTGAGAGTTTCAATCGGATGGCAGCGCCTGGGCAACCACTTTGCGCATCAGGCTCGGCAGCGCCTCGCCGTGCAGCGCGGCGAGTGCGACCCAACGCGTGCCCTTTGGCGCGCGGGCGTTTTTCGGAATTTCAGCGGCATAAACCACGAGCTCCAGCGGAAAGTGCGTAAAGACGTGCCGCACCAGACCCGGGATCCGGCGCCACGAAATCCTCTTCTTTACTCCAGGAAGGCGCGGTGCCTGTTCAAGCACATGGCTCTGATCGAATTCGCTTTGCCACTCCGTCGTCGGCACTTCGGTCATGCCGCCGAGCAGACCGCGCGGCGGTCGTGTCCGTACTAAGACATAACCATCGCTCCGGCGCGCCACGAAAGCAGCGCCGCGGCGGAGCGCACCTTCGCGTTTCGGGGTACGTCGTGGAAACGCTTCCGCGTCGCCACGCGCATGCGCGGCGCAGTGTTCGCTCCACGGGCACAGGCTGCATGCGGGCTTTTTCGGCGTGCAGATGGTGGCGCCGAGATCCATCATGGCCTGGGCGAAATCGCCGGCGCGCTGTTGCGGCGCGAAGCCTTGCACTAGCTGCGCAATGTTGCGCTTCGCGGCGGGCAGCGGCGTTTCGATTGCATAAAGCCGCGCGACCACGCGCTCGACATTGCCGTCGACCGGGACTGCCGGCGCATCGAAGGCAATGGCCGCGATGGCCGCGGCCGTGTAGCCGCCGATACCCGGCAGCGCGCGCAGGGCGTCCTGGTCGGCCGGGAAGGCGCCGCCGTGCCGCTCGACCACGGCGCGGGCGCAGGCGTGGAGATTGCGCGCGCGGGCGTAGTAGCCGAGCCCCGCCCAGGCCGCCATCACGTCCTCGACCGATGCTGCCGCAAGCGCTGCGACCGTCGGCCAGCGCGCCAGGAAGTCGCGATAATAGGGCGCAAC
>Ga0126381_100004921_pt1 | contig 14598 bp, 10 predicted proteins | sample PanSoiMetPlot_28_FD_96465 | JGI IMG/M metagenome (GOLD analysis project Ga0126381, IMG submission 96465) | Tropical forest soil microbial communities from Panama - MetaG Plot_28 | ecosystem: Environmental > Terrestrial > Soil > Tropical forest > Bulk soil | place: Panama | collected 2016-02-17
GGAGCGGCATGGTCGAGCATCGCCTCCGACGCGTTGCTGCTAAGCGCGTTCGCCACGGCGGCGTTCGCACTGTTCCGCCGTTCGCAGCATCGGGCCGGCCCGACGAAAGTGATCGAAGCAAGAGCGGAAGCATGAACGGAGCGCGAAGGTTCTTTGAATTGCTTGTGCTGGAAGGCTGTGCACTCATCCTCTCCGGAGGACTCCTATCCTTGGTCTTGGGTACAGATCAGACGGCGATTGAGGGTAGCCCGGCGTGGCGGATGGTTCTCGCAATTAGCTACTTAGGTGCAGCTTTGGTCTTGCTTCCGTGGTACCGCGAGACTCTCTTTGTTTTGCGCCGTAACTGGTCGCTTGTGTCGCTGCTCGTCCTCGCAGTGCTGTCCACTTTGTGGGCGACAATGCCGGATCTGGTTTTGCGGAAAACTATAGGGCTCGTCGGCACAACCCTGTTCGGAGTAGCACTGGCCGTCCGAGTTACATTCCAAGAACAACTTCGCATGTTGAGTTGGTTATTCCGCGTACTCGCAGTTCTAAGCCTGGGCTGCGTCGTGCTGTTCCCCAAATACGGGATATCCGGCGAGGGCGAGTGGATGGGGGTGTTTGGGTATAAGAATGCGCTTGGAACGGCGATGGGGCTGTCGTTGCTCGTAGAGTGGCAGCTTCCGGCGGCCAGCCGCATTGCGAAATTGCTCAAAACTCTTGCCATGTTGCTGTCTGCGTTCTTACTCCTAAACTCGGATTCCGTCACGCCGGGAGTTGCCTTTGGAGGAGCGCTGATCTTCGTAAACATATACAAGTTTACGACGCTTAGGTTGCGGGTTCCGCTGTACGCATTTTCTGTCATCATCGCTGCTCTTGTCTCGGCGGGCTCGTCGTTCGTTTTTTCGAATAGCGGCATGGTTATGGGACTCCTAGGCCGCGAGTCAAACTTAACTGGAAGAACGGAAATTTGGAGGTTGGTGATTTCGTTCATTTCGCAGAAGCCGATTCTTGGCTACGGCTATTCGGGATTCTGGTTGGGCGCTTCCCCCGAATCGTTCGTGGTGAACCGACTCATGGGTGGCCCGGTCCAGTATTCCCACAATGGATACCTCGAAATGCTTCTGACTTTGGGCGCGATCGGTTTGCTATTGACGCTTGTACTCATCGGAACAGGAATCAATCGCGCTCTCTATTTGTCCAGGCACCGCCAGGTTGCTACGGACCTGTGGCCCCTGGCGTTCCTGCTGTACTTCATATTTCATAACCTGGGCGAGGTCACTATCGCCATGCAACAGCTTGAATGGGCAATGTGCGTTTCTTGCATAGTGGGTACGGATCTGCTGCTGCTCGGGTACGTTGCTGAAGAAGCCGAATTGCTGTTCCCCGTAGGAGAGCCCGAGTGAACATGGCTGGTAAACCAAAGGTCGTTGTCTTTTGCGATCATTTGCTCTATCCCTCGGAAACTTTCATTCAGGCCCAAGCGAGCGCACTGCGTGAATTCGAACCGGTGTTTGCCGGATCGCGCCGCGTTCCGGGGCTGGAGTTGCCGCAGGAAAAAGTTTATCTCGTGAATCGCGGGGGGCCGTTCGCAAAGTTTCACGAGTTAAGATTCAAGATTTGGGGATCCGCGCCCGCGCTGTCGAAGGAGTTGGAAGCCTTAAAGCCAATTTTGCTCCATGCGCATTTCGGTCCGAATGGACTGCGCGTACTGCCGCTAGCCAGAAGATTGAGACTTCCGCTGATTACTACTTTTCACGGCTCCGATATAGCGATTACAGATTGGCGTTATGAGAAAGTGTATTTGGGCTTTCGCTACTATCTGGCGAAGAAGGCAAAACTACGGGCAAGCAGCGCAACCTTCCTGGCAGTTTCCAATTTCGTCCAGCGCAAGCTGCTGGAGCAGGGATTTCCTGAGGACAGAACATTTCTTGCTTACACGGGAGTCGACACAACGAAGTTTAGACCGGCATCCACAGAAGACCGACCCATCATTCTATTTGTCGGACGCCTGGTTGGATTCAAAGGCCCAGAATTTGCGATTCGGGCAGCTTCCGAAGTACAGAGAGAACTTCCGGATGTCGAGCTGGTGTTGATTGGAGATGGGCTATTGCGTAGGGAATTGGAGGCCCTTGCGAGGCAGTCGCTGCGCCGCTTCCGATTCTTGGGAGTACAGACACACCAGGAGGTCAGTGCCTGGATGAACCGTGCCTCGTTGCTATGCATGCCTTCAGTGACTATGCCTTCCGGAGACGCGGAAGGTTTCGGAATGGTGTGCGCGGAGGCGCAGGCCGTTGGCAAGCCGGTTGTCGCATTCAAAAGTGGAGGAATCGCGGAAATTATTCGCCACGACAAAACAGGGTTCATGGCGCCAGAGCGGGATTGGCACTCTCTAGCCCGGTATCTGGCGACACTTTTGAAGAACCGGGAAATAAGACAGCGATTTGGGCGAGCAGGGCGCGAGGTAATCGTTCGAGAGTTTAATTTGGACCAGTGTACGAGGCGCCTGGAAGGAATCTACCGAAGGGTGTCAGGTACCGAAACAGCCTTCAACGAGGAGAACAGATGGTAGGTTTCCGCAGTCGGGTCCTGATCTTGGCTCTTCTCAGTGTCCTGCTTGGGCCCACTTTTGCCAGTGACTTGCGGCCTCCGAAAGCGGCCATTCCCACCTCCTACTTCGGCATGCACATTCATCATCTGGATGGTCCGACTCCGTGGCCTAACATGCCGGTCCCGGAATGGAGGCTTTGGGACGCGAATGTGACATGGGCGGACCTCGAGCCGGCCAAAGGTCGGTGGCGATTCGAGAGGCTGGACGGCTATGTGTCGCTGGCCGAACAACACGGCACGGGTCTCCTCCTGACCCTGGGGGGTTCGCCGGCCTGGGCTTCGGCGAAGCCGCAACTCAAGTCCAGCTATTATCCAGGGTTTACCGCAGAGCCCTCCAACATTGAGGATTGGCGCGAGTACGTTCGTACCGTGGTTTCACGGTACAAAGGGCGCATTCAAGCATACGAAATCTGGAATGAGCCGAATCTGGAAGATTTTTGGAGCGGATCGCTGGATCAAATGTTGACGTTGACCAGGGAGGCCTCTCAAGTTATCCACAACGTCGATCCCAAGGCTCTTGTAGTTTCCCCTTCAGCAACTACTGCTTACGGAATTCCCTGGCTTACGGAATTCCTGAAAAAAGGCGGGGGGCAGTTCGTGGATGTCATTGGCTTTCATTTTTACGTCGAACCGCAGTTTCCACCAGAAGAAATGCTCCCGGTCATCCAACGCGTTCGGCAAGTCCTTGCCGAGAACGGTTTGGCGGAGAAACCCGTGTGGAACACCGAAACGGGCTGGCTTCCGCCGGCGAGATTTGACTCCGACGAGCTTGCCGCAGCCTTTCTTGCACGCGCCTACATTGTTAACTGGGCGGCCGGTATCCGGCGATTTTACTGGTATGCATGGGACAACCAATACGTGACGCTGATCACCTACAAACAGGCTACCCATACAGTTACTCCAGCGGGGCGCGCGTACGAAATCATCCAACGCTGGATTGTTGGGACCACCATCAATGACTGTACGGAGAGCGCCGATCGCACCTGGATCTGCCAACTGAAGCGCAACGGAAAGACCCAGTGGATCGTTTGGAACGCACTGGGCAACCGCAAGTTCGATGTGCCCCGCACTTGGAGTGTGGCAAGCGCCATGGGTCTTCTCGAAGACTCTCGTCCCGTGAAAGGGACGAGCATCGACATTGGCCCCGTACCGATGTTGTTAACCGAGCGGTGAGCTCACGGTCGAGAATCGTCTGATGATCACCGCGAAGAGGAAGATAAAGCTCGCTTTACTTACCAACATGATCTCGCCTTACCGCCTTCCTCTCTTTTCCGCGTTGGCGGAGCAATTCGATCTGCTGCTTCTGCACGGCGGGAAGGAAGCAAATCGCGACGCTTGGAGCAATCTCGACGACGCATTGCCAAACGCAGAGGTGGTTCGCGCGTGGGGTTGGCAGGTTCGATATGCAAGAAAGATGAATGGAGGAGTCTTTGACGAGAAATTCATCCACATTACGCCTGGCTTGTTGCGGCACTTGCTGCGTTTTCAGCCAGACGCCATCATCAGCAACGAAATGGGTTTTCGGTCTGTGGTTGCCTTAGCCTACGCCACTGTCTTTCGCAAACCCGTTTGGATCTGGTGGGGAGGAACCCTACACAGCGAGCGCAACACAGGCCGCTTAAGGAAGGCGCTTCGAAAGGTCATCACGTTGTGGGCGGATCACTGGGTTACGTATGGGCAGACATCAACGGAGTACTTGCTTTCACTGGGCGTGAAGCGTGAGCGGATTCTGCAGTCGCAGAATTTAATCGACGAAGACCGATTCAAGGCGAATGTGGAGCCTGCTTGGACGATCGAGCCCAAGCCAGTCGTGCTCCACGTCGGGCAATTTATCGAACGAAAGGGTATCGGTTTGCTGCTGGAGGCAGCCGCAGCTCTCCAGAAGCAGGGCTGCGAGTTTTCTCTTCTGCTCGTCGGCAGCGGCCGCGACAAGCTCACCCTCCAGCAGCGCGCGGAGGCTCTCGGTCTGAAAAACATTCACTTTCAGGCGGCACAACCGCCAGAAAAAATGCCGTCTGTCTACCGCAGCGCCAACCTCCTTGTTTTTCCGACGCTCGAAGATGTTTGGGGCCTCGTTGCTAACGAGGCGGTCCTTTCCGGCATTCCGGTCTTGTGTTCGAAATATGCAGGGTGCGCCCCCGAGCTGTTCACGCAAGAAAATATATTCGCACCAGAAGACCTGGCCGAGTTCTCCCATAAGTTGCGCGAAGCCATTTCCGGTCGGCTCTCGGCGCCGGATCCCGGCCGACTCAAAACCACGCGGCAAATAGTCACTGAACTCGTGCAGGAATTGCACAGGTTTGTAGCTATATATTCCGAAAAACCAGCGTCCCAGCCGCTCGAAGAGACTCTTACGAACCGGAAGAGTTCATGAAAATTGTTCTTGTTCACAATTCCTATCGCCAGCCGGGCGGAGAAGACGTGGTTTTTCAGAGCGAAAAACGCCTTCTTGAACGGGCCGGTCATACAGTAATTCCTTTCGTCCGTAGCAACGTGGAATTGAAAGACGATTCCCTGGTGGACCGCATCGGTATTGCGGCGCGGATGATCTGGTCGCAGGGGTCGCGCCAAGGTCTTGCAGCGATTTTGGAGGCGGAGCGCCCCGATGTTGTCCATGTGCACAACACGTTTATCGTGATTTCGCCTTCTATTTATTCGGCCTGTGCTGAACGAGGTATCCCGGTAGTCCAGACTCTTCATAATTTCCGGTTGCTCTGCCCAGGGTCATCCTTCTTTCGCAGCGGCAACGTCTGTGAAGAATGTGTCGACCACAGCTTGTTCCGAAGTGTTGTTCACGGTTGTTACAGGAATTCCAGTCAAGCTAGCGCCGCAGTGGCCTTATCGTTGGCCACCCACCGAGCACTCGGCACCTGGGAATCATCAGTCACCCGTTACATCGCTTTGACGCACTTTGCGAAAGATAAGTTCGTTCAGGCAGGGTTTCCGCCCGAGAGAATAGTGGTCAAACCCAATTTTACGGATCCCGACCCAGGCGAACGCCTGGGTCCCGGACAATACGCTGTTTTCATCGGACGTCTAGACCCAACGAAGGGTACCAGGGTTCTGCCGGATGCTTGGAACAGGCTGCCCGTGAAGTACCCCCTGCATGTGCTCGGAGACGGTCCGGACCGGCAGTGGATGGAAGCCCGAGTTCGCGAATTGCGAATTCCCGAAGTGATATTTCGCGGACGGCTACCCCGTGCTGAGGCCGTCGAAGCGGTCAAGGGTGCGCGGTTCACCATTATGCCCAGCACCTGGTACGAGACCTTTGGCCTGTCGATCATCGAGTCTTTTGCATGCGGAACTCCCGTTTTGTGCTCGAGGCTAGGAGCAATGTCGGAAATCGTTGATGATCATAGGACAGGCCTGCATTTCAATCCCGGCGATCCACAAGATTTAGCCGAAAAAGTCGAATGGGCCTGGAGTCATCCCTCGGAACTTGCCCGGATGGGGAAGGTGGCCCGGCGCAAGTACGAATCCGACTACAGTGCTGAGAAAAACTATTCTCAGCTGTTGGAGATCTACGAGCAGGCAATAGCTGCCTGTGCTTCTCCAGGCCTTGCCGGCAACAGAGCACGGACCAGAATTCCGTTGGGGTCTAACTAGGCGAAACGGAGAAACCCGCCAGTACCCTTTGGCTCGGGTGTCGAGAAGCAAGCGAGGTTCAGGAGAGAAAGCGCATGTGCGGGATTTGCGGAAAGCTGGAATTTGATCCCCTGGCGAAGGTTCCCCCGAGGCTGATCAAAGCCATGGCGGACGCGATGGTGCACCGCGGACCGGACGACGACGGATACTACGTGAAAGATCAAATCGGGTTGGGCTTCCGGCGGCTTTCGATCATCGATTTGAGCGGCGGGCATCAGCCGCTCTCGAATGAAGACGAATCGGTCTGGATCGTGTTCAACGGCGAAATCTACAATTATTTGGAACTCCGCGCTTTTCTTCTCGCCAAGGGTCATATCTTCAAGACCAAGTCCGATACCGAGGTGATCGTTCATTTGTACGAGGAGTGCGGGCGGGACTGCGTGGAAAAACTCCGCGGCATGTTCGGCTTCGCTATTTGGGACTCGAAGCGAAGGACCCTGTTCCTCGCGCGGGACCGCGTGGGAATCAAGCCGCTGTACTACTATCTGGGGGGCAACTTCCTCTCGTTCGGGTCCGAGATGAAGGCGATACTGGTGGATCCGGCGGTGCGTCGCGAGGTCGATCCGGCGATGATCGACCGCTTTCTCACATATTGTTATACGCCCGGGCCGCAAACGCTGCTGCGCAATTTTCTCAAGCTCGAACCCGGGCACTGGCTCACAGTTCAAGACGGCAAGATTCAGATTCAGAGCTATTGGGATCTCGACTTCCAGCCAGCCGACCACCACCAGTCAACAAAGGCGCTCCAAGATCAGGTCGTCAGCATGTTGGACGAGGCCGTGCAGCTGCACATGATCAGCGATGTTCCGGTCGGCTTTTTGTTGAGTGGTGGCGTGGACTCGACTGCCATGCTGAGCTTGGCCTCCAAGAAAACCGACAAGCCCGTAAGTTCCTACACCATCGGATTTGCGCATTCCAGTTGCGTCGACGAGCGGCCATTCGCGAGGATGGCGGCGGAACGATTCGGTTCCAAACATTACGAGATTTCCATGTCCGCGCGGGATTTCGCCTCTTTCCTCCCCGACTATGTCTGGCACATGGAGGAACCTGTTTGTGAACCCGCCAGCGTGGCCCTGTACCAGGTGTCGAAACTGGCCAGCCAATACGTCAAGGTTCTGATCTCGGGCGAGGGCGGTGATGAAGCGTTCGCTGGCTATCACAACTACATGTATTATTGCTGGCTCGAAACCATGAAGAAAGTCTGCGGCCCATTTCGCGGGCCCAGCGCCACCATTACCGCGCTACTGGGTCGACTAGCGGACTCGCGCGTGCTCAGGAAATATGCGCCGTTAATTGATGCGGATTTGGACGAATATTACTTGAGTCGGACATCTTCACCTTTTAGTTACTTCAATGAGACTCCGTCCACGATTTACACCGAGCAAATGTCGCGACGCATCGATAAGTCCTGGTCTGGCGAGGTAACAAGGAAACTGCTGGAACGGCGCTCGGGCGACGGAACCCTCGAAAAAATGCTTTATGTCGATACCAAAACCTGGTTGCCGGATGATTTGTTGATCAAAGCGGACCGCATGACCATGGCCAACTCGGTCGAGCTGCGTGTGCCCTTCCTCGACCACAAAGTACTGGAATTTGCCGCGAGCTTACCAGCAAACCAAAAGGTGCGCGGTTTCCAAATGAAGTACCTCCTGAAGAAGGCGCTGGCGAAGCATGTCCCAGAAGAAATACTGCGGCGGCGAAAGGAGGGCTTTCCTATGCCGATAGCGATTTGGCTGGCGCAGGACCTGAAAGAAATGGTTGCTGACATCTTGCTGGATTCCAAAACGGTTTCACGCGGCTATTTTCGCAGGCGCGCGCTCGAGGAGCTGATCGATCGCAACTCCCGCTCACTGCGGTACACACCCGAAGTATTCTCGCTGGTCGTTCTAGAGCTGTGGCATCGTGCCTTCGGCGATTCGCAGTCCACCTTTTTGAACAGAGCTTCGGAGGGGCATGCCAGCTCCCTGACCCCGTTCAATCAGGTCAGTTTGCGACCGATTTCGGGAGAACTGACGGGGAACTCGGCGAGGCAAGTTGAGGGTCACAATGAAACCCAGTTTTGAGCAGTACTCGGACGGCAAGACCCTCTATGGAGATGATTTCTCGTCCGATCAGATCGAGGCTTGGTTCCGCGAAGAGGTAGAGGCCTATTACAGGCTGCACGAGGAGTGCGCGCCGGGAGTCTACGCCTACCATGCCCGGAACTGGCGGCACGGCTTCCGTCATCTTCCCTGTGTGTCATTCGAGCACGTCCTGTGCCTCGGGAGTGCCTATGGAGATGAACTTCGGCCCATCCTGGGCCGCACCAAGCGAGTAACGATTCTCGAACCGGCCCGCGAATTCCAGAATCCGAAATTCGAATACATCAAGCCCGACATCAGTGGACGCATGCCCTTTGCCGATAACTCTTTCGACCTCATCACGTGTTTCGGCGTTTTGCATCACATTCCAAACGTTTCAGCAGTCGTCTCTGAGATGGCAAGATGCACCAAGCTCCTAGGTTGGCAATTGGTTTGCGAACCGACTCATTCGATGGGAAATTGGGACACGCCCCGGCGTTTCCTTACTCCCCGGGAGCGAGGAATCCCTCCCGCCATCCTCCGCAAAATCGTTACCGATGCCGGTCTGCAAATTGTCCGTCAACGCCGGTGCATGTTTTCGCTCACCCCAGGATTTCAGGTTCTGCTTCCAAAGAGAAGCTTGGTCTTTAACACAGATTGGATTACGGCCCTCGATGACTACGTCAGCAATCTTCCGTTGTGGTCTGAACGCTATCACGCGACAAATGTGTTTCAGACACTTCGTCCTTGGGCCCTGTTCTTGGTTTTGCGGAAAAACCCCAAAGCGGGCGCGGTTTGTTAGCGTCCGCTGCCGTTGTTCGCGTGCCACTCGCCATTTGTCGGCAAGGATTTGTTTTTTGAGGCTCCGATGTTTCACTTGAAAATACAACCCGTAAGGAAGGAGCACGATCGAAGTGCGTCAGAATGAGCTAGCACCTTCTGCTATTCTCCATCATTTGAAAGCCCTGGAGGCCTACAGGGAACTGGAGCGTCGAGAGGCTCGACTGCGCTTTGCGGCAAAAGTGCGCATCATCTGGGCTGAACGAACCTTTTTGTTTCGCATTTCCGCCCTGGGCCTGATTTTCGGTCTACTAATCACCTTTCTTATTCCTGCTCGCTATACCGCTACAACTCGGCTCATGCCTCCGGACAATCGAGACGGTTCAGTGGTACAGGATTCGTTAAGGGCAATGGGCATCAGCCAAATTGGCACAGACATTCTGGGTCTCAAGAGCAACAGCGAGGTTTTTGTCGAAATTCTCAACAGCCGAACCCTTCGGGATAGGATCATTGACCAGTTCGACTTGAGGCGCGCATACGGCACTAAGGGCATGGACAACGCACGCCGGTCCCTTGCCAGCCGAGTGGACATTTCGTTGGACCGCAAAAGCGATATGATCACCATTAGCGCGAGCGACCGCAGCCCACAACGTGCAGCAGCAATCGCAAATGCCTATGTGGGCGAACTCAACCGGCTGGTCAATGCGTTGAGTACCTCCTCAGCACGCCGAGAGCGCATCTTTCTGGAAAGTTTTCTGCTGCAGGTTAAACAGGATCTTGAGACCGCTGAAAGCGAATTCAGTCAGTTTGCCAGCAAGAACAGCGCCATCGACATCAACGAGCAAGGCAAGGCTCTCGTGGGATCGGCAGCAAATCTTCAGGGGCAGCTGATCGTCGCGCAGTCTGAATTCGAAGCGCTTCGTCAAATCTATACTGACTCCAACGTGCGAGTACGCGTAGCCAAGGCCCGCATCGAGGAATTAGAGTCGCAACTGAGAAGACTCGCTGGCAAGGACCAAGCGAGCACAATCGGAGCAAACACTAGCGCGTCGGAATTATATCCTTCGATTCGCAAACTGCCAGCGCTCGGCATGACCTACGCGGACCTTTACCGCCGGGTTAAGGTTCAGGAGACCGTCTACCAGGCTCTGACTCAAGAGTACAATCTAGCCAAGGTCCAGGAAGCCAGGGACATTCCGACCGTCAAAGTGCTCGACCCCGCAGCCATACCCGAGCACAAATCTTTTCCGCCTCGGCTGTTCATTGCCATTTCCTCCATGCTCTTGACGTTTACTGCAGGCATCGCTCTAGTGCTTGGCTCGAAGAGTTGGAATGACATAGATCCTGGGGATCTAAGCAAAGCCGTCGCGACTGAGATTTGGATCGACTTGAAAGCGAAGCGTTTCTTGAGTCCCGCCAACGGCGTGTCGGCGGGTAGCTCGGTGCGCCACAAAGGAGGCATTCTTTCCTTTTTGGGATGGAATGCTGCTCACCACGGCAACGGTTCCTACGCTTCTACTCCATGTGTCCCCGAAACACAACGGCCGCAGAGCAAGTTGCCTGAAAGCAACGCGGCGCTTGAAAATTGAGTGCCTAAAGCGTGGTTTAGCGAGCTTTTCGATCTTCTGGCTTCGTCCTGATGCTGAGGATTCGCGTTGCCAGACTCTCATGCCCGAGCTTCAGGACCTGGACCAGCGGGCAAGCAGAGTATCTACAAGAGAAGTAATTTCGGGGAACGTTTTGCCAAGCATGAATAAACCAAGGATTGTCACCACGAGCTGGGATGATGGCGACTGCGCTGACCTGAAACTTGCCGAGCTCCTGCTTTCCCGGAGAATTCGTGGAACCTTTTACATACCAATGAACTGCCGGGAGCGACCACTTAGCCACTTCGAGTTGAGGGTTTTGGCTTCTAAAGGATTTGAGATCGGTGCTCACGGATATTCGCACAAACATCTTTGGGGTCTCGAGCCGCAGGAATTGGTAGAGGAAGTGCGACCGTGCAAGCGGATTCTTGAAGACATCGTTGGAAAGGCAGTCGAGATGTTCTGCTATCCCCGCGGTCGATACGACGTCAACGTTGTCCGCGCCCTCGAAGACGCCGGGTATAGAGGCGCTCGTACCGTTCGCATGCTGGCCACACGGCCAACCTTTAATCCTTTTGAGATGCCTACGACCCTGCAGGTATTTCCGCACGCGCCATTTAGCTATCTCAAGAACGTCACCCGAGCTCGCAGTCTTGAAAGCTTGCAATCGTACCTCGTTCAGATGCCTCGTCTAGGAAACTGGGTTGAGCTGGGCAAAAGGCTCTTCGACGGAGTGATGGAAAACGGTGGCGTTTGGCACCTTTACGGCCATTCCTGGGAGATCGAGAGGCTCGGACTGTGGAACGGCCTTCGCGAACTCCTCGATTACGTCTGCCAGCGGGACAAGGTGCGGTATGTCCGAAACTGTGAGTTACTCGAACCTCAGCCGGTTGCTCGCTTGGCCAGTTGAGCGGCAAGATATTTAGGCATCCGCGTCGAGCGATTAGCATTTAGCGCCCATTGTTCGAATGCAGCCTTGACACGATTCAATCGGAGAGAGAAATCCAGTCCAACCCTGTCGTTCGAAGGTTTTGAGCCACGCGCTCCGAAAGACTGGGCCTGTTGCTGTAGGATTCCGCAGAGCTTTGTAAGTTGTTCCAAAAAACGGAGCCAGAAAACCTATAGCCCACCAAAAAGGCGGCTCATTGTCAGTTCCAAGTGCCGTGCACATTCCTGATGCCTGGCGCACGACCCTGAATACATCAATCCCCTCCGGACCGCTTTCGAGCAGCTTCCATGAGCATGATTTTCGCCTATCCTTGTAAATCTCCGTCGACCGATGAGGCCTGCCCACAGGATCGCACACGGATCATAGAGCTTTACAACGATGTCCGACCGGCGTTGAATGCATACCTCTGCGCGCGCGGATTGAGCCATGACCACTCGGAAGACATCATTCAGGAGACGTTCCTTCGCCTGGTTCGCCGCACGGCAGAGGAAGGAACGGACGACAAACTTAGAGTTTGGGTGTTTCGTGTCGCACACAATCTCTCTGTGGACTTGCACCGCTCCGAGCGGCGCTGGTATCGCGGCAATGAAACCGACGCCTATTCCGTCGTGCGCGAGCGTGTTGATCCGGCGCCGACCCCGGAGGAAATGATTCTTCTAATTGAGCGCCTGGCGCATTTCCGCACCGCACTCGCCGAACTCACGCCAAAGCAACGAGAGTGCTTGTTGCTCCGTTCCAAAGGCCTGCGTTACCGGGATATCGCCGTCGCCCTTGGCGTAAGTGTCCAGCGAGTCGGCGAACTGATGCAGCGAGCAATTTCGCTTGTGAAGTAGGCTGCTCAAACCTGCTTTCCCTGGCTACCCACGCTCCACGTGGACAGGTCACGTGTCGTTGAACCCAACTTGAGACAAACCCCAAAGTTACACCTATAGAGAAAGGTAGTGTTCTCTACAAATGTTAAACGGCCAAGCCGATACGCCGGCAATCGCTCCCAATGACCTTTTGCGCGTGCGACGGGAGCTATGCCCTGTTTTTCGGGCCTACCACCCCACCTGGCCATTTTTGGAACCGATATTCACGATAAATTGACCTAATTGTAAGACAGGTTCTTTATCTTTGGCCGGTAAGTATGTAGGTCCAATCCCGGCTCACGTCAAATCCTTGCTCCAGAAAGAAGAGAAATGAGAGCACTAGCTGCACTCGTATTGTCGCTGTTGCTGACTGCAGGAATGGCCGTCGCTGATACATCGAAGGACCCCGAACGAAAACCCGCTAAGGCAGCTGACCCGGGCAAACCCAAGGCAGCCGAGAAGGCGGAGAAATCCAGCTCGGCGATTGCTGCCGAGCTTGAAGAATTGCGCCAGGAAATTCGGGCCCAGAACCAGGCGATTCAGGCCCAGAGGGAAGAACTCCAGCTCTTGAAGGACGAACTTGCAAAACGCGACCGCCAGATCGACGAAGCGCGGGGAGCGGCCACAGCGGGCAGGGCTGCCGCCGCCGAGCCTAGCAGCAAGGCGATCGCTGCGGTCGATTCTTCGGCAGAAGTCAAGACCACGCCAACCGTGAAGACCACGGTCGGCGACTTCGAGGCCAGCAACGAGGTGCTCAAAACAACTGCGACCACAGTGGAGGCTCAGGGCCAGAAGGCCGCAGAAGAAGGCCCGAATACCCTCAAGTATAAGGGCATCGCTATTACCCCCGGTGGTTTCGTGGCGGCAGAATCGGTGTTCCGCACACGAGCAGTCAGCGGCGACATCAACACTCCTTTCACCGGGATCCCTTACCCCGGAAACGGCCTGGCAAAGGTTACCGAGAACAACTTCACGGCTCGTCAAAGCCGCCTCAGTTTGCTGGCCGAAAGCAGAGTGGCGGGGGCCAAAGTAACTGGTTATTATGAGGCGGACTGGCTCGGTACCGGCGTAACTTCCAACAACCGCGAAAGCAATAGCTATGTGTTTCGCCAGCGGGTCATTTACGGACAACTCGCCTTCGAGGATGGCTGGAGCTTCACCGGCGGACAGCAATGGTCGCTGGCCACGGAAAATAGAAAAGGAATCCAAAACCGCCAGGAAGCCATTCCCCTTACAATTGACTCACAGTACCAAGTGGGCTTCACTTGGGCACGGCAGTACGGCATCCGCGTGGTCAAAGACTTCGGCGGCAAGTTGGCTTTCGGAGTCTCTATCGAGGGCCCCCAGGCAACCATAGGCGGGCGCGGTTTCTCTCAAGTAACTACAACAAACGTCGGTTCCGCCTCGGTGACCACCGCGGGAAACACCTTCATCAATGCCCCGGGCTCTGGAGGCGGCTTGTTTAACTTCGTTGATACTTCCGGATATTCCGTCAACAAGACGCCGGACGTGATTGTTAAAGCGGCTGTCGACCCCGGATACGGCCATTACGAGGTGTTGGGCATTTTCAGCACGTTCCGCACTCGCGTTTATCCTTGCGGCGTAGTCGGCAGCAACGCTTTCGACACCAATCCCCCGGCTGTAACACAAACTCTTAGCTGCCCTCTTGACCCAGCGAATCTCAACCCGAGTTCGCTTGGCGCGTACAACGACACGGTATACGGTGGCGGCGCGGGTGTAAGCGCGCGTCTCCCGCTGTTTCCAAAAAAACTGGATTTCGCCGTCAAGGGTGTCGCCGGAGACGGCATCGGGCGGTATGGTTCCGCCCAGTTGGCGGACCTGACTTTCCGGCCAGACGGCACCCCACTTATGATTCGCGCGGCCCACGCCCTCGCAGAACTGGAGTTCCATCCCAGCCCAAAGCTCGATGTTTACCTCTACTACGGCTCCGAGTACGCCATGCGCGCCGCCTATCGGGGCTACAACATCATTACCATCACCAAGACGCCGGCTATCCCCGCTACGCCCACGAGCCCAGCGATTCCTGCAACCACCACCACCACTATTAAGGTAGGTCAATTTGGCGGGTACGGCTCGCCCTTCGCCAACAACAGCGGGTGCAGCACGGAAAACCCGCC
>Ga0126381_100004922_pt1 | contig 14598 bp, 12 predicted proteins | sample PanSoiMetPlot_28_FD_96465 | JGI IMG/M metagenome (GOLD analysis project Ga0126381, IMG submission 96465) | Tropical forest soil microbial communities from Panama - MetaG Plot_28 | ecosystem: Environmental > Terrestrial > Soil > Tropical forest > Bulk soil | place: Panama | collected 2016-02-17
CGGGCTCTCGCGGTTCCACGTTTCGGCAAAACTCGCCAGCAACGACCATCGTCCCGTCTCGCGCTTGGTCGCCGTGATCTCCCACGTGTAGTAGTCGCTGTCGGCAGGAATGTTCGTGGTCACGTTCACGGGCGCCAGCGCCAATGCGGCCGCGGAGAGATTGTATGCGGTGAACGTCGAGCCATCGTCGGCTGTGCCCAGTTTGCCGTCAGGTCCCGGATCCTGAATCGTCACCGGCACGTTATACGCGTCGAGAGGCCGGTTCTGGTTAATCGTGGCTCGGACTTGTCGACGGCCGTTCCAGACGAAGCCGGTGCGAACGCCGAAGTTCGCAGCGACTTCGCGTTCGACGTACGCCGTCGTCTGTCGCGTAAATGTGTTCTGAAGATTGGGATCGACGGTGGTGGCCAGGCTTCCGCCGAGGACAGATAGCACTCGTCCTTCTTCGCCCGGATCCCAGATGCCGTTGTGGTTCGTGTCGGTCCATGCGTACTGCTTGTACCAGCCCGCCGGATTCGGATTGAGCGTCGCGGCGAAATCCGCGCCCGGGTAGTACCAGAACTGACCGAAGCTCGCCTTCACGACGGTCTTGCCATCGCCGGTCGCGTCGAAGGTGACGCCGAGCCGCGGACCCCAGTTGTTCCATGTCATCGCGTTGTCGACGGCGGCAAAATTCTGGCCGTTCGGGCCCAGTTGCGCAGGCAGATACGACCGCTGATGGTCGTAGCGAATGCCGACGTTCACCGTCACGCGGTGGCTGACCTGCCAGTTGTCGTTGGCGTACAGGCCGTCGCTCCACTGTCCTTCGAGCGAGACGTTCGCACCTTGATACAGATACGCCTGCGTCGGCGCCGTGTTGTTCAGCACCGAAATGCAATCGCACGCCGCGTCGAAGCCGGTGAACGGCTGATCGAGGCTGTCGCGCATGATTTCGCCACCGAACTTGAAATTGTGGATGCCGGCCCAGCCGGTTTTGGTGTAACTCACCGCTCCGTTGACCTGCGGGCGACTCCGATCGTACGTCGTCCCATACACGCCGCCCGCGACCTGGTTGTTGCCGATGTCCTCGACCCTCGGATCCGGACTCTTCCCTACGCGCTGCCAGACGGTGTGGTACTGCCCGACGCGCGTCTCCAGGAACACGGAACCGCCAAGGACGGCGTCGTACTCAGCCTTCCAGACGTTGGTCGGAAAGGTCGAATCCCAGACCGTATTGGCGTGCATGATCGCCGGCGTGGTGCGGCCGCCGGAAATGAGGATCGCCCCGAGGTAGTCGGGCTGATGCTTGTTGGCGTGCTGATAGAACCCGATGACCTTCTGATTCGACGTCAGGTTGTACGTCACCTTGCCCGTGTACACGGGCACGGTTGTGTCCTGCACATCGTCGACGAGCGTCGGATAACGCTGGCCGGTGACGGTGTGTCGCGCGGCGCCGTACCACCACAGCCGGTCCTTCATCACGTAGCCGCCGAGGTCGGCGTCGAAATCCTTGAACACGGTCAAACGATTCAGGTCGTAGACCGATAGCGCGCTGCTCCCGGTGATGCCCTTGTCGATCTGCGACTGATCGATGTTGTGCGCCTCCATCGAATCGTTTTCGTAATCGGCGTACAAACTGCCGTGATAGCTGTTGCCGCCGGACTTGGCGACGAGCTGACTGAGAACGCCGGGATTCGGCATTTCCGCGGTATTGCCGACGGCGTTGACCGCAATCTCGGAGTAGGAACCGTAGTCGGTGTAATACATGTCGCTGCCGCCGCCACCGGATCCCTCGTTGACCATGACGCCTTCGACTTCGCCGCGATTGACGCCGCCGGAACTCGAAAGGCCGTACGCGGTGTAGGGCTGCTGCGTCAGGGCGCCGCTGCCCCCGACGTCGACACGCGACATCGACACCGCCGGAGCCTGCGCCAGAACGCCCCAGAAATCACGAGAGCCGGGCAATGCCGCCAGCTTCTCGGCATCGAAATGCGTCGTGACATTCGTCGACTGCAGATCGACGACGGGCGACGCGCCGCTGACATTGATGGTCTCCGCAACCGTCCCCGGGTTCATCTCGACGTTGACCGTCGCGGTGAACCCGAGGCTGACGTGAATGCTCTCTCGTGTGATCGTGCCGAAACCGGCGAGTTCGAAGGTGAGCTTGTAATCGCCCGGTGCCAGGTTCGGAAGCCGAAAGGCGCCGCTCTGATCCGTGGTGGTGGTCGGCGTGCCCATCACGGACGGTCCCGACAACGTCACGGTCACGCCCGGCAGCATGGCTTTCGTGGTGTCGGTCACCGTTCCGTTGATCGATCCGGCTGTAGTACTGGGCGTCTGGCCGTAAGCGACGCTCGAGATAAAGACAGACGCGATGATAGCGGCGAGGCGACGCGGCATCGGGGTCTCCTTTCCGGCGTGGGCGGCGAACGCGCGGCATCGAAACACACAAACTGCAAAGTTGTCAACATGACGATCGACGGATTTTAAGGACTCTCTAAGGACTTCTTAATCACCGGACGGCTACGGTGAGTCCATGCACACCTCTACGAGAGGCGCGACGATCGCGCTCACCGCGGTCCTGATGCTCGGAACCGCGACCATGAGCCGCGCGCAGGACCAATCCGACCCGGCTCCTGCTCAAGCTCCTGCGAACGCCCAGCCGCCCGCCGATGAACCCGCGAAGAAACCGGATCCGTTTGCGTTCGCCGACTTCACCTGGTTGAGCGGCAACCCGCGGACGAAGGAATCGCCGATCGACACGAAAGTCTTCACCGGCGAGTTCCGCGTCGACACCGCCTTCCACTACAGCTTCAACAAGCCGATCGACGATACGATTTCCGGCTCCACCGAGGTGTTCCGATCGGGCGAGTTCCAGTTGACGCAGCTCGGCCTCGGCGGCGATTTCCACTACGACAACGTGATCGGCCGCGTGATGACGCAGTTTGGCATGTACGCGACCACCACGCCGCGCAACGACGCGAGCCCCGGCCGCGGCCAGTGGGACCTCGACACGTCGTACCGCTACATCTCGGAAGCGTACGGCGGCTATCACATCGACAAGATGGACGGCATCAACGTCGAGGCCGGCATCTTCATGTCGTACATCGGCCTCTGGAGCTACTACAACTTCGACAACTGGACGTACCAGCCGTCGTACGTGTCGTCGAACACGCCGTGGTTCTTCAACGGCATGCGCGTGCAGTTCTTCCCGAACGACAAGTTGAAGATCGAGCCGTGGCTGATCAACGGCTGGCAGTCGTACGGCAAGTTCAACCACGCGCCGGGCATCGGCGGTCAGGTGCTGTGGCGGCCGACCGGCAACTGGTCGTTCGTGTTCAACAACTACTGGGGCACCGATACGCTCGGCAATCCGGATCGCAAGCGGGTCCACACCGACGACAGCCTGCAGTGGAAGTACTATGACAACCCCGACAACGCGATCACGAAGGCCGCGATGACCTTCACGTTCGACGGCGGCTGCGAGTACGGCGGCGGTGTGGTGTGCCACGGCGGCGACGCGGCGACGCCGTCGCAGTTCTTCCTCGGCTTCATGACGTATCAGCGCATGTGGTTCGCCAAGGATCAGTTCGCGATCACGTTTGGCGGCGGCGCGATCAACAACCCCGGTCGATACCTCGTTCTTCTGCCGCCGATCAACGGCGCGACCGCTTTTACAGGTACACCCTATTTCACCGAGAACCCGGGAGACCCGTACAAGGCCTGGGATACTCAGACGACCTTCGACTGGATGCCTGGCCAGTTCGTGACGTTCCGCGCTGAATACAACTACCGCCACGCGAACGTGCCGTACTTCACGGGCGAAGGCGGCGTGACGCCGCCCGGCGGCAACAACGGCAACCCCGGCGCGTTAATCCCGGGCTGGTCGCCCGACCTGCGCACCTCGGAGAAACGTGTCACGTTCGCGCTTCTCGTGAAGCTATAATTCTGCTCGATTAGCACGGATGTCGACGCAATCTACCGTCACAGGCGGATGGGTTGACAAGATGCATCGATAGCGGTGCAACACATGCACACTTCTGGTATCATGCGTTCGAATCGGAGGAGCCATGATCCGACGTGCGCTGACGACGCTCGCCATCTCCTCTCTCTCGCTCGGATCTGCCGTCGCACAGACGCCGGCGTCCACAGCCACCGCCGCCGCGTGCCACGCCGCTGTCCCGGCCACCCATCGCACTCTCTCTGCGAAAGCGTCCACGCCCATTCGGGGCACCACGAGCGATGCACTCGCGCCCAGGCGGGACACCAAGGGCTCGAACGCCCCGAAGTCGTCGACGCCGATTCGCGCGGAGATGTCGCTGCAACACGAACGGCCTCGCACGAGCGGCGCAGTGACCCCGAAAGGATCGACGCCTGTCGCGAGCGCGGCAAGCGGACTGATCGCCTGCGCGCAGTAGTTCAGCGCCGATTTCGATTGATTGAACGCTGGTCCTTCACATAATGGGCTGGAGGACCATGCGGGAACGGTCGGCGGTGTACGTCGTTCTGGTCACTATCGGGGCCGCGCTCCTTGCCGCAGGCGCACTCCTGTCCCGAAACGCATCCCTTCAATCCGACGAGCTCGGGTGGCTCGCGCTCGGCCTCGCGGTCGTTGTCACGGCGGCCCTCGTTGGCGGTCACCTCGCTGTGCGCTTCGGCCAAGCTGCGGTTCTTGGCGAGCTGATCGCTGGCATGCTGCTCGGCAGTGTGGCGTCCAGCACCGGCTTGCGCTTCATCGCGACGGATCCGTACCTCGACATCGTCGCCCGCGTCGGCATGTTGCTGTTGTTGTTCGAGGTGGGCCTCGATCTCTCGGTCCGCGATCTCTTCGCCGTGGGCCCTTCGTCCATGATGGTCGCAATGATCGGAACGATCGCCAGTCTCCTCATCGGCACTGGCGCCGCGACGGCACTGATGAGAGACGCACCGCAGGTCGCGCAGATCTTCGTGGGCGCCGCCCTGACGGCGACCAGCGTTGGAATCACCGCCCGAGTGCTGAAGGACCTCGGCGCGTCGCGCAGCACGGAAGCTCGCATCGTGCTGGGTGCCGCCGTCGTAGACGATGTGTTGGGCCTGGTTGTCCTCGGCATCGTGGCGGCGTCGTTCGCGCCAGGTGCAGTCGCCAGTGCCGATCAGATCATCGCGCTCGTCATGAAGACGATCGGCTTCCTGGTGCTCGCCATCGTCCTCGGCCTCTGGCTGACGCCGGCGTGGTTCCGGCGTGCGGCCAGGCTGCGGACGTCGGGGGCACTCCTCGCGGTCGGCCTGTGCTTCTGCTTCTTTCTGTCCTGGGCGGCGAGCTCGATCGGCCTCGCCGCGCTGGTCGGTGCGTTCGCGGCAGGTCTGGTGCTGGAAGACACCCACTCCGAGATGTTCGTGCGACGAGGCGAACGGCCGCTGAACGAGCTTCTCCTGCCGATGACGTCGTTTCTCGTTCCTGTGTTCTTCGTCCTGATCGGCTTTCGCGCCGACATTCGAAGCATGGCCCATCTGTCGGGGCTCGCGCTTGCGTTGGGGCTGACGCTCGCGGCAATCGGCGGGAAGCTGCTGTGCGGACTTGGAGTGATTGCTCGAGGAGCGAACAAACTGACCGTCGCATTCGGAATGATTCCACGCGGTGAAGTCGCCCTCGTCTTCGCGGCGTTGGGACGCAGCTATAAGGTGGGAGCGCTTCCCCTTCTCGATCAAAGTCGCTACACAGCGATCGTAACAGTCGTGGTTCTGACCACCCTCGTTACGCCGCCCGCTCTGAAGTGGAGCTTCGGACGCCGCCGAGGCGTCCAGGTCATGCCGCGACCGGCAGCCTAGACCTCTATGCACTGGCTGGAGTACCTCGCGTTTCTCGTGCCAGTACTATTCCTGGCCCAGCCCGTCGGCCTCTATCTCGCACGGGTGTTCGAAGGCGAACGGACGTTCCTCGATCGCATGCTACGGCCGATCGAGTGGTGGATCTATCGAATCACCGGCGTGGACGGGACGCGGGAAATGAGCGCGCCGGATGGACACTGCTCGCGGTGATGGTCGTGCTGTTCGCAGGCGGCCTGGCGATCTGCGACAACGCGGAACGCATGGTGCCGCCTCGTCTTGCAGACCTGCACGTCGCGGACGGCAACATGGAAGGCAAGGAACTGCGCTTCGGCGTCAGCGGCTCGGTCCTGGCCGCCGTCGTCACCTCGAACGGAGCGACCGGTTCGTCCAATTCGATGCACGACTCCTACCGTGCGATGGGCGTCCTCGTACCACTGGTCAACATGCTCCTCGGCGAGGTCGTTTTCGGAGGTCTCGGAACCGGACTGTACGGCATGGTGATGATCGCGCTCGTCGCCGTATTCCTTGGCGGACTCATGATTGGCCGCACGCCGGAATTTCTGGGGAAGAAGATTACCGCGGACGAAACCCGGTTGATCGTTACGTACGCGCTGATCACACCAGCCGTCGTCCTCGTGCTGACGGCGGTCGCCGTCGCAACGCTACCTGGGCGGGCCGGTCTTGTGACGAACGGCGGCACCCACGGCTTCACCGAGATTCTGTTTGCGTATACGTCGAGCATGGCGAACAACGGCCAGGCGATGGCCGGGCTCAACGCGAACAGCGTCTTCTACAACACGACGACGGCCCTTGCGATGCTGGCGGGACGCTTCGGGCTGGCGGCGCTTGCGTTGACGGTCGCCGGCCGATTCGCGGCGCAGCGTCGCTCGCCGACGACTGCTGGCACGCTCCCGAGCGACTCGGCCACCTTCGCGATTCTGGTCCTCGGAACGATCGTCCTGGTGGGCGCCTTGTGCTTTCTGCCAGCGCTGGCCCTCGGTCCCATTGCCGAGGCGTTCCAGCACTGATGGACCAACGTGACATACTCCACAGGAGAAGGATGGCAGGGCCGCTTTTGTCGTGCGCAACAGTGCTGGCGCTCGCGCTCGCCGCGGTAGCACGCGGCCAGGCGCCGGACAACCCGGCCGTGACGCACGCCAAACACGTCTTCGACCTGCTGACCATGCAGCAGTTCGACGATGTGGCGAAAGAGTTGAACGCGCAGATGGCGGCCGCCATCAACGCGTCGCAGTTGCGGGATATCTGGTCGTCAATCCAGGCACAGGCCGGCAACTTCGTCTCGTACGTCGACGACCGCGTCGCAACGCCGAGTCCGGGCGTTACGGCAGTCGTGCTCGGCTGCCGCTTCGAGAAAGCGACGCTCAACGCGCTCGTCGCTTTCGACGCCGACAATCGGATCGCCGGTCTGCGCCTCACGCCGCGGCAAAACCCCGCACCGCCCGCGACGCCGCCACCGTCGAACCGATTTACGGAAGAAGCCGTCACCGTCGGCAGCGGCGGATGGCAGCTTCCCGGCACGCTGACGCTGCCGATCGGACCAATCGCGGCCGCCGTCGTGCTCGTGCACGGCTCGGGTCCCAACGATCGCAACGAAACGATCGGCGCGAACGCGCCGTTTCGCGATCTCGCCTGGGGACTCGGCGATCGCGGCATCGCCGTTCTTCGTTACGACAAGCGCACGCGTGTCTACGGCGCCAGGATGGCCGGCGACACAAGCATGACCGTTCGGGAGGAAACAACCGACGATGCGCTGCGAGCGGTGTCGCTGCTCCGCCATCACGATCGGATCGATCCCAGGCGGATCGTCGTGCTCGGCCACAGTCTGGGCGGCAACCTTGCCCCGCGCATCGCGGCGGAAGATTCGTCACTCGCCGGCATCGTCATCATGGCCGGCTCGACGCGTCCGCTGCTCGAGTCCGCGCGCGAGCAGCTCGCATACCTGTCGTCGCTGAACCCGGGCACCATCAATCAGGAGCAAGCACTCCAGTCTTTGAGGAAAGCCGCGCCCGACTCCTACTGGAAGGACCTCGACGCATACAAGCCGGCGGAAACCGCCGCGCATCTGACGCTGCCGATCCTGATCCTGCAGGGCGAACGCGATTATCAAGTGACGCCTGCGGACCTGCGCGGATGGCGAGAAGCGCTCGGCAACCACCCCAACGTGACGATCAAAACGTATCCGACGCTGAACCATCTCTTCATGCCCGGCGAGGGGACGAGCACGCCGGCCGAGTATCAGCAGCCGAGCCACATCCCCGATTTCGTTTTGGATGACATCGGCGGCTGGATCAAACAGTCGGTACACTAGACTCGACGGCATGAGCGCCCACGCGCACGATCATTCCCACGACCACGCGCACGACCACAGCCATGAGCATGGCTTTCACCATCATGGCGGCCACTCGCACGGCGTCAGCGCGGATGCCGACTATCGCTACCTGACCATTGCGCTGGTCCTGATCGTCGTCTTCATGGCGTTCGAGGTCGTCGTCGGTATCCTCGCCCACTCGCTCGCGTTGCTGTCCGATGCGGCGCACATGCTCACCGACGCCGGCGCGCTCGGCCTCTCGCTCGTCGTCATCAAGTACGTGCAGCGTCCGGGCAGCGAAGCGCTGACATACGGCCGTCAGCGCGCGGAAGTGCTCAGCGGTCAGGCGAACAGCGCCGTGCTTCTCGTGCTCGGCCTGATGGTCGTCTACGAGGCGATCTCTCGGCTCATCTACCCGCCTGTGGTCGCCGGCCTCGCGGTGACGATCGTTGCCGGCGCCGGCATCGTCGTGAACCTCGCGGCGGCATGGGTGCTCGCGAAAGCGAACCGGCAGAGCCTCAACGTCGAAGGCAGCTTTCAGCACATCGTCACGGATCTGTACGCGTTCATCGGTACGTTCATCGCCGGCGCCGTCATTCTGCTGACGGGATTCGATCGCGCCGACGCGATCGCGTCGCTGGTCGTGGCGATTCTGATGTTACGGTCCGGGTTCGAGTTGCAGCGCCGCGCGCTGCGCGTGCTGCTCGAGGGGGCACCGGAAGACATGGCGCCGCGCGAAGTCGGACTCGCGATGGCTCAGGGCGAACAGGTGAAAGAAGTGCACGACCTGCACCTGTGGGAGATCGCGCCGGGCCGGCCGATTCTCACCGCGCACGTGCTCGTCGCGACCGGCGCCGACTGTCACGCCATCCGCCGCACGCTCGAGCGGATGCTGGCTGAACGATTCGGAATCGCGCACACGACGCTGCAAGTCGATCACGCGCCGTCGCCGTTCGTATCAATCACACGCTCCGGGACGCCTCCATCTCAGAGTACATAGTGTCCGGGTAGCGGGGCCGACTGGCACCACTGTTGCGGCGTTTTCTGCCGGGAGGTATCTACCTATGAAGGTGATTGCGCTCGAGCTGCCGACCTTCGGCTTCGTGGTCGCCACCCGCGCGATGATCGGCGTCGGCATCGGACTCCTCGTCGCCGAGCGGATCCCGACGCCGCAGCGGCGGATGACCGGCGCCCTGCTCCTCACCGTCGGCGCGCTGGCGACCATTCCTGCGATCGCCGCCATCAGGCGATCGTTCGACGGTCGGCGTCGCGGGGGGATCGCCGGATCCGTCGAACGCGACGAGCATTTCGTCGGCGCGCATCGCTACCCGCGCAAAGGCGACGACGACTTCATCTAACCAGCTCAGTACGGGTAGCGGGATTCGGGTAGCGGGTTCAGGGTTCCTTGGGTTCGAACCCGAGAACCCGCTACTCTGAACCCGCTACCCGATCCCAAGCAATCAACGATCAGCAGCAAGCCGACGGCGGGCGCCCGCGAGCGTCCGCCGCTGCGCCGCATCCATTTTCGGAAACGACAGGTCGAGCTCTTCGAGCGTGCGCACGATGACGTCGGCGACGACGACCTGCACGAACCACTTGTGGTCCGCGGGGACGACGTACCACGGCGCGTGCTTCGTGCTGGTAGACGCGATCGCGTCGGCGTACGCCGATCGGTACGCCTTCCACTTCTGACGCTCCGCCAGATCGCCCGCCGAGAACTTCCAATTCTTCGCCGGATCGTCGAGCCTGGCGAGCAGGCGGCGTGCCTGCTCCGCCCGCGAGAGATGCAGGTAGAACTTCCGCACGATCGTGCCGTTCCGCCACAAGTGACGCTCGAACGCGTTGATGTCCTCGAAGCGATGCTCCCAGATGTGGCGCCCGACGCGCGCCGGCGGCAGTTTCTCTGCGGCCAGCAGCGTCGGATGCACGCGCACGACGAGCACCTCTTCGTAGTACGAGCGATTGAAGATCCCGATCCGCCCGCGCGACGGCAACACCTTCGCCGCGCGCCACAGGTAATCGTGATCCAACTCCTCGGACGAAGGCTGCTTGAACGAATGGACGTCGACGCCCTCGGGATTCACACCGGACATCACGTGTTTGATCGCATGGTCCTTGCCGGCGCCGTCCATGCCCTGAAAGATCAGCAACAGCGCAAAACGATCCTGCGCGTAAAGGAGTTGCTGCAAAGCCGTAAGTCTGGCGAGACCTTTTTGTAAGTGCGCGTCGGCGGCGTCCTTCGTCTCGAACCGCGCGGCGTCACCTGGCGAGTGACGCGAGAGCGCTTTGCGATCGCCTGGCCGGACCCGGAACGCATCGACATCCATAGAAACAGAGTGTCGCATCTCGCCACGGTTTCGTCACACTCTTCTCAAATCCCTGCCGCAATCTTTGGGCACGATCGATCTTCGTGCCCCATCATCGTCATCGCGCGTCGCTCCTTCTTTTTGTGTGCCTTTCCGCCCTCGTCACCGCGCGCTGCACGGATCCGACGGCCGCCACGACGACAACGACGACTGCCTCGCTGTCAGGCGTCACCCTCTCGGCGGCGTCGGTATCAGGTGGCGCCACGGTCACCGGAACGATCTCGCTCTCGGTCGCGGCGCCGCTGAACGGCGTCGCTGTCACGCTTTCGAGCAGCGCCGCCTCCGTCACGGTCCCTGCGTCGATCACGGTGCCGGCGGGATCGCAGAGTGCGGCTTTCACGATCCTCACGACGAACACGTCGACAATGGCGACGATCACCGCCACGTACTCGGGGACCTCGCAGACCGCGACACTGACCGTGAACGCCGTGACGGCGCTGGCGCTGCAGGGTCTGCTGCTCTCGAGCAACGTCGCGAACCCCGGACAGTCGCTGCAAGGCACCGTGACGCTCACGGCTCCCGCGCCTGCCGGCGGCGTCGCCGTCTCCCTGACCAGCAACAGCGCGTCCGTGAGCGTTCCATCGACGGTGACGGTGCCGCTCGGCAATACCAGCCAGTCGTTCGAGGTCGACACGACGGCCACCGCCTCGCCGGTGACGGCCACTGTTACCGCGAGTTGGGCAGGCGTCACCGATCGCGCGTCGCTCTCGATTGGCGGACTGGCACTGTCGTTCGGCGGCGTCAGCACCGTCCTCGGCGGCACGCCCGCCGTGCTCACGATTACGCTCGCCGCGCCCGCGCCCGACAGCGGCGCTACCATCGCGTTGACGAGCAGCAACGGCGTCGCACAAGTTCCCTCGACGGTGGTCGTTCCCAGCGGAGTCGCGACGCAAACCGTACCGATCTCGACGCTCACGCCCGCGGCAACGACGGCCGTGTTGATCACGGCGAGCTATGGAGGCAGCTCGAGCAGCGCGCTCCTGACCGTGGACGCGCATCCGACGATCACAGGTGTCTCGTGTTCGCCGGCAAGTCCGAACGGCGGAGCCGACACGAATTGCACCGGCACGTTGTCGGCGCCCGCCCCGGTGGGCGGATGGGTGCTTCTCTTCGGCATCGACCAGCCTGCGGTGGCCACGGTGCCTTCCTCGGTCACCGTCGGTGCAGGGTCGGCGACGTTTCCGTTCAAGGTGTCGACGGCGGCCGTGACGGCGTCGACGACAGTAGCGATTCAGATCTACGACGCCGCGAGCGGCGCGAGCGTCTGGCGGGAGCTGCTGACGATACAACCATGACCCTGCTCCGGACGTAGTGTCCGGCTTTAGCCGGACTCGGGAAGTCGGCTCGAGCCGGACCCCAGGAAGTCCGCCTAAAGCCGAAGGTCAGCGAGTCCGGCTAAAGCCGGACACTACGTTCAAAAGCAACGTTCGGATGTACCCTGAGCAGCCATGAGGGCGGCAACAAGCCGGGCGTTCCTCGCGCTGTGCGGTGTTGTCGCCGCGGCGATCTCGGCGGCCGGTCAGCATGGACGGCCGGATCTCCAGGGCATGTGGGTGAATGACACGGCCACGCCGCTGGAGCGCCCTGCGTCAGCGGCCGGCAGAGCGTTCTTCACTGCAGACGAAGCGCGCGCCTACGAACAGCGCTATCAGCTCGACCGCACGCTGGCGATCAGCCGCGACAAAGACTTCGAGCTGGATGCCGCCGGCGATCTCGACACGTACGAGCCCGGACATCTTCTCCCCGGCGAGCGAACCTCGCTCATCGTCGATCCGCCGGATGGACGCGTGCCCGCGCTCACTCCAGAGGCGCAACAGCTCTGGACTGCGCGGCTCGAGCAGCTCGACGCGCACTACGCGGAGAATCCGGAAGATCTCCGCAACGCCGATCGCTGCCTCGTCGTCGGGAACTCGTCCGTGCCGCCGATGCTGCCGGTGTTCTACAACAACACCGTGCAGATCGTGCAGACCGGCGATCACATCGTGATCCTCAGCGAGATGGTCCACGAGGCGCGCGTGATCTCGCTCACGCGCCGGACGCATCTGCCGGCAGCCGTTCGTCAGTGGACGGGCGACTCGATCGGACGGTGGGAAGGCGATACGCTGGTCGTGGACACCACGAACTTCACCGACAAGACGCCGCTGCGCGGATCGAGCAGCGCCGTTCACGTCGTCGAGCGTTTCACGCGCACCGCGCCGGACACGCTCACCTATCGCTTCACGATCGACGATCCGGCGTTCGTGCGCGCCTGGACCGGCGAGAGCATCCTGCGGCGCTCGCACGGTCGCATGTTCGAGTACGCCTGTCATGAGGCGAATTACTCGATGACCAACGTACTGCGGGGCGCCCGCTTCGCCGAACGACAGTGATGCTCGTTAGCGGGTAGCTTCAGTGGGGCAACGGGTAGCGGTGAGCGAATTGACAACGTCCGCCGGCACCGCTACCCTGCTTTGGACGCATGTGGTTGCGCCTCGCGCGTAGTCGTTTCCTTACTCGGACCGTCGCGGCGGCGCTCACGCTATTTGTGTGCGGCGGCACCGTCGACTGGGGACATCTCGGCGGCGACGACCCCGACTGCAACCTCGTCTTCGTTCCGCACGACCACACCGCGCACAGGTTCGGCGCCGCGCCGTCGAGCAGCGCGCCGGCCCAGGATCACTGCTACATCTGCCACTCGCTCCGGCTGTTGCACGTCGCGCTGGCTCAGAAACATCAGCGCGTCACGATCGATCTGCACCGCGCGCAACTCGCCGACGGTTCCAGCGCGACAGCCTGCCAGCGCGCGGGCGTCAGCCTCTCCTCTCGCGCACCACCCGCAACCCTGTAGAACCGCTTTTTTTGAATATCGGCAGCGCAGCCCTTCAGGGCTGCCAGCGTTGGCAGGCCTAAAGGCCTGCGCTACGGGCGTTGTTTATTTCGATTTCGGAGGGTGTGTATGGACCGCCGTCATCTGCGCCGTTTGGGCGCATGGCTGCTATGTGGCGTCGTGTTGTGTATCGTGCCGGCTGGATCGTTGAAAGCGCAAGGCCTCAACTCCGGCACGATTCAAGGAACGGTGACCGATCCGACCGGCGGTCCGATGCAGGCCGTCGACGTCAAGCTGACCAACCCGGTGTCTGGTCTCAATCGCACGGCGACCACTGACGCCGCCGGAAAATTCACGTTCAACAACCTGCCGCCGAATTCGTATCACCTCGCCATCGACGTGCAGGGCTTCAAACCGTTCCAGCGCGATGTCGAGGTGCGCTCCGCGGTGCCGATCGACGTCAGCGTCCGGCTGGACGTTGGCGTCGCCGAGGCGGTGTCGGTCATCGGTCACGCCGAGGATCTCGTCGAGCGCGATCCGTCCGCGCACACCGACATCGACGCGAGCCGCATCGAGAAATTGCCGATTCAAGCGACAGCCGGACTCAATCAGGTGATCACGCTCGCCTCGCCGGGCGTCGTCGCCGACTCCAACGGCTTCTTCCACCCGATCGGCGACCACGCGCAGACGCAGTTCTCGATCGACAACCAGCCGGTCACCGATCAACAGAGCCGGTTGTACTCGAACCAGATCTCTCCGGACGCCGTCGCTTCGATGGAGGTCATCACCGGCGTCGCACCGGCGGAATACGGCGACAAGAGCAGCCTCGTCGTCCACATCGTCACCAAATCCGGCCTCGACCAGCCGAAGCCGACCGGCGACGTGTCGTTCGAATACGGATCGTTCAAGAGCCCGACCGTCGACGTGAACGTCGGCGCCGGCTCGCACACGATCGGCAACTTCGTGTCGATCGACGCCATGCGAACGGATCGGTTTCTCGATCCGCCGGAGTTCACCGCCATTCACGGTGCCGGCGACAAGTTCTCGCTGTTCGATCGGCTCGACGCGCACGTGAACGACACCGGTACGCTGCACCTGAACCTGCAGGCCGCGCGATCGTCGTTCGACGTCCCCAACTCACTCGACGCCGCGGCGCTCGGCCAGGATCAGCATCAGGACATCGTCAGCTTCAATGTCGCGCCGGGCTACTCGCAGGTGATCGGCTCGAAGACGCTGTTTACGGCGAACGGCTTCGTGCGGCAGGACCATCTGACGTATACGCCGAGCGCGAATCCGTTCGCCGATCAACC
>Ga0126381_100004923_pt1 | contig 14597 bp, 15 predicted proteins | sample PanSoiMetPlot_28_FD_96465 | JGI IMG/M metagenome (GOLD analysis project Ga0126381, IMG submission 96465) | Tropical forest soil microbial communities from Panama - MetaG Plot_28 | ecosystem: Environmental > Terrestrial > Soil > Tropical forest > Bulk soil | place: Panama | collected 2016-02-17
CGTCTCGCGCGCAATTTGCGCTTGCGCCATGTCGCGGCGAAAGCGACGCGCGATTACCTCGACAGCCAGGGGTACGTCGAAGTTGAAACACCGATTCTTTCCAAGAGCACGCCAGAAGGAGCGCGCGATTTTTTAGTTCCGAGCCGGATTATGCCGGGAAAATTTTACGCGCTCCCGCAGGCGCCACAGCAATACAAACAACTGCTCATGGTAGCCGGCGTGGAAAAATATTTTCAGATCGCGAAATGTTTTCGCGACGAAGACCTGCGGGCTGATCGCCAACCGGAGTTTACGCAGATCGACATCGAAGCGTCGTTCGTCACGCCCGACGACATTTTCGCGATTACCGAAGGAATGCTGGCGGCAATTTTCAAAGCTGCGCTCAATGTTGAAATTAAAACGCCCTTTGACCGCCTTACTTATCGCGAGGCAGTCGGCCGATACGGCAGCGATAAACCGGACCGCCGTTTTGGAATGGAGCTTGTCGATCTTGGAGGAATTTTTCGCGAAAGCAGTTTCAAAGTCTTTCGCAGCGCGCTCGACGCGGGCGGCGTCGTCAAGGCCATCAACGCGAAAGGGTTTGCCGGAATTACGATCGGTCAGGCCGATGAACTTGCCGAAATTGCAAAGTTACACGGCGCGAAAGGGCTCGCCTTTATCAAGATCGAGAACGGCGAATGGAAATCGCCAATCGTGAAATTCTTTTCGGCCGCAGAAAAGAAGGCGCTGGAATCAAGACTCAATATCGAAGAAGGCGATTGCGTTTTCTTCGGAGCAGACAAATGGGAAGTCGCTTGTGAAGTTCTTGGCCGCTTACGACTGCGCATCGCAGAGATGCAAAAGGTCACACCTCCCGGTGAAACCTGGGATTTTCTCTGGGTCACAGATTTTCCGCTCTTTGAATGGAGTCCCGAGGAGAACAAATGGAACGCGATGCATCATCCCTTTACGCGGCCGAAAGCGGAAGACATGCCGCTGTTTGAAGCGAAGAAGTTCCCGGAGGTTCGGGCGGAAGCTTACGACGTCGTTTTGAACGGCGTCGAGATCGGTGGTGGCAGCATTCGTATTCACGAACCCGAGTTGCAGGACAAAATGTTTGAAGCGCTCCGGATCAGTCCAGAAGATCGACAATCGCAGTTCGGACATTTGCTGCGTGCGCTTCGGCTTGGTGCGCCGCCGCACGGCGGTATCGCGCTCGGCCTGGATCGCCTTGTCATGCTGATCTGCGGAGAACAAAGCATCCGAGACGTGATGGCATTTCCGAAAAACAATCGCGGAATGGACTTGATGACGAACTCACCGGCAGAAGTGGATCCGCGTCAGTTGCGCGATTTGTCGCTCAAACTGGCTAAAGACAAAAAGCTGTAGCGGCGGCCGCCTCTGCGACGGCACTTCTGTTGGAATTTCGGGTGTAGATTCGGAGCTGCTAGGCTGGTGACTCAATAACCCAGGGCCTTTTTCCGCTCTAGGGCACCGGGCAGCGCTTCTTTCTTAACTGTGATCGCCTCCGCGCCCGAGTCCTTGATCTGGTGGGCTTGAGTCGCGTTAAACTCGATGTCTTTGGTGAATTCTGGCGGGACGTCTGCGTCCGCGTAGATGGCGTGCACTGGGCATACCTCTACGCATGCCATGCAATCAATGCAGTCCTCCGGGTGAATGACCACCTGGTTGTCCATTTCGTAGAAGCACGCGACCGGGCACACTTCTACGCAGTCGGTGAACTTGCATCCGTTACATTTTTCCGTCACGACGTGGGCCATGGGATTTCAGTGATTTAGGGTTGAGTAAAATACAGTCGTTACGTATCAAGTAATTGGCGGGTATCGTCAAGCGACACCTGGGCGATGTTCGTGGCCAGTGCGGAACGAAATCGCCACGCTAAACGTAACGATTGTGCCGAAGCAAATCCACCAGGGAAATTCCATCAGCGGTAGCCAGTTGGGTTGGGTGTAAACTTTGCCTCCGAAGATTCCGGCGATGTTGTTCGGCAAACCGCTCAAAATTGCGACCACGATGAAGCCGATGATCATGGCGATAATGTTGCCGCGATCATTTCCGCGGGATTTCGTCAGCATGCCGGCGAGAAAGATTCCGAGCACCGAGCCATAAGTGTAACCGTAAATTCCCAAAACGATCGGAATGATCCGTACGTTCGGATAAACGATGACGAGGTAGGCCGTGGTAGAAGCGACGACGATCATCAGGACTGAAAAGCCCACTGTTGCCCAACGGACAGCGCGCAAGCTTTGTGCCGGCGTCGACTGTGCGTTGATGTAGTGCTCGTACCAGTCGCGGGTAAAGCTGGTGGCCAGCGCATTAATCGCCGTGCTGAGCGAGCCCATGGCGGTGGCGAATATTCCGGCGAGAAGCAAACCGCGAATGCCGACCGGCATTTCATAAAGAATGTAGTGGCAAAAAATTTCATTAGGAGTTTTCGGCAACGCCGGATCCTGGTGCGTTTGATAAAAAACCCAGAGCAACACACCGATGCTCAAAAACGTGAACGCGATGGGAATATCGGCCAGACCGGACATGATGACTGAGCGGCGGCTGCGCCGCACATCGGGCGCGGTCAACATCCGCTGCACCATATCCTGATCGGTCCCGTGCGTGGACATTGTCATAAACGTCGAACCGATTAGTCCGGCAAAAATCGTGTACTCGATCGCGAACATCCCTTTAATTTTGTCCCAGCCACTTTTAGCGGGATTCAGGCCAGTCGTAATAAAATCGGAGACGTGAAATCCGCCATGGCGCTGCACGATTTCATGCCAGCCGCCTGGAATCGAAAAATAAAGCAAACCAACTGCGACCAACGCGCTGCCGATCATGATTGAGGCCTGAATCACGTCCGTCCAAATGACGGCTTTAATGCCGCCGAGCGTGGTGTATATCGCGGTCAAGAGCACAATTGCGACGATCGCGACGATGTAGATGAAAAGCGTTTCGGTCTGGTCCGGCCGAACGCCGCGAACCATTTGGTAGCCGAGCGCGAGCGCAATCGCGGCGACATACAATCGCGCGCCCGATGCGAGCAACCGCGTGAACAGAAAGACAGCCGACGCCGCGTTCTTTGTCGGCACTCCGAAACGCGCAGTCAGGTATTCGTAGATCGAATAAACATTGTAGTCGTAGTAAGGCTTGATGAAAATATAGCTGACGAGAATGCGCGCGAGGATCGTACCGAGCGCGAGTTGAAGATAAGTGTAATTTCGAAAAGTGAAGCCTTCGCCCGGGGTACCGAAGAATGTTCCGGCGCTCGTTTCCGCTGCGATAAGCGAAGCGAGAATGGCCCACCATGCGATTTGGCGGCGGCCAAGTGCGAAGTCGGCCAGATCACGCTCGTGCCGACCCATGAAGAGGCCGATGGAAATGATCAGGACAAAATAGAGAAAGAGAACTGCGCAATCGATGGCGAGCCGGCTGTCCATGTCGGCGGTTACTTATCAATGACGAATGTCGAATGTCGAATGTCGAAAGAATGACAAAACCCGAATAGCGCGTTTCGTCATTTGAACATTCGTGCTTCCTTCGTCATTCGGCATTAGTCATTCGTCATTATCGCAGTGAACTTGATTGAAATTTCGGCATCCGATTTCGATTTGGAGAAGACGCTGAACTCCGGCCAGGTCTTTCATTGGCAAAAGGCCGGCGACGGATTTATGGGGACGATTGGCGACGTTCCGGTCCACGTGGCGCAGGACAATGACATTTTGAAAGTTCGTTTTGGCGGGACGCCGGCCAGGTCGCCGCGGCGACCGCTCCCCGGAGTTGTCGCCCATTACTTCGCGCTCGATCATCCGCTGGCGAAGATCTGCGCCTCGTTTCCGGACGATTTGATCATGAGCTCTGCCCGCGATTTTTGTCGCGGCTTGCGCATCATTCGGCAGCCGAAGTGGGAATGTCTCGCCACATTCATCTGTTCATCAATGAAACAGGTAGCCCACATTCGCCAAATCTCGGCGGTGCTCCGGACGAGCTTCGGTGCTCGACGAAAAATCGGTAGCCGAAAGCTGCATACGTTTCCGTCGGCCCAGCGAATTGCCAGAGCGTCCGAGAATGAGTTACGCGAATGTAAGCTCGGTTATCGCGCCAAAAACCTGCGCGCCACTGCGCAGCTCGTCAGTTCCGGCGAATGTAATCTCGAGGCATGGTCCGGGCTTCCTGATGCGGATCTTCGAAAGAAACTGTGTGCTTTGCCCGGCATAGGCGAGAAGATCGCAAATTGCGTGATGCTTTTTGCGTACGAGCGGCTCGGCGCGTTCCCAATCGACGTCTGGATCGAGCGGGTTTTGAGGCAGCGTTACTTGCCGCATCGAAAGAAAATAACGGCCCAGCAGTTGCGTGAATTTTCCAAAACGTACTTTGGCGAACACCGGGGATACGCGCAGCAATATCTGTTTCATCATGCGCGGGCGGGTTCGTTGAAGTCAGGCGGATCGAGGCATTCATCGAGAACGCTTCGGTCCGCTCGGAGGGGATGACGAAAGGGAATCGCATAGCTGGGCAGGTTGTCAGCACCTGAAGCGTGGGTAATGTTCCAGACTTAAAGCTGAAGACTCCGCGCCTGAATCCTTCTTACGACTAAGAGAGTGCTGTCATGACCACGGCTGACATTATGTTCGCCCGGCCGGGCAACCCCGAAAGCTTACGCGATCACGAATACGATGCGCGAACGATTTTGTGGGCGCTGCTCGCAGCGATTCTTATTCACCTGGCAGTGGCAATTTTACTTGCTGCGTTCAGTGGAGTTTTCTCGCCAACTGTCCCGTTTGAGGAAAAGCCGTCCGAGCTCACCTTGATCGATGTGCCAGCACTGGCGCCTAAGAATTCGCAGTTCATTGAGACAGACGAATCGAAGAAAGCCCCCGTGCCGACTGAGAAAACATTTGAATCCAACGCGAATTCGATCGGCGCAAGTGAGCTTGCTGCCACTGGCGAATTGCCGCTGCCGTCGCAGGCGGGGAAAGATCGGCCGCTTATGGATCTCGAGACAAACCCCTACTCGTTGGCAACAAAGGGAGCGCAACCGCAGCAATCGACCGCTGCATCACAACAAAAACAAATGGCTCCTCCGGAATCGGCGCCGATGACGGCTGCGGAACAATTTGCTTTGCTGACTCAAAGGCCAACTGCTGCACTCGAGCCCTCGACTGCAGCGTCGCAAGCGCAATCTGCGTATCGCCGGCTGAAAGAACGGACGCATATCTCCGGTAACATCACCAGTCGCGGCATTTCCGCCGTGAATGCTTTAGGCACACCGCTCGGTCGTTATCAAAAAATCGTGGCAGATTCGATCGGGTCGCGCTGGTATGCGTATGTGGATCAGAAACGCGATTTAATTACCATCGGCACGCTGCGGCTCCGCTTTTATATCGATCGAAGCGGACAGGTGAAGAATCTCAAAATCACTGAGAACAGTTCAAATGAGGCATTCGCCAATGTTTGCGTCCAATCGGTGCTCGAAGCGCACCTTCCGCCGATCCCCGAGGATGTGGCCAACACTTTGCCGCCTGAAGGCTTGGAAGTGGATGGACTCGGGTTCATCATTTTTCCAAACGGATGATCGCCGCCTGGATCATTGCCGAAACGACGGGAATCGTGAATATCGTGCTCGGATTCTTTTCGAGAGGCGGCCTTTTCATGTGGCCGCTGCTGGCCTGCTCGATCGTGTCGGTTACGATAATGATTTTGCGCGGCCTTGCGTTGCAACGGAAAAAGGTGATGCCGCCCGTAACTGAAGAGGAAATAGAACGGCTGGCCCCGGGCGAAAGTCCCGACGTGCTATCACGCCTCGTGCGTCATGATCGTTCGTCTTTGGCACGGATCGTTCGCGTCTCTCTGCAACATCTGCGCGGACCGCGTTCGGAAAATGTGGAAGCGGTCCAGACGCGCGCGCGTCACGAGATGGTCCGGCTGGAACGCGGTCTCATCATTCTCGAAGTCATCATTGGCATCGCTCCTTTGCTCGGGTTAATCGGTGCGGTTTCGGGACTGGTGCACGTTTTTTCCCATCTCGGATTGAGCTCGGGAGCATCGGATACGCGGCAGATCGCGCTCGGCATCGCCGAAGCGTTGAATGCAACGGTCTTCGGGCTTTCGATCGCCGTGCCGACTCTGATCGGGTTCACCTATTTTTCAAGAAAAGTAGAAGTGATGTCCGTGGAGATGGAAACCTTGGTCGTTGAGTTAATCAACAAACTCTATTACGGCCGCTCTTCGCGCGAATTTGAAACGACAAAAGCGCGGTCCACAACGGACGTATCCATTCCGACACCGGTAGCGTGAAGCGCGCGACCGATCTGGACAGATGAACTTCGCAGTTCGGAAACGGCGAGCACCTCTAATCATAATCGTCTCGCTCGTCGATATTCTGATTATTCTGCTGATCTTTTTTGTTGTCTCGACGACGTTTAAGAAGGACCAGCCGGAGGTCCAGATTAATTTGCCTGAGTCGAAGACCGCGCAGAAACGGCCGGGGGAGCTCGAACACGCGATTGTCAGTATCGATCAAAATGACGACATCAAACTGGATGGACGAGCGATTAGCGTGGACGAACTGGAGACTGCGGTGCGCGACCTGCCCGAAGCACGCAAATCAACGCTCGCACTGCAAGCGGACAAAAAAGCCTCCTTCGGTACAATCATCAAGGTAATGGACGCGCTGAAACTGGCAGGTGTCAGAAACTTGCCGGCGTTTACGCGGGAAGAAAAATGATCCTGCCAATATTGCAGTACGGCGACCCGATTTTGCGAGCCAAAGGGAAACGGATCGAGGAGATCGATAATCGTATTCGGGAGCTAGCGGCGAACATGATCGAGACGATGCACGCGGCACATGGCGTGGGTCTGGCGGCGCAGCAGATCGGTGAAGCGTTGCAACTCACTGTGCTCGATATTTCGGCAGTTGAAGACCGGCCAAGCACACTGAAGTTGGATGGCAAAGACACCGATCCGAAGAACGCCATGCCGCTGGTGTTGATCAATCCGGAAATCGAGTTGCACGGTGAAACTGAAGTTGGAGTAGAAGGTTGCCTAAGTTTTCCGGAAATCACCGGCGACATTGAACGGGCGCAGTCTGTGCTCGTGCGCGCGCAGACTTTGGAAGCTAAGACAGTGCAAATTGAAACAAGCGGATTTCTGGCACGCGCGATTCAGCATGAGCACGATCATCTTAACGGAATTCTGTTTATCGATCGAATGCGTTCGGCGGCAAAGGCTGCGTTGTCGAGTCGCCTGAAACGATTACAGAAGGAAACGAAACGCGGCATCCGGCTTCGCGAAGAAGTCGTTAGCGAAACGGTGCTGTAGGTGGATCGGCTTCCCCGAAGACGATGGCTTAGAATCGCCGAAGGCGCGAATATCAGGCGGCAGAGCCGCAGTTTTCTTTGCCAACGCGTTGAGGACAACGGGTTCCACTTTAGCGCGTCAGAAATCCGGTCAACGGGCTCGTCGCTATCGCCACGCTGAGTTTCTCAGCTAGTCCGATTTCGCGGGCCTCGCGTCCGGCTTCGATGGCTTTCTTAAATGCTTTTGCCATACGAATGGGATCGGAGGCGATTGCGATAGCGGTGTTCACCAGCACTGCATCGGCGCCCATCTCCATCGCTTCGGCGGCGTGACTCGGCGCGCCCAGCCCCGCATCGACCACGACTGGCACTGTGGCCTGTTCGATAATGATCTCAATCTGTGGACGCGCTTCGATCCCGCGGTTGCTACCAATCGGTGAACCGAGGGGCATCACCGTGGACGTCCCGATGTCCTGCAATCTTTTCGCCAAAACCGGATCGGCGTTTATGTAAGGAAGAACGGTGAATCCTTCCTTCACCAGAATTTCCGCGGCCGCGAGAGTTTCAACTGCATCGGGAAGCAAATAGCGTGGGTCAGGGTGAATCTCCAGCTTGATCCACTTTGGCAAGCCTGCGCTTGCTGCCAGCCGCGCGAGCCGCACGGCTTCTTCCGCGTTGCGTGCGCCGCTGGTGTTTGGCAAAAGGAGAAAACGTTTCGGATCGATAAAATCGAGAATGTTAGCAAACGGATCGTGTTTGCCTGAAATATCAGCGCGCCGCAGCGCAACAGTCACCAGTTCCGTGCCGCTGGCAATCAGCGCGTCGCGCATCAACTCGTTTGACGCGAATTTCCCGGTCCCAACGAGCAAACGCGAGGTGAACTCGCGGTCGGCAATCTTCAGTTTCGAGGGCTTATCAGCCATGGACTAAACGATAAACGAATCTATCCAAACGCGCGAATGTTCCATCCTTGGGGAGCACAGGCTGCCAGCCGAATGCATTCAGGAACGCATGCACTCCGAGTCGCTGCACAGGTTCGCGGCAGGCTGCCGCGAACTACAGGCTAGCAGCCTGTGCTCCCCAGACGCGTAACGCGCGCCACTTTTTTGATTTGTACGAGGCACGGAAGCTCGCGATAATCTCAATGCGTGACCGAATTCACCTTTCACCACCAAGATTGCATAAGGGGAATGTCGCGGCTGCTAAACGAAAGCGTAGATCTTGTGGTCACATCGCCACCGTACAATCTCGGAATCGATTACGGCAAATATTTCGACCGGCAAGACCGACAATCTTATTTGCGATCGTGCCACAAATGGGCGGAGCAGGTCCGGCGAATTTTAAAACCAAGCGGCTCGTTTTTTCTAAACATCGGCGCTGCGCCGTCCAACCCAATGTTGCCGCATGAGATCGTGCTGACGCTTCGCGATTTTTTTGTGCTGCAAAATACTATTCACTGGATCAAATCGATCGCGATCGATGCGGCGGAGGGAAGAGCGAGCGCGCCCAAGCCTCACCTCATTCCTCTCTGTGCTCTGCCCAGTCGCGATCCCAACTCGGACGCGAAGCGCCGGGTGAGGGTGGAGACCAATGCGGTCACTTACGGTCATTTCAAGCCAATCAGCTCGCGACGCTTTCTCAACGACTGCCACGAATACGTTTTTCATTTCACAAAGACCGGACGGGTCGAACTCGATCGGCTTGCACTGGGAGTGCCGTATCAGGACAAAAGCAACATCGCCCGCTGGCGGCATACCCGCGGCAGTGATCTGCGATGTCGCGGCAACACATGGTTCATCCCCTACGAAACAATTCAGAGCCGTGAGAAAGAGCGACCGCATCCTGCCACGTTCCCGGTCCAGTTAGCAGAGCGGTGCATTAAACTGCACGGAGAGCAACGCGTGCACAAGATGCTCGATCCGTTTCTAGGGATCGGAAATTCAGCCATCGCTGCCCAGCGCTGCGGCGTGAAAACATTTATCGGGTTCGAAAAGCTATTTGGCGGAGGCGAAGCGACGGTTGGCTTTATGCAATCAGTGAGTTGGAGTGGGCCTTGACGAGTCCGACTTCGTGGCGATTGCTCAAATATCGCACCAACAATTTCTTGAACCACGTAGTCTTAGTTAGACGGGTCCTTATCATCCTGACTGCCGTAGCAGCGGGCGCCGTAGACGCAGCGCAGGCAGCTCTCAATTTTGGTGGGAGTAACTTCGCTCCAGGTTCAACCGTCCAGGCTAATGTTCCCCTCAGCGCGCAGGAAAAATCGTTGGCTGCGCAGGGCGGGAATCCGGTGCCGCCATATGCACTCGCCGTTCTGGCAACGCCTTCAAATTTTGATCCGAGAAAAAGCTGGCCCGTGTTGATACCCTGCTCCACGAGCGATTTCAAGCGTCAGAATCGAAATGATCTGGTTCAGTTTTATCGGAGCGTCGGACTTCATGAAGGCTGGGTGCTTCTGGCCGGAGACGGGCCGCAGAATGCGCGCAACGACACAGCTGCGTGGCGCGGCGCAATGACCCTCGCCGCCGTTGATGCGCTGCATCGCAGCTTCCCCGGATCGGAAAAGTGGCCGGTCGCGTGTGCAGGGTTTTCCGGAGGAGGAAAAGGCGTTGGTTACGTGGCGCCGTTGCTCGCGAGGAATGGTTGTCGGATTGCTGGAATCTACATGACCGGGGCAAACGAAGACCATCTGAGCGATGGATACGCGCGGATCCAGCCCGGCACGAGTTTTCTGAGCACGCCAGTTTACATCAGCGCCGGTCACGATGATCGAATCGCAACCGTAGAGCAGCAATACACCGTGGCTGGTTCAATCAAGCGAACCGGGTTCAATCGAATGCGAATTGGAACTTTCCATGGCGGGCACGAAGTAAATGATGGACAAACGTCGGTCGCTTTGCGCTGGTTTCGCGAGCTGCAAAAATAGGCGCCGTTAGCGCGACTATCATCTTGCGCTGATCAAACGCCGGATTTCTAAGAAAAGCCCTTGAGGATCGTCAGTGCCCAACGCGAATCTTCGGCCATTGCGCAACGTGATCGCCACGGCGTCCAACCCCGAAACGTTATAGAGCCAGCCGTACGGCGTCAGGTGAATTCCCCAGCCGTACCACCAGCGAATCCGAATGGGCTCGCATGCGGCTATCTCCGCGATCGGAACTCTCTTGCGAATAATTCCGATGCCGAACGAGGCGCATAAAATCTCACCCTCAATCGTAATCCTGAGTTTGTAGAACAGGACGAGCGTAACTAATAGGATGATCGAAACGACCAGAGGTACCTCGCGATGAGCCGATGATCCACCGATCGCACCGCTTGCAACCATAAGGATCACGGGAATCAGCGACCAAATGATGACGTGACCGATCTGCGTGTGTTCGTATCGCGTCACAGAAGTTTGTCAGCATCGACAGGAGTCGCTGCGTGCTGAAATTTCTCGAGCGACTTAACGAGATTGCCCGGCAATGGCCGCACGCGATCAAAAATGCGCGGGGCCAGAGGTTGCGCCGTTGCGTAACCGGCGACGAACATTTCCAGCTTTGAATCGAGATTGTCGATGTAATGCAACGCCATTGCTTCAGGCGTCTTCGGTTCCACTGGTGAACCCAACTCCTTTAGGCCATGATGCGATCCAATGAGATGGAGCAGATGCAGGCGCACATCTTCCGATGGCGGTGCGTAAGTCTTCCAAGTGTCTGCGTTTTCCGTGCTGAGTTTTCGCCAGAGCAAATTGACGATCTCAAGTCCAATAGAAATATGGCCTACCAGTTCGCCGAGCTCATCGTAGTCCATGACGAAGCCCGTTTCGGAGAATTGGTTCTCCCAAAGTTTACCGGAATCGTGAAAGAGAATTCCGGCGATCATCAAGTCAAGATTCAGCTGTGAATAGATGCGCGCGATCTCCTTCGCCACGCGCATCATTTGCGCGGTGTGCTCGACGAGTCCGCCGCGTCGAGCATGATGGTATTTGCGCGCTGCTGCCGCGCGACGAAAACGCTCCCCCCAATCTTTTAAAAAAGCGTCGCACAATGCGCGCAGCCTGGGGTCGCCAAGTGCTTGAATCGTTTGCAGAATGAATTGCCACTCGGCTGATTGTTTTGCGCGCAAATCTGCAGGGCCTTGAAGCAGCTCGGCTTTCTCCTGCTCGGTTAAGGGACGCACTGTCCACTTGCGACCATCGAGTCCGTATTGCGATCGGAAAAACTCTGCCGTGAGCTCAATAAAATCCTGAGTCGTCAACGAGCTGCATGTTTTATATGCGGGGTGATCGCTCCATACCCGCAAGGTCATCCGATCGCACGCATCGGCGAGAGTTAGCTCGCAGTAAGGCTGCTGTTCGCGCGTCAATTTCGGTACGGCGCTTTCAACTTGCACATGGACCCGCGCGGACACAGCCCCGTTCCGTGCTGCTCTACGAACTTCCGTGAGCGTCAATAGATCCATCTCGAACAAATCTAACACAAGCTGCAAACGGACTGTAGTGTGCGCTGTCTCAGCGCAGATTCTTGTGCGTACCGACTGATCCACTGAGGACAGCGGACCCTACAGCATTCGGGAACCGCGTGCGCTTCCCAGACATGTACGCTCCATTTGCCCCATGTTTCTAAAGCAGCTCGAATGCAGCGGATGCGGCCGTCACCATGAATGGTCACGGTTGCAGAACCTCTGTGTGTCGTGCCAGAGACCAATGCTTGCGAAGGTTGATCTTGCGGCGGCGGGTCGAACACTGACGCCCGAAACCCTGAAGCGGCGAGAGAAATCTTTGTGGCGTTATCGCGAAGTGCTCCCGTTGCCCGGTGACATTGAGGCGGTTTCGTTAGGAGAAGGCGGAACACCGCTGTCGCGCGCATCCAGCAGCTACCGGACTACCGGTGTCGATCTCTGGATCAAAGATGAGTCGCTAAACCCGACGCAAAGCTTCAAGGCCCGCGGAATGAGTGTGGCTGTTTCAATGGCAAAACATCTTGGCGCGACCAAACTCGCGGTCCCGAGCGCTGGAAACGCCGGAGGCGCGCTTGCCGCGTATGCGGCTCGGGCTGGTGTCGAGGCGCACATCTTCATGCCCCGCGATACGCCGCGCGCGAACATTATTGAGTGCCGCGAGCTGGGCGCTCATGTCACATTGATCGACGGATTGATCACTGATTGCGGCGCTGAAATCGCTCGACGAAAAGCGAAGGAAGGCTGGTTCGACATGTCCACGCTGAAAGAGCCGTATCGTGTGGAAGGAAAAAAGACGCTCGGTTACGAATTAGCCGAGCAGTTCGACTGGCAGCTGCCCGACATCGTTCTTTATCCCACGGGCGGCGGCACCGGCCTGATCGGGATGTGGAAAGCGTTCGATGAAATGGAGGCACTTGGTTGGATCGGTCAAAAACGTCCGCGCATGTTCGCGGTGCAAGCTGCCGGTTGCGCACCGATCGTCCGCGCGTTCGAAGCTAAAGAAAAAACCGCCGCAGAATTCCCGAACGCGCATACGATTGCATCCGGCCTACGCGTCCCGAGAGCGATCGGCGATTTCCTTATCCTAAAAATCCTTCGCCAATCTAACGGCGGCGCCATTGCGGTCGACGATGAAGAAATGATCCGCACCATACGCGAAGTCGGATCGAAGGAGGGTCTCTTCGTTTGCCCAGAAGGAGCAGCCTGTTTCGCCGCTCTCGAGTCACTGCGTTCCACAGGAAAGATCGCCTCCGGTGAACGCGTGGTCATTTTCAACACAGCCTCCGGAATCAAATATCTTGAGGACTAAAAGAGTAATGAATCAACCGCGGATTATGTGGATGAAACGGATTTCGAATCCTTGGCGTGCTGATCACTTATTTATGCGGTTTATCGCGCCTTTCGTTTCCCCACGAAAATGGAGATGCGCTTGGCGAAGGCCTTGCTAGGCTCCGCGTAAAAACGGCGTCCGAGTTCCAGCGCATTTGTGCGCAATCGTTTGCCTCGCTTACAGATTATTTTCTCGAGTTGTGCGAGTTCATCGCGCAGCGCTTCATCGCTATCTTCTTTCTCCAGGCGCGCCCAAAGAAAATCCAAATCGTGCTCCAAGCCGAGCAATTCGCCTAAAACTTCCGCATCGTGCGCCATCTCTGCCAGAACCACCCGGTTAAGCGGTTGGAGAATGCGCAACTGATACCAGAGATCCTTCACCCGCTTGCGCCACGCATGAAAATTCTCGGGAACTGTGTCGTTGATCGTTTTGGCAAGTCCGCGCTGGCCGCGTTTGTAGATTTTTCCGACCGCGCAACAAATTTGCTTCCAAGTCAGGCCATCCAGCGGCCATTTCAACAGACGCGCTTCTACGCGTTCCAACTGCGGAATCGCTTGTTTTTGCCAGCCGGCAAACGCAGCGGAAAAACTTTCCCGTTCCAGCAGTAACAATTCCTCGGTGCGGGGAAAGAGTTGCTGTTGTGAATTTTTCACTGCCGCTTGATCGCGCAGCTCAACGAATGTTTGCAAGCGCACCTGCGCATCGCGCAAATCGGAAACCAATCGTCCGATCTTGCGCACGCAACGATCCTCGCGCGCGTGGCAGGCTTTGCCTACTTCGCCTATCGCAAGGCGCATCGCCGCACGCAGTTTTTTAAGGTGCTTGCGCACTTCGTGTACGGTGACCCCGCGCTGCTTCGCAGGGTTCCGGCACAGTTGGAGAGCAGACTCGATTTGTTCACGAAAAACCCTCTTTAGCCCATCCGGCAACGGTTCACGCAATTTCAAACGGAAGCCCATAAGACTCTCTGCCTACTCGTTGGCCAATCGCACGTTGCTGTAACGCTTTTCGCCAGTCACCTCCCGGCCAAACCAGGAAGGCGGCTCGAATTTGCCGCAGGTTACCCGGTCGGGGAATTCCACTTCCGCTACCACCAGACCGGTGTGACTGCCGCGATAAACGTCAATCTCAATCAATAAATTTTTCCAGGGAATTTCGTAGCGCAATTTGCTTAATCTTCTTCCAGCGGTCCCTGGCCAAAGCGCGGCAAATTGTTTCGGGCTAAGCATGATCTCGCGCTCTTCACGGTGTGCGCCCCGGCCAACTTTGAAAGTGAGCGACGCGGCTTTGCCCTTTTTCCTAAGTCGAACATGCCGGCCTCCGGGTTCGGACGCCAGGTAACCTTGCGCGATTGGATAGTGCCGACAGTGTTTGAGCTTCTCCGGCAGCCGCTTCACCAAAAATTTGCGTTCAATTTCCCGATTGTTTTGTGTGCGATAGTCCACGGGCACAGGTGACATGCTAAACGCGACGGATTTGCTGTCGAGATTTTCGCGCATTATAGGCTTAATTAAACGCTGGGACGATTGTCAGTTTAC
>Ga0126381_100004924_pt1 | contig 14595 bp, 13 predicted proteins | sample PanSoiMetPlot_28_FD_96465 | JGI IMG/M metagenome (GOLD analysis project Ga0126381, IMG submission 96465) | Tropical forest soil microbial communities from Panama - MetaG Plot_28 | ecosystem: Environmental > Terrestrial > Soil > Tropical forest > Bulk soil | place: Panama | collected 2016-02-17
CACCTTGTCGACCCCATGGATAACCCGGCCATCGAACCACGTGAAGAGCCGCTCCGCACCGCCGATCGGAGCGTCGAACGTCACATGCTCGCCAGCGGCGTAGCCATCGAGGGAGATATTCATGTTGTGCACCCGGGTTCGGGGCATCGCGACTCCTTCAGTGATCGGACGGACCGCATAACACATGGACCGACCGACGAGGATGGCCGAACTCATCGCTGAGCGCTGGGAATCGTGTCCCGGTGGCCGGACCCTTACCGGCACGCCTCGGCGCTAGCCGGAACTGTATATCCAGCTCAAACTCGTCAGTGACGCACTGGTTCGGTGAACTATGCGGGTGAATGGGGTCGGCGCTAGCGCGGAACGACTGGCTCGGCGCGCCATACCGGCAACGCCGATCGGCGACCTCCGACGCACAGGTGGATAGGCACCCGCCGCAAGGGCGTCCGAGCTGGCCCAGACCGAGTGGGCCGCTGGCCGCCCTGCTGCCCATGCGGTGCGGCGCAGGAGAGTACAGCCCGAGTGAGTTAGCCGACGGGAAGACTCGTGATCGGCTGCGGGGGAGTGGAGTTCCTGAGAGTCGAAGTAAGCCCCATTAGCTTGCATCACTGCCTGACGGCTCATGCGGGGTAGCCCTGGCCGCGCGGGCCGACGCCGAGGTAGCGCTTCGAATGTGAGAGGGATCCTGCTGACCCTTGTCCGTCACTTCCTCCGGCGCTGTCCCGTCCTAATCCGTGACCGCCACGTCGGCACTCACTAGCAACAGTTGTCCGGCCGATACACGACGAGGAGAGCGAGTACGAGCGCATCAAGCGTTTGGGCGTGGAGTGGGTGATGCCACCCACGACACAACCGCGGGGCACCCACTGAATGCTCCTTCGCGGTGCCGAGTGACACCTCGTCAACGTCTTTCCAGAACACATTCCGAGTAAGGGAGCACACCGAACCGATGGCCACCGCACAAACCCGGGCTCTGCCCGGCACGACATCGAGGAGGAACCGGCACCTCGGACTCGCGCTCGGCGTCATCTCGCTGGCCCAGCTCATGCTGGTTCTCGACGAGCTGATCGTCAACACCGCCCTTCCTCACATCCAGCAGGCACTCCACTTCTCGGGCACGACCCTGGAATGGGTCGTTACCGCCTATGCGATCACCTTCGGGGGGCTGCTGATGTTCGGGGGCAGGTCCGGGGACATCCTGGGGCGTCGCCGGGTCTTCGTGGCCGGCGTCCTCGTCTTCACGCTCGGCTCACTCAGCGGCGGCTTGTCGGGCCAGTCCGGATGGCTGATCGGGTCAAGAGCACTCCAGGGCCTCGGCGCCGCCTTCGCCGCGCCCGCCGCCCTGTCCCTCATCGCCGTCACCTTTCCCGAAGGCAAGCATCGGACCCGGGCATTGGGTGTCTACGCGGCAATGACGGGGATGGGAGGCGCCATCGGACTGCTGCTGGGCGGCTTGCTCACCACCTACGCCTCATGGCGCTGGGTGTTCTTCGTGAACATCCCCATCGGCCTGGTCCTCATCCTCGGCGCCCTCTTGGTGATCCCCGAGTCGATACCGCACCCCCGGCAGTGGGATGTGCCGGGTGCCCTGCTCGCCACCACCGGCTTCGCCGCCCTCGTCTATGGCCTCACCCACGGCGCGACCGGGCCCGACGGGATCTCCCACTGGGGAGAGCCGATCACGCTGGCCTGCCTGTCGTTCGCGGGAGCCGCCCTGGCGTCCTTCCTCTTGATCGAGGCCCGGCAAAGACAACCTCTGTTGCCGCTGTGGATCTTCCAGAACCGCAACCGCCTCGGCGTCTACCTGATCCTGCTGTGCCTGGCATCGGTGTTCTTTGCGATGTTCTTCTTCGTCACTCTCTACCTGCAGACCGTCTGGGGCTACAGCGCCCTCAAGGGCGGACTGGCGTGGCTCCCCTTCGTCGGAACGTTCATCGTCTTCGCCGGGATCACCACCAGGCTTGTGCCGAAGGTCGGCGCCCGGATCCCGATCACGACGGGCGCGGCGCTGGCCCCGATCGCGCTCTACTGGATGTCGCACCTGCAGCCCCACAGCGACTACCTGACCAGCCTGTGCCTCCCGCTCATTCTCTTTGCCGCGGGGGCCGGGTTCATCTTCGTGCCATTGACGATGACCGTCGTGGCCGGGATCGCAGACGAGAACGCTGGCGTGGCATCGAGCATGTTCAACGCCGGTCAGCAAGTCGGAGGGGCCATCGGCCTCGCCACGATCGGGAGCGTGACCTGGACGGTGGTCAACAACAAGGCACGGACAATCACTGCCGCGATCCCGCCTGCAGTGAACGGGGCCGCCGCCCACCGAATCGCCTACGCCGGAGCCATGACCACAGGCATCCACACGGCCATGCTCATGGGCACAGGAGCAGCGCTCACGGCCCTTGCCATTGCATTGATCGCCATCCGAGTCCGGCGAGATGAGCTGCCGGACGCGGCAATGCCGGCGTAACACCCTCGACGGGCGAGCCACCCTCCTGGGACACCACGCCGGTGGCTCCGGGTCCCCCGCCCTCCACCGCCCACGGTTACCTCGAGTACACCCAGAATCCTCTGCACGCTCACCAGGCATCCCGGGGCACAGCACCCGCCGCCCGGGGCGGCGCACAGACAGATAAGCGCTCCGGCCGATGAGCGTATGCGCGCAGGAAGACTCGTGAACGGCCGCGGGGGAGTGGAGTTCCCGAGATTGCAACTAAGCACGATTAACCTGGCTCAACCTCGACGCGCTCATTTCGTAGAGCAGCCGGCCCAGTGCAGCACGTTTACCGGGGTGCTCGCGACGACCTCAGCGGCCAGCCGAGGTCGGGGCGCAGCGGCTAATCGGCCGCGGCGAAGACCGCCGCGTGCACCTCGGCCATCAGGTCCGCAGGCTCGTTCAGGACCATCCGCGCGATGCGGCGGACCAGGTCCGCGGCCTGCAGTGACAGCGGCGCCCGGCATCGGGCAGGACATCCTTCCTAGCGGCCGGTTGTGCGATCTGCCCATCAACTGCTGCCCAGTCTGGGCGGATTGCCGCACTAAAGCATTTGCTCTGGCTGTTGACATCACTGGCAGTGACTGCAGCGACTCGGTGTGACGGGTCGCCGCCTACGCCTTGCAGGCCGCCAGGCTGGCCCACGACATTGCCGAGTACGTACGGCGGGCCAGGCCGCCTGACCGGGCGCGTCCCGCACAGCCCCACCCGGAGCTGCGCGGGGACAGGGCAACCGGCCCGGACCCTGACTGAACGAGGAAACACCACCGATGACCACCACCCAGACCACCCAGACCGCCCAGACCCCGGCCTCGCGGCTCCCGCTCTACAAGCGCCGCTGGGCGCAGGTCGCCGCAGGGATCGTCGGGCTCGCCGTGGTCGGCGGTGGCGCCGCCGGCGGGGCGAGCCTGGCCGCGCCGCGGACCACCGCGATCCGCCCGGTTGCGAATGCCGCGCCCGCCGCGAACGGCGCCCGGCCTACCCCCGCCGCGCCTGCGTCGGCTGGCCCCGACAGATACACCCGGGACATCCTCAACGCAGGCATCACCGCCCCGGCCGCCTGGATCGACAAGACCGGCCAGCAACTCGTCGCCTACTGGAATGAGGGGTACACCGCAGCGTGGACCGACGCTAACGTGCTGACCCCCGGCGGGATCTACCAGTACCACCTGGCGACGTTCGACCAGATCACCGCGCGGGACTTCGGGGTGATCCCTCCGGCGCAGGGCATCCAGCCCGCTCCGGCCGCCCCGGCTGCGCCCGCGCAGCCTGCTGCCCCGGCGCCGCAGCTGACCAACGCGACGGCCGTGGTCCTCCAGTACTACCAGGACATCAGCGACCACGACTATCAGGCTGCCTGGGCCATCGGCGGCGACAACCTCAACGGCGGCAGCGGCTACGACTCCTGGGTGGCCGGCTACGACACGACCGCCTACGTGAACGTGACCGCCTATGGAACCTACAGCGACGGCACAGTCTGGACCACCCTGACCGCCGGGCAGACGGACGGCAGCGTGCGGACCTACTCCGGCACCTACACCGTGACCAACGGGTTGATCGTCTCCGCCAGCATCTCCCGGACCAGCTAACACCCGGCGCTGGCGCGGCGCGCGTGCGCCACGGCCCTCGCCTCCGCGGGGACCCGTGGCGCGCGCGGGCCGGAGCACGGAGCTCCGCGACCCAACCGACTGAAGGAGGGCGTTTCCCTTGAGGAAGCACATCACCATCACCCGCATTGCCGCCGGGGCTGCGGCCCCGCTCGCGCTCGCCGGCGTCCTGCTCGCCAGCGCAGGGCAGGCTTCGACGGCCGCCGCGGCGCCCGCGCAGGCCATGCTGACCGCCAGCGTCACCGCCGCCCCGCAGGCGACATCGCTGCCGTGCAGCGCCTCCATGAGCAACAGCCATCCGCACGACTACACGACCACCAACGTGCTGGTGCACACCGCTGCCCGCGCGCACGTGACCACTGTGGCGCACTACAAGACGACCAACACCACACATCACACGGTGGCCGGCAGCAGGGGCAACGCAAAGATCCCCTACTACATAAGCCGCGCAACGCCCGGCTACAAAGTGAAGGTCTCCGTGTCGGTATCGAGCGGATCCCGCACCGGTAGTTGCTCGACTTCCTTCACGCCGCAAAGGTAGGCCCGTGATGGGGTTCTCTATCAAGATCGCGCCCGGCGTGAGGGTGCGAGCGTCCAGCCGCGGCGTCCGGACCAGTATCGGGCCACGCGCCGCGCGCGTGCATGTAGGGGCGGGTCGTACCGGCATCTCGACGGGCGCTGGGCCCGTCAGCTTCTACACCGCCCTAGGCGGGGGGCGCCATCGGACAACCTCCCATGGCCGGAGCCCGTCGATCGGGTCCCTGCAGCGGCAGGCTGCGGCCGCGCAGAAAGCCCAGGAGGCGCAACGGCTTGCGGCCATCTTCCGCGAGATCCTTACTGTGCACCTGCAGGAGTTTCCTCCCGCTCAGCGGCCCAGCGCGCCGTCGGCCGTCTTGCCGGATGAGGGTAAGGTGCGCTCGCAGCAGGAGCATGCCGCGCTGCGCGGGATGGGATTGTTCAAGCGCGCTGAGCGTGCGGCGGCGAAGCAACGGGCGGCCGCAGCTGCAGCCGCGGAGCTCACCGCGCTGCGGCAACAAGCGCAGATGGCGGCAGCGCAGGCCCAAGCCGACCTCGACGAGCATTGGGGACAGCTGCTCGCCAACGACCCGGATACCGTCATCGCCACACTGGCGGAAGCCTTCGGGGACAACGAAGCACCAGCAGCACCCATCGGCCTCGATGGTGACGAACTCTCACTCGCGGTCCTCGTCCCGGCAGACAGTACCGTCCCGGAGAGAATGCCAGCGACAACCCAGGCTGGCAATCTGACGCTGCGGAAACTGCCGAAGGGAGAACGCGCCTCGCTGTACACCCTGCTTGTGGCCGGCCATGTCCTCGTAACGCTGCGCGAAACCTTCGCGGTCGCGCCCAGAATTAATGCTACCAGAATGATCGTGCTTACGACCAGCGGGCCGGACGCTTACGGCAAGCCCCGTCTTGAATGCATCATGGCCGGACGATGGACCCGGGCCGCATTCGACGGCGTGCAATGGCAAGATACCGATGCGGCAACGATCCTCCAAGACACCGCAGCCGAGCTAATCACGAACATGCGCCGAACCGAACTTCTCCCCATTGACCTATCTAAGGAACCCCAGATCGCTGCAGTACTCGCTGGCATCGACACAGCTGAATTGCTCAGCGAACGGTGAAAACCTGCGGCCGCAAGCAGACTTGATCCAGCCCTTATCCCGGGACGTACGCCAACCAGAGGAGTCACAAAATCGCCCGATCTGTACGGTATCTCGTCCGCCTGAGCTTGAGCTGCAGCGGCCGGAGTGGACTGTTCGTTACTCAGCCGCCCGGCGGGCACTGCGCGCTCACACAACAGGCGGTTCGGTCACAGTTCGCAACCGGTTCGGGAACCCTCGGCCGTCGGCAAGGATGGCGGCACGCCTCTTCCGCCAGGACCGGCGCCTGCGAGGGGTGACGGAGCAGAGCGCTGGCGCGGCGGCGCTCGGCCGCACGGCGGCTGGTTCTGCGGAAGACCATGCCGGGGCAGGGGTCGGTTCCCGAGCCCAGGACAGGTAGGCTCGCGGTCGGCGCGGCGAGGTCGCGTCGTGGCATGGCGGATAGAGGATTTGATTCGATGGCAACGGGAACAGTGAAGTGGTTCAACGCCGATAAGGGCTATGGTTTCATCGCCCCTGATGACGGGACGGCGGACGTGTTCGTTCACTTCTCCGCGATCGCAGGTTCCGGCTACCGGTCGCTGGATGAGAATCAGAAGGTCGAGTTCGACACGACCCAGGGGCAAAAGGGACCGCAGGCGGAGAACGTCCGTCCTGCCTGACGCTTAACGCCCTACGTCATCCCGCGGCGCGCTGATCAAAGCCGCTGGCTGGCCTGCCGGCATCAGCAGCGTGCGTAAATCCGGCAGCGGAATGTCGGTAACGGCCATGCAGCACCTGGCCTGCTTCAACCGCTCGCACTGGGCTCGGTCAGCGCCTGAAGGACATATCAGTGCCCCTGCGCAGGGGCTTTCGGACGCAGAACGCCAAGTTCTGCGTGACTGCACAGGTTGTCGGTAACAGCAGGTCCGCTCGCGGCGGCCCCACGCCGAACGGTGAATATGGCACCCGTCGCGAGGTACTCCCGTCCCGCCGCGGGACCAGGGGACTGTCGGCCACTCGACGTGCACGCGCTAAGCAGGCACTGCAGCTGGACGAGCGTATACGTCGGCGAAGACTGGTGAACGGCTGCGGGGGAGTGGAGTTCCCAAGATTCGAAGTAGGGCACTATTGACTGCGCTCTGGGAAAGTAACCGGGCCGGGTGGATAGGGCTGGTTCGGGCGCTGGGAGAGCGGCGGGATGACGGCGCCCGGCCGCGTGGCCTGGGTGGCCTGGCGCGGCCGGGCGCTGGAGTGTCAGGCGGGTTCAGGCGCTGGGCGCGGCCTGGTGCTGGCGGGCGGCCCGGGCCCGGTCCAAGAACACCGCGATGGCGGCAGCTACGACTGCGGCGGCTATGGCGATGAGGGCGATCTGCCAGCCGGGCATGCCGCCGGCGACGACCTGCACGGTGGGCGGTGGTGCCACGGTCCCGCCGCCGCCGTCGGGCGGGACGGGCTCGGCGAACGCGGCGGGGGCGGCCGCGGCGGTGACGGCCAGCAGGGCGGTGGCCAGTGCGGCCAGGGCGCTGGCCAGGCGGCGGATGGGGCGGAGTGGGCGGGTGCGGTTCATGGTGTCCTCCTGGTAGTGGTTGGTGCTGGGCGTGGCCGGCGGGCGGTCACTGATCGTGGGCGGTCTGGGCGGCGAGTTGGGTGGCCAGCCGCCGGGCGTGGCGGGCGGCGCGGCGCATGCGCTGTTCGGCGGACTCGGCGCGGCGGGTGGCTCGGGCGAGCGCGGCCAGGCGCTGGGCGGGGCGCTGCGCCTCGGCGTGCGCGAGTAGCTGGTGCTGCTGGTCGGCGGCGAGCTGGGTTAGCTGGTCCATGGCGGGCGTTTGTCCTTCCCGGCGGTGGCGGGCTCTGTTGTTTGTGTTCTCACTGTCGCCAGCGGCGCGGGCGGTGCACATACGTAGCGGTGCACAGGTGAGGCACAGGATTAGGCTTGGCGTCAGGGCCGTGCCGGTGCCGTTGCCCGGGTGGGGGCTGGCGCCGCGCGGGTGGAGGGGCGTGGGCCTGTGGCGGAGCAGGCGGGGCTGGGGTTCGGCGGGCTGTTACGGCGGCTGCGCGATGATGCCGGGCTGACCCAGGATGAGCTGGCCGAGGCTGCGCGGGTGAGCCAGCGGGCGGTCAGTGACCTAGAGCGCGGGATTAACCGCACCGCGCGCAAGGACACTGCGCTGCTGCTGGCCGGCGCGCTGGGGCTGGACGGGCCGCCTCGCGATCTGTTCGTCGCCGCGGCGCGCGGCCGCGGGCCGGTCGAGGCTGTGCTGTCGGCCCGGCAAGGGGCCGTGCTGAGGACGTTTGCGGCGGCGACCGGGGCGGAGCGGCACAACTTGCCGGCGCGGCTGACCAGCTTCGTGGGCCGGGAACCGGAGCTGGCTGCGCTGGAGAAGCTGCTGGGCGGTGCGCGGCTGGTCACGCTGACCGGGGCGGGGGGTGTGGGCAAGACGCGGCTGGCGGTCGAGTTCGCCGCGGGTGCGACCGGGCGCTTCCGCGACGGAGTGTGGCTGGCCGACCTGGTCGGCATCACCGATCCGGGCCTGGTGCCGACGGTGGTGATGGAGGCGCTGGGGGCGCGGCAGGACGGCGATGTGCCGGTGATTGACGCGCTGCGCTGGCGGCTGCGGTCGGCGCAGCTGCTGCTGGTGCTGGATAACTGCGAGCACCTGCTGGATGCTTGCGCGGACCTGGCCGGAGCGTTGCTGTCGGGGTCGGCGGGGCTGCGGGTGCTGGCGACCAGCCGCGAGCTGCTGGGGGTCTCGGGTGAGGTAGCCTGCCCGGTGCAGCCGCTGGCCGTGGCCGCCGAGGAAGCCGGTCCGACGGTGATCGCAGGCGCGCCCGCGGTGCGGCTGTTTCTCGACCGTGGTTCGGCGGTCCGGGCGGGGGCCGGGTTGGCGGGCGCCCCGGTCGCGGCCGTGGCCCGGATCTGCCGTGAGCTGGACGGCCTGCCGCTGGCGATCGAGCTGGCCGCCGCGCGTACCAGCGTGCTGTCGGTCGAGGAGATCGAGACGCACCTGAGCGACAAGTTCGCTTTCCTGGCCTATTGGCGGCCGGTGGCCGATCCGCGTCACCAGGCCCTGAGGACGGCGATCGACTGGAGCTACCAGCTGCTGACCGCCGCCGAGCAGGAGGCCTTCCGGCAGCTTTCGGTGTTCGCTGCGGACTTCGGCTTGCAGCAGGCGGCCGCGGTGTGCTGCGGTGGCGACCTGTCCGGCGCGCTGGACCTGGTGGACCGGCTGGCCGGCAAGTCGCTCATCGTCGCCGAGACGGCCGAGGGCCGGACCCGGTACCGGCTGCTGGACACCATCCGCCAGTACGCCGCCGGGCGCCTGGCCGACGCGGACGAGGCCGATCCCGCCCGGCGGCGGCACGCCGAGGCGTACCTGGCCCTGGCCGAGCGGGAACGGGGCCTGGACATCCTGGCCCGCGAGCACGACAACTTCCGCGCCGCGCTCGACTGGTCACTGGCCCACGACAGCCAGGCCGGGCCGCGGCTGGCCCGAGCGCTGGGCAGGTTTTGGCGGGACCGTGGCTTCCTCCAGGAAGGACAAGGCTGGCTGCAGCGCGCGATCGCGTTCGGCCCGGCCGGCGCGGAGGTTGGTGCTGACCTTCACCGGTTGCTCGGGGCGGTGCTCTACCAGGCCGGGAACCTGCGGCAAGCAGACCTCACGCTGTCGGAGGGCTCTGACGCCGCGGCGTCCGCCGGCCTGCGGGAGATTCACGCCCGTATCCGGGTGATGCTTGCGGACATTCACGTGCAGCTGGGCCGATGCGGCATGGCTGAAGGGCTCGCGGAATCCGAGGCGGCCGCAGCGGTGCTCGAGACCGAAGACGACGTCGAGAGTTTGGCCGAGGCGTGGCTATCGATTGGTCAGCTGCGGTTTTTCATAGGCAAGGGAACAGCCAGCACAGAGGCCATTGAGCGCGCCAGGTCCTACGCGAGGCAAGGCGCCAGCCATTATGTTCAGCAGCAGACCGCACGCTGGCTGATCGTGCCCTTCTCGGAGCTAACCATCCCGGCCGACGTTGCGATCAGCCGTGCCGAGCAGCTGATCGCAGCTGCTGACGGCGACCACTGGGCCGAGGCTTCGCTGGTTTCTCAGCTCTCCGTGTTCTACGCCTTTGTGGGACGCTTCGCCGAGGCCCGCGCGGCCATCGCGCGCAGCCAGTCAGCATTCACCGGGTCCGGGGCGAAACTCAGCTGGGCAGAGAGCCTCTTGCACGCCGGCTGGATCGAGATGATGGCCGGCGACCCTGCCGCAGCTGAGCGGGTCCTCACCGAAGGACGTCAGGTACTGCGTGAGATGGGAGAACGCGGATACCTGACCAACCTCCTGGCCACGCTCGCCCATGCCGTCTACGCGCAAGGGCGCCTCGACGAGGCGTACCGGCTGAGCGAGGAAGCCGAGGCCATCACCTCGGCCGAGGACGATATCGACGGTCAAGTCCGGTGGCGGATCGCCCGGGCGAAGGCGCTCGCCGGGCGCGGCCAGTTCACCGCTGCCAGGAAACTCGTGCGCGAGGCAACAGCGCTCGCCGCCCCCACCGACTGGGCGGCGATGCATGCTGAAGTACTCACCACACAGGCCGAGATATCCAAGCTGGAAGGCGCACAGGAAGACGCCGCCGGCAGCCTGCGCCAAGCACTGCGCATCTACGAGGAACGGCGAGCCTCGGCCCTCGCCGACCGGACCCGCACCGCCTTGGCCAGCCTCTCCGCCGGCCGCCGGTAACCGCCGGGACCGACCCTGGGTTGCCCGCTACTCAGCCGCCTGGTCGCCGCGCCGGCAGGTAGGCACTCGTCGGGGAGTGTAGCCCGGCGCGAAGAATCGTGAACGGCGTCGCGGGATGGAGTTCCCGAGGTTGCCACTAAAGCACGATTAACTGGTTTCACTGCTTCGTGTGCTCAAGCCGGGACGGAACGGCGGGAGAAAGGCCTGCGCCAGGCCCGGCAGGCACTCGGGCCGAAGGCGGCCCGCGCGGCCGAAGACCGCGGCGTCGCCATGAACCTGACCACCGCCACCCAGTACGCCCTGCTACTGATCGCCGAAGAACTAGACCAGGTGCCGAGCGGGCTGCAGCTCAGCGCCCGGGAACGGAACTGGTCACCCTGGTCGCTCAGGGCGCCACCAACGCCCAGATCGCCGGCCAGCTGCATATCAGCGTCCGTATCGTCGGCTCGCACCTGGATCGGATCCGGGACAAGACCGGCTGCCGCCGCCGTGCGGACCTCGCCCGCCTGGCCCTTGCAAGCAGGCCTGGTATAGCCATCATCCCAGTCGGGCACGCGGACATTTTCAGGCTACGAGTCAGCGGGCAGGACCTGTTTCGGCGTGGCCCCAGGTCATGGGCACCCCGACGGCCTGCGTCGCGCCGAACAAGGCGGCGATGGCGCCCGCCAAAAGGTACTCCTGGCGGCCGCAGACGCAGTGGACTGCTGACCACTCAGCCGCCTGAGCAGCGCGCAGCCGGTGAGTACTCAGCCGGAGGAGCGTATCCGTCGGCGAAGACTCGTGAACGGCGGCGGGGGAGTGGAGTTGCCCGCTCCGGAGGTGCCGTTAATCCAGATCACCATCGCCTTCTACCTCCCCGCCCGGGCCTCGGGCCAGAACGGGCCTCTGTTACTACAGCTCGACCTGGCCGACGACGCAGGTGACCGTGCCGCCGCCGACCCAGATCGTGCCGTCGTCGCCGCGGCTGATGTGCGCGCGGCCCTGGCGGCCCAGGGCCGTGCCCTGGCTGGCCACGTACGGGGCGGTGGCCCGGCCGGTCCGCAGCAGCCACTGGGCCAGCGAGGCGTTCAGGCTGCCGGTCACCGGATCCTCGTCCGTGCCGCCGTCCTTGGGTACGAACGCCCGCACCTCGAACGCCTGCGGCGAGCCCGGCGGATACGGGCCAACCACGCCCAGGTCCAGGTCGGTGACACCCGGCCGCAGCGCGAGCACCGCCTCCGCGCTGCCGAGCAGGACGGCCACCCAGCCGGGCCCGTTGTCGGCCCACTCGGCGCCCAGGATGTCGCCCCGGTCGATGCCGAGGATGTCCGCGATGTGCCGCACCAGAGGCTCGTCCGCCGGTCCGGACCGCACCAGCGGCGGCGCGGCGAACTCGAGCCGGCCCGAGGCGTCGCGTACCGGAATCAGGCCGGCCGCGCATTCCTGGACGGTGGTACCGGGCTGACGCGGCGTTCCGCCTGCCTCGAGCCAGGCGTGGCAGGTGCCCAGGGTCGGATGGCCGGCGAACGGCAGCTCGACGGAGGGGGTGAAGATGCGGACCCGGTAGTCGGCGCCCTCAGCGTCCGGCGGGAGGACGAACGTGGTCTCGGACAGGTTCGTCCAGCGTGCGAACCGTTGCATGTCGGCGTCGGCCAGGCCGCCGGAGTCGAGGACCACGGCCACCGGATTGCCGAGGCACGGGGTATCGGTGAACACATCAACCTGGCGAAAGGCTCGCAGCACGCCTGCGAGTGTGCCACACGCTAGGCGCCGTGCGCACGGCTGCCGGTGCCCGTCGCCGCAGGGCCCCTGGCCCCGGCGAATGGGGTGCCAGCTCCATCGCCCAGGCGCCCGGACGGTCATAACGTGGTGGGAACATCGTTGGCGAGCTACCGAGTCGAGGCCACCGCCGTGAGTACCATGCCGATCCATCCGCGGGCGCCAGGCGCACGACGGCAGAACGGGAACGCCCGGCCTCCTGGCGTCCCGCGGTCGCCGCGGCCCGGCTGAGTGGCCTGGTACTAGCGGGCGGAGTTGTCGGCGGCCTGGCGCTGGCGTTGCTGGCCGCGTCGCTCGTCACGCTGCTCCTGGTCCCGGCGGCACTGGTGTCCCGCCGGACGCGCTGGCTCGGCTTGCCGTTCCTGGCCGTCACGATCTGGCTGGTCCGGCCGCTGACCTGGGTAGAGCGGCACCGGGTAAGGCTGACGACCGAGCTCCCCTGCCGTCAGTGATCTCCGCTGTCATCATCGAGGACCTGCTGCTGCTGCGCGACGGCCTGACCCGGCTGCTCAGCACGAACGGCTTCGAGATCGCCGCCGCGGTCGACACCGCCCCGGCGTTCCTTGACGCGGTGGAGGCCCGCCATCCCGACGTGGCCGTGGTGGACGTGCGGCTGCCGCCCACCTTCACCGACGAGGGCCTGCGCGCCGCGATCGAGGCGCGCAAGCGCCGGCCCGGCTTCCCGGTCCTGATCCTGTCCCAGTACGTCGAGCAGCTTTACGCGCGCGAGCTGCTCTCGGACGGAGCGGGCGGCGTTGGCTACCTGCTCAAGGAGCGGGTCGGCGACGTCGGCCAGTTCGTCGAGGCGGTGCAGCGGGTGGCCGACGGCGGCACCGCGATGGACCCCGAGGTGATCTCCCAGATCCTCGCCCGGAGATCGCGGCGCACGCCGCTGGCCGAGCTCACGCCCAGGGAGCGCGAGGTGCTCGCGCTGATGGCCGAGGGCCGGACGAACGCCGCGATCGCCCGCAGCCTGGTCATCACGACCAAGGCCGTCAGCAAGAACATCGCGCATCTTCGACAAGCTGGGCCTGCCGCCCTCCGACGACGATCACCGGCGGGTTCTCGCGGTCCTGGCCTACCTCAACTCGAACGCCTGAAACGACCGTCACGCGCTGGTTCTGGCCGCGCCGCACTAATCCGCGGGTGCAGGACTGGCCGCGCGCGTGCCCAGCAGCCGAGCGAGCTTGGAAGGGGAGCTTGACGGCCGGGCGCCGACCGCGGTCAGCCGGGTGCGCGCCGCGGCCAGGATCTCCGGCCCGCCGGTGACCAGCTCAACCTCGACCTCGCGCCAGGTGACGGGCTCGCCCGGGGCATCCCCCGGGCCGGGGAGGCGGCCGGTGACCAGGTCGTCAGCCACCTCGGCCAGGGTCTCGCCGTCGGCACCGGTGAGGTTCCGTACCGTCCGCCGGGTCTCCAGCACGGCAACGACCCGCAGCGGCTCGTCGCGGACCCAATCGGAGACCAGCGACGCGAGCTGCGGGGGGACGCCCGCGGCCTCGTCGCCGAGCGGGGCCTGCAGCTCGCGGCGGCTGCCCGCGCCCGCGGACAGCTTCAGGTGCCAGCCTGCATCGGGGCCTCCGGTCCGGCGCCTGAGCGTGACCTTGGCCGCGATGAGGCGCAGGTCCTCGGTGTCGTAGTAATGCGCGGCGAGCAGCCTGACCTCCGGCTGCGTCACGCCCGAGCCGTCGGCCACGCCGCTGAGATCCGGAACCGCGAAGTCGGTGCCGACGTCGAACTTCGACTCGATCTCAAGGTGCTCGGTCAGCTTGCCGCCCATGCTGAGAGGCTACGGCATCGGGAGGCGGCGGCCCGGCCGGGCATCTGCCCGTGAGTGGCGCCCCAGCTGAGCGGGCCGCCAGCCAGCGTGAATGGCCCAAGATTAACCGTATTTTAACGGCGAGAGCGCGATGTTTATGGCCGCGTTAATCCCGCGAAGTCTACGGTCTACCTGACAGCGGCCGCCCCGGCGTTTCCCGGGCGGACCAGACCCGTGCTGCACCTTTGCTCATGCACGTCGAGCCCTGCGAACGAGGTGGTTTCGGTGGACACCGGCACGACCGGCGGCTGCGAATCCGCCGAATCACGGGATCACGACGCACTGGCACTGCTCGCCGCTGAGTTCCCCGCGTTCCGCTTCTGGTGCCAGACGTTCTACGAGCGCACCCTTTACATTGCCCAGAGCACCAGCCTCGGCACGCGTCCGCACACCGTCGTCACCGACGACCTGGGCGAGCTACGTGCGGCGCTCGAGGTCGGCCAGCCGCCGAGCCGGTAACCCTCGGGGCTACTTGCTGGCCACGCTGACCGAGACGCTCGGGTAGCCCGAGGCCCCGTTCGGCGGCGGCGGTGCCTGGAACGCGGTCTGGGTATAGCCGGTGGCGTCCGTGGCCCGCGCCTGG
>Ga0126381_100004925_pt1 | contig 14592 bp, 8 predicted proteins | sample PanSoiMetPlot_28_FD_96465 | JGI IMG/M metagenome (GOLD analysis project Ga0126381, IMG submission 96465) | Tropical forest soil microbial communities from Panama - MetaG Plot_28 | ecosystem: Environmental > Terrestrial > Soil > Tropical forest > Bulk soil | place: Panama | collected 2016-02-17
CCCGAGTATATTGCTCTTATCAGCAGTGAACTGTCAGCGTAGCGGCAAACTGTTAGTTTGCGTAGCGTTGATCCCGAGTATATTGCTCTTATCAGCAGTAAACTGTCAGCCTAGCGCAAACTGTTAGTTTGCGTACCTTCGTCTCACCGAAAACAAACCGGAACCTTGTACGGCGGGCCGTCTCTGGCCGCTCACCACCGGGCCCTGAATTCCCTCCGGGGTCCCGCATCACGCTATAACAGAATCCCCCGGGATTCTCCCGCTAATCTCCTCAATGCTTCTCAATGTTTCTCAATATTTTGGTATACGGGTATCCCTTTCCCACACGAGACGCACGAGCTAAAACCCGCGCTAGCCTCCTCAGAGTTAACCTCCAGGGAAATCAACCGCCAAGTGATAGCCGCCGTAATTCATTCCCTTGCCCGTCATAACACACGATCGATTTACCCGGCGCGCTCAATTTCAAATCAACCCCGCCCATCTTCACCCGCTTAGCCATCGCTGAATCTTTCGAGTTCAGAAGCGTCACCACTACGCGCCCTTCGCCGTCCTCAACGCCCCAATAGGCCTGATCGCCCGACTGGTGGTAGGCTATGACGAATCCATTCCAGGCCAGGTCTGAATACAGCCCATACACTTTACCGGATGGCGTCAGGTGCCAGCCGTAGGACAGATCGTCGCCGGTCAGCTTTGGGTCGCTGCGTCCGACTACCGTGGCAAGCTTCTTGCCGTCGGCCCAGTACATTATGGCGTGAAACGGCACGCTGTGGACGTACATCGCCTCGATCTCGGGCTGGGCCATCATCTCGGCAAGCCGCCGCGCAAATTCCATCGCGTAGGCATTGGTCAGGTGCGGATTGCCGTTCAGGTTTGATCGTATGTTGAATTCGGTCACCAGGTACCGCATGTTAGGCGCAAACGGACGGACAGCCTGGTCGAATAGTCTGATTGCGTTCGGGCCGACGCCTCTGGCGTAAAGATGAATAACCCCGTAGATGTCGGTTCTGGTCTTGAGGTCAATCCGCGCTGCCAGCCGGCGCAGCATCCGCTCGTTCCATTCGTCGTCCGACAGGCGCGTCGGAGTCTTCGCTTCGCGGCCAACCGTCAAGGGCAAGCCAAACCGCACTCCCAGTGGGGTCAGTCTCTCGATGATGTCGGCGGCCCGGTCGGCGTAGTCCTCAGGCAACCACGGCCGCTGGCTCAAATGCGGTTCATTTGAGAGTTCGATCGCCACGAGCTTTGATGCCGCGCCGCTAGCCATGAAGTCGTCAACGACCGACTTTGCCACCTCCGGTCCTTCTTCGACATTAATTGCGACTACGGTCGTGAATTGGTTTGCAGCGATGAACCCCGCATAATCCTTGAACGGAAACCACGGAAACTGATTGGGCAGCCTGTTGGCTGACTTTACTTTTTGACTCTCGGCGTCGCTCACCGGGCTATAGACTCCGATGAATCCCAGCCGCAGGCTTCGGAGCCCCGCTGCCCTAAAAGCCGCAACCATCGCCTCGCCCTTGGCTTTATCCTGCCATCCCTTAATCAATGGCCACGGATCTGACGCGAATGTCTCGTCAGCCCCGAGCACCGGAGCGCGATGTCTTTGGCCAGGCTCAGGCAGCCAGGCAGACCTTTTCAAGGTCCCTCCCGAAAATGCTCTGCGGTAAGTTTTGGTAGGCGGCCCGTTTGCCGGGACCGGACTCGCAAGCAGCAAGAAGATGCTGGCGGCTGCCAGGGCTGCATTTTGAATCCCACGCAAGAACAGCCTTCGACTTGGCTTCATAAGACTTTGAACCCCCGAGACGTTGAATTCAAGATGAGTATGGGCAGATGAGTGATTCGCTTGCTTGCACGGCTCCCTTACGGGAGAAGGATGGACTCTTATTGCACGGCAGGCGCCGGTTGTTTCGAAGCGGGTGTCCCCTGAAGCATTCCTACCGAATAACCACCTGGCTTAAGATATGCTCCGGCAACGCGCTTCACGTCGGCGCTGGATACATTCTCGTAAGCATCCGGCAGGGCATCGACGTATGAAGCTTCGCGCTTGGAATACAAGAGTACTTGCGCGTAGGACAGGGCGCGCCGCTCAGGAGTGCCGAGCGCCTCCACTACTGATGTGGCTGCCAGAGCTCGGGCGGATTCGAGCTCCCCGGCAGGGAGGCCATTGGCGGAGATCTGCTGCAGTTTTGAAATAGTTGCCGCTCGAGCGCGCTGCTGGTCCCCGGGCGCGCTTTCGATGCCTGCGTAGATCAATCCACCGGTTGCCATCGCTCGATATGCAAACCACATCGCCCAACCGGCCTTCTGCTTGTACACCAGATCCTCTTCGAAGCCTCCGCCCGGTCCGTTCAGGGTCGCCTTGATCAAATCAATGGCGACGAGGTCATTGCTGTCTTGCTTGGGACCCTGGAACCCAAGATACTGGATCGTGATCGGGCAGGCGCCTTGCTCGGCCTTCTCGACATTGGACGGTCGCGCCGGTATTCGGGCTTTCAAGTTATCGGCGAGGTCCCGCCGTTTGAATTCCCCCGCTATCCCCTCTGACACGAGGGCCGACCCGTCGGTATCGCCAACGATCACCACAAGAGGAAACTGGCTCTTAATAGTCTTTGTGTACCAGTCTCGAAGGTCGTCCGTTTTGAATTTTTCTACAGTTGCCTCCAATCCGTAAGGCCCTCCGCCGTAAGGGTGATCTTGAAACATCGCCCCGAGCATCAAGCCATTGGATCGGTCGCTTTCGGAATCACGTGTAGCCCGGATCAACGCCAGTTGCTCTTGCCTCGCCCGGTCCAGGTCCGGTTCCCTGAACGCCGATACCTCGATCAGGTCCCGAAGCAACCGCAGTGCTTCTCCTGCGTTCCGCGACAGGCAGGTCATAGCGAATCCAAAATAATCAGGTTCACTGACGATGCTGACATCGGCGCCTGCTTTGTCCAACGCCATCGCCGCTTGCTCCCTTGTTATTCTTGGAGTTCCATAAAGCAGAAGGCGCAGCATCAGATCAGTGATTCCGCTGTTGGAGGGCGTTTCACTCAGGCGGCCTCCCTGGAAAAGGATCGCTATCGTCACCTGTGGCCTGTGATGGTCCTCCCGAACGAATACTTTTGGACCATTTAGAGTCGAAAAGTCCTTGACCGGAAGAGGCTGAATGTTTTGGGCCTCGGCCTCAGCCTCGTTCCTGGCTGCCCTTTCCTTGGCGTTCTCTTTCTGGGCCGCGCTGGTGGGCTTTTTTGCCAGGGGGCTTTCGCCCGCAGATTGGGCGAGTCCGGGAGCCCACGAAACGACCGTCCGAGCGAAGCTGGCCGAGTCAAAGCTGCGAGCAGGAGCGCTCGAAGGCTCATATTCATGAATCGAGGCATTTGACAGCGCAAGGTACTTTGCGGCTACGTACTGAACCTCCTCAGGCGTCACGGATTCCAATCGGCTGATCAGATCCGCGGGCGTAGGTACGCTGTCCCCTGCGGCTCCGAACTCAGCCATCGTCACTGCGGCGCCCGCAAGGGTTTCGACCTTCTCGTTGAACCTGTTCTCGGCGGTTGCTTTAGCGCGGGCGATTTCGCTCGTATCCGGCCGCGCCTTTATCAGCCTGTCGATTTCCTTGAACAGGGATGCTTCTGCTTTGTCGATCGACCCTGGCGCGAGCCATAGCTGTATCGACACCACTCCAATGTCCGGCCCGGCGGAGAATTCTGATTGTACGCGGCTGACGACTCCCTGGTTGAAGAATAAGGCCAGGTTCAGCGCTGACCCGCGGCCCTGGGCAAGCAGGGCGGCCAAGATCTGGAGCGCAGGCCATTCGTCTGATTTGAGGCCCGGCGTCCGGTAACCTACGGTGACGATCGACTGGCTAGTCTTGCCACGGTCTTCCAGGTAGAGCAGTCTCGGCGACTCGCTTGAGGGCGCGGGTGGTGCGGCCGGTTCCGCGGTCTTTTGATCGCCGGCGCGCGTGCTGTCCGATGAAGGCTCCTTCCCACGCTCTGGTGCCACAGTCTTATTGCTGCCCTCGCCGTTCTCGCCCGCCATACCCGCTTGTCCGAAACCAGCGAATAGTCGCTCAATTTGAACCAGGGTATCAAACGTTGAAATATCGCCCGCGACTGACAGAACCAGGTTGTCCGGGCGATAATGCCCCTTATAGAAATCTGTCAAGCGGTCCTGGCTAACCGCGCCTCGGCCATCACCCGCCACAGGGGCCCCACCTACGGGATTTGATGCGGCCAGTTCATTCATTCGGCCAGATGCGTAGCTGGTGGGATCCTCGCACCGGCGCGCATCTTCCGCTTCTATCGACTCTGCCGCACGAGTTGCATTCTCGGAACTCAAGAATGGATGAGTCAGCATCTCAGCTTGAGCTGCGAGAACCTCATTGATGCTTTTGGAAGGTACGAGAGTACAAAAATAAGACTGGTTGCGGCCAACATTGGCCGTCACCTTGCCGCCAACGGCCCTGATCGCCTTCGCATTCTTGAAGGGCGCTGATCGCAGATCGCCTGCCAGCAATGCCTTTTGTAGGATCCTTGCAATAGCAAGGTCAGGCTGGTTGAGTGGTTGTGTCTTAAAATAAGCGACCAGAACTGCCCACGGCTCGGCGTGCTGCTCGCCGATCAGGACGGTAATTCCATTTCGCAGAGCGAATCGCGAGCTGCTTCCGGTCTGCTCTTGCTTAACGACAGCCGTGGCTTCGGGGATATTTACCGCCGGTCTGGGAGTCGCCGGTTGCGAAGGCGTTGGAACGCGCGGTCTCCCCCGGCCACTCTGCGACTTCGCTTCTGACGGATTTCCAAACGCGACTAGGCTGGCGACGGCGATGCTACACAGAATACTTCTATAGCGCAAAGCGTAGACTCCTTGTGCCTGCTCTAGGGAATGATAGATTCCCAAAGCATCATGAGTCAACGCGGTCTTTCAGGCAGTTTTTTCAGGTGAGGCAACTGAAATCTGCTGCTCTAATAGGTCCCCACCCCTTTTTCAAGCGATTGGGGCGATGATCCTTTTACGAGCGGTCACGGTTTGCTCGTCAAATGCCCTTGCCAACTGCCGTATAACTTACATCCCACGCATACGAGGTTAGCAGCAGGTCCACGTTCCTAGTATACTTGACGCTGATCTCCGCGTGGTTGCCGTCGAGCGTGGAGATCTGGATACTTCCTTCCGGCAACTGGTTTTCGTTAATAATGGATTGTATCTCGTTATTGATCTTATCCTTGCTATAAGCGGCGATCCCGAGCGAGGCCTTACGCGCCAGTTCATCAGCATTGTGTTCTATCGTCTTTTGCTCGATGTATACCGGCACCATCTTGACGAGTATCAGGGCAGCCGCTGCAAGGAACACTACGATCAAGATCGCCCTAACACTCACAGCTCCGAGCTCACCCTTGCGCGAGTGCGATTCTACTTCATTCGCTGTCATTTAATTCCTCCAAAGCTTGGGGGGGCGACTCGAAAAATGTCTCACCTTGGACTGGGAGGGGCAGCGGTTCGGCTGTGAACCGAAACCGGTCACTAGCCGCTCCGTCACGCTCGAACGAGGGCATTCTAGTTAACGGGGCTAACCTGTGCGGGGACCGCTCTGCTTCAAATCAGCGATTCTTTGAGGGCTTTACGTATGTCTCTCAGATCCACATCAGATCTCACCACTACCGAACCTATCTCAACCGGCAGGACAAATGCGATCTTTCCCGCCTCTGTTTTCTTGTCACGCATCATAGCCGAAATTATATCACGGCTTGCAATATTTCTTGCGGATGGGATCCGGCCGATTTCGGACACGGCACTACTGATTGCCTCGCGGTGATCGGGCTGGAGAACTCCTATTATCTGGGCTATTAGGGCCGCAGACCGCATCCCGTGCCCGACTGCCTCCCCGTGACGAAACCGCCGGTAATCGGTGACTGCCTCCAATGCATGCCCAACAGTGTGGCCGAAGTTGAGGATACGTCTCAGCCCGCTTTCTCTTTCATCTTCGTGGACTACGTCAGCTTTGATCTGGCAGCAGGCGGCAATCAGGAAGGTTAACTCGTCCACATCACATCGCTTAACTAGATGGATGTTGGAAATGATCCTTTGGAACAACGCTCTATCTCGTATTATTCCGTACTTTAGGGCCTCAAACAGGCCCGAATTCATTTCTCGAGCTGGCAAGGTCCCTAGCACTTCGGGATCTATAATTACCAGGGAAGGCTGGTAAAACGAGCCTATCAGGTTCTTGCCCAGGCGATGGTTGACTCCTGTTTTGCCCCCAATCGAGCTGTCGATTTGTGCGAGCAGAGTAGTTGGAACGTGAACCAGATTCAGGCCTCTCAGGTAAGTCGCTGCTGCAAAACCAGCGACATCTCCAATTACGCCGCCTCCCAGAGCTATAATTACGTCCTTTCGCTCTATTCGTTTGTCGATCAACGAGGTATATATGAACTCTGCCGTTTTGAGGGTCTTATAGCGTTCCCCGTCCGGGATGATCAAGTATTTGGCCCGAAATCCAGCCCGGCTCAGCGAAGATCGAACGCGTCGGCCGTATTTCCCATATACCGTCGGGTTACTGATAATCACCGCAGTTTCGGGCTTGTGACCTAAAACCGACCTCAAGCGGTTGCCTACCGAGTCCAGGCCTCCGGCCCGCACCTCTATCTTGTAACTCCTGGTGCCCAATTGAACTCTTACTGTTTGCATTAGTTAAAGGACGCTCACGAATTCGTCGATCAGGCAGTCAAAGGTTATTGGACCAAGGCCGATCAAACTGGCCATTTCATCGGCGGTATGGCGCTCTCCGGTTTCCCATATTTCCTTGAGGAAATTGCCGGCCTTCCTGCTGGTCCACCAGCTTTTACCGAACCTCGATTTCATGTGTTCGCGAAGAGCGACTTCAAATGCCCAGGCTCTCAAATAGCCGGCCGAATAGAATCCGTCGTCGAGGTCGAAGAGGAACTCGGCTTCGCCGGTCTTGAACTTCGTGGCGGCTGTCTGAAGCTCAGAGTAGAGGCGGCCAGCCATTTCCAGGTCTCCGGTGTTGTGCAACTCGCGCTCGTATATAAATTTGGAGGCATACCGCCTTACCGTCACCAGCTTGGCAAGCATCGTGGCCCTGACGAAATCGGAATTGTCCGAAAAACCAAGCATCGACGACAGCCAGGCCGGATCCCCGGGAAGGTGATTGAACAAAAAGGCGTAAGTTTCCGTAAGCGCAGGATCCCCTGTGTACTTGAACTCAGGCAGTAGCGAATTCGATGTCCAGGCGTAATGTTGTGCGTGACCCGCTTCGTGGAGCAGAGCCAGGTAATCGGATTGTCCTCCGAAGGGACGGATTACGAGCCTTATGTCAGTCGGAATCTGGATAGGCGCACAGAAAGCTCGCGGGTTCTTACGGGGCCTCGGTTCGTCATCTATGAAGATGTTCTTTTGGGCTTCTGTTTTGATTCCGAGGCCCTCCATTGTGGCGCGGTAGACATCTAACAGGCTTGTCGCCGGAAACCGGGACTCTTGCGGGGAATGGTGCAGGAAGTAGACCGCATCCGATCGCGTAGCCTCATCCAGAGTGATGCCGAGATCAGCTTTTAAAGCCGCACTCAGCCTGGCAACGTAAGTTGCTTCCGTGCTTGCCAGCAGTTCTCGGCATCGTGTCTCGATCTGCAGGAAGTCGAGGCCTGTCAGGTCCTCGTAGAGAGACCGGTAGGTATGAGAAGCTGTGTGGGCGGGCGCGACACCGAACGCACCTTCAGGCTGTTGCTCCAGGGCGGTCGAGGGCCCGGAACGAGTGAGCGGCATATCGACAGGCGATTCAACGGGACCGATAGTTCGGGAGGCGTCGTGGAGCTTCGAGAGACGTTGAGCTCTCAAATCGTTCGACGCCATGATCATTCCAATCCGCGCCTGAAATAATTCATCCCGCAGAGTCCGGTCAGGTTCGTTCGCGATTGCTATCGCGGTCTCCTGAAACGTCATCAACTGTCCAGCCCAGTCGACGGCCGCTGATGCTTCTCGTGTGCTTATCTCCTCTGTAAGCTTCTCGACCTGGGCCTCGAGGAAATTGTTGATGGCAAAGATAAGCAGGTGTCTCAGGCTCGTGCGAGTGGTCTCAAAGTGCTTCGAAGTATAGCTGAGATCCTGCCTGAGCTTGTCGATAGAATCCAGTCTGAACAGGTCCCGGTGACGCTCGTAGGTGGGTCCTAACTCGAGATCGGGCTTTTGCCCGGAATAGTGGAGATAGAACTCGCGCAAAAGGCTCTCGTTAAAATCGGCATACTGCTGCCTGTACTCTTCTACCCTCATCAAAAAAGCACCAATTTCGAGAGAACACAGTATCGAGTATCTGAAAAATATATTGGCTGTTGAATGGTGTCAAGCCTGGCGAACAGACATGCTGCAAAAAAATTGGCGACGCAGCGTGGGATACTGCGTCGCCCTTTCTTGGTTACCGTCCTCACCGCCGGTAACCAAACTCAATGAGACCAGGAAGTGATGTTACCATCACCCGTATCTCTTGCCCCGCCTACGTCAGGAGCAAGGGATATGCCATGTGGTTTCAACCAGTTCCTTCGACGAGGAGATCCAATGTTTCTACGTGGTTGCCATCAATGAAGAGCTATGACGGTTGAGTGTTGGGCCGTGAAACTTGTGTAAAAAGTACACTCACGGAAGAAATAATTACTACGAACTTCTAAGCAAGAAACCTGATCTCCACGTGTTCTAAACTTGGCTGCCAAAGATTTCGAGCAAGATCGATGGCAGGTTCGTTCCTGATGCCGGCGGCGGCACGGAACACACAATGAACCGCAACTCATCGAGTGATATAATTCGATACAGAATGAGAATCCTGCTGGCAACAACAAATCGAGGAAAGGTGGAAGAAATAGGGGAACTGCTGGCCGGTTCGGGTACGACTATCGTTGGACTCGATGAGGTCGAGGCCGTCGGGGACGTGGAAGAGACCGGCAGCACATTTGGCGAAAACGCATTGATCAAAGCCCGCTATTACCATTCACTCACTGGCCTGGTCACCCTTGCGGATGATTCTGGGTTGGAGGTCGAAGCCCTGGCAGGCTTGCCTGGTATCAGGTCCGCGAGGTATGCAGGGCCCGGCGCAACCGACCAGGAGCGAATTGAAAAGCTCTTGAGTGAATTGAAAGGGCGAGCAGAGGGCGAGCGAAGGGCTCGATTCGTATGCGCAGCCGGAATAGTATGGAAGAACGGTCAGCGGTTGTTTGTCGAAGAGGTGAGCGGATCCATCATGACCCGGCCGAGAGGGGCAAATGGGTTTGGTTATGATCCAGTTTTTTACTATCCCTTGCTAGGCAGGACCTTTGCTGAGCTTGCTAGGGGCGAAAAAGGCCGGATCAGTCATCGAGGAAAGGCCTTTCAGCGGTTGGCGCTGTGGCTCAAACAGGGCTTTCTTGACACTCTTGGGCCATGTTAGAATTGCTGTCATACTGCCAATAGGAGCCGCTGTTTCGTTGAAGCGAGGTGGTGTGGAAATGAAAGTAGCGATTAGACTTCTAGCACTTGCCGCGGTTGCAGGAGCTGGCTTTGGTTTAGCCCCGAGCGCATCGGCTGCGGCACTCGGATCGATTCGGGGGCTTGTAAAGGATTCCCGGGGCGCCCCTCTTGCGGGAGCTGCAATCGAGATAGTGACGGGAGCTGGCGTCGGCCGTAGTAAAACCGACAAAGTTATTAAACAAACCAGTACCGATCGCGAAGGGCAGTTTATTGCTTCCGACATTGCCCCTGGAAGATACAGGATCAAAGCTGAAGCGAGCGGATTCACGCCGGTCGAGCTAGCCGCTTCTGTCAGGCCAAACAAGGTAACCGTCTTTGATTCGATATTGCTTCGCCGGACCGGAACCATCTCTGAGCAGACGGACCTCAATCTCGATCCGAAATACGCATCCCGAGGTTCGCGTGGAACGATCTTCCACTTTGACGGCGATGGCGCTGACCCGGTCTCGGGACAGACGCAGACGCTTGCTGATGCCATTTCCGACACCCATGGCTTTGTTCACGCGTTCAGCCAGTTTTCCTCAGGCGAATCGATCGATCGTGCAAGCTTCACTGGTACAAACTTCGCGATCTCCCAAATGCTTGGAAGCGATTCGACGATGGTAATTACCGGCCAGGCAGGTGTGGGCGCCTATGCACCCCAGCGACTGCAAGCCCTCAGCACCACGGGGATCGGCGATAGGCATCGAGTTTCATTGGCCCTCGGGTATGGACGGTTCACGCTATCGAGAGGCGCCGACCTATCGCGCCTAGGCCAGATCTCGATCTCAGCAACTGATACTTGGCAGATAGCCGGACCGGTCCTGGTGATTTATGGCTTCCAGCTCGACCGGTTTTCCGAAGGCGCGAGCGGCACGAGCGTTCTTCCGAGAGTCGGCGTCGCGGTCAACGCCACCAGCAAAACTCAATTGTCTGCCGGGCTGCTTCCAGGCTGCTCTACTGATGCCCAGGCCAAAATGAATTTGGAGTCCGGGGAAGTAGTCTTTCCGGAACAAACGACGGCTGTCTTGAATGGAAATGGTGGTGTCGCTACTGACCGCAGTTACCGATTGCAGTTCGGCGGCCAACATACGTTTTCGGAGGATTCGGCGGTTGAGGTGATGGGCTTCGTTGATACTGTATCGGGCCATGCGGTCGGGTTAATGGCAACTCCGATTGAAGGGGGCGAACAGGCGGAGTTCCTAGGACGGGAACAGGCAGGCCACGCGCGCGGGATGAGGGTCGTCTATCGGCACCATCTGAGCAAGGCGTTGGATGCTTCAGTCGGCTATGCCTTTGGACAAGGGCAATACCTGGACCCAGCGGGGATTTCGAATCCTGCAAATCTTTTCAGAGACGGGTTCTTTCAAGTCGTTTCCGCAAAGCTTGACGCCAGCTTTGTGAGCACGGGGACTAAGATTACGACGGTATTTAGGGTTGCGCCGTCAAGAGCAATCTTTGCTATCGATCCGTTTCAGGGTCAGTTGACGAATTACGACCCTAATTTGAACGTGTTGATCACGCAAGAGTTGCCGATGCTTGGATTCCTGCCAGGACAGTGGGCGGCAATAATCGATTTACGCAACCTGCTCGATCAGCAGGCATCGATCGCCGATGACCGGCAGGAATTGATCGCGAGCCGTTTCCACAGGCTGGTGCGGGTCGGGGTCTCGCTCAGATTCTGAGCCGAGGAGTCAGGCGGCTGCTGACCTTGGTTTTTGTTCAGACCGAGGCGCTCGAGTTGGCCGAAATGTTCGCGGGACGGTGAGTGACGGTTACTGAAAGTACGAAGAATTGGACAATCTACGAAAGTTTGGATTGTTGATTGTGAAACCATTTCGCTCGATGTCTTAACGCGTTTGTTTCGCTACATTTAGGTTCTGCGATGGCCGGAATGGCAATTGCAGTTGTCGTTTGAATTGGTGAGGCTGACTTGGAATGAAAGACCTGGCAAGCAAGACAAAGCTGATTGCCGCGCTTGCAGGGGTCACCTTGCTGGTAGTCATTGGCGTGTTCAATCTGCGGGACCGCCTGAGCTTCAAGCCGATACCAGATGATGGTATACAGTGGGTTGACACCTCGGCCGGAGTGCAGGCCAAGGAAGTACAGCCTGATTCGTCGTTTGCCCTCCTTGTCAAACAAGGAGACTACCTCAGGTACATCTACTTTCATGGAAAATACGAACAGGTAAAGAGGGCCGAGGACGTCGACCGGTACCTGGACGTAGTCGGCGTGGGCAGCCAGGCCCGGTATGCGATAGAGCACAAGGATGATGCGCTCCAGAACATCTATCATATCGACGAGCCGCTATACGATTTCGATTTCGAGGTAAAGAGCCCGCAAAAGGATTTGACTCAGGGTCTCTATATGGCCCTGATAGGATTTGTATATCTGGCGATCGGGCTGTTTGTCCTACTAAAGCAGAACAGGGCCGAGCTGACATATCACTTTCTTGCGTGGTTTCTCGCCTCATTCGTAGTTTACTTTTGCGCGGCTACACATGAATTCAATACGTTCGACAAGGCAGTCGATTTTCTTCATAAGTCGGCCTTTGCGCTTCTGGCACCGCTGTTCCTGCACTTCTGCGCCAGATTTCCATACCGGCGAGTGTTCAAGGTAGCGGTCAAGCCCTTGATTGTCGTCGCATATCTTCCCGCCGTCGTTTTGATCTTGCTCGAGGCCATTTACCACTACTGGCCTGCGACGCTCCCCGGAGGCTCGCTCCGCCGGGTTCGGGACGTCCTCGATGAGGTTGAGCTGATTCAATACGGGGCATTCTTCCTCGGGGGGAGTGCCTTGATAGTTGGCAGCTTTGTTCGCGCTCGAACACCCGTCTTGAGACAGCAGTTGAAATGGATAGTGTGGGGTCTTGCTCTGTCGGTGCTGCCGCTGGCAATGCTTTACGGCGTTCCGTATGCATCAGGCGGAGAGATTACACCACTGATGGAGACCCTGGCGATCGGACCTTTGATCCTGATCCCGCTGTCATTCGGGTATTCGATCGTGCGGTACCGCCTGATGGATGTCGACGTAATAATGCGCCGGAGTTTCGTCCATATGACGGCGGTCATAGCCGTTAGCGCCATTTATATGGCGATCCTGCTCGGCGTGGGCGATCTCGTCAAATTCATCTGGGCCACCGCCGACTTGAATTCGTGGAGAACAAGGGCAGTAGTCGTTGCGGGAATGCTGATAGTGGCCATGCTGTTTGCTCCGATTAAGAACCGGATGCAAATATGGGCAGACAGGTGGTTCTACGGCGAGCGATACAACCTCAGGACCGGCTTGCAGGACTTCGGTAGGATGCTGGCGCAGACCATGGCTCTGCCCAACTTGCTGGACGAGGTCGTCAGATGGTTGTCGGAGGTTTTGTCGGTTCGGAAAGTGGCGATATTTGTCGAGGACGCAGATTCTCCATCCGGTCTAAGGCTGGCGCATTCAATTGGATTGGATCGAGAAATTGATCTTCCGAGAAACATGAGCGAAATGATTCGCAGCCGGTCGATGGGGCGTGGATTCATATCAGTCCAGGATTTGGAGCCAGCCCGGATTGGTCAATTCGCGGCGGTGCGAGAGTTTATCGGGGCGGGAGTTCAAAGGGCCGCGGAGCTTTGGACCGGTATTGACGCTAGTGAAGACGAAGAGTTTGCCAGCGACCATCAGTATGACGATCTGTATTACTTTGTGCCGTGTATAGTTCGCGACCGGATGGTTGCGACCATCGGCCTCGGTCGCCCATCAAGTGGCGCCCTCCTGACCAGTGAAGATACTGATTTGCTGAGAGCACTGTCAGGTTACCTCGCGGTCGCCGTCGATAATAGCCTGCTGTACAGGTCGGAAATGGAGAAAGCCAGCGAACTGGCAAGGCTCAAGGAATTCTCGGAGAGCATAATCGAAAGCGTATCAGTGGGAATAGTAGCGGTTGACCTGGATGGTCGCATAAGCACCTGGAACACCGCTATGGAGAAAATGTTCGGTATCAAGAGGGGAGCGGCGCTCTGTTGTAATATCGCCGATGTGCTTGATCCGGACTTACTAGAGACGATAACCAAGGTTTCCGGGCAGGAAGGATGGGCGATTCATCGCCAGCACCAGGTCTACAAGTACCTTTTGGATTCTGAGAATGGCAGCAGATTGACCCTTAACATATCTCTGGCTCCATTTGAAGCCGCGTCTGGTGTAGTTACCGGTTCCCTGATGGTCTTTGAGAATGTGACGGAACGAGTAGTGCTCGAACACCAGCTTCAGGAGAGAGAGAAGCTTTCTTCAATCGGGTTGCTTGCCGCAGGTGTCGCGCATGAAGTGAACACTCCTCTGGCCGGAATTTCATCCTATTCCCAGATGCTACTGCAGCAGACAGCGGAGGTTGATCCGAAACATCAATTGCTCGAAAAAATATTATCCCAGACCCGGAGGGCCTCCGCTATAGTCAGCAACTTGCTTAACTTCTCGCGAACCGGTAATGCTGAATTTCGTGAACTGGACATAAACAAGGTGTTGGAGGATACGCTTCAGCTTCTAGAGCCCCAGCTTCGGAATACGCGCATCCGCGTAGTGAAAAACTATGCAGCTGGTCTCACTCCGGCGTACGGCGACCCCTCGAAACTCCAACAGGTTTTCATGAATATGGTGCTCAATGCACGGGATGCTATGCCAGTAGGAGGAGAACTTCTCATCCAGACGCGATGTGTCGAGTCGTCAGTGGTGGTCGATTTTAAGGATACTGGTATCGGGATAGCGCCCGAAAACATCGCCAGGATATATGATCCGTTCTTCACAACAAAGGAAGTCGGCCAGGGGACCGGGCTGGGGTTATCGCTCTCGTATGGAATAATTCAAGAACACGGCGGGCGCATACTTGTGGAGAGCCGGCCAGGCGAAGGTACGCACTTCTCAATAAAGCTTCCATCGGCCCAAAGCCGCCAGTTGCAGATCGCAAGCGACTAAGCTTGAGGATGCGGGGTAACCCGGGCCGCCGAAAACGACCTCTTGTTCAAAACCAAGTGAACAAAAGCGAACCGTCCTCGACGGGAGTAGCATTGGGGTCTGCCGCCCAGTGAAAATCAGACCTGGCAGGCAACGAGGGCTTAAAGGGTGGTCCGGAAGCTGTTGAACTGGAATCTCCGGGGA
>Ga0126381_100004926_pt1 | contig 14592 bp, 8 predicted proteins | sample PanSoiMetPlot_28_FD_96465 | JGI IMG/M metagenome (GOLD analysis project Ga0126381, IMG submission 96465) | Tropical forest soil microbial communities from Panama - MetaG Plot_28 | ecosystem: Environmental > Terrestrial > Soil > Tropical forest > Bulk soil | place: Panama | collected 2016-02-17
ATGCGTCCCGTGGCCACGACAAGATTGATGGCAGCCATGCAGTTGTCAACGCCCTTGGAGTGATGCTCGATACCGCGTGCATGGAGAAGAAAACTTGAAGGAGCAGGACCCCACAACTCAGCCGCCTTCACGATCATCTCAGCCGGCACGCCGGCGATCTTCGCGGAATACTCCGGCGTGTATTTGCGGACGACCTCAGCGACCGCATCAAAGCCTGACGTGTGCCGATCAATGAAATCGCGATCGATCCAACCACGTTCGATCATGATGCGCATCATGCCGTTGAAAATCCCGATATCGCCGCCTGGGCGAACCGGTATGAACAAATCGGCATTGCGAGCGATAGGGGTCATGCGGGGATCGATGACAATGAGCTTCGCGCCGTTCTCGCGCGCCTGCCACAAATAGTCGGTCGTAATCGGCGCACATTCCGCAACATTGGCGCCGGCAACAAGGATCACCTTTGCCCTGGGAATGTCGCTCCACGGGTTTGCGCTGCGATCGATACCAAAGATCTTCTTCGACGCCGCGCCGGCCGACACCATGCACAGGCGGCCGTTGTAATCAATGTTTGCCGTTTGCAGTGCGACGCGGGCAAACTTGCCCATCAAGTACGCTTTTTCGTTGGTCAGCGAGGCGCCGGTGAGCATGGCGAAGGCGTCTTTGCCGTACTGCTCCTGAATCCGGCTGATTTCATCGGCCACGCGCATCATTGCATGGTCCCATCCAATGGGCTCAAATCCCCTGCCCTCGACGCGTTGGAGAGGAGCTTTGAGTCGATCAGGATGCTCGTCCTGCATGTAGCGCTTCACGCCTTTGGGGCAAAGTTTTCCCTTGTTGAAAGGAAACGTCTCCCACGGCTCAAACCCCACGACCTTATTGTTGCTTACACGTAGCTGAATGCCACACTGCTGGCCGCAGAAGCAGCAGTGGGTCTTCACTAGCTTTTCGTCTTGTGGGTTCCGAATCCAACCACCCGGGGGGACGGTGTGGACCGACGGACCAAAGTGTCGAACAATTTCAGGGATGCTTTCGGGAAGTTTTGCCATGTTCACCAACCTTGCGTGCTGGTCCCATGCAACTTCCAGAGACCGTCCTGGGTGAGAGCCAGATTCTTGCGACGGCAGGCTGGACAAATGTCCTGATAATGCGTGCCGTCGGCGAGTTGATATTGAATTCCCAGAGCTGCCTGAATTGACTTGAGATCGTCGATGTGCATTTGGCTGGCGAAAGGCAGACCGCAGCGGTTGCATTTGGCCTGCGATCCAGCCTCGCCTTCCTGCTTATAGAAATCGATGCCCAACTGCGCGGGCCTTTGGAAGATGTGGAAGAACTTGCCAAACGGGAGATAGAGCAGGGTGAGAATCACCGCAACTGCATGCAATTGGGAGAGGAATCCGTAATAGATGCCTCGCATCAGATGTGTGGAGATCGTTAGGAACAGGCCTGTCATCGAGATGGCGAAGAGCAGGATCAAAGGCAGCATGTCATTGGAGAACTGCTGTACCGACCATGCGCCATGATCGCGTCCGCGGCGCCACATCGCGAAGAAAACGCCGATCAGAACCATGACTGCGGCGATATCAAGAATGTTGAATGTCAATTCTGCGACCAGTGTCCCCAGATGGAAACTGCCCAGCGGAATGCCGAACATAAAAGCCCGGTAGATTTCCTGGTTGTCGCGAACGCTTTCAAAGCGCACCCAGCCAAATGAAAGTGGAAACGTCACAGCCGCTGCAAGGATGCATCCCCAGGCCAGAAACCAGTGTGCAGTCCAGCGCATGTGAGAACGCCGGTCGATGAAGCGCTGCAGAACCACACTATTGCAGACAATTCGAGCAAGATGAGCGAGATTTGCAGGCAGCTTTCGCGGAGTGAGAAATATCTGCCAGCCGCGATACCAGTAGAGCCGCGTGGGCGGACGGCGAAGCCACATGGCATAGCGATAACCGAGGCCGAATCCGGCCAGCACGGATGCGCCCGCATAAGAGACCAGCGCAGGGTCGAAGTCGCGGAGCCCTCGACTGCCTATAAAGATGCCGGCAATCAGAGCTGCAGCCGCTAGCAGCCCCCAGATCATGGCGTGAGCGGAATCAGAAATTCGGTGTTTAAAAAGCAGCTGATTCATTGCAGTTGGCCCAGAGGATCCGGGAGCGACTGTCGTAGGCTCTGTCGGCTCAAGAGCACGAACTGGCACAGGAGACAGAAGGCACACAGCATGATGAAGCCCGGAAAAAACGTGCCGGTCTCCTGCTTGACGAAGCCTAGCACCAGGGGAGGAAAGAATCCACCCAGGCCACCTGCCGCGCCCACGAGACCGGTGACACTGCCCACTGAGCCAGGGAAGTATTCAGGAACCAGTTTGAACACCGCACCGTTGCCCATGCCGATTGCAGCCGCAACGCCCAGCGCGCCAACCGTGAAGGTTGCCATCAAGGGACAGGCCATAAACAACGCCATTACGCCGGTGAAGGGAAAAACCCACTTCAGAATTCTGCGCCCGCCAACTCTATCCGCGAGGACTCCCCCGATCGGCCGCATCGCGGTTGCCAACACGACAAATCCGGCTGTCCGCAAGCCCGCATCCTGTGGCGTAAGATGAAACATTTCAGTGAGGAAGATGGGAAGATAAATCGCCATGGCTACAAATCCGCCAAAAGTAAGAAAGTAGTAAAGGCTGAGAATCCAACTGCGCCGATCCGAAAGCGGTCGGACAGTTTCGCCGAAACTCTTGGCTGCTCCCCGGCGAGGAGCGTTTCGCGCAGAGAAAGCAAAGACAACCAGCCACACTGCAAGCAAAAGACCAAACGTCCAGAACCCCCACCGGAAGCCGTATGCGGCCGTAATCAACGGCGCTCCGAATGCCGCCAAAGACTGACCAATGTTTCCCGCGCCATACACGCCCAGCGCGAAGCCTTGACGTTCCGCGACATACCATCCGCTCACAAATCCCACGCCGACAGAAAAACTAGCCAGCCCGATACCAATCAGGAAGCCGTAGATAAGCAGATGCGTGTAGTCTTGAACGCCGCCCATCAGAAATGCTGGAACGATCGAAAGAATCATGACTGCGGTAAAAACGGAACGACCGCCGAACCGATCCGTCAGCATACCCAGTGGAATGCGCCCTAGACTTCCCAACAGAACGGGCAGGGCAACGGCGATGCTTTTCTGAACGGCGGAAAGATGCATTTGCTTACTCAGGATCGGCATCATCGCCGACAACGAGCCAAAAACCGCAAAGCACAGGGCAAATGCTCCCGTGCCCAGCGCCAATTGTGTTCTTGCAGAGGCCTGTTGCTGCTTCATCTAACGATCTCCCGTTTCGCCGACATCCTTGCCGGGCGCCAGCAGTTCACACCCCGGACAGAAAACGTCTTGTGTCGAGTCTGATGGATGGCGTTGCCCTTGGCAGTGACAAAAGTCCCACCGGCAAGCAATTGAAATTAAAGCCGCCGCGTTGGCCTTGGTTAGTCGGAAACGAATCGCGGGAATCTCCAAAAAAACGTTTCGGAGACAAAAGTCACTGTCATTTTCTCCTCTCAAGCACTACTACTGAATCGATATCGAAACGGGCGGGCGGAGCAAAGAAACCGGATCGTCATTGCGGTCATACTCGATCAAGCTTCATGGGGAGGTCATCTCTTGGATTCCTTGGATCCCACCGTGGTTCGGCACCTGTTCATCTCGCGTGGACACAACTTCTTCGGCCATCACGGTCAGCCGGCAGGGACAAATCCCGTGATGGAGAGCTCTGAAGTTGAATGCATCGCGGGAAAGGGTATTCGGGGCGACCGCTTTTTCGAGTATCAACAGGACTACAAGGGACAAATCACATTTTTTTCTATCGAGGTACTTCGCGCGGTTTGTGCAACGCTTTCTATCCCGGCCCCTTCCCCCGGAGTCGTTCGCCGCAATGTGATCGTTGAAGGAGTAAGTCTCAATCAGCTGATCGGGAAGCGATTTGAGCTGCAAGGCGTGCTCTTCGAAGGCATTTGCGAATGCAAGCCCTGCTACTGGATGGACCGGGCAATCGCACCTGGAGCAGAGCAGCTCTTGCATGGAAGGGGTGGACTACGGGCCAAGATCCTCACCGACGGGATTCTTCGTGTCGAATCAGGATTGACCTCGGCGGGGCGCCATTCAAAGGAAAAGATTGCTTCTTCGATTCGAGAGTGATGCCCCTCAGCCGCTACAGTTCAAAACGAAATTCGTCCAGTCGCTACAAGACCATGGTTATAGCTGTGGTAGTCAGAGGTCGCGATTTGCATTCCGCCACCAAAGATGAACGCGAGCCTGCTGTTTGACTCACGATTGAACTTGATCTTGCTGACCATGACTCCCGGCGTGACAAAGGCCTGAATTCTGCCGTCGTTTGCACCGCCATGATAGAAAGTTGAGTTGAACTCAACCTCAGGCCACACGAATCGGTTCACGCGATACTGTGCAACGGTGTTCCACGCAATAGGCCTTCCATTTCTTGCGGTGTGCCCGGTGGGAAGAGTGACAGCAAGGCTCGACTGGACATTGAAAGGACCGAATCCCTTGCCTCCATAGATTGTCGGCGCGACCGAGCCGTCTGAGCTTCCGTTCTTGTGACTGCCGGTGGGCGCAGTGCCGTTCAGTGACGCGCTCAGGGAGTAGTTGCCCTTTGTGGCATTTGCCGCAAGGAATCGATACTTCAGCAGCAGAAGCCAGTCACCGGCGCCGTCCTTTGCCGCACTATTGTGCTCGATGTAGGAAGGCAGCGTGATGTCCAGCTCTGTCTTGTACCAGGGAATTAGATTGAAGCCTTTGCTGTTGCCATAGATCCACGTGTCAGTGTGCACCGGCGTGATCTGCCGCACAGCATCGAAACGCGCAAGCTGCACCAAGCCGGAAGACGGGGTAACAACCGGCACTGGCCAAGCTGGTTGCTCTGAGACCGTCTTGCGGACACGCGTCTCCCACGAAGAGAAGAAACCCGATTGAGCTTGCGCTGATTGGAGGCACAGTGTCACGGCTGTAAAGACAAAAGCCAGCGTTACGGCATGCCTCAATAGCAATTCGATCGCTGACATTTTGAGTGTCTTGTCGATTTCGATTCGTCGATTGGATTGCATGTATGAGTTCTCCAGATGTGGCTCTGCCATGGAACGAGGGTATGGAAATGCTTTGCAGCTTGGCAGCGACTTAAGTTACAGCTGGAAATTTGAATTTCGCCGCTCAGTACACGTCGCGATGGTACCGGTGTTGCTCCTTCAAAGCGTTCACGTACTCCTGTGCATTTTCTGCAGACTTCCCGCCCTCGATTTCCACGATCCTCAACAAGGCAGCGTGCACGTCCTTGGCCATATACGACGCATCTCCGCAGACATATACGCTGGCGCCATCCTGAAGCCAGCGCCAAAACTCTCCGGCGTTTTGAAGCATCCGGTCCTGGACATAGACCTTGTCGTCCTGGTCGCGCGAGAAGGCGGTGTCAAGACGCGTAACGTGGCCCTGGGTGTGCATCGCCTCAATCTCTTCACGATAGAGATAGTCCGTCTCTGCACTGCGCTCTCCAAAGAAGAGCCAGTTGCGGCCTTTGTGACCCAACGCACGACGCTCGTAAAGGAACCCGCGAAACGGAGCAATGCCTGTCCCGGGACCAATCATGATCATCGGCGCCTCGGAGTCGGAAGGTAGCCTGAACTTCTTGTTGGGTTGAATGTAGAGCGGAAGTCTGTCAGACACCGAAACGCGATCGGCGAACAAGGTTGAACACACCCCGCCGCGGTCACGATTGTTGGAGCGATATCGGATCACCGCGACCGTAGTGTGAATCTCCCCGGCATGGGCCACGGGACTGGACGAAATCGAATAGAGTCTCGGCGTCAGCTTGGGCAGCATCGCCACAAGTTCCGCGGGATCATCGATGACCCCGGGGTGCTCTATGAGCATGTCTATGAGTCCACGGTCATAGACATACTTCTCCAGTTTCGCCTGCTGTTCAGGAAGGAGCAGGTCGAGGAGCTTTGCACACTGTCCCTTCTTGGCGTATTCCGTTACGATCTTGCGACTCAGTCGCGTGATTTGAAGATGATGAGTGAGCGCATCGTGTAGGGTCGTCGTCCCGGACTTTCCGCACTGGACCTGCTCATTGCCGTTAAGACGCAGACTCTGAAGAATCTCGGCAACCAGGTTAGAGTCGTTCTTCGGTATGACACCGCAAGCATCCCCGGCTTCATAGGACAGAGCAGTTTCCGCAATCGAAAATGCAAGATGGATCGTGGTCTTGGTCGACGCAGGGTGCGTCAGGTTCCTCTTTTCAACCAAGGTAGCGAAGAGCGGATTGTCACGAGAGATGGATTTGAGAGTCTCCTGTTTAGGCTCTTTTGACTCCAACTTCGGATCAGATATCGTTTCGGATATGTGCTTCGCAGCCGATTGCTGAGCATGTGGCCGCGCGGATGAGGCATCATTCAGCCGCGCGATTACGTCTGTCTTCCACTGAGAGAACGGTTCATCTATGTCGATATCGCAATCAATGCGTGAACAAAGAGGATTTGCTCCGAGAGCCGCCAGTCTGCTGTCCAGGTCCTGGCCAAACTTGCAGAAGTGCTCATAGTGACGATCTCCCAGCGCGAATACCGCATAGGAGAGTTTCTCCATGCGGGGGAAGTGTTCAAGACAAAGCTGCTCGAAGAAAGGCCGGACTCCATCCGGCGCCTCGCCGTCGCCGTAGGTGCTGGCGAGGATCAGGGCACACGACTCGGCGGCGAGCGCCGCAGGCGTATATCCCACCAGGGTTGAGACTGCTGGTTGGTGGCCTTGTGCTTTAAGCTCCTTGGCTAATTTCCGCGCAAGGCCTTCTGCCGTTCCGGATTGTGACGCATACAGCACGGCGATGCGGCGCGAAGGCCTGCTCTCCGCCGCGGTTGCGGCAGGGGCGGAAGAGAAGATTCCGGCTAGCATCCCGTTGAGCCATGCGCGCTGTTCGGGCGTGAATGGGGCATTGTCTGGAATGAAAGGAATGCCTGCGGCCATCGCTATGCATGCTCCTTTGCGGCGAGGAATGATTGCAATTCGCTGATGCTGTGCTTTCGGCTGAAATCGAGAAACGACTCATCGGGTTGGCGCCGTTCCGTGTAAACAGCGAAGAGCCTTTCCATTACCGGAGGGAGGTCGCTGTACTTGATGGCAGGAATCAACTCGCGCGCGAGTCCCTGGTCTCTATCGGAACCGCCTCCGATGACTACCTGGTAGCCTTCCTGCCCGGTCACCTTCGTGCCCAGCAGCCCGATGTCGCCGATGTAATGCTGCGCACAAGAATGGGGGCAACCTGTGACATGCAGATTCACCGGTTGCTCGATGTTGAACTTCGCATCAAGCAATTGGGCCAACTCGACAGCGTGGGACTTTGTGTCAGTCGCCGCATAGCGGCATCCGCGGTTGCCGGTGCAGGCCACTGTCCCGCGCATCACGGTTCCGGCAGTACAGTCGAGCCCGGAGGCTCGAAGAGCACTAATGGCTGCATCCAACCGTCCACTTGGGATATTCGGAATAAGCAGATTCTGCCAGACGGTCAGGCGCAGCTCGCCAGTGCCGTATTCCTCAGCGATGTCAGCGAGTGCGCGCATCTTAGTTACCGGCAGACGCCCCACCGGTATCGAGACTCCGATGTAATGCAAATCCGGTTGAAGCTGTTTGTAAACCCCGATATGAGCCGCACGGTTGATCACCTGCCGAGGCTCGCAAGCTTCCGCCGAAAAACGGATCAGAGGAAACGCCAGCTTCTTCTCGGTCTCTTCAATGAATCTTTCCTTACCCCAGCGATCTACCAGGTATTTCAGGCGCGCCTTCTTGCGATCGGTGCGGTCGCCGTTCTCGATAAAGACGCGAATCATGGCCGCTGCAACCGCTACAGTCTGATCCGGACGCAACAGTAAGCCGCAGTCTGTTGCGAACTGTTTGTGCCCCGTGATGCCGCACAACAAAACGCGAAAGTACACACCGGCAGGAATGTCGCGTCCTTCACCTACGCTTACCGCCAAAAAACCTATGTCGTTGGTGTCCGCAACAACGCTGATGGCGCCTCCCCCGTCGAAGGCGACATTGAATTTGCGCGGCAGACCGTAGAGGTCCCGCGAGTTGAGTATGTAGTTGTGGAGCGCTTCGGCGAGTGGCGACACATCGTAGAGCTCATACGGGTCGATACCGGTAGTGGGGGAGGCCGTAATGTTTCGAATGTTGTCCGCACCCGAGCCCCGGGAAGTCAGGCCAAGGGATTGCACCTTGTTGAGTACGCGCACAATATCTTTAGGCTGAAACTCGCGTACCTGCAGGTTGGCGCGCGTCGTCAGGTCGGCACGCCCTGAGCCCCATTCCTCGGCCATTGACGCCAGGCCGCGCATCTGATGTGACGACAGAATTCCGCCGGGTATCCGCAGCCGCAGCATGAACGAGTCCTGCGCCGGCGCCACATAGAAAAGGCCATGAAACTTGAACCGAAACACATCCTCCGCAGCGGGCGCGCGATTTTCGTCTGCGTGTGCGATCAGCTTATCCCAGATGTCTAGCGGATTCTGCTCATGCTTCCACAGTTCTTCTCTGCTGAGATCGGCAACTGGCGTGCCGTAAACAGTCTCCTCCGCCGCAAGGTTCTTTGCACCCGATGCAGGATCGACGGTGAGCAGTCCCATCGCAGTGTCGCCCACAAATGGCAGGGAAGGGCGTTGCATTGCACCTGCGAAGAAGCCCACCAGGTACTCTTTCTGCTCGGAGGTGAAAGTTGCCGGATTGGAGACCGTAAGAGTGTCCATGCCAAATGCCTTCTCTCGATTTGTTTCTGATGTGAGCTTCTATCGCAAACACGTAACAATCACGGCAGATAGAAACCGAAATTCGCACGCAGGTTTGCCGCTGAGTGAAGGCTCAACACGGAGCACATGACGCCGTTTGGAGAGTGGAAGCCACTGGCACGGCATGGTGCAGGGCTGACGAGTCGGGGAGACTTCGCAGTCTCACCCTCGAATCCATCCTAAGCGAACTTCTGACAGCTAGCAAGAAAAATTCAGCCGGTCACTTGTCAGTGCGCAAAAACGGAACTCTTTCTGTCGGTTGCGCGGGTTCGTTGCCAGGCTTAGTTGCGGCCTCTAGAAGGCGGCTTTTGCGCAGATCATCATTCAAGAGAATTGCTTCGGCAATCTCGCGCATGGACTTCCTGCGTTGTCTGCTTTCGCGCTGCATTGCTCTGTATGCGGCTTCCTCGTCCAGTCCAAACTCTCGCTGCAGAACACCCTTGGCACGTTCGATATGCTTCCGCGATTCGAGCCGGTCGGAAAGCTGCATGTTTTCGGTTTCAAGGCGAGCCCGCTCAAGTTCGGCGCCCACCAGATACCCGACCGCCGAGAGCAGCCGCACTTCATTCTCAGTGTGATAGTACGGTTTGCGATGCTGCAGGTTGATTACGCCAACCAGCTTGCCGCGGCTGAGAATCGGCACAGAGAGAAACGCTTCGAAGGTATCTTCGGGAAGATTCTTGAATCTTTTGAAGCGTGGGTCCTGCAGCGCTTTGGCAGGAATGGCAACAGGTTCGCGGTGCCAGCCAACCCAACCCGTAATGCCCTGGCCGAGCCAGATTCCGAGATGATCTACCAGGTCAGAATGAGGATTCTTGGATGCGCGCAAGACCAGCTGATTGTCCTCGAGCACATATACAAAGCATGAGTCGCATTTAATGAGAGAGCATGCAAAATCGACGATGCGGTTTAGCACAGTGTGCAGCGGATCAGAAGCCGCCATGCGGCTGCCGATTTCGTGCAGGAAATCGAGCCCCGATGGCGGAGCGGCAGCCCCGGCTTGTACAGACGCTTCACCACGGAGCAGCGGGCTGATATGCCGCTCTCCGCCGTTCGAGACGTGAAGCGCTGCCGCCTCGCGCTTCCGCGTCAACAGTTCGCGTGCCTTCTCGGAAATCTCCTTGATGAGAAATCCCATCTTCGATTGCGTAGGCTCATAATCGGGCGTTAGTCCGTACATCGAAAGCCCTTCGGTCGTGCTGGGCCCGATGGACCCGATCACGGTGGAGCGGAATCCCTCGTGAAGAGCCTCGGTGTAACCCATCCGCTCCGCCATCAGGAACAGATGTGCAACCTGTCCCGCATTCATGAAGAGCACAACATCGACATGCCCATGCGCCAGCGCGATCACTGCTTCACGCAATGGCTGAACGTCCTCAGGCAGCGCCCACTGATAAACCAGGAGCCGGGTGATCGAAATGCTCTTTTCCGCGAGCGCGGTAAGCAGTTCCGGGTTGGAAGTGCCATACTCCTGGACTGCGATATTCATGCCATTCAGTGAAGTTCCGAACTTGGCTTCCATTCCGGACATCAAAGCACGCCAGGTGAATGGCTCAGGAGCGATCACTGAAATCGGTACGTTGAACTCACGAAGCGCGCTCGACGATTTCGGCCCCCGAGCCGCAATCTTCACGGATCGCAGCGCGGTAAGAAACTGTTCGCGATCCATGTTTTCTGAGACCGTCTTCACCAACGATCTCACACCAACTCCGGTGGTGAAAATCACCAGGTCAAACGCTCCCCGCTCGAGAGCTCCAGCGAATTCAAGAACCGGCTGATTGGACTCGAGGGGAATCTCGCGCATCGCGGGAGCGGTCAGCGGCTCACCGCCATAAGTGCGGATCAGTTTGGCGGCCTCCGCTGCCCGCCGAGCTTCGAGACTAAGAACACGCATCGCCCCGAAGTTCGCATCTGGCACGATCTGTCTCCCTGGAGTGGAATGCATATCTATTAAGAAACAAAGTCCCCAAGCGGGGTTTTCCACTGGCGAAGCGCATCACGCGTCAACCTCACGCGATTTGTTGATGTCTCGGCATTCGATATCCGGTCTAGAGGCAGGGCAGCGAGTTGAAAACAGCGTCCTTGCGGTCGAAAGAGCGGGTACTACCGATCTCTCTGAACCCACAACGAAATGGAGTCCATATTCTTCTCTTACACGATGCCGCATCAAGATGAAATGAAGAAGCCGAGATGGCGGTCGTCTGACAATGAACTCGCGGTGGACACCACAATCTGAAAAATTCACTTGCGCGTAATTCAGTTTGCCATTAAGCTCAGACGCAATCACTCCCGGCGGAATGGCGACTTTTGGCCGTTCTGCAGATTCCTCGCTGGCTCTGACGCTGGCTGTTTCCAAACCGGAGTGATTTCAAGCTGGCTCCGCGAAGAGTCACACGTCACGATCACAACTTGACCGAACAAGACTCCGTTCCGCTCTCTGCTTCCGAGCAGATGGAGATCATCTTTCGTGTGTCCCTTCGCAATCGCGCAACAGCGCAACCCATGGAGCCGCACTTGGAACTGCCCCTTCTCAAACGAGCGCAGGAAGGCGACTACGCCTTCGCCCTCACCACCGCGACCGATCTCGAGGCTAGCGCGGTCGGCTCGTTTTGCGGTATTGGCTCAGCAACCTCACTTGTTTCCCCTTTGCTTCCGGGCGAGCAGTACCGCTTTCATTTCGACATGACCAAGTGCATTGGCTGCAAGTGCTGCGTTGTCGCCTGCAACGAACAAAATGGCAATCCCGCGGACATCCTTTGGCGGCGTGTGGGAGAGATTGAGGGTGGGGCCTACCCAAATACTCGGCGCCACTATCTCTCCATGGGATGCAACCACTGCCTCGAGCCGACATGCATGACGGGTTGTCCGGTAAACGCCTACAGCAAAGACTCGCTGACTGGAATCGTTCGTCACAGCGCCGACGCATGCATCGGATGCCAGTACTGTACTTGGAATTGTTCCTACGGCGTGCCTCAGTACAATTCGGAGCGCGGCGTCGTCGGTAAGTGCGACATGTGCTATGGCCGTCTCATGGCCGGACAAGAGCCCGCGTGTGTTACGGCGTGTCCCGAGGACGCGATCCGCATCGAGACTGTTCCAGTTGACGAGTGGCGGAAGCAGTACCGAAATGACGCCAACGCACCCGGCATGCCGTCAGCGGACGACAGCTTATCCACTACGCGCATCACTCTGCCATCGATCATCCCGAGCGATGCCCGGAAAGTCGACCTCTGCCACCTGCGCTTGGAGCAGCCTCACTGGCCCCTGATCGTGATGACTGTTCTCACGCAGTTATCCGTCGGCGGATTCGCGTCGATCTGGGTGATGCAGGTTCTCGGAGCGCGTGCGCAGCGCCTGGCCGCGCTCGTTACTTTGTTCGTCGCGCTTCTTGCGCTCATGGCTTCCACCTTGCATCTGGGCCGCCCGATTCACGCAATTCGTGCATTGAAGATGTGGCGCCGCTCATGGCTGAGCCGGGAAGTCTTGCTCTTCACGCTGTTTACCGGGGCAGCAACCATCTATTCCGCTGCACTCTGGTTCGGCGATTCCCGATCCTGGATTCTCGGTGTTTTTACGGCGATTCTGGGAATCTCCGGTGTGTCGGCAAGCGCGCGCCTCTACCTCGTGCCCGGCCGGCCGGCATGGAACTCACCTTTTACCATTCTGGAGTTCATTGCAACCTCAGTGCTTCTCGGCTCCTCCGTTGCTGAGATCCTTCCAGGGGCTGCCTCTGGCGCAAGGTCCATCCTGCCGCTTGCGGTCGCGTTGACAGTTCTCGTTTCGGTTTCGAAGCTGGTATGGCTAGCGCTCTCCTCGGTCCAGGAACTGCGCAAAACGTGGCAGTTGCTCTCGACGTTACTTCTCCGGCAGATGTCCGTACGCTTTGTAGCACTTGCAGTGGGCGCACTCTGTGCCCTCTCCCAAGACCGCATGATTAACGTCGCCGCTGCGCTTCTCATTCTTGCGGGCGAATTCACCAGTCGCTATCTCTTCTTTGTCAGCGTGGTTCCGACCAACATGGCCGCCGGATATCTGGCTCAGGAGGCGGCATGAGCCTGATGTCCTGGTTTTCGCGCCGAGTCGGCCTCGACATCCAATCCGCGGAGTACGCCTACGGGCAAGACCCTGTGCTCGGCTACACCTCGGCGCGCAAACATGCCGATCGATGGGTGAACACCACCTGCGGATACTGTTCCGTGGGTTGCGGAATGCAACTCGGCATAAGAGATGGCCGGGTAGTCAGCGTGCGCGGCAACCCCGACCATCCCGTGAACTCCGGCAAACTCTGCCCCAAGGGCCTCGCGGAACATTACGCCATCGAAGCCGAGTCCCGCGCCACCCATCCCTTGCTTCGCCGAGACGGCAAAATGACACGCGTCTCGTGGGGTGAAGCAATCGATACGATGGTCGAGCGTTTCCGTGCCGTGCAGAACAAGTACGGCTCGGAATCACTTGGCGTTATCAGCACTGGCCAACTTGTCACCGAGGAATTCTACGCGCTCGGCAAGTTGGTACAACTCGGTTTCGGAACCCGCAACTACGACGGAAACACCACGCTCTGTATGTCGACTGCCGTAGCCGGGTACAAGCGATCCTTTGGAAGTGACGGCCCGCCCGGCGCCTATGAAGATCTCGAACTTGCCGACGTCATTCTGCTCATCGGCGCAAACATCGCCGAGAATCACCCTATCCTCTGCTCACGATTGGAGGCAAACCACTCCAAAACTCTAATCGTTGCCGACCCGCGCGTTACGAAGACCGCAATGATGGCAGACATCTATCTGCCTCTTAAGCCGCGCTCCGATCTCGCACTGATTAACGCGATTCTTCGCATCGTGATTGACGAGGAACTCTATGACAAGCAGTTTGTCGAACTCCACACCACAGGCTTCGACGAACTTAGCAGCTCTCTCGCTCCTTACACCCTCGAATACGCTGCGCAGATCACTGGCCTCGCCCCGGAGTTGATCCGAAAAATCGCATTGCTCTACGCCCACGCCAAGGCCGCATTCATCGGGTGGACGATGGGTGTGAACCACAGCACCAAGGGCACCGAAACGGTCAATGCCATCAATAATCTTGCGCTGCTGACGCGCAACATTGGCCGTCCCGGCGCGTCTCCTTTTTCGATCACCGGGCAATGCAACGCGATGGGCACGCGCGAGGCAGGCTTCTCTTCGAGTCTGCCTGGATATCGCAAGTTCGAGAGCGAAGAGGATCGCGAGGAGCTTGCGTGCCTGTGGGATGTGCCGGCAAGTCGCATTCCGACCAGGCGGGGTCTCGCATATCCAGACATCATTGAAGCAGCTATCGCGGGAAAGATTCGCGCCCTCTGGATCATCGGTACGAATCCGCTTGTCTCATTCCCCAATATCGACGTGCTCAAGCACGCTCTTGGCAATCTCGACTTCCTCGTCGTGCAGGACGGATTTCATCCCACACCGACCACTGAGTTAGCCGACCTGGTGCTTCCAGCCGCGATCTGGGGCGAGAAGGAAGGCACCTATACCAACTCCGAACGTCGTGTCAGCAAGGTCAATGCCGCGGTCGCGCCTCCCGGAGAAGCTCGGAGCGACTTCGATATCTTCCTCGCGATAGCAAAACGACTGGGTTGTGACGCTGAGATTTATCGGGGATGGACCAGCCCTTCAGACGCGTTCGAGGAGTGGTGTCGCATTTCAGCTAGGCAACTTTGTGATTACTCCGGCATGACCTATGCCGCAATCGAAAAGCGCGGAGGAATTCAATGGCCCCACCCGGCGAATTCAGC
>Ga0126381_100004927_pt1 | contig 14589 bp, 14 predicted proteins | sample PanSoiMetPlot_28_FD_96465 | JGI IMG/M metagenome (GOLD analysis project Ga0126381, IMG submission 96465) | Tropical forest soil microbial communities from Panama - MetaG Plot_28 | ecosystem: Environmental > Terrestrial > Soil > Tropical forest > Bulk soil | place: Panama | collected 2016-02-17
GTTTGCGCCATCAGTCCACAACTGAACACAGTACGAGGCGAATGCGATTATCGGAGATCTGACTTTGCGAAGGAAACGAGCACGATTCGGCCCAATGGCGCACATTAAGACACAACACAATGTTCAGAATCTGTTCTTCTTACTGAGTCGAAAGATCCGAACTAGTTCTACCAGGAGAATGCACATGTGGCCCAATGATCGCTTTATCAAGCTATCCGGCATTGATCTGCCTATTATTCAGGCTCCGATGGCTGGATCGGCGTTGTCCGACATGGTCGCGGCCGTCTCAGAAGCTGGAGGTCTCGGTTCGCTTGCTTGTGCGTTGCTGAGTGTGGAGCAGGCACGCCAGGAACTTGAAACCATTCGCAGAAAGACTTCGCGTCCCATCAATGCAAACTTCTTCTGTCACCAGCCGCCAGACGACTCGGTTCGGCAAATGAACTGGAGACGACGTCTGGATGCTTATTACGTCCAACTGCAGGCTGATGACACCTCGATTTCAACCTCCTCCCGCGCTCCGTTCAACGACGAGATGTGTGATCTCGTGATGGAATTTCATCCGGAGGTCGTCAGCTTCCATTTTGGTCTCCCGGACAAGAATCTTCTCCACCGGGTTAGGAGCACCGGAGCGAAAATCCTATCTACCGCTACTTCAGTCGATGAGGCACGTTGGCTTGAGGGTCAAGGATGCGATGCGATCATCGCCCAAGGGTTTGAGGCAGGCGGGCATCGGGGAATGTTTCTGACCGGCGATGTTTCTACCCAGGTCGGTACGATGGCGCTGGTGCCACAGGTAGTTGACGCCGTATCGGTGCCAGTTATCGCTGCTGGTGGGATCGCCGATGCGCGTGGCGTCGTGGCTGCTTTTGCCCTTGGTGCAGCGGCGGTGCAAATTGGTACGGCATACTTGCGTTGCCCTGAAGCTAGGATCAGCCCACTCCATCGGGAGGCGTTGAGGGATACGAAGGACGATGAGACCGCAATCACCAATGTGTTCACGGGCCGCCCGGCGCGAGCCATCGTGAATCGCCTCATGCGCGAGGTCGGGCCAATCTCCGATGTTGCCCCGGCGTTTCCGCTCGCAGCTTCTGCACTGGCGCCACTCCGCGCGAAGGCCGAGATGGCAGGGTCTGCCGCCTTCACTCCGTTGTGGTCGGGTCAAGCCGTTCGTCTCAGTCGTGAGCTTCCTGCAGCGGAGTTGACCAAACAATTGGCAGCACAGGCATCAGAAAATCTGAGGTTGTTGCAGATCGCAGCATAGGGTACCGAAAACTGAGAGGCTTTCTAGTTCCCGAATAAAGATGAGTGACATGTTCTTTCCGGTGCACTACCAAAGAAACGACTCGAAAGGAGCAACAACAGTTTCGTGGAAAATGACCAAGAACAATCTGCAATATTCGCTCGGCGTTTTTTACGGAGTTATCGCTTGCTTCGCTTTATCGCCTGTCGCGTTCTCGGTGATCAGCAACGAGCACCCATGGCCATAGAAAAGTGTTGGCTGACCGCATCGCGCAATCCTCCTCACTTTGAATATGAAGGCGCCTTTCGAAGCTGGCTGGTCAGAGTTCTGATCGACGAAGCTCTCGTCATTCTTCGCGAGAGCCAAGGGAAGAAGGTGGGCCGTCGCCGTCGGGAACGCAGTTCCAATGTCGAGAGCGCGGTAGAAGCAGGGCTGGCGTAAACGAAGGAGACTCTCATGGAAGCCTATGTCGTCGAAAAATCAAGTGGGCCTTTTCGCAAGACAGATCTCCCGCGCCCTACTCTCAAGCCGAATCACGTTCTTGTCAGAATTAAGGCGAGTGGCGTGAATCCACTCGACACCAAGATTCGAGCGGGCAAGGCATCCCACGCAAAGCAGCCTCTTCCCGCCGTGCTCGGCGTTGATATGGCCGGTATCGTCGAAGAAATTGGACCCGCAATCAGCGCATTCCGCCGCGGCGATGAAGTGTATGGCATGGTAGGCGGGGTCGGCGGCTTGCAAGGCACACTGGCGGAGTTCGTCACTGTCGATTCCGACTTGCTCGCACACAAGCCGAAGAATCTTTCGATGCGGCAGGCCGCCGCACTCCCATTAGTGGTGATCACAGCCTGGGAAGCGTTGGTAGATCGCGCCCACGTCTGCGCCGGTCAAACCGTACTCGTTCACGCTGGAGCCGGCGGCGTTGGTCACGTTGCCGTCCAGCTTGCGCGCGCCTACAACGCCAAAGTCTTCGCCACAGTCTCGCCGGACAAGAAGAACGTCGCGGAGTCTTTCGGAGCCATCGCGATTGATTATCTTTCTTCTTCCGTTGAGGAATACGTGGCGATGATGACAGCCGGCAAGGGGTTCGACATTGTGTTTGACACAGTAGGCGGCGCAACGCTCGATTCGTCTTTCCTTGCGGTGAAACGCTATACCGGGCACGTTGTGAGTTGTCTCGGTTGGGGAACCCATTCACTGGCCCCGCTTTCTATGCGCGGAGCGACGTACTCCGGCGTATTCACCTTGCTCCCCCTGATCACCGGGGAAGGGCGTGCGCATCATGGCGAGATCCTCGCTCGTATCACGACACTTGTCGAAGCCGGCGACCTAAAGCCACTTCTCAACGACCACATTCTCTCTATCGCGGATATCGATACTGCGCACGCAGTGGTTGAATCTGGTGCCGTAGGCAAGGTTGTCGTCGAACTCGGGAGTTAATGCCTCAACAGGACCTCCATAGCATTTTAAGGTAGCCTCCACAGCGCTCCGTTCATCTATGTTCTTTACACATCTCTTCTCCTGGAGGGGTTTATGCCGAACACACCGACATTGCTAGCCCAGGCCTACTCTGCCTTCAATCAGCGGGATATCGACACCGCTCTGGCGCTTATGAGTGAGAACGTTAGCTGGCCCAAGGCCTCGGAAGGCGGGCGTGTCGTCGGAAAAGAAGAAATCCGATCCTATTGGACGCGTCAGTGGAAAGAGTTTGATCCTCACGTGGAACCACTTGAGGTGATCGACAGTGAGGGCGGCATTAGCGAGGTCAAAGTTCATCAGGTGGTGAAAAGCCTTAGTGGCGATGTCCTTTCGGATAGCGAGGTGTGGCACGTCTATACCATCGCAAACGGTCTCATCGAGCGCATGGACCTCAAGCAAGGCGAAACGAGTTCGGACTCAAGCCCATCTGCGGCTTTCTCCAGGCACTAGGCACGTCTCAGGATCTGCCGCCGACGAACGAAATTGTTCAAAAATAGTCATTGCTGTCCCTTCTAACTGTTTTTTAGTGGCGAAAACGGATCGGGTCAGAAATTGGCTCGTTTCAGGGCACGTAATGAGTAAAGACAAAATCCTGGTCTTTGGCAGGAGCATGGCAGCCGAAGCACTGTTTCGTCGTCCGGCTTGCCGTTTGTGAATTGAGCGAATCCCCATCCACCGGTCGAGGCGTATTTTTTCCGGTCCTTGACCATGATCTGAACGTTCGTTGGCGGGCCAGGCACAGTGGATACGGCTAAAAGCTTCTCGATCTCATCCGCCGGCAAGCCCATCTTCTCCGCGGCAGCCCGAAAGACCTTGGTGTTCTCCTCCGACGTGACCTGCTTATAAGCAAGGCGGGCGATGATGGTCCCGTCCGGAAACGGACGCTTGTCATCGCGGAAGGCCTTCATCGCAACATCGTTGCCCAGCTTGACACGCAAGTCATTGAGCGGCTGGCCAACTTGGGCGATGGAAATCATCTCCCATGCCGATACCCGTCCGGAAGGGTAATCCCATAGATCGGGGAGGCATCTGCTTCGGATTGCGCCGACGCTAGGGTTCGAGAGGCAATGAATCCAGCCAGCAAGGCCGTTGCAAGAAGTATAAGCACGAACGTTTCATCAAATCCTCCGTATATGACCGTTTCTGTATCTCTGGATAGAATGAACACTACGCACCTTCGACAATGCGAAAGTCTCGTTCCGCGCCCGAACCCAGCGCCTGAAGCGCCTTCTGGTAAGCCTCGCTTTTGCGGGCTGCTAATGCGGTGTCATAGCTGTCGAATTCGACAACCACCGTGCGCAACGGCAATCCGGCTTCGTGGGGTTGCACCTGACTCATCGATCTGGTCAAGAATCGCCCGCCGAATGATTCCAGCGCGGGCAGAGCCAATGCGCCGTAGGCCTTGACCGCGGACTCATCCGAAATTGATCGATAGGCAACGATCCAATAACCTTTTTTCATAACGTCTCCTTCTCAACCTGGTGAAACCACGTTGGTTCTGGGCGCTCTTTTATATAACTTAGCCACGAAAGACAGGCGCGCCGAACGGAGTCCCGGTTGCGCCGCCATCCACCACCAGCTCGATCGCATTGATGTAGGACGAATCTTCGGAAGCCAGAAAAGAACTGCTTTGGCCAGCTCTTCCGCCTCGCCCCAACGGCCCATGGGAATCGCTGTGGAATAGAAATCAACCAATTTGGCAGACTCTTCCGCCGAAGCATTGGCGCGAGGGCCTCGCTTCCAGATAGGAGTCTTTGTCCATCCAGGCGCAACCGCATTCACCCGAATGTTGCGGGGCGCAAGGTCGGCAACAACTGCACGCGCCATGGAGGCGACGCCACCTTTTGTGGCCGCGTAAGCCACCATTCCGGATTGCCCGAGAGAGTCGTGAACCGATCCGTTGAGGATGATGCTGCCGTTGGCGTTTCACCAGCGGCGCGGCTGAGTTAACGGTAAAGAAAGCAGCATTGAGGACTCACGTGAGGCTTTGAAACCTTACCTGAATGCGTCTGCTTTCTTGTTAGGCCCATCCTCGTGTTTCGCGCCGGACCACAGGCGGCGAAACTTCCCCCGCAAGAAGCCGTTCGGGTCGGAAGCGTAGACAACGCGCGCTGCGATTCGCAATTCAACCTCAGTGCCTGCCCCGGGCCGGCTCCATACATCCAGGTGCGCCCCAACTTTCTTCGCGCGCTCTCGCATTCCCGGCAATCCAAAATGTCCGTATCGATGTCCTTGTCGAAGAATCGTGGAATCAATTCCCGTACCGTCGTCCCGTATCCGTATGCGCAGTTCGCTTTCCTCGTAGTTGAACTCTGCTTCGATTGAGTGCGCACCCGAATGACGGAAGGCATTGCCCAGCGCTTCCTTGCCAATCTTGAACAGCTCTTCGAAGACTAGCGGATGCAGAGGGCGAATCGTCCCGTTAACCATCACCCTAAAGTCACAAGATCTGCCCTGCTGCATTTCCTCCCCAAAATCGGCGAATAGGGCTGGGAGGTCATTCGGTTCAGAAACCGTGGCGCGTAAATCTAACACCAGTTCTCGTCCTTCGAGCATGACCTGGTCGGATTGCTTCAGAGCTTCTTCAAAGATTTCACGCGCAGGTTCGTCTTTCCGCAGTTGACAGGTGGCGGTATGAAAACGCAGCAGCAACCCCTGAATTCCTTGAAAAAACGTGTCATGCAAATCTCTGGCGATCCGTTCCCGCTCTGCCAGCCGCTCGTACATGCGTCCGCGCACTTGTTTGGTCACTTGCCCGACCCGGAAAAGATATATCGAATAGATCAGCCCGGCGATGCCCGCTAAGCAGATCGCTTTGAACCACACTCCCTGAGTGAATGATGGTGGGATCATAAATGCGAGGTCTGCCCCGGTTTCATTCCAGACTCCGTCGTTGTTGGAGGCGGTCACACGAAATCGATAAGGTCGCGGTGGCAAGTCTGTGTAGAAGGCCTGACGCCGCGTTCCCGCGTCCTGCCAGCCTTTGTCGCGGCCTTCGAGCTTGTAGCGGAATCGTACTTTCTGCGGATTGACGAAACTCATCGCGGCGTAGTCGATCTCAAGATCGCGAGTTCTCGGCGGAAGAACTAGGGCGTTGTTGGCCTCATAGGGTTTGCGGTCTGCAACCAGCCTCTCGATCTGCACAGGCGGTCGGACATCATTTTGGGTCAGGTGATCCGGATCGAGTACCTGCACGTTGGAGCCATTCGCGAACCAGATGTGACCATCCGAAGTCCGAGTCATCGTATTGAATGTCGCAGCCGGGCCCGCGATTACACCATCAAAAGCATCTAACACCTTGGGAGTCAGAACAGCGGTATCGTTGTCCCACCAGCGACCCAAGTCCTCTTTGCTTACCTTGACCAGACCGCATCCTGTGTGTAGCCAGAGTACGTTGTGGCTGTCCAGGGCCGCGCCACTTACCGAATCGCACGGGAGACCATTTCTCGAGGACAGCAAATGCGAGCTGCCATCTTTCCAACCAACCAAACCTGCGGAGGTCGCCGCGAAAACACTTCCGTCTGGATTAACAAGAACCTGATAAACGTAAGCTTTCGGACCACCCGGAGAAGGAAACACCTCAGCATGCCCATCGTGAAACCGGGCGAGGTCCCCATTGCGGAGACCAAGCCAAAGCACTCCATTCGGTGCGGCGGTCAGCGCGCGAGCTGAGGGGATCACCGCTTCTGGATATTCCTCGACCACCTGTAGCCCGTGAATTCGTATCAATTCGTGAACGTCCCCGCTAACTTCCGCCCAAATATCGTGAGTGGAGTCTTCTGTAATCCCCACAATGAAGTGAGTCGACCCACCGTTCTTGCCGCGGACTCTGTGGAATGTACCGTCGTCATAACGGTATAGATCGTTGTCGATCCCAGACCAGAGCCTTCCGAAGCTGTCTACGAAAATGGCTGTAGGACCGGGTAATCCGTGACCGACGCGCAGCGCATCGATGTGGCCGTTCCTCAAGAGATCCAGGGTATCGCCACTATTCACCCAAAGGGCATTGTCAGGTGTGGCTGTAATCGCATCAACGTTGTCTGAGGCTAAGCCCTCCCGCTTCGAAAAGGTCGTGACATTCCGGGGATGAAAGTAGTCCACGCCGCCGGCGGTGGCGACCCAAATACCATTTTCGCGATCCTGATAGAACCCGTTGACGAAATCTCCCGATAAACCCTCTTCAACTCCGTACTTTTCGAAGACCTTGCCATGAATGTGATAGATACCCTCGATCGTTCCGACCCAGATTCCCCCATCCTTATCGCGAAATGCCGATGTCGCAGTGATTTTGGAACCGTTAAACTGCGCTGCCTTCACCGGTTCCCAGCGCCCGCCCGAGAGCCTCTGCAGCCCGCCGAAGGCTCCAGGGTGCAACACTGAAACCAAGACAGAGCCATCCGGCATTCCGACTACGTCGCTCGCCGTTTGGATCCCTTTCCCTCGTGCCCACGGAGTGGGCAAGAATGTTTCGGAGTGACCTGCCTTCCAGCGCAGCAGCGGACCTTCGGTCGTTGCCCACAGGGATCCTTCCGCGTCTTGGCTCAAGCTCTTCGGACAGCAGACCTTTGTAGTGACTCCGTCAGACTGTTCCAGGCAATGAATTTGTGTCGGCAACGCTTGGCAAATGGGAGTTGTCAGAGCTCCGCCAGCTTCACTGCGAGTGAACCAGATGGTGCCGGACCGGTCCTCCACCAGACCATCTACGTCGTCATAAAAATTGGGATAAATGAACAACCTGTGATTATCGAAATGAGCCAGGCCGCCCCTCATGCCAACCCACAGACTGCCATCGCGAGAACTCACCAGCGACAAAATCACATTCGACGGAAGTCTCTTGCCGTCCGGTGACGACCACGGCTCGAAATGAAATCCATCGAATCGATAGAGACCTGATGCTGTTCCGACCCAGATGTATCCGTCAGTGGTCTGCGTGATTGCATCTGCCGCACCATTGAAAAAACCGTCACGCACGAGCCAGCAACGGTGTGCGTACTGCGAGACGCGTTGCTCCTGGGCCAAGAGGCATAAGGAAACCGAAGCAATCAGAACAACGATCCTCCGGCAAGCTGTCGAAGCAGAACAGCGATCCAAACGGCATTGTTTCCCTGCAAACATCTCCATCTCTGAATCATTTCAACCAGACTTCACATCGCAACGGCTGGGCACTATTCAGTATTTTCCGGGGTTGGTAATGACCAATCCCACCGATTTTCTTATCTTTATGGACGAGTCGCACGCCGAGATCCGCTACTGATCGGTTCCATGGGTCTATGGGCGCGGGCGGAGTCCCTTGAGCCTCGATTGCCTCGCCAGCACTCAAACACAAATCCTCGCGAAAGCGAGAGGCTATGATTTGCACGCCCACCGGACTTCGACCGACCAGCCCGGTTGAGACGGCGAGTATCGGCAGACCCAGCGCGGGCGTCGCTCGCAGCAGAAACTGCGAATCCCACACTCGCTGAAATTCTGGAGCACCTTTCAGATCGAGTTGGTCGGGGAAGGGCAGCTCGGCTGAAACCGGAATCACCAGCACCGCATATCGATTCAGAAATATCTGCCACTCGCGAATCACGGTCGCGCGCAGAACAAGTGCTTGGGATACGGCGTCGGAGGGGTACGTTTTGACGCGAGGTCTCGCGAACGCCAGCACCGCCAGGGCACCCGGATCGCCATCGCGCTCTGCCGCCTCCGCGAGCTTTGCGAAACCATCTGCGAGCCAGAGCCATTCCTGGACTTGAGCCGACTCCTTCAACGGCGGCGTATCGTCAATCTCCTCGACTGTCCACCCTGCATCGGCCAAGCGTTGTCCCGCATCGAGAACTGCTTGCCCAATCTCGGGCGCGACATCTTTTCCAGCAGGCCGCAGGCACAGTGCGGCACGAAGCGGCACCGGGGGCCCTTCCAAAGGTACGGGAACTGACCACGGATCGCGTGGATCAGGAGCGGACATAGCAGATAGGCTTAGACGTAAGTCCTCGATGGTACGTGCGACGGGGCCCACCACATGCATCACCTGCCCGCCGATCGTGGGTTCGGACGAAGAGGCATTGTAAAAAGGGACTCGTCCAAGGGTCGGGCGTAAACCGTGTATACCGCATGCATATGCGGGATAGCGGACCGATCCGCCGATGTCCGTTCCCAAAGCAATGTGTCCGATTCCAGTGGCGACGGCCGCCGCTCCGCCTCCCGTAGACCCGCCAGGAGTCAATTGCGGATCACGGGGGTTGTGTGTATGCGTGCCGCCGTAAAGCAGGTTGCTCGTAAACCAACGCAGGGCGAATGTTGGGGCGTTACTGCGTCCAAGCAGGACTGCACCTGCTCGGACCAGATTGTCAACGACAGGGCTGTTGTATTTGGCAATCAAGTTTTCTTGCAGTCTGCTGCCGTCCGTGGTGGCGAATCCTGCCTGATCGGTGTTGATCTTCACTGTGATCGGCACTCCCGCCAGTGAACCTGGATCATCTCCTCGGGCCAACGCACCGTCTACCCGGTCTGCCTGCTCTCGCACCATCTCCGGTCGGCAGTCGACAATCGCATTGATCCGCGGGTTGACGGAGTCGAGGCGTTCGAGCGCCGCGTCCGCAACCTCGCGGGCCGATATTTTGCGGGCCCTCACCAGACGAACGATTTCGTTTGCTGACAAGCGCCAGTGGTCATTCATCGCGGTTGCTCCTCAACAACGCCCTTGCTTGAGTGGTGCTGGGTCCAGACGCGCTGGGCATCCACCGATTTACGACTGTGTCGCCAGAAGATCGAAGGCAGGGTTCTGCCGCGTGGCACACTAGGCCTGCAGGTCGCGGTCAGCGCGCTTTCCCCGAGCGTAGCTTTTTCTTGACGCTGAATCCCAGCTCTCCCAGCATCTTTACGGCACCGGTTTTCCCACCCTCGAAGTCACCGGACGCAAGCTGTTTGCCGGTGGCGAACTCATAAGCTGCGCCCAGAACGGCCTTTGGCGGGTAGCCGCGTTTATCCCAGACAAGGTCATAAGTGGTCCTGGGCCCGTACCCATATTTAGAGAAGAACTGCTCTGCACCGAGTCGGTCGTACTCGTTGATCGCCCGCAACACGTCGCGACGAGTAACGCGGTCCCATGCCGGCATATCACCCTCCCGAGTCCCCTGCGTCGGATCCCTCAAGTGTCGATACCCTGCGTATCCTTATTAATAGAGCAGTGCCGTTGCTGCCTGCGCCAAAGTCCCGTCCAAGGGTTCCTGCTCTGCAAACTTAACGATTGGTGGCCCGTCCGGAACCGAATTTGATTCGCGATCCGATCTCATGCTTATTTAATAGGGAGCACGAAAGGAACCAAAACCGGATAGGCCGAGCCGATGCTCATTACCGCGTAAGATGCGCCTGAGCGTGAACGTTGAATTCGGCCATTTGAAGGCCGAGAGAGTTACGTCGATATACGAACTCAAAGGCCCTCCTGAGACGGAGAAGTGTCTGCCTGACGTCACTTGAGCGCCGCTCGATCCGATCTCTCCGCACATTTCGCAAATAAGGAGCGCTCGTACGCTGATGTTGGACTTGCGCGTGCACTAGGCCGGTTGGAAACTGTCGAAAGGGATATGTCGCCCCGAGTGAGACCCTTCGACCACGGGAGAGCGCGAATGTCTGAGACCCAAGAACGTCTGCATATCGAGGACGGACCCAAACGGGTTCGAATCTATTTCGGCGGAGAACTCATCGCCGACACGAAGCGCCTCAAGCTCGTGTGGGAGGTCCCGTACTACCCCGCGTACTATTTCCCGCGGGAAGATGTACGCATGGAACTGCTTACTCCGAACGGGCGCACTCGCCGCTCCCCGAGCCGGGGCGATGCTGAGAATTTCACCGTCAAGGGTGGCGGCCGCCAGGTCGAGGACGGCGCGTGGCATTACCCGGAGTCACCGGTCGAGGGATTGCGCGATCTGATCCGCTTCGAATGGAATGCCATGGACGGGTGGTTCGAGGAAGACGAGGAGGTCTTCGTCCACCCACATGATCCGTACACGCGCATCGATATCTTGCACAGCTCCCGCCACGTCGAGGTAGAGGTAGACGGCGTGAAGGTCGCCGAAACACACCGGCCGACGCTTCTGTTCGAGACAAGATTGCCAACTCGCTATTACATCCCGAAACTCGACGTACGCATGGATCTGCTCACTCCTACCGAGACAGTGACTGGGTGCGCGTACAAAGGCTTCGCTGAGTATTGGTCTGTGAATGCGGGCGGCAAGACAACCAAGGATTTGGCCTGGTCGTACAAGACGCCGTTCCCCGAGAACGTCAAGATTGCCGGGTTGGTCGCGTTCTATAACGAGCGGGCCGACTTCATCGTCGACGGCGAACGCCAAGTGCGGCCAAAGACCAAGTTCTCGTGAGCCCCACCGACTGACGAGGTCCCGGTGTCAGCCCTGTCGGCGGGTCGGTGGTCGAGACGTCTCGATGCTGTTCATGCAATTTCCTTACTCAGTTACAGACCCACTCTTCGATTGCATTGATTTGACGAGATCGGCGGCCGACGCCCCCTCGAGTGACAGTCCGTAGCCAACTTCCCGCACGATTCGCTCTTTCAAAGGTTGAATAAAATGCACGCGTGTATTGCGGCGCGTTACGTCCGGCGCCTTTAGGTAGAGCTCCGCCAATTCCCGCGCCCGGCTGAGCGTCATGCCGTTGCGTACAACCTCGGCGACCACTCCCCATTCCTGCGCGGTGCGTGCCGTCAGAGGCTGGGGGTTCAGCAAGAAAGCCTCTGCACGTCCCGCTCCTGCGCGATAGCTCCACGTCGTAAAGACTCCATCCCCCGGCACGATCCCTCCGGCGAAGTGCGGAATATCGTGAAAGGAGGCCGCCTCGGCAGCCACAATCACATTGGCAAGCAGGGCATACTCCGAGTGCACGTGGGCGCGCCCTTCGATCGCTGCAATCACCGGCACACGTATGTTGGCCAAGTTCTCGAGAATCTGGACGCCTTCATCGTGAACCTGACTCCAGATTTCCGCATCGGCGACGTTGCCGAACGATGAAAAATCGATCCCAGGGATAAAGTCACCGCCTGCACCCGTCAAAATTACGATCTTGTTCGCTCGATCTTGAGCGATGCGGTAAAAGGCGTCGACAAACTCCGTGTGATCTTGTGCCGTGAAGGTGAATAGTCCGCCGTTGCTGTGAAATTCCGCTACCAGAACGCCGCTCGGGTCTCGATTCAGCCTTAAGCTGCGATAGGCAGCAAAGTAGTCCGCTGGATGTGATTGCATAACGATCCCCTATCTAGACTTCGTGTTGGCATGATGGAAGATGCAGCGTTCCTGGTTGGCATGGTGAAGTTTGGCGCAATACGGAGCGGCGGCACCGCGGACTCGAAGAAATAGTTCTCCAGCGGCCAGCATGCCCAGCGACGGCGCCAGGAAATAAATCCATAGCGCATGCCAATAGTTGGCGTGAACTGCGGAGCCAAACGTTCGTGCCGGGTTCGTGCTCATGCCAGATAGCGGTGCTTCGAACGTGTAATACAGCGCAATCAGTGCTCCGACAAAATATGCGGTGTACGCGGCCATAACTTTACGATTCGTGACGAACAGTACGGTGAGCATGAGGATGAAAGAGATCGTCAATTCGGCAACAAATGCGACCGCGCTGCCATATCTACCGGGCACTGTCACCGCATAACGTACCGCATCGTCGCCAAGCGCGCCTCGCAAAGCATAGCTGGCAAGAGCGACGCCGCCCAAAGCACCTAAGAACTGCGCGATTCCATAGAACCACGCGTCCCAAAACTCAATTTTTCCCAGCCGATAGAAGGTCAAAGTGATGGCTGGATTGAAATGTCCCCCCGACCGTTTGCCCCACGGTGACGTCACAATTGCAATCGCCGTCGTACCCATGGCCAATCCCATGAGCGCTCGGCGAACCATGGCGCTCGAAATAGAGTGCCGTACAATTGAGGCGGGGTGCTGAAGCAATGTTGCAATCATGCACGCCACAAACAGATAGCAACCAACCTCACCCACTTCCATCAAGTACTCAGGCCAGTGGTGGCGCAAGCTGGCGATTGCACTCCGCCCATCTCGCCATAGAAGCGGCATTCGCCGGTGCTGTCCGCTGGCGCTGATGAATTCAGACTCGGTTGCCTGATTCACATCGTGGTTCAATCGGGTCGCGCTACAGCGTTCCATGATGAAATTTGTCTTAGATGACATTTGTCTCAAGCAGTTAGGAATCGCTTGACGAGAACTGAGGTCTCATCAGGGTTCTCTTCAGGGAAGAAGTGCCCGCCCTTCATCGCCTGTCCTTGCGCGCGCGGAGCCCATTGCCGCCAAATGCCCAGTGGACCTCCGTCCTTCGCATAGAACCTGTCGAGCGGGCCACCCTCGGCCCATAAATGCAGGAACGGGCATTCGATTCGCCTGGATGCCTCTTTGTCAGCGCGATCATGTTCGACATCGATGGTTGCGGCGGCTCGATATTCCTCACAGATACCGTGCACTCGAGCGGGGTCGCGATAGGTCGACACGTATTCTTCAAGAATTTCTGGTGGGAAGGAACCGTGCCCGAACGGGTTATCGAAGACGGCCTTGGGGGCGCCGAGAAGATAGCTCTCCGGGAGAGGTTCTCTCTGCGATAACAGAATCCATGGCCAGTAGGTCTGAGCAAAGCGCGCATCTGACCGGTTCCACGCTTCGAGAATCGGGATCACATCCAACACCGCGAGCCGCTCCACCTTGTCAGGATGGTCCAAGGCCATGCGGTAGCTGACGCGCCCTCCGCGGTCGTGACCAATCAGCGCAAAGGTCGGAAAGCCAAGTTTGTCCATGACGTCGACCAATTCCTTGGCCATTGCCCGCTTTGAATAAGGGAAATGGTCCTCCGTAGAAGGAGGTATTCCGCTCTGGCCGTAGGCACGCAGATCTACACAGAGGACGGTGTGGTTCTCGGCAAGTTCTGGCGCCATGAATCGCCACATTAAGCTTGTACGCGGGAAGCCGTGCACCAGCAGAATAGGTGGCCCTTTTCCATAGCGACGCACGAAGATTGGGTTGCCCGCGACTTCGACACGGGTTGTCTCCAAGGAGGGCTTCCCAACTGGACTTGCTCCGCTTTGCGCCTGTTCCGCGAATCCATTCTCAAGAAAGACACCCAAAGAGGCGGCGGTGAGACGACTAAGAAATTTACGACGGTCCATCGCGCCTCCTTCCTCCTAGATCGCCTTTATCTCGCCGCCATCCATTCGAACATCTGCGCCGGTCATCCATTTCGCTGCGGGAGATACCATGAATGCGAGCAAGTCGCCGATCTCTTCTGGGCGCCCGTAGCGGTTAATCTCCGCTTTTTCCGGGAACTGTTTGGTCGCTCCTTCGACACTCATCTTATGTGCTGGCGCCCAGTGCTCAAGAAATGATCTCCGTCGTCCTGTCATGACAGCTCCCGGTACGATGCTGTTCACCTGAACACCGTCCCTGATACCTTGCTCAGCGAATGCTTTGGCAAGAGCATTAATCGCAGCATTTGTCGCGGCAACCGCCGCGAAGGCGGGTTTTGGGTCGAAGGCGGCACTTCCCGACATGAACACGACCGAGCCCTTCGACTCCTTCAGCGCATTCCAAGCAAGCATGGTCACGCGTCGTGCACCGTGAAGTTTCAGCTCCATTCCTTCTCTCCATTGCTCGTCGGTCATCTCGAACAGGTCGATTTGCGGCACCGCGCCTGCGATGTTCAGAAGCGCGTCAATCCGGCCGAAACGATCGAGACTCGCTCTGACGAGCGCTTCTGCCGATTCAGCCTTGGCCAAATCAAGATCACAAATAAGTGGCTCCGCACCAGCACTCCTGACGCTATCCGCCACATCGTTTAGGGCACTCGAGTTTCGCGCAGCCAGGACAATGGCAGAA
>Ga0126381_100004928_pt1 | contig 14587 bp, 11 predicted proteins | sample PanSoiMetPlot_28_FD_96465 | JGI IMG/M metagenome (GOLD analysis project Ga0126381, IMG submission 96465) | Tropical forest soil microbial communities from Panama - MetaG Plot_28 | ecosystem: Environmental > Terrestrial > Soil > Tropical forest > Bulk soil | place: Panama | collected 2016-02-17
CTGCGGCGGACGTAGAGCACGCCGATGCCTTTGGGCGCGTAGATCTTGTGGCCGGAGAGCGTGAGCAGGTCGACATCCTTGACGAAGCCGTGAGGGCTGACGTCGAGGGGCAGCTTACCGGCAGCCTGGACCGCGTCTGTGTGGAAGAGGGCTCCTCCAGCGTGCGCGATTCCGGCGAGCGCGTCGATCGGCTGAATTACGCCGGTCTCGTTGTTGGCATACATGATGCTGACGAGACGTGTATTCGGCTGGAGGGCGGCGAGCAGAGCGGTGGGCTCAACGATGCCCTGCGAAGTGACGGGCAGGAAGGTGACTTCGACGCCGCGCGAGGCGAGCGACTGGGCGGCGTGCAGGACGGCGTGGTGCTCGATGGTGGTGGTGATGAGATGATCGCCCGGGGCGAGCACGCCGAACAGGGCAAGGTTGTCGCTCTCGGTGCCTCCCGAGGTGAAGACAACCTCCGCGGGGCGGCAGTGCAGCATCTTTGCGATGGACTCGCGAGCGTGATCGACGGCGGCGCGGGCGTGCTGGCCCTGCTGATGGATGGAGCTGGCGTTGCCGTAGTGCTCGAGATAGAAGGGACGCATGGCCTCGAAGACTTCGGGAAGGAGAGGGGTCGTGGCGTTGGCGTCCATGTAAATGCGGTACATAGATTAATTTTACTTCGAGAGTGACGAAAATCACTGTTGCTGGGACGAATCACCTGCAGTGACCTGTATGAATCTGTTAGGCTTAGCGCGGATTTGTTATTGTACACGTGTTTTGAAAAGGGAGGAACGATGATGAGGCGAATGCTGGTCGCGATATCGCTGGCGGTTTGTTGCATGACGGGAGCTGTTGCGCAGACGGACGGGACGCAGAAGACTCAGGCGGCGGTAGTCGAGCCGTCGAAGAGCTTTGAGGCTATGCTGTCGCTCTTTGAAAAGGAGTTTATGGGCATGGTCAAGGCGATGCCGGCGGAGAAGTTTAACTTCGCTCCGAGTGCGGCGATCTTTGCGGAGTCGCAGAAGACGGACTATCTGTCGCCGAACAACAAAGGTGTGCGCACGTTTGCCGAGCAGGTCAAGCATGTGGCGCAGGCGAACTATTTCTTTGCCAGCACGTTGAGCGGGCTGAAGCCGGATGTTGATGTGAAAGCTATCGCAGATCTGAAGGACAAGGACCAGATCGTGGCAGCGGCGCAGGGCTCATTCGACTTCGCCCGAAAGGCGATGGCGACGTTGACGGCGCAGAATGCGTTTGAGAGCGTCCAGTTCAAGCCCCTTGGAGACGCGACGCGTGCAGGCATGGCTGGGTTCCTGGTGGCGCATGGGTTCGACCACTATGGTCAGCTTGCTGAATATCTCCGAATGAACGGGATTGTGCCGCCTGCGAGCCAGAAGTGAGAATACCAGGCGGCAAGCTACGGAGTGCTGCGATGGGGATGGGCGGCTTTGTTGATTGGGCTGCCGATTTCTATGCTCCTTCTGGCTAGAAGGTTCCTTCATGATGGGGCGGCGCCTTGAGCAGGAAGGTCAGCGAGAAGCCTCCAACGTCATATTGGCCACGAATGCTGTGCGTGTAGAAGCCAGAGAGGGTTATGTGGGGGGTGAGAGGGATATCCAATGAAGTTGTCAGGCCGTTGTCTTCGGCCGTGTCCGTTGTGGCTGTTGTCGTGACCTTCTTTTTGTTGGAGTAGATGGTGCTTGCGGAGACTGGCATCTCTTCGTATGCGTCTGCCTCCAAGCTGATGTTGTGAGGCAGATCGATGGAGGCTCCGGCCTGGAAGTGGGCGAGGGTTCCGGCACTGGTGTAGCTCTTGTGGGCACGGGTGGGGATGAGACTGCTGGAATTGGCAATGCCGGCTTCGACGTTGGGAGTGAAAACTCCTAGGTCTTTCTCGAAGTGGTTGTTGACGTTATAGCCGACGTGCCCTGCGCCGAGACCATCAGCGGTGTTGCCGGAGGGAAGCCCAACCGTGAAGGTAGCGCTGTAGCTCAGTAGCTCTGGGTGGAGTTCGAAGATGCCGCTAAGCGCGGTATCTCCGGGAACCCCATGTTTCGCCTGCTGGACATAGACGGGATTGGTTTTGGTGCCGATGTTCTGGACAACGTTAATGTAGGCGTAGACGGGAGCGGATGCATTGACGCTCAAGGTTGGGTTGAACCGCCAGGCGATACCTGGAGTGAGGATGTAAGACCATCCGTTGCCGGAGTCGTGTTGGGTCGCGGTGATGAGAGACGCGTTGAAGCCACGGACGGCAGGGACGATTCCGGCGGGACCCGTGTCATCTTGGGTAATAACACCGCTGCTTTGTGTGACGGGAATTGCCTGCGCAGCGGCACCTGCCGAGCAGAGCAAGAGGGAAAGGGAGATGATCGAAGAGGCGATGTAATGGGAAGGATTCGATGAATGGAGCAACCGCGGTCCTTTCGTCTAGTCAGGGTACAAGGCGAGGGTCGAAAAAGATAACCACCTTCGTGGTATTGCGCGGTCTTGCGTACCGAAGGGAGTTCGATACCTAACGAAAGAGATCGTCGGTGGAGAGTTCTTCTTCGGTCCGTGGCGGACGTATAACCCAGGTGACGCCCATGCCAACCGTGTCGATGTGACGTCGAAGGCTGCGGCTGTAATAGCCGGAGAGAGTGGTGTGGGCATCAATAGGGATTTCGAGGAAGTTTGTGAACCCGTTGTCTTCGGTGACGTTGTATCCGGTTACGACGGTTGGGCGTCCTTTGCGTGAGGGTCCGTAGATCTTCTGGTCGCCGATGGGAAGCTGTTCGTAAGCGTCGCTTTCGAAGTAGAGGTTGTGGGGGAGATCGATGCCGAGGCCGACTTGAAAGTGGGCAAGCGGGCCGAGCGAGGTGTAGATCTTGTTGACTTGTCGGTTGACGAGTGCGGTTGAGTTTCCTGCCCCGATCTCGAGGTTTGGAGTGAAACGGCCGCGATAGATGCGTTCGAAGTGATTGTTCAGATCAAACGTGACGCGGCCGGAGGTCAGGCCGTAGGCTTCGTCGCCAGTTGGAGCGGTGAGGCCGAGAGTCGCCTGATAGAGGAAGGTCGACGGTACGAACTGAGCGTGGAATCCGAGGAGCAGGTCGCCGAGTTCTCCGCGCTGGTTGACGAGTTGGGCATCGGGACGGGGGCGGGTCGATCGGCTTTCGGCCAGGCGGTACATGTAGATCGGCAGAGTTGCATCGATCGAAAATGTTTCGTTGAAGCTGTAGCCGAAGGCAGGGGTAGCCAGGGTTGACCAGCCAGTGAGGGAGTCGTGGAAACTGGAGAAGGTGATCCCGGCATTGAACCCACGTGGGCTCACGGAGAAGCCGGGAAGCTCCGGGAGGGAGACAGATTCGGCAGGGACTGGTGCGGCGGAGGAGGTTTGGTCCGCGGGGATGCCGTCTTCGATGGCAGATTGTGATGCCGCGAATCGAGACACGACAACCAGAGCGAGGCAGAGAGCCACTCTGCGATAGACGCTGACGAACAAAATACAGTACCTGGTTGAGAACCTTGGGGATCAGGATGGCACGTTTGCCGGGAGTTGCCAAGCAAAATGACGTGCCACCTTGGGAAAGCGACGAACGAGTGGGTGCAGGTTATGCGCGCTGTTCGATGGAAACGTAGGCTGCGGGGTAGGCGGGTCCTACGTACTCGGCGCGGGGGCGGATGAGGCGGTTGTCGTCGTGCTGCTCGATGACGTGCGCTGCCCAACCCGCAATGCGGCTGACGGCGAAGATGGGGGTGAAGAGATCGATGTCGATTCCGAGCAGTGTGTAAGTGGAGGCCGAGTAGAAGTCGACGTTGGCATTGAGCTTCTTTTCCTGCTTGACGAAGAGCTCGATCTTGCGGGACATGTCGAACCACTTCGTGTTTCCGGCGGCCTTGCCGAGCTCTTCGCTCATCCGGCGCAGGTGGGTGGCGCGGGGATCTTCGGTGTGGTAGACCCGGTGGCCGAAGCCGGAGATCTTTTTCTTCTGGGCGAACATCTGCCGCACGTACTCGACCGGATCGGCGCCCTCTTTGTCGATTGCATAGAGGAGGCGCATGGTTGCCTCGTTGGCTCCGCCATGGAGCGGGCCCTTGAGGGCGCCGATGGCTCCAGTGATGGCGGAGTGGATGTCGGCAAGAGTGGCGGCGATGACGCGCGCGGCGAAGGTGCTGGCGTTGAGTTCGTGGTCGGCGTGCAGGATGAGCGCGATGTCGAAGGTGCGGACGGCGGTCTGGGAGGGCTTCTCGCCGTTGAGCATCCAGAGGAAGTTGGCCGCGTGTGAGAGCGAGGAATCAGCCTCGATGACGGGCTTGCCCTTGCGAATGCGGTCAAACATGGCAACGATCATGGCGATCTGCGCGGTGAGGCGGTAGGACTTGCGCAGGTTGGCATCATGGGAGCCGTCGGCTTCGTCGGGATCGTAGATGCTGAGCAGGGAGACGGCGGTGCGAAGGACCTCCATCGGAGTTGCGCTAGCAGGGACGCTGCGCAGGAGGTCGATGATCTTGGGGTCGAGTTTGCGAGCCTCGGCGAGCTTGCGGGTGAAGTCGGTGAGTTCGCTTTGGTTGGGCAGCTTGCCAAACCAGAGCAGGTAGGCGGTTTCCTCAAAGGTGGAGCGCAGGGCGAGCTCGTGGATGTCGATGCCACGATAGGAGAGGACACCCGCGTCGCCGTCGATCCAGCAGATAGATGAGCTGGTGGCAACGATGCCTTCCAGACCTTTAGAGGCGGCAACAGCGGACATGAGCGAATCTCCCTGCGTGAACTTCGAGTACATCTGGTTATAGCTCAGCGAAGAAACGGTTGTCATCACAACGTGCGCGAATATCGCGCCTGTTGTGCGGCTTTCGGGTTCGTCAGGATTGGGCCGGAGTCCGTTCGGGAGAGAACGCTGTGAGGTCGATCGAGGGGGTGTTATCGCAGAGAATTTGCGCCATGAGATGGGCCGTGGCGGGGGCGAGAAGGATCCCGTTGCGATAGTGTCCGGTAGCGATATATTGATTCGGCTGGCCTGGCAGGGCGCCGAGGATGGGGAGGTTGTCCTGGGTCTTGGGGCGCAGGCCGGACCATGTTTCGAACTGGGGCGCATCGGCGAGCTCAGGAATGAGATCGGCGGCGAGAGTTCGGAGCCGGGAGATGTCGTTGGCGTGAACGGTCTTGTCGTATCCGGCGTCTTCGACGGTGGCGCCGATGATGGCGAGGTGGATGGTGGGGTCTGCGGTGCGGGGGACGATGTAGATCTCCGGGGTGCGAAGGACGATGTGAAGCGGGAGAGTGGCAGGGAGGGATACGGCGAGCAACTGTCCCTTGCGAGGGGTCACCTGGAGATGAGGCAGAAGGTGGGAGGTGAGGGCCCAGGCCCCGGTGCAGTCGACGAAGCGGGCACAGGTTAGGGTGCCGGCAGAGGTATCGAGTGAGACGCCGGAAGCTGAGGAGTGGATGGTTCGGATGGTGGTGTGCGGCCGCAGATCAATGGCGGTGGCTCGAACTGCTTCAAGAAGAGCGACGGCTAGTTCGCGTGGATCGAGACTGTTTTCTGTGAGAAGAAGGAAACGGTGACCGCCGGGGTTGAGTTGAGGCAACAGGAGAGAGAGTATTTCGGGAGCCAGAGTGTCCTGTACGTCCACCTTGTTGGAGAGATGTTGCGGCAGAGCCTGGAGGGTGGTGCTGGTGTGAAAGGGGATGCGGATTCCGGTGAGCAACTCGATGCAGTCGATGAAGGCGGGGTAAAGGGAGACGCTGAGTTCGGAGAGCGGAAGCAGTTGCGGAGGGTTGTCGGGGTCAAGGGCGGCGAGCATTCCGGCGGCGGCGGTGGAGGCTTCGGCCAAGGGCATGCCCTGATCGAGCACGGCAACGCGGGCTCCGCGGTGGTGAAGTTCCAGTGCGAGCGAAAGTCCGATGATGCCTGCTCCTGCGATGCAGATCTCAGGGAAGTGCATATATGTATAAGTCTAGATGGCGGGGAACCGGATATAGTTTTGTTGTCGGCTGCTTTGCTTGGGCGAACAGGAGTCCATCTAGCCCGGAAGACGTCTATAAGGAAAGAAGTTCGAGGAGAGATCGATGAAGGAAGAAGAATACGTAGCGGAACGGTCGGTTTCAGGAGCGCTGTTGGCCGTGGTGGTGGTGGCACTCTTGGCTGCGCTGGGAGGTCTGGTGTGGAGTTATTCCCTCCAGAAGAATCTAGGGGCAACCCAGGCAAGGCTTATTGCGGCCGACCAGAAAAATGCTGAACTTGCGCAGAAGCTGGAGGCAACCAACGCCAGGCTGAGGGCAACCAGCGAGACCTTGGGACAGAGCGTGGGAATGACGCAGAAGCAGATCGAGGCCAGAACTCAGAGCCTGATGGCGGCCCAGAGAGCGGCAACAGAGAAACTGGAGGCGGCGCAGGAGGCAGCGACGAAGCAGATTGGTGCCGTGTCGACTGAGGTTTCCAGCGTGAGGACGGATGTCGGCGGAGTAAAGACCGATGTCGCGGCCACCAAAACCGATCTCGAATCGACCAAGGCGCAGTTGACGCGGGTGATGGGCGATGCCGGCGTCATGAGCGGGCTGATCGCAAAGAACCACGACGAGCTGGAGATCCTGAAGCATAAGGGCGACAGAAACTACTACGAGTTCAGCCTGCAGAAGGGGGCCAAGCCGACCCTGCTATCGACGGTGAAGCTGCAGTTGAAGAAGGCGGACGAGAAGCATTCGAAGTACACCCTGAATGTGAGCGCGGACGACAAGACGATCGAGAAGAAGGACAAAGGCCTGGATGAACCGGTGCAGTTCTATACCGGGAAGGATCCGGTCCTGTTTGAGTTGGTGGTGAATGTGATTGAGAAGAACAAGGTTTCGGGGTATCTCTCGACGCCGAAGAACGCCCCGGCACCGACCGCGACGCCGTAGCAGCTTTTGCAGATACCAACAGAAGGGGGACGCTTTTCGCGTCCCCCTTCTGTTTGCCTTTTGGTTGATGTAGCGTTTGATTTACTTCTTGGCTTTCTTTGCTGCCTTCTTTGCTGCCTTCTTTGCGGGTGCCTTCTTGGCTGCCTTCTTCGTTGCCATTGTGTCTGTTCTCCCTATCGATTCGACATCACACTGCAACATGCTTCATTGCAGCTAACGAAGATATAGATTTATGAAATTTGACTGTCAAGAAAAATCTATGCATTAACGAAAAAAAATTTAAGGCCATCTCGCGACGGAATGGAGCCTTAAGAAGGATTTGAGGATGCAAAGGTGAGCAGAAGAGAGGGTGATGTGAGTACGAAGCGATAGTGAGAGACTTATATTTGTGCGTTCGTGTTTTGAGTTTTGCGCGATGAGCATGATGAGGTGAATGATGCGAGATGCGGTGATTGTGTCCGCGGTGCGGACTCCGGTGGGGAAGTTTCAGGGCGCGTTTGCGGAGTTGTCTGCGGTGCAACTGGGTGCGATCGCAGTACGCGAAACAGTGCGAAAAGTCGCGATTGACGCGGCGATTGTCGATGAGTGCGTGATGGGATGCGTGTTGCCGGCCGGGCTTGGACAGAATCCTGCACGGCAGGCTGCGCTCGCGGGCGGGCTTAAGGATGAAGTGTCTGCGCTGACGGTGAACATGGTTTGCGGGAGCGGACTGCGTGCAGTTTCGCTTGCGGCTCAGAGCGTGATGGCGGGTGACGCGGAAGTTGTAGTCGCCGGAGGAATGGAGTCGATGACCAACGCGCCGTATCTTTTACCCGGCGCGAGGAAGGGTTTACGAATGGGTGACTCCTCGGTGGTGGATTCGATGATTAAGGATGGATTGTGGTGTGCGTGCGAGGACTGGCACATGGGAATGACCGGTGAGCTGGTGGCGGAGAAGCACTCCTTCACGCGGGAGCAGCAGGACGCTTTTGCGCTCGAATCGCACCGCCGGGCGAGTGCTGCGTGGAAGGAGGGACGGTTCGATGCGGAGGTGACTCCAGTCGAGGTTCCGGGCAAGAAGGGAACGGTGACGACGGTGAAGAGGGACGAGAGCGTTCGCGATGATGCTTCGATGGAAGGGCTGGCTGCATTGAAACCGGCGTTCAAGAAGGATGGGACGGTGACGGCGGGAAATGCTCCGGGAGTGAATGATGCGGCAGCGGCGGTGGTGGTCATGTCAGCAGAGATGGCGAAGAAGCTGGGAGTGGCTCCGATGGTGCGGATCAAGGCGCAGGCGGTGAGCGGCATTGCTCCGAAGTGGGTGATGCTGGCTCCCGTAACTGGGGTGCAGAGGGTGTTGAAGAAGGCGGGGTGGGACCGGGATGATGTGGATCTGTATGAGTTGAACGAGGCCTTCAGCGCGCAGGCACTCGGAGTGATGAAGGAGTTGGGTCTGGATGCTTCTCGGGTGAATGTGAATGGCGGTGCGGTAGCGATCGGGCATCCGATTGGTGCGAGCGGGGCGAGGGTGCTGGTGACGCTGATCCACGAGATGATTCGACGAGATGTGAAGAAGGGGGTCGCGGCGTTGTGCTTAGGGGGAGGAAATTCGGTGGCTTTGGCAGTGGAGCGGTAGTTGATGGAGAAGGGCATACACCGCTTCGATGGGAGGGCTGCTGAGTACGCGCGATATCGGGAGAGATATGCGCCAGAGGTTCTGCTGCCGAGGCTGAGGGAGTGGTGTGGACTGACATCGGAGTGGACCATTGCGGATGTGGGAGCAGGTACGGGCATGCTCAGTGATGTCTTTTTGGCAAATGGCAACCGGGTCGTTGCGGTGGAACCGAATGCGCAGATGAGAGAGATGTGCGTCGATCTCCATGAGGGCGCATCGCGGTTTGAGGTCGCTGACGGGAGGGCTGAGGCTACGGGTCTTATGGATTCGTCGGTGGAGATGGTTGCGGCTGGACGGGCCTTTCACTGGTTCGACGTCGAACGCGCTATGGCAGAGTTTCGCCGCATTCTGAAGCCTGATGGCTGGTTCACAAGTGCCGCTTTCGGGCGGTCGCAGACGGGGCGCGAGGAGAACGAGGCATTCGAACAGCTTCTGCGCGGCTATACGGCGGATCATGAGAAAAGCACACATGCGGCATATGAGGCGTATGGTCGGATCAAGGACTTGTGCGTACGTGACTACCACCATGAGGAGATTCAGGGCACGATGACTTTGAATTGGGAGGAGCTCCTTGGAATCACAATGTCGTTGTCGCACTCTCCTCTCCACCATGACCCGAGGCATGGACCCTTCGAGCGGGAGTTGCGCGTTTACTTTGATCGCTTTGCTCTAGACGGCAAAGTAATTTGGCAGACTCAGTACTGGATCAATGTTGGTAGATTTGCGGTGTGAGGGGCTTCAGCACTCGATGATGTTCAACGCCAGGCCGGCGAGCGAGGTTTCTTTGTACCGCGATTGCATGTCGAGGCCGGTTTGATACATGGTTGCGATGACCTGGTCGAGGGAGAGTTTGTGGCCGAGGGTCTCGTGCATGGACATGCGGGCTGCGTTGATGGCTTTGACGGCTCCCATGCCGTTGCGTTCGATGCAAGGGATCTGGACGAGGCCGCCGATGGGGTCGCAGGTCATGCCGAGGTTGTGCTCCATGGCGATCTCGGCGGCATGTTCGATCTGGCCGTTGGTTCCGTTGAGCGCGGCGACGAGGCCTCCGGCGGCCATGGAGCAGGCGACACCCACCTCGCCCTGGCAGCCGACCTCGGCTCCGGAGATGCTGGCATTTTCTTTGTAGAGGATTCCGATGGCGGCGGCGGTGAGGAAGTAGCGCATGAGGCCGGCTTTTTTTTCTTCGGGGTTGGCCCCGTCGATGAAGCGCATGTAGTAGTGGGCAATGGCGGGGATGACTCCGGCGGCGCCGTTGGTAGGGGCGGTGACGACGCGGCCTCCGGCGGCGTTCTCTTCGTTGACGGCCATAGCGTAAACAGTGACCCAGTCCATGGGCGCGAGTGGGTCTTTGGAGCCTTCGGTTTCGAGGCGGCGCGCCAGGCGCGGTGCGCGGCGACGGACGTTGAGGCCTCCGGGAAGGATGCCTTCGGTCGTGATGCCGCGCTCGGTGCACTGCTGCATGGTATGCCAGAGGGTTAGGATGCTGGCCTTGATCTGGTCTTCTGGGGTTGAGGTGGATGCGTCGGGTGCTGGTGGCGGGCGGGGGATGGTTGTGTCGTTGAGGAGGGCGACTTCGTTGGCGAGGAGCAGGTCGGCGATGGTGAGGTTATGTTTAGACGAGATGGTGAGGAGTTCGTCTGCGCTGCGGAAGGGATGGGGGACGGTGCGGGTCGTTTTGGTAGTTGCGGTCTGTTGCGCCGCAAACTCATCGGCGGAGAGGATGAAGCCTCCGCCGATGGAGTAGAAGACTTGCTGTGCAAGGATGATGCCGGCGTCATCGAAGGCCGTGAAGCGCATGCCGTTGGGATGGGTGTGGAGGGTGGGGTCGGGATACATCTGGTTGCGGTGGAAGAGGAGGTGCTCAGCTTCGTTGAAGGGGATGGGCTCACGGTCGAGCAGGTAGAGGGTTCCGGTGGTGCGGACAGCGGCGAGTTCGGAGTCGATGACGGATGGGTCGACGGTGTCGGGAGCTTCACCGATGAGGCCGAGGAGGATGGCGCGATCGGTCCCGTGGCCGTGGCCGGTGAGGGCGAGGGAGCCGTAGAGGTCGACGACGAGGTGTTCGGTGTTGGCGAGTTGGCCTGCGGCGTCGAGTGATTGGGCGAAGCGCAGAGCGGCTCGCATGGGGCCGACGGTGTGGGAGCTTGAGGGGCCGATGCCAATCTTGAAGAGTTCAAAGAGGCTGGTGTTCACGATGGTTATTTTAGGCTCCGATGATGAGGTGTTGTTTGCGGTCCTGAAGGTTGTCCGAGATGGAGTCGTGTGCGATTGGCGGGCCGGGACTAAACCGGGGTGTAATTCGAGAACATTGCTGCGAATGCTATGCTCGCTGCAAGTGCAGGGATGCTGCCGATTGCGGTGGCTGGGCGCAGAGGATCAAGAATCTGGTGATTCCGTCGAACAACGCTCGCGAGGCTGCGGTGGTGGAGGGCGTGAAGGTTGATCCGGTGCAACCTGCTAGAGGTTCCGGAACTTCTGAATGCGTGAAGCCTATCGCTGAGACGATTCAGTACCGGACTTTGGACCGGAGCTATGGGGCTTAGAAAAGCATCCTCCCTCTCTATCCGGTTGAACCTTCAGATCGTTTTAGCTAGCTCGAGTTGAGCGGCCTAAGGTTTTGGTCAGGGGGTGGGTTTGTCGCAGACCATGGCGTCGAAGCGGTGGCGGATGTAGAAGCCGGAGCGGCGGTAGAGCTCGACGGCGGGTTGGTTGGCTTCGGTGACTGTGAGGGTGATGGCGTTGGCAGCGGAGTGCGTGAGGTGGCGCATTGCGTGCTGGAGCACAGTTGCCCCGAGGTCGCGGCCGCGCCAGGTGCGAGCGATGCAAAGCTGCGTGATGTGGGCGACGTCGGTGGCGACGCGGGAGCAGAGGAGCAGACCAATCAGGGCCCCGGTGCGTTTGTGGCGGACTACCCAGGACTGCTCCGGCTCGAAGGTGCCGCAACCGGGGAAGCGGACGATGTTGTGGAGAAAGCGGAGAGAGCCGTGGAGAGTGCAATACTGGTCGTTGATCTGTGCGTCGATGTGGTTCGCGTAGGAGTCGTGGATGAGGCCGGCGGCTGCCTGATAGAAGTTCGCTGACCAGGGGAGGAGTTCGACGTCAGCGGGCAGGGACAGGTGCGCGTGCTGATTCCAGTGAGACGGCGACTCTGTGGAGAGATCGAGCTGCATGAAGAGACGCTGGTGCGGAGTGAAGCCGGCCTGGAGAAACGGCTCGTTGATGGCGCCGGAGTCGTAGAGGAGCAACTGCGATTCAATTCGATGGATGCCGGGCGAGTAGCGCAGAAGCTCGAGGAGGCGGTGGAGGAGGATGAAGTTGGAGTGGCGCGTGAGTTCGGGATCGGGCGAAAGCGACCAGGTGTCACCGATGACTGCTTTATGTCCCTCGTAGACGCAGAAGGCATAGCCGCAGATGCGTCCGCGGTCAAGGGAGACGAATCCGGGAAGGACGCGGGAGTCGAGGTATTGAAGGAGGAGTTCTGTGGAGGAGCGATAGTCCCAGCGGAGGCGCTGCTCCCATTGCTGAGCTTCGGCCTCTAAGAGAGGGCGGAGCTGGCGGGCGGAGAAGTGCCGGAGATCGAGGATCTCGAGTTGGGTTGCGACAGTCATGTGTCGACGGAGAAAAAGCTTCCGTAGAGCTTATAGGAAATGAGGTATGGTCGGAAATCTGAATCGGGTGGGAGACTCTTGTGAGTCAGGTGGGCCAGCTGGTCAGCAAGTTAGCGAGTCAGTTCGGGAAATGCCGGGCTCTCCACTGCGCAGCGTGATGGGCTCTGTCGGTCGAGAGGACGCTTCATGAGTGGTGCTCTGATCGAGACGACCCGGTGAGTGTTGAGGGCGACTCCTGGGACGCGGCGGCGGAGACGCGGTAGACTGCGAGGCCTTGTGAGTCGTAGAGGAAGAGGGGTTTGTAGACCCGGCCGGTGAGGTAGTGGTCCAGCGAGGCGGTGTCGTTGGTGCGGATCACGAGGATGTGGTCGCCGGCGGGAACTCCGTCTTCGCTGTAGCGGACCATAGGCTCGTTGCGATAGAAGGCAAGGCCGTAGACGATGTCGCGGCGGACGCCTTCGACGGCGATGGTTTTGATTTCGGGAGCTTCGCGCTGGATCTCCTGTGCGAGAGGGCGGGCGGAGTAGTTGATATCGAGGTCGTGGCCGTGGAAGCCAAGGAGGAAGACGAGGATGGCGATCACCGGGATGACCGTGGCGGTGGTGACCTGCGGGATTCCCCATTTCTTGATGATGAGAAGCACAACGGCTTCGGCGGCGAGGGCCGAGGCGGCGGCGATGGCGAGCCACTGGGCTGAGGGGACGAGGGTTTCGTACTTCATGTGCTGGGGTGCAAGCACGAGGACGAAGACGAGGACTCCGGAGAGAGCGGAGTGGGCCCAGAGCAGCCAGCGGGGGAGTCCCGTGCGGCGAATGCGGTTGAGGTAGTCGGCGGTAAGGATAGTGATGGGGGGGATGGATGGCAGGATGTAGCCGGGGAGTTTGGATCCCGAGAACGAGAAGAAGACGATAGGGAAGAACGCCCAGAGGACGAGGAACTCTGGGAAGGCATCGCCGGCGCGGGAGTGTCCAAGGTAGCGCGACGGGTTGTGGCGGACCCTCCACTCTGCGATGGAGATTTCGATGGAGTCGACCATGGCCCGGATGGCAAGGACGGTCCAAGGCATGAGTCCGATGAGCAGGACAATGACGTAGTACCAGATGGGCTGGTGGTGCTGGTAGCGGTTGGTGGCGAACCGCTCCAGGTTGTGCTCAAGGAAGAACTCGCGGATGAAGGAGGGGTTCTTGAGCTGGACCGCGATGTACCACGGCAGAACCATCGCGAGATAGAGAATGACCCCGGGCAACCAGATGGTTCGGCGGAGGACTGTCCATTCGCGACGAAGGACGGCGAAGAGGACGATGATGCCCAGGGCGAGGAATGGAGCGACAGGGCCTTTGGCAAGCGTGGCAGCGGCTCCGAAGAAGTAGAGGTCGAAGAGCCAGAACTTTTTGCCGGTTTCGTACCAGGCGTACCAGCCAAGCATTCCGATGCTGAAGGGGGCAGCCAGCTGCATGTCGGTAGAGGCGCCACGGGCAAAGGCGACGATTGCGACGCAGGAGACGGTGATGAGTGCGGCGTCGAGGTGGCCTCCGGGGCGGAAGCGCCGCATATGCAGAAAGATGAGGACAATCAGGGCGAATGCGCCGGAGGAGGAGGGCAGGCGCGCGGACCAGTCGGAGACTCCGAACTCCTTGAAGAAGCCCATGGCGCGCCAATAGTAGAGGGCGGGTTTTTCCAGCCATGGCCTGCCGTAGAGGACGGGAGTGACGGTGCCTCCGATGAGGCAGTGCCAGGAGTCGTGGAAGTCGCTGGGGTGGAGTCCGCGGGGGAAGACCTTTGCGTCGTACTCGTGGCAGATGGAGGAGTGTGCGGCGAGCATCTCGCGAGCGATCTGGGCGTAACGAGGTTCATCTGCTCCGACGAGGCCGAGCTGATCGCCTCCGAAGGAGGGGATCAGGCCATAGAGGAGGAGAAATCCGCTGACGAGGATGAGGAGGATCATCTCGCGGGCGGCGACGCTCTCAGGCTGCCGGGCGAAGCGGCGAATCCATTCGGATATTGCGTGAGGACGCGACGCGGCGGTGCCGGCGGATTGTTCCAAGTCAGGCATTTGGTTCGTTGGGCGAAGACAAGATTAACAGAGTCCCGTGCGAAGTTGAGTGAGTATTCGTTCAGTCGCGGAGTCGAGGGGACCGTCGAGGGTGCATCCGCTGGCACTGCGATGGCCGCCTCCGCCGAAGGTCTCAGCGATCTGAGCTACATCGACCTTGCCTTTGCTGCGAATGCTGAGACGGAACTGATCGTTGGAGGGCAGCTCGCGGAGAAAGACCGCGGACTCCACTCCGGCGATGCTGATGAGGTAGTTGACGACGCCTTCGCAGTCCTCGGGGACGGCGCCGGCGCTTTCCATCTCGTCGTTGGTGATCCAGCTCCAGGCTAGCGGGCCGTCGCACTGGAGATTGGACAGGGCAGTGCCGAGCAGGCGGATCTTGCTTTCGGGGTTGGAGAAGTAGA
>Ga0126381_100004929_pt1 | contig 14586 bp, 13 predicted proteins | sample PanSoiMetPlot_28_FD_96465 | JGI IMG/M metagenome (GOLD analysis project Ga0126381, IMG submission 96465) | Tropical forest soil microbial communities from Panama - MetaG Plot_28 | ecosystem: Environmental > Terrestrial > Soil > Tropical forest > Bulk soil | place: Panama | collected 2016-02-17
CACAGGCTGATCAAGAAGGATCCGAGCTGCCAAGCGAACTGCGAGGCGGTGGCACCGATCCAGTACTACGTGGATCGGGGAGCGCCCGAGCCGATTCGTTCGGCGCTGCTGGAGGGAGCGCGGTGGTGGGACCAGGCGTTCCAGGCGGCGGGATGGGCGAAGGGGACGTTCAAGGTGGATCTGCTGCCCGCCGACGCGGACCCGATGGATATTCGGTACAACATGATCCAATGGGTCCACCGGTACACGCGTGGGTGGAGCTATGGCGCGGAGATTGCTGATCCGCGGACGGGCGAGATTATCAAGGGGAATGTGACGCTGGGCTCGCTTCGCGGGCGGCAGGACTACTTGATCGCGGAGGCATTGCTATCTCCGTATACCAACGGCAAGGCGTTTCCGCCGGAGCAGGACCCGATGCTGCAGATGGTGCTGGCGAGGATACGGCAGCTCTCGGCGCATGAGACCGGGCACACGCTGGGACTGGCGCATAACTTTGCGGCGAGTTCGTTTGGGACCACAGCGCCGAATGGGACCTCGGTGATGGATTATCCGCATCCCTATATTGCGCTGGGGAAGGATGGGGTGCCGGATCTCTCGCATGCGTATGCGGTGAATATTGGCGAATGGGACAAGGTTGCGATTGAGTATGGGTATCGCGAGTTCGATAAGGGCTCCAAGCCGGTAGAGGATGCGGCGGCGCTGAATGCGGTTCTTGAGGCTTCACAGAAGCGCGGGCTGGTTTATATCACGGATGCGGATGCGCGGCCTTACTCGGGGGCGCATCCGCATGCGCATCTCTGGGATAACGGGCCCGATGCTGCGGATGAGCTGAACCGAATTCTCGCGGTGCGTTCGGCGGCGCTGGCGCGGTTTGGCGAGAACGCGATCAGGACGGGCACGCCAATGGCGCAGCTTGAGGACACGCTGGTTCCATTGTTTCTGCTGCACCGGTATCAGACGGAGGCGGCGATCAAGGTGATCGGCGGGCTGGATTATCGGTATGCGCTGCGCGGGGATGGTCAGCTGGTCACCGATGTTGTGGCGCCTGAGGACCAGAAGAAGGCCTTGACGGCCGTGTTGAAGACACTTTCGCCGGAGACGCTGACGCTGCCGGAGGCGCTGCTGAAGATCACTCCGCCACGGCCGAATGGATTGGAGCGGACGCGGGAGTCCTTTCCTTCGCAGACGGGGCTGACGTTCGATCCGGTTGCTGCGGCGGAGAGCTCGGCTGACCTTACGCTGAAGGTGCTGCTGGATCCTGCGCGAGCTTCTCGGCTGGTGCAGTACCACATGCGGGTTCCGGCGTCGCCTTCGCTGCGGGGTGTGATGGAGGCGGTTTCGAAGACGACGGCGGAGCGTCCCGAGGGTGGACACACGATGTCGTCGGAGGTGGAGAGGGCAGTGGAGTTTCGCGGGTTGGAGGCGATGTTGTCGCTGGCGGTGAATCCAGCAGCCTCGACGCAGGCGCGGGCGATTGCTCGATCGCATCTCAACGATGTTTTGAAGGAGTGGACCGCGGCGGCTCCGCTGACCGACACGGCAGAGGCGATTCATCGCGCGGCGCTGATTGAGCGGATCCAGGAGTTTCAGCGGGACCCGGCGAAGTTTGTTCCGGCGAAGGCGGTTGACGCTCCCCCGGGCATGCCGATCGGCGATGATGAGGACTTCTGAGGTGAGTTGAGGGAGTGCTTCATGGGTGCGGCGGCGAAGGAGGCGAATCGAAAGACGAACGCAAATCCGCGGAGTCGATCAACTCCGCAGGGGACACGACCGCATCTCTAAGATAGAGAGTGGGAGTTTGTGTGAGCGTGATGCGGATGCTGGCGGTTGATATCGATGGGACGCTGCTGGGGAGCGATGGGCAGGTGAGTCCCAGAAACCTGGCGGCGCTGAAGGCGGCGGAGCGCGCGGGGGTAGACGTAGTGGTCGCGACGGGGCGGCGGCACAGCTACGCGATGCGGGTGCTGCGTGGGCTGGGGCTGCGGAAGGAGAATGCGGTCATCAGCTCGAATGGGGCGGTGACGCGGACCCTGGGGGCGCGGCTGCTGGAGCGGACTCTGCTACCGAGGGAAACGGCGGAGTGGTTGTGCGGCCATGTGGGGGTCTATCGGAACTCGTTGCTGCTTACGTTTGATCGCGTGCAGGAGAACGGGGATGATTCGCGCGGGGCGCTGGTGGTGGAGGAGATGGAGCAACTGAACGCCAGCATCGGTCGGTGGATGGCTGCGAATGAGCCTTACATCGAGAAGGTGGTTCCGATTGAGAGAGCGCTGGGGAATGAAGGGCTGATCCAGATGATGCTGACGGGGCCGATTGAGAAGATGAGAGCGGCGGAGGCGTTGCTGCTGGGAAGCCCGAAGGTGCAGGCCGTGGGGTTGACTCCGCTGCGGAAGGGCGAGGTTCGGGACGGAGAGAGGGCCGACGAGACGGCGGAGCGCATGCAGACGGTTTCGCAGGCGGTGGTGGAGGCGGAGGCGGCGCTGCACAGGACGGAGTATCCGGAGCGGGATTTGAGCATTGTGGACCTGCTGCCTGCGGGGTGCAGCAAGGGGCTGGCACTGCTGCAGCTGGCTGCGGACCGAGGAGTGAAGCCGGAGGATGTTGTGGCGGTGGGGGACAACTGGAATGACGTGTCGATGCTGGAGGCGGCAGGACGGTCGGTGCTGATGGGGAATGCTCCCGCGGATTTGAAGGAGATAGGACGGGGGCGTGGGTGGGTGATGGGGAAGCGGAATGACGAGGATGGGGTGGCGGATGTGGTGGGGAGGCTGCTGGATGGCGACCTGAGCGGCTAGGCGCTCATGATGAAGACCAGGGGGCGGTCGGTCTTTTTCCCGGTCCACTCCCACCGGCTGATGAGGATGGAGTAGGTGACGAGAGCGGTCTCGCCTTCTCCCAAGAGCAGGTAGGCAACGGACTGCTTCATGAGGTTGCGGCTGGTGAGGGAGAGAAGGACGCTGATGGGGTCGAGAACCTCGCAGATGTAGGCAATGCTGTTGGCGACGGCGACAGCTCCGCTGGCTTCGAGGACGTAGTTGTCGCCATCGCGGGAGACGTGGAGGCGGAGCTTGGCGAGGAACTCGCTGCGATTGTCCTGCAGGTTGACGTAGAGGAAGGCGAGCGGCTCGGTGATGATGTAGTGCTCGTGGATCTTCTGCTCGATCGCTTTGCGGTGGAGAGGATTGTTGTGGCGGTAGGGGACGAGGCAGACTTTCTTTCCCACGATGGAGTTCCAGACTTCCGCTGACTGTTCATCCTCGATCGTGAGGTCGGTGATGCGCAGTTCGATCGAGCGCATGGAACGGCTGATCGCGCTGGCGAGTAGCAGGAGGACGATGAATGCGGTGGCGATGATGATTCCGTCCGGCCGCTCGAGGATGTTGTCGATGAGGGTGTAGACGAAGACGAGTGTAACTGCGACGAAGTAGAGAACGCGAAGGATGGTCTTGGGACTTCTCAGTGAGCACTCTTTCCATAAGGCGATGCATACGGCAGCTGCGGCGGAGAGCATAAGGACTAGGACGCCGGTGGCGTAGGCGCCTCCCTGGGCTTCGACGCTGGCACGGAAGATGAGGGTGATGACGATGTCGATGCCGAGCAACGAGAGGACGAGAGGTCTTCTGTAGGCGACCCAGCGCGGTACCATGCCGAAGCGCGGAAGGTAGCGGGGGATGAGGTTCAGGAGGCCCGCCATCGCTGACGCTCCCGCAAACCAGAGGATAAGGATGGTGGAGAAGTCGTAGATGGTGCCGTAGGTCGCTCCGAGATAGCGGTGTGCGAGCCAGGCGATGGCGCGGCCTGAGGCTGAGCCTCCGATGCGGTACTCGAATTCGGGGATGAGGAGGGTGGTGACGGAACTGGAGAGCAGAAGCAGCACGCTCATAATGAGCGCGGCTGTGAGGAGGAGTTTGTAGGTGGCACGGATGCGGCCCTGGGGACGTTGTTAGAGTCAGGGGGGCCGTCGTTGGAGATGAGCGGCATGACGGAGACTCCGGTTTCGAAGCCGCTGAGGCCGAGGGCGAGTTTGGGGAAGAGAAGTGCGGAGACGATGAAGATTGCGGTCCAGTCGCCGTGGCTTGAGAGGACGGCATGCCAGCCGTGGAGCAGTTGCGGGTGACGGAGCACCTCCCACAGGCAGCGCAGGAGGACGATGAGGTTGAGAGCGAGGTAAGGGATGGCGACGATCTGTGCCAGGCCGATGGCCTCGCTGAATCCGAGGAAGAAGACGGTGGCCAGGAGAAGGAGGAGGCCTAGGGTGAGGCGGATCGGAGAGTCGCCGACGTATTGATGGAGGTAGGAGTTGGCGATGGCATGGCGGGCGGCGTCAGCAGCCGAGAGCGTCATGGTGATGACGAAGTCTGTGCTGGCGAAACCGAGGAGGACGAGGACGAAGAGCTTGCTCGTCCAGCCGGAGAACAGGTTTTCGAGGAGGGCGATTGAACCCTGACCGACGTAGGAGCGTTTGGCCACTTCGGAGTAGACGGGGACGGCGGCGAGGAGCGTGACGGCGACGAGGATCGCGGTGGCCGGGATGGATAGAGCGCCTGCGGCGAGCAGAGCGATGCCAGGCTGGTAGCCGAGGGTGGAGAAGTAGTCCACGCCGGTGAGCCAGAGGATGGTGTACCAGGGGTGGGTCTTGCCGGTTTCGTCTTCGCGGTCGAGACGGTGGCCTCCGAGAAGGAAGCGCCCGAGCGGCGCTTTTGGCGGGAGCTCCGCACGTAAGGGCAGATGCAGGACAAGGGGAGGCTTCTCTGTGGCTGCCATATGAGCCTTCATCGTATATCGGTCCACTGCTTCCCTTGTTTGATCTGGTAGCAGAATTGCTTTGCGGTCAAAGGCTTGGATCGCGGTGAGGTGGCTTGGTTTGTCCGGATGGGGTAGAGGAGTTCGATGTACGGGATTCGACACCGTCAAAATGGGGCTAATGGGGAATGCTTAGCCCGTATACGCGGTGGTAGGCTGGTGGAGATGGCTTGGATTCGTTTAGCTCGGCTGGGTGTGGTGGTGGTGTGCGTGTCGGCGATGAGTTTACCGATGCGGGCGGCTGAGCATGTCACTTTGAAGAACGGGTTTGAGATGGACTGCTCGCGTCGCGAGGTGGTGGGGGATCACGTCCGCCTGTACATGCTGGCAAGTGGGAAGGATGGTGACGTGAACTACCTTGAGGTGGCCTCGGATGCGATTGCGCGAGTGGAGACGGTTCCGGATCCAGTGCCGGTTGCGCTCGAGCCGGTTCCGGGGGTGACCAAGAGCGAACCTGTTGCTGCTCTGACAAAGGCCGAGATGCATCAGATGCTGGCGCATGCGGGTCAGGCCCACAATATCGATGAGGATCTGCTGGCCAGCGTCGTGCGGGCGGAGAGCGGAGGCCAGATAAGAGCGGTCTCGCGTGCGGGCGCACAGGGACTGATGCAATTGATGCCGGGGACGGCGAATGAACTTGGTGTGAAGGATGCATTTCATCCAGAGGAGAATATTGCGGGCGGCACGGCTTATCTGGACGCGCTGCTGACGCGATATCACGACAATGTGGCGCTGGCGCTGGGGGCGTATAACGCGGGGCCGGCGGCGGTGGACCGGTATCATGGCGTGCCTCCGTATCGCGAGACGCGAGCCTATGTGGCACGGGTGATCCGGGAGTTCAACCGGCGCAAACTGGCGGCGGGCAAAGTCGCCAGCGATGCAGGCAAGCAGGCGGTCCACAGCCCGGAGCAGATCGCGCAGACCAACTGACCGAACCGCAAGAGTAAGGCCAGCGGGTTCAAGAGGACAAGTATGAATAAGCGAAGTGGAGTTCTGTGGCTGGTTGCGCTGGTGGTGCTGGCTGGCTTCGTAATCGTCTTTCGGGACCGAATCCACTTTGACTGGGGATCGTTCTGGCAGCACCTCAAGCATGCGAGCCCAGGGCACATCGTAGTGGCCATTGCGTTGATCTATGTGACGTACTGGCTGCGGGCGGTGCGGTGGAGCGTGTTGGTGAGGCCGACGAAGAAGGTCCCGGCGCGCGCGCTGGTGGGGCCGCAGTTCATCGGATTTACCGCGGTGGCGTTGTTCGGAAGACTGGCGGATTTGACGAGGCCCTATATTGTGGCGCGAAAGATCGATCTACCTCTGAGCACACAGGTTGCCGTGTATACGCTAGAGAGGATGTTTGACCTGGGGGCTGCAGCGCTGATCTTTTCGAGTGCGCTGGCGTTTGCCCCGAAAAACCTTCCGCATCACGAGGTGTTTGTGAAGGCCGGTTTGGGGAGCCTGGCGGTGACGCTGGCGATCGCAGTCTTTGCCCTGACGGTGAGGGTGGCGGGCGGTGCGGTGGCGCGGTTCGCGCGGGCGGTGCTCAGTCCGGTGTCGAAGCCTGCAGGCGAGAGCATCGCAGAGAAGATCACCGGGTTTCGTGATGGGCTGAATGCTTTGCGGTCGATAGGTGAGTTCGCAGTGGTTGCAATGATCTCGCTGGGGATGTGGGGGATGATCGCGACGGCCTATGTGCAGACGGCGCATGCGTTTGTGCGGACTCCGGAGCTGGCGAATCTATCGTTCTCAAGCGCGATGCTGCTGATGGCGGCGAGCATTGGTGGCAGCCTGCTTCAGTTACCGATTGTGGGTTGGTTCACCCAGATAGCAGTGACGGCGGCGGCGATGCATGCGTTTTATGGTGCTCCGATTGAAGCGGCGACTGCCTGTGGGGCGACGTTGCTGGTGGTGACCTTCCTCAGCATCATACCGGCGGGGCTGATTTGCGCCCGGTTGGAACATGTGAGCTTGAAAAAGGTGACTGAGGAGAGCGAGACCGCGGGCGAGTCGGTGGTGCAGTAGTTGGAGGCGGACCCCACCCCTGCGCGCTGAGACGGCGCGTGAATGGGCGATCCGGGCTTGGGCTGGTTGGGGGCCTTTGCGCTGATAGAATCGAGCTAATTGCGATGAAGTGTCCCTACTGTGGGTTTACCCAGGATCGCGTTGTCGATTCACGGGAGAGCAAAGAAGCTGATTCGATACGCAGGCGGCGTGAGTGCGAGAGCTGTAACAAACGCTTCACGACGTACGAGCGGATCGATGAGATTCCCTACATGGTGGTGAAGAAGGACGGCCGGAGAGAGAAGTTTGACCGGCAGAAGGTCCTGAGCGGTCTGCTGCATGCTTGTGAGAAGCGGCCGGTATCGGCGGGAAAGCTCGAGCAGATCGTCGATGAGACGGAGGCTTATGTGGTGGATTCGCCTGAGCGGGAGCGGTCGACGAGCGAGGTTGGCGAGTTGATCATGGCCCGGCTGAAGGAGATCGACACGGTGGCGTATATCCGGTTTGCAAGCGTGTATCGGGACTTCAAGGATGTTCGCGAGTTCAAGCAGGAACTGGAAGAGTTGCTGAGCGGAAAGGACTCGCGGAAGAGGAAGTAGAAGGTATTCGATTTTCGTTTGACGCGAAGAGCGCGGCAAACTCGGCTCAGCATGACAAGGTTCGATGTTTTCATCTGCACAGGAGCAGATCGCGAGGAGATATGGCTGCAAAGAGGACGCACAAGATTACGTTGATTCCGGGCGATGGGATTGGTCCGGAGGTTTCAGGCGCGGTGGTAAAGATTCTCGAAGGTGCAGGCGCGGCTACGGGAGTTGAGTTTGACTGGCACACCTATGCTGCGGGGGCTGAGGCTTTCGCGGATTCGGGCGAGTACATTCCGCGAGCGCTGTACACGTCCATCGAGGAGAACCGGGTTGCGCTGAAGGGGCCGGTGACGACTCCGGTGGGAGAGGGATTTCCGTCCATCAATGTGGCGCTGAGGAAGAAGTTTGATCTTTATGCGAACTTCCGACCGGTGAAGAGCCTGCCGGGGTTGAAGACGAAGTATGCCGACATTGATCTGATCGTGGTTCGCGAGAACACGGAGGATTTATATGCGGGCCTCGAGCATGAGATTGTGCCGGGCGTAGTGCAGTCGCTGAAGATCATCACGGACAAGGGTTCAACGCGGATTGCGGAGTTTGCCTTCGACTATGCGCGGAAGCACGCACGGAGGAAGGTGCATGCGATCCATAAGGCGAACATCATGAAGCTTTCGGATGGGCTGTTTCTGCGGTGTTGCCGGAACGTGTCGAAGGAGTTTCCGGAGGTGGAGTACAAGGAACACATCGTCGATAACACTTGCATGCAGCTTGTGTTGAATCCATACCAGTACGACATTCTGCTGACGGAGAACCTCTACGGCGATATCTTGAGCGATCTTTGCAGTGCGTTTGTTGGCGGACTGGGGTTGGTTCCCGGAGCGAACCTGGGAGCGCAGTGCGCGATCTTCGAGGCGGTGCATGGTTCGGCTCCGGATATTGCGGGGAAGGACCTGGCGAATCCGACGGCGTTGTTGCAGAGTGCAGTACTGATGCTGCACCACATCAACGAGAGTGCGATGGCCGAGCGAGTGCAGACTGCCCTGGAGCAGGTGTATCGCGACGCCAAGGTTCTGACGCGGGATGTTGGCGGGCAGAGCGGGACGCAGGCGTTTGCGGATGCGGTGCTAGAGGCGATGGAGTCGGTGGCGGTGAAGGCTTAGGTTGGAAGAGATCTTGTTCCCTGGCACCCGAGCATCGACGCGGAGTGCGCCAAGTTTGGGCAAAGACTGCAAAGATTCCGATGGAGGTCAGATGGGGTTGTGGTTGGGTGTGGCTGTGGCCGGGATCGCGGTAGGAATGCTGGCGGGGTTGACGGGGTGCAAGCCGGACGAAGCCGTGAAGAAGAGCGCGGTGGTGGACAAGGGGACGAAGGCATCAGAGCCTGCTCCGGCTGCTGCTCTTGATCCTGCGACGCTTGGGTCAGTAACCGGGACGGTGAAGTTTGCGGGGAAGGTCCCGGAGCGACTGAAGATCGATATGAGCATGGATCCGGTGTGCTCGATTACGGCCGCCGACAACTACGCCGAGCAGTACGTCGTGAAGGATGGCAAGCTTGCGAACGTGTATGTGTATATCAAGGACGGCCCCGCGGCGGCCATGTCGGCTCCGGCCCGGTCGGTTGAGCCCGTGGTGCTGGACCAGGTGGGGTGCAAATATACGCCGCATGTGATTGCGGTGATGCGTGGGGGCGTGGTGGAGATCCGGAACTCGGATGGGACGATGCACAACGTCCATACGATGCCGACCGTCGCGGGGAACGAGACGTTTGATATCTCGCAGGGTGCGAAGGGGGCTCCGCAGACCAAGCGGTTTAAGGAGCCGGAGGTGATGATTCCGGTGCGGTGTAACAACCATCCGTGGATGAATGCCTTCATAAATGTAGCGCCGACTCCGTTTTTTGCGGTTACGGGTGCGGACGGGCGGTTCACGATCGACGGTCTGCCGGCGGGGACCTATACGCTGGCTGTTGTTCAGGAGAAGATGGGCGAACAGACGATGAAGATTACGGTGTCGCCTCAGAAGACGGAGACGGCGGAGTTTACTTTTGCAATGAAGTAGGAGGTCGGGATGGCGAGTGCGGCGGTTCTGGGATGGGTGGTCCAGAAACACGGGTTTAGCCTGACGCTGGTAAGCCATCAGCTGCCTTTCTGGTTTCTCATATTTGCGCTGTTCTTGCCGCGCGTGACGCTGGCGGTGGCCTGGTTTGAGGGTCTGCTGGTTCCGTTTCATCTGCATGGTTGGATTCCGCTGGTTTTTGCGATTCTGTTGCCGCGTGTGCTGGTGCTTTATCTCATCTACGTGGACCAGGGAGTGAGCCTGTGGTTTCTGATTCACCTGGTGGTGGCAGTGGCGGTGTGGGCTGGAGGCGGACACAGATATACCTATCGACGTCATCAAGATGTCTAAGCACGGGACGGCGGAATTCGACGCGGGTCGAACATCGCCTGGGATAACAGCGAAAAGAAGGTATCGCCTCATCGCTGGTATTCTTAAGAGACTATGGAACGACGTAAGGTTGGCATCCTTGGCGCGACCGGAATGGTCGGGCAGCGATTCATTCAGTTATTGAACAATCATCCCTGGTTTGAGATTACGTGGCTGGCCGCGAGCGATCGCAGCGCCGGCAAGACGTACGCCGAGGCGTGCCGGTGGAAGCTGGACACTCCGCTGCCGGCGAAGATTGCAGCGATGAAGGTGCAGCCGAATGTTCCGGAGCTGGCTGAGGGCGAGTTGCCGAAGATTATCTTCGCTGCGCTGGACGCGGACATTGCGCGGGAGCTGGAGCCGCAGTTTGCGGCGACGGGGTGCGCGGTGATCTCGAACTCGAGCGCGTTCCGGATGGTGAAGGATGTTCCGCTGGTGGTTCCGGAGGTGAATTCCGATCACCTCGATCTGCTGGAGACGCAGGCCTGGCGCAAGGAGGCGGGCGGGTACATTGTGACGAATCCGAACTGCTCGGCGATTGGGCTGGTGCTGGCGCTGAAGCCGCTTGAAGCGCGGTTGGGGATTGAGAGCGTGTTTGTGTCGACGATGCAAGCTGTGAGCGGCGCGGGGTATCCGGGCGTGGCGTCGCTGGACATCCTGGGCAATGTCGTTCCGTTCATCAAGAACGAAGAGGAGAAGCTGCAGGAGGAGGTAAGTAAGCTGCTGGGGCGCGTTCGCGGCGACGGCATTGCGATGCTTGACGCGAAGGTGAGCGCGCACTGCAATCGTGTGGCGGTCGAGGACGGGCACACGGAGTGCGTGAGTGTGAAGTTCAAGCAGAAGGCGACGCGTGAGGACATCCTGGCGGCGTGGAGTCAGTTCGCTCCTCTGCGTGGGCAGCATCTGCCTTCGGCTCCGGAGCATCCGGTGGAGTTCGATGCGGCGGTGGACCGTCCGCAGCCGCGACTGGATCGCATGCGCGGGCACGGCATGGCGGCTACAGTGGGTCGGCTGAGAGAGTGCCCGCTGCTGGACTGGAAATTTGTAGTGCTGTCGCACAACACGATTCGTGGAGCGGCGGGAGCTGCGTTGTTGAATGCAGAACTGTTGGCGCGGATGGGCAAGCTCGCACACCTGGGTGAACCCACGGGAGCTGCGGCACAGCGTCAGGCGGTGCTGGCTTGAGCGTAGCGCGTGAATCGTTAGTGGTAATGAAGTTTGGCGGAACGTCGGTAGAAGACGCGAAGGCGATGGAGCGGACCGCAGCGATCGTTGCGAGCCGACGGAAGAAGGGGCTGGACGCTACCGTGGTGGTTTCGGCGATGGCGAAGGTGACGGACCAGTTGCTGGCAGCTGCTGCGGCGGCGGGGCGTGGAGACAAAGCTGGGGCGCTGGCGCTGAGCTCGCGGTTGCGCCATCGCCACATCGATACGGCGACGGATCTTCTGACCGGGGAGCACGCGGCTGGGTTGCATCCGGCAGTGCACGCGGAGTTCGATGCACTGGATGATCTGTTGCGGGGCATTGCCGCGGTCGGCGAGTTGACTGCGCGGACGAACGATCTTGTGGTGAGCTTCGGCGAGAGGCTGTCCAGCAGGATGGTCGCGGCGGCCTTCGCCCAGCGTGGACTCGAGGGAGCGCACGTGGATGCGCGGTCGTGCATTGTGACCGATGCGAACTACGGCAAGGCTGCTCCGCTCGAGCCTGCGATTGAGGCAAAGCTGCGGGAAATTGTGCTGCCGCTGATCGAGGCGAAGAAGACTGCCGTCATGGGTGGTTTTATCGGCGCGACGACGGAGGGGATTACGACGACGCTGGGCCGCGGCGGGAGTGACTACACGGCGGCTCTGGTGGGCGGCGGACTGCATGCGGGAGCGATCGAGATCTGGACGGATGTGAACGGGATCATGACGACGGATCCGCGAATCTGCCCGGATGCGTTGCGGGTTAAGACGATCAGCTTTGAGGAGGCGGCGGAGCTTGCTTACTTCGGGGCGAAGGTGCTGCACCCGGCGACGATCCTGCCGGCGGTCCAGAAGAACATTCCGGTGTGGGTGCTGAATTCGCGGAACGCGGAGAACGAAGGCACACAGATTACCGCTGTGGCCCCGCGATGCAAGAGCCCGTTCAAGAGCATTGCGGCGAAGAAGAAACTGACGATTATCGACATTGTGGCGAGTAGGATGCTGATGTCGCACGGCTACATGAAGGCTGTGTTCGATGTATTCGATAAGTACAAGTGCGTGATCGACATGGTTTCGACCAGCGAGGTGAGCATCTCGCTTTCGGTGGACTCGAACCAGCGGCTGCCGGAGATCTGCGAGGATCTTTCGAAGATCGCGGATGTGAAGATGGAGGGCAACAAGGCCCTGATCTGCATGGTGGGTGAGGACATTCGCGGGCATAACGGCATCGCGGGCCAGGTGTTCAGCGCGATCAGCCATGTGAACGTGCGAATGATCTCGCAGGGAGCGAGCGAGATCAATATGAGCTTCATGATCGAGGAAGAGGATGTAGAGGAGGCGGTACGGAGCCTGCATAAGCACTTCTTTGCCGATCCGGATGAGGCGATCTTTGATGTCGAAGCGCGAGTTCAGGTGGAAAGCAAAGCTTAGAAGGGTTCCCGATGCGCATATTGGTTCTTGGGCAGGGTAAGACTGGCAAGTTGGTCGCTGAAGTCGCGGCCGAGCGCGGACACGGGGTCCATGTGCTGGATGCGAAGGAGAACGCGAATTCTTCGGCGCTGACGCCTCCCTTTGTTGCGGGATTCGATGTCGTGATCGACTTCACAACTCCTGAGGCCGCGGTTCACAATATGCGCGCTGTGCTGGCGACCGGAGCGAAGATGGTTGTCGGCACGACGGGCTGGTACGACAAGCTGGCGGACATGCGGGGGCTGGCGGAACGTAGGCAGGCCGGTCTACTGTATGGGACGAACTTCTCGATTGGCGTGCAGGTGACGCTGCAGCTTGCGAAGAAGATGGGTGAGATGCTGAAGAGCAATGGGTACTCGTTCTCGATTGAGGAGACGCACCATGTGACGAAGCTCGATGCGCCCTCCGGAACTGCGATCACTTTGGCTGAAGCGGTGAAGAGTTCGACGGGGCTCAAGGAAGTGCCGATCAAGTCATTCCGGGTGGGAGATGCTGCCGGTTTGCACGGGCTGGAGGCGAAAAGTGAAGCAGACAGGATTGTCCTGACGCATGAGGCGCGCTCGCGGCGTGGCTTTGCGGAGGGAGCGGTGAAGGCGGCGGAGTGGCTTTCTACACGTACAGGGTGTTATGACTTTCAGGATGTCTATACGCGGATCTAAGTGCTGCGTTGTGGAAGAGGAACGGCGATGAGTGTTGCAGTGGCAGAAAAGACGACGAAGTTTTCCGGGCTGACGTTGGATGAGAAGCTGGAGCGGCTGGCGGCGGTGGCGGTCAAGGTTGGGTTGAATCTGCGGGCAGGGCAGGAACTGATCATGACGGCTCCGATGGAGGCCCTGCCGCTGGCACGCAAGATTACGGAGCAGGCATACAAGGCTGGAGCGGTGCTGGTGACGACGTTCTACACGGACGATCCAAGCGTGCTGGCGCGGTATCAGTATGGGCCGGATGCGAGCTTCGACTTTGCTCCGGTGTGGTTGCAGGACGGGATTGCGAACGGGTTTCGAAGCGGAGCTGCTCGGCTGGCGATTGCGGGGGCGAATCCGGCGCTGCTCGCGAAGCAGGACCCGGCGAAGGTTTCGAGGGCGAATGTTGCGGCTTCGAAGGCTGCCAAGCCAGCGATGGAGTTGATTACGCGGCACGAGATCAACTGGACGATCGTGGCGTGCGCGGCTCCAGAGTGGGCGAAGCTGGTATTTCCGGGTGACCGTGAAGACATTGCGATGGCGAAGCTGTGGGAGGCGATATTTGCGGCTTCGCGGGTAAATGTTGACGATCCGATCGAGGAGTGGAAGCGGCATGGCGAGCGATTGAAAAAGCGTGTCGAGACGCTGAATGAGAAGCGGTATTATGCGCTGCACTTCAAGGGGCCGGGGACGAATCTGACGGTTGGGCTTGCGGATGACCATCTGTGGGCCGGCGGGGGTACGACGGCGGGAAACGGGATTTATTGCCAGCCGAATATCCCGACGGAAGAATGCTTCACGACTCCACATAAGGACCGGGTGGATGGGACGGTACGGGCTTCGAAGCCGCTGTCGCACCAGGGGACTCTGATTGAGAACATTGCGGTGCGGTTTGAGGCAGGCAAGATTGTTGAGGCCTCCGCTACGGCGGGGGAGGATGTGCTGAAGCGGTTGATCTCGACCGATGAGGGCGCGAGGAGGTTGGGCGAGGTGGCGCTGGTGCCTCACAAGTCTCCGATTGCGCAGAGTGGCGTGCTGTTCTGGAACACGCTGTTTGACGAGAATGCCGCGAGCCACATTGCGCTGGGCCAGGCTTATTCAACCTGCATCATCAACGGCGAAAAGATGAGCGTGGAAGAGCTGGCGAAGCGCGGCGCGAACTCGAGCATCATTCACGTGGACTGGATGATTGGATCGGGTGAGATGGAGATTGACGGTATTACGAATGAGGGGACGGCAGAACCTCTGATTCGTAAGGGCGAGTGGGTCTAACTCGTTCGGAATTTTCGCTGTGCTCAAGCCGGTATGGCGCCTGAAGAACGACGCTTGTGCGGCTTGAGCGCAGCTTTCCTCACTTTTTCCTTTATTTTTGTGCATTGACGCGAAATTCGCGGTAAATTGAAACTTATCGCAGGGCTAAGCCGTCAGAGTCCGTGAATCCCTTTC
>Ga0126381_100004930_pt1 | contig 14586 bp, 12 predicted proteins | sample PanSoiMetPlot_28_FD_96465 | JGI IMG/M metagenome (GOLD analysis project Ga0126381, IMG submission 96465) | Tropical forest soil microbial communities from Panama - MetaG Plot_28 | ecosystem: Environmental > Terrestrial > Soil > Tropical forest > Bulk soil | place: Panama | collected 2016-02-17
GCGCAGCCGTCGAGTGGATGGCTGGCACGCAGGGGGTGCAACGAAGGGTTTTCTTCATCCCGGAGTGGAGTGACGAGCGGATATAATCTGCTCCTGGGAAAGTGGCTCATTCTCGCCCGCATCTGGACGATCGGTCAGCCATCTCGTGAAGGTGGGCTGTGGTCTTTTCTTTCGAGTCGTTCCAACTGGATGTCACGGAGCGCCGCCTGTCGCGTTCGGGCGAGCCTATTCCGCTTCGCGCCAAAGTATTCGATACGCTCTGCATGCTCGTCGAAAACCATGGCCGCCTGATTCGCAAAGACGAATTGATGCAGCGGCTCTGGCCCGATAGCGTCGTTGAAGAGAACAATCTCGACCACAACATTTCCAAGCTGCGCCGTGCTCTACAGGACGGCGCAAACGGCCAGAGGTACATCGAGACCGTACCCCGCCAGGGATACCGGTTCGTTGCCGACGTGCGGCTCATCTTTGACAGCCCGGCAATCCGCAACGTAGCGACCTACCTGGAAGACGCCTCGGCGTCCGAACAGGAAATCCAATTCTTCACGACCAGCGACGGGGTAAGGATCGCCTACACGATCGGTGGAAGCGGCCCCCCTTTGGTGCGCACCATCGATTGGCTCAACCACCTCGATTTTGAATGGAAGAATCCGTTGCGCCGGAGTTGGTTCGAAGAGGTTATGAGCCATAACACGCTTCTTCGCTACGACCAGCGCGGCAGCGGTCTGTCTGACTGGAATGTAAGCGACTTTTCTTTTGAGCGCTCATTGGCCGACTTCGAGGAACTGATCTCTGCAGTTGGATGGGACAAATTCGCGCTGGTTGGGAATTGCCAGGGCGGCCCTATTGGCGCAGCCTATGCTGCCCTTCATCCGGAGCGAGTCACAAAGCTTGTACTCATACGCACGTTTGCGCGAGGATGGCCCCCGCCCGGCAGCATGATCACCGAGCAGTTCAATGCCATGTTGACGCTCATCCGCCTCGGTTGGGGCCGCGACAACCCTGCCTTCCGCCAACTCTGGACGACGCTCTTCCGCCCCGACGCTGGCCCGGCGGAGACAGAATGGATGAACGAATTCCAACGGATCACTTCCTCTCCCGAAAATGCCGCACGCGCGATGGCCGAGTTGCCGAAGAACGACATCACCGATCTTCTGCCAAAGGTCAACTGCCCCACCCTCGTGTTGCACTCCAGCGACGAGGCGGTCGTACCGGCGATCGAAGGCCGGCTGATTGCCTCCCGTATCCGTGGTGCGCGCTTCGTTGAGCTTCCGAGCCGCAACCACGAGGTCGTTCCAGGTGAACCCGCATGGCAGATCTTCGTGGACGAGGTTTCCCGCTTTCTCGGTTGGCCCGATCCGCAGGGCGGAGACCAGCAAACCGCGGCAGCAAAGTAGTGCCGCGGCTCGTTCGACCGCCCCACTGTTGGAACGCACTCCCTACGTAAGCCGCGTCAACCCGCGCGTTCCCGACACGCCACTTTCCCGAACAACACGCGCATCATGATTGACGGCATGCATATACCCGTACTGACTTGCACGAAAGTGATTGTTACGAGCAATGCGCCGAGCAGATAACCGAGCATGGGTATTCCTGTTTGAAATGCCCATGCAACCGCACCGATAGTAGTTGCCCCCATGAGGCAGGCCATGCGCCGCCGCTTTCCGTAGCGCGGCAACATGGGCTTACCCACCAGGTGACGCAGCCAATAGTTGTAAAGAACATCAAACGGGTGCCCGGGCAGAATTGCACCCAGAACCGCAAATGGCACCAGGGCCCACAAGATAGTGGGCGACGCGAGAGCCGTTCCCACGGCCGCCCACACCATGCAGATGGCAGGAGACAGGCGCAATGGATAGTTGATCTGCGCGTACATGGCGTCACTCAATCCACAGAATCCTTGCGCCTGGATTCTCTCGCGAACTGTCGTCAAGTTCTGTGACACTGGGAACCTCCTAGGCGGCTTCCTTTGCACCGGGCTGATCTCGATCAGCATTCTCTTTCGGCTTTGACGTGCCGATAGGAAGCATCATCGGTACAGTCTCGCGATAACGCGCATACTCCTCGCCGTGAAACGCCGTCAGGTCGCGCTCTTCCCAACGGATCGCCATCAGGATGTACGCTGTTGTGGCAGCGGCGAAAAGCAGGTGCGCGCCCGTCATGGTGGGCGTAAACCAGAACGCTAGCAGCCATCCGACATACAGAGGATGCCGCACATACCTGTAGAACAGGGGCGTGCGGAAACTCAGGTTCGTATAGGGCCTGCCGATCAGGTACAGCCAAACCTGCCGAAGGCCGAACAGGTCGAAGTGATTGATCAGGAAACTGGCGATCAGCACGATCACAAATCCCAGTCCAAAAAACAGGTACATCAGCATGCGGACAGCAGGATTCTCGACGCTCCATATCGTGCCGCCCAGCGGCTGCCAGAATGCGAACAGGGCCATCAATGCCACGCTCGAGAGCAGGACGTAGGTGCTGCGCTCCGCTGGCTCCGGAACAATCCGCGTCCACGCTCTCTTGAACCACGGACGAGCCATAACGCTATGTTGCACCGCGAAGATGCCAAGCAGGAGCAGGTCAAATCCCAATGCGTTCAGGAAAGTGGTTTGCGCAGGCGAATCCAGCGTTTTGGGAACTACCAGGTTTCCGACGAATCCGACGGCGTAAAGGAAAGTGGCAAAGAACGCGCCATAGCTGGCGGCTCCGTACAGGAAAACGGTGACTCTCTTCAGCATTTCTCTTCTCCCTGTGCGGGGAGCGCTGTTGCCCCCGCGATATGGAGCGAGAATACGGTCGGACTTCTCCGTGAGTACTTAAACCGAGCTTGAATTTTTCTGAAAGAAAGCTGGAATGCGTGAAGGCATGGCTCTATGCGTGTCAGCGGACAACAACTGATTAAGACTTCCGCGTGACCCGGCTCACATCAGTCTCCCAGAATGGCGTAACTTCCGGTTTTCCGGTCATCCGCCCATAATGCTGCTCAATAAATGCCTTGGCGATTTGGCGTCGTTCCTCTGTACGCTTGTTCAGAAGATGGGCGGCAGCCCAGTTCTTTGCACGAGTGAACGAAAGCGAGGATCCGAGTGCAGAAAATCGAATTCCGGATCGCGCTGGATCCAGAGGAGTTGGGGTGAGTGCTGTCTGAACCCTTCTTCGAGCAACGAGAGCGTCGGTTCGCGTTCGCCTAATTGCGCGTGCAACTGAGCCAGGGCCACCGGCGACACATATCGCTTTCTCGCCATCTTCTCACCGTTTGCGATGTGCCAGCGCAATACTGCTTTCATGCCTCCATGATTGAATGCGTGTTCAACCGCAGCAGCGGATTGCGGGTCGCCAATATCCTTGTACGTTGCAACCATTTCGTTGACACTTTCCCGCATCATCCCCTTGTAGCGATAGCAGTTCGCCCTCACCCAATGAAGAGCGACACTATGCGGGTAAATCTCGGATCGCATGTTCGCATCGGCAAGGGAGGCGTCGAATTTACGCGCCACAAGCAGAATCACTGCCATTGCCCACGGCCGCGCAAAGGGGTCGAGCTCGGTGGCTTTCTTTTGGGCAGCAATCGCCTCTTCGCTGCGATTGAGCGGGCCGAGCATCTTGGCGTAAAGGTGCCACCCTTCCGCAAAGTTTGGGTCGAGTTCAACGGCGCGCCGAATTTCACGCTCAGACCATTTCCAGTCCCATCGGCCGGCGTAAACGGCGGCGGCCATCGTAGAGTGGGCCTCGGGCAACGAATCGTCAAGAGCGATCGCTTTCTCTGCCGCCGCTTCTGCCTTGGGAAGGGCGTCGCGTGGATCGAGTTCCCCTTCAAAACTTCCGCCTCCGTAATAAGCTGCCACCCCAGTGAGGCCGAGAGCGTAGTCTGGTTGAATCTCGACCGCTTTCCGAAAGTATTCGCCGGCCTTTTCATTTGAGGAGTACCAGAGATACAGCCCGTGCAGGTAAGCGTCATGAGCGGCCGGATCTACATAGCGTTCGCCAGGTCTCCCGGAAACTGAACTGTTGAGTCGTCTGGCAATTTCCCGCGCTGCTTCAGCGGGAAGAGTAACGGTATCGTTCGGTGTTCGGTCGTAGCTGTTGGCCCAGAGATGGGCGTCCGTATCGGCACGAATGAGCTGTAGAGTCAGATGAACGTGATCGCCGGTGCGTGTAACTGAGCCTTCGAGAATGCCATCAACGCTGAGTGCCCGGGCGATCTCCGGTAAGGATTTGTGCGTACCTTTGTACTGCATGACAGAGGTACGCGAAATAACGCGCAGAGTCGAATCCTTCACGAGTGTGGTGATGAGCTCATCTGTCATGCCGTCTGCGAAGTATTCCTGATTCGGATCGCCGGATAGATTGTTGAGCGGAAGCACGGCGATTGAAGTAATGAGCGGCTGTGAATCCCGATTCAGCACACGCGAAACAAGCGAGTTCGGACTGAACCTAACGGCTGCGGCGACCAAAAGAACCGACGGTATGGCAACGCCGATCCACAGACGTCTATGATGCTTTGAATTGCCGCCCACCGCGACCGGAGGTTGCGATGGCAGTGGAGTATCGGCAGGCATCGGTTCCAGATGCGGTGCTGCCTGTGAAATGGTCGAGGCGACCGTTGATGAAACTGGAGCATTTGTCGTCTCAATCGGCTCGCGACTGACATGTGTGATCGTCGCGATGAAACGGTAGCCCAAACCCGTAACGGTCTGGATGTAGCTCGGAGAATCAGCGTCATCGTGCAGCAGAAGCCGCAGCTTCCGAACAGCTGTGTTGATCCCGTGCTCCGTATCGACAAATACCTCACTCGACCAGAGCCGCTTGGCGATCTCCGTGCGCGTGACGAGCTGGCCCGGGCGAGAGGCAAGCAGGATCAGCAACTCCATCGGCTTCCGCTCGACCCGCTCAGAGTGACCGTTGCGGAGGAGCTCAAACGCGCCGCAGTCGAGCCGAAAATCTCCGAATTGATAGACGGGCCCGGACACCGGAGAGGGGCGCGACCTCCTGCGCTAGAAAGTATGAAACAGTGTGTCAGGAAAACGGGTATTTTGAAAGGGGTTAGCGGTTTACCTAAACTTTACCTCCGTCTTTACCACCTCTTCATTGCCTCGACGACGCGGGTCGGGGTTAGCTTCGAGGTCAGCCGGCAACGGCATTTCTCGAAAACAGAGCATGTCCTTTGACCGGATCCGGGGTCGGCGGATCCCTCGGGGATGCGTCGACTCCGGTTCTTCAATGGGCTCTCTTTTTCGAGAATGCCGTTCTCCCCGGCCGAGGAGGGAAAAGGACATGAGGTCAAGAAATTGCAGGTTCGCATCAATGTTGGTCGCACTGGTGCTTGCCTTGGCGGTGGTTCCGGGTGCTCTGGCACAGTGCTTGTCGACGAAACTGGTTAAACCATCAAGTTGGCAGCCGCAAATGGGCGGCGCCCACCTGATGACAACGGCGTTTGGAGACGATGGGAATCAGGATTCACCCTCGATTGTCGGAATGTGGCATGTGGTGTTCACAGCTCACAATATGAACGGGGAGCCGATTCCTGACCCTGGTGCGGTAATCGACAACGCCGTGGCTGTGTGGCATGCCGATGGGACAGAAATCATGAATTCCTCGCGTCCCGCGCAGGATGGAAACTTCTGCCTGGGCGTTTGGAAAAAGACGGGAAATCTCAGTTACTTCCTCAATCACATTCCATGGCAGGGAAATGATCCCAGCGGTGGCGCGGGCGGCATCGGGAACCCAGAGGGTGGGGCCCAGGTTCTTGAACATGTCACGTTGAATCCCGACGGAAATCATTACGTCGGGTGGTTCACTCTGACGGCCTACGATACCGCAGGCAACCAAACGGTGTCGTTTACAGGATCGCTTTCGGCCACCCGCATCACCACGGGTACAAAATTCACCGATTTGCTTTGAGCGAAAAGTGAACGGGAGGGACCGGGCGGCGAGGAGATACCCCGTCGCCCAGTCGCGTCTTCCGGGAGCTACTTTCGGAGTTAGATTCTCCGCTATGAAGAAGACATTCGCCGGGTTTTGCGATGTGCCGAACAAAGGTCGCATCTGTAATGCCCGGATTGTCGGCAAACCGGATGTTAGCCGGGATTAATCGTCAGTGATCCTGCGTCTGGACCACCAAAGGAACCCTACTAGCGCACTTTGCAACGCAATCACGACTACGAGCACTGTGTAGTCCTCAGCACTGGGTGGAGCCGGGGTCATTCTGAAGGAAACCTCACCGGGCTTTGTTTCTACTACATTCGTTGCCACCATTGGTGGCCCGTGTTCCCACAATTCCCATGCGAACAATACTTCACAAAGAACAATGAGGATCAGGAGGGCCTTTGCTGCCTTTCGAGCTAGCCGCATGTCCACCCGAATATGCGGCATGTGGCAATTGTAGTTTCGTAATTCCGGATTGTCGGTTAGCCGGAAGTTACACCGGTCTGGCTGGCAATTCCCCGATTGTTGGTAATACAGATGATGCTCACTCTACCGGCGTTTCTTCCTCTACCAGACCGGTGGGAAACCCATCGATGCTGGCCGTGTTCTTGGTCCGCCGGTACTCACGCAGCCCATTTTCGCCCTTTGCTGCAGCCCAGCGCGCCAGTGTGTCTCGTTCGGCGACGTAATCGAACAGTGGCACGCCGTATCCGCACGAGGTTTGCGCGCTCTCCACGTCCAGCACAATCATCTGGCGCGCACCTGGGCGCTCCTCGTTGCCAAACTCCGCGACCAGCAATTTCACGTACTCAGCGCCGCCGCGTGCCAGCACACGTCCGCGGCCGAACAGTCGGAGAATGAGCGGCGCGCCCTCGAAGGCGCAGAACATCAGGGTCAGCCGTCCGTCCGCGAGCAGGTGCGCCGCGGTCTCGTTGCCACTTCCTGTCACATCGAGATACACCACCTGACTCGGTGAGAGAACGCGTAGCGCAGAGGCGTCCTTCGGAGAGACGTTCACGCGCCCCGTGGTCGCCGCCGACGCAGTGAAGAAAATATGCTGCCGGGAAATGAACTCACGATGCGCTGGCTCGATGCTGATGAAGTGTTTGGCCATGGTGCTTTCATCCTAATTCACGTCTGTTCAGCCCGATAATGGATCGGCCAGTCGGCATGGTACTCGCCCCGGACTGCCGAATCCTGACGCGAGGAGAAGTTGGACGACTTGTTACCATCTACCGATGGATCGATCCAGCGGATACGAAGCAGTCTCAGTAGAGTTTCTTGCGCGGCAGGGCAATATTGGTACTCGGTCCACTTCGATCGGTGTGAGGGAAGTGCGGAAGTCGCGAAAACACGACCGCGCAGCAGCAGTGTCATTGATCTAGGCTGCGGACCTGGCTTACCTAGGCCGTCAGAACCATGGATCAGACAACACGAGCCAGAACGGGCGCACAAGTTAGGGTGAGGACTGTAATGTCATCCTGCTGGCCGAAGCGTTCGGCGGTGCGGGCTATCTCCTCGGCAGAGTTGGAAGAGAGCTCGCGTGCACGGTCGAATCCGAAGAGTTCGCCGCTTTCGTTGCGGGCTTCCACCACGCCGTCCGAGATGAAAGTAAGGGAATTGCCTGCGTCAAGGTGGAAGGTGAATTCCGAGTATGAGGAACCGGACGTAATGCCGAGTGGGAGATCCGGAGGAACGGGGATCTCCTGTCCGCGGCAATACGGTGGAAGGTGACCGGCGTTTGCCAGAACCACGCTGCCGTCGCTCGCCAGATCGGCACAGAGGCAGGTGGCAAAGCCGCCGACGCCCGAGTCGCGAAGCACGCGATCGAGATGGGCGAGCAGTTCGGTCGGAGAAAACGCATCGTGATCCTCCGCGCCGCCGATCAGCAGCGCAGCGGTCATGGCCGCAGCGGCGCCTTTGCCGGAAACATCGCCCACCAGGATGCGCTGGCAACCGTTTTCAAGAACGCGACAAAGATAGAAGTCGCCGCCCACGTCGCGCATGGGGCGGAAGGCAACCTCGATGGCGAGTCCGGGTGCGGTGGGAAGCCGGTCTGGAGCCAGGATGCGCTGAATCTCGCGAGCGGCGCGGAGCTCGCCTCCAAGCTGGGCGCGCTCCTCCGTGATCTGTCGCTGCTGGCGGAATAGAAGACCGAGGAGACAGAGGATGGAGGCCGCGGTGAGCAGCGCACGGACTTCAAAAAAGACGGAAGCGTAAACCTGAACGCGCGAGAGCGCCTGGACGGAGAACCAGGTGGCGTCCGCGGCTCCCCACAGGAAGCAGCAGACGGCGAGCGGGCGCATGCGGGCAGCAATGAGGTTCCACGGCCAGAAAGCGACCGCCGGGGCCAAGCCTGCTAGGGTCCCGGCGACGAGCGTCATGCGATCGATAGAAGACGTGGCGCGCGTGATGTGGAACGCTAGATCCGGCGGGCTGAACCAGACGAGCAGTCGGACCAGGCTCTCTGCCTGGTAACAGAGGACGAGCAACCAGAAGATGCGCGGAACGCGGCGGCCGACGAGCGCAAAAAAGAAGATCAGCTCGAGCGGCATGGAAAGAATGTTGCCGACAAGAAACAAGGCTTGTTGCACGCGGCCAGGGTAATCGACGAGCGCGTAGTGGGCGAGAGCATTGAGGCGAAGTACAAGCAGGACGACGCAGTAGAGGCCGAGCCAAAGGAGATCGCGGCGGGTACGATCGTAGTAGAACAGTCCGAACTGGAGGAATCCGATGATGCCAACGATGCAGGAAATGGCCACATAGAGGAGCACCTGCTGGACGTTGGAGATCACAATTTGACCGCGCAGGGCCTCGAGAAGAGCCGATTCTCCCAGGGTGAGTTCGGGCCAACCCACGCCTAAGTAGGAGCCGAATCCGGGGGGGCGCTCGGCGAGGCGCAACGCAATGTGAACGGGCTGCGCAGGGGAGATGGCTGGCAACGGAATATCGCGAACGAAGTTGTTGCTCGCAAAACCGTTTGCGAGGCTGCCGTAGGTCGAGAGAAGTTCTCCATTCAGGAAGAGCTGGTAGGCGCCCGGGAACCGCACCTGAATCGCCTGATCCTGGACAGAGCGGAGGTGATCGAGCTGGGTCTGGCAACGGACCCAGAAGCGTGGAATGTCGCCTCGGAACTGCTCTGCCGGCAGCCAGGCCGAGTCATCGAGGGATGGTGAAGACCACACCGGGTCGTCGCCGGCCCGCCAAACGCATTGCGAACGCGACACGGGTTGAACCGATTGTGCGAACAGAGGCCAGGGAATCAAGAGCAGAAGAAGACACAATTTCCGCATCTGGATTCCTCCCAGGGTCCACGGGTGCGTTTAGGGATTCTGCCCGGGATTGCAATCAGCATAGCGCAGCGACTTGCAGAAGAGTGCCGAAAGGGTGCTTTGTCGGCAACTATTCCCTTTGACGAATCTTCGCCGTAACTTCTGGTTTGCCGGTCACTCGGGACTTACGGTTCAATTCCTCAGAAGCCGACATGTCAGTACCCACAGTTTTCAGTGGTGGCCTCCTCGAAGAGGCGCTCATAGAGATTTGAATACTGCGATTCTCTCTGTGTCCGGCCGCGCGGTCGCTCTCAGCCACGTTTGGTCTTGCAGGATCCGCGTACAGGGCCCAAGAGAACAGATTCTGATATGCCGCTCTTTGCTCTGCTCGTGCAGTCCGCATAGAACATCTGTGAGGATCGAGCCCGTAAAGGGCGAAAACATGTAGAACACGGTGCCGCTTGAGAGATCCGTCATCCGAGCGTCCTCCGCCCCAAACCGGACGCGGCGCAGGTTGAGAACTTGGGCGGCCTCTTGTGCGCTCGAGGCATAGTCCGGCTGAATCTCGACGCCCAACGTCCGGATTCCAGTCAGGGCGGACACGAGCAAGGGGACGTGGCCTAATCCCGATCCTAGATCAACAAGAATGTCGTCGCTCGAGAACTTGCAGGATGCGATCAGGTCGAGAATGTGACGCGCGGGTGTGGGCTGATAGGCTGTCATCTCCGAGGATTGCAGAAGGTCAGCTTTACCTGGTCCGCGAAGCCGGAGGACACCGACGACGACCTCGTCAAGCAGATCGAAGCTGAGACCCGGGCGCGGTCTTTCTAGTCCTCCATCATGGGCCAGTTCCACGAGCCAACGATCCATCGCGGGTGAATTTCCCTGAAGGATGATCTCAGCGCGTGCGGTTTCGTAAAGCATTTCGTTCGCCGCTTCGAACCGGTACCCCAGCGCCTTTGCACTCGAGATGAGCTCAGAATTGAAGGACTTCAATACACCTGGGCTAAGGTCTCCAATGATCGCGTCGAGCTCATCCAGAGCGTTCAAACGCATCGCCAACTGCCCTGGCCGGAGCAGATGTCTCCCATCCCGCACACGATGGAGGAACTGCCGCAGTGCATGAGAGCCGTCGATATCGCTTTGCGAAGAAAGATCGTTAATGGTAGTTGACACGTCAACCACGGTATCTAAAGCAGGTTGTCATGTCAACCATAGATTGGTAGGCTCAAAACGATGACCGCAAAACCGCTGTCCCCGCGCGAACTTCGCATTTGGCATGCGTTCTTGTCCATGGGCGAGGACGTGCTTGAACGCGTGGGACGCGACATCGCACAGGCAACCGGACTTTCCGGTCCTGAGTTTGGAGTACTCTCCCGCCTTGCAGCATTTGGCAAAGGTGAGATGCGCCAACAGGAACTCGCTGCCGTGATGGGGTGGGAAAAGAGCCGCCTGTCTCATCAACTGAGCCGAATGCAGAAACGGAAGCTCCTTGAGCGTCGAGCTGGCGATGGGCGGGCAACGCTCGTCGCGCTCACCAAGATCGGCCGCGAGAAGCTGGGAACTGCACTTCCCATTCGCGCAGAGTCGGTCAGGCGGAACCTGCTTTCGCGGCTCACCCCGGACCAAATCGATACGATCATTCGCGTAAGCAATCTTTTGGGCGATGAGGACTAGTGCGCTCGGATTCATCAGGCTTGCGCTGAGTAATATCCGGTTAACCGCTCAGAACAATCGTAGGGCCACGTTTAAACTGCGCCCACCGAGGACTCGGGGTGTATCATCCAACCCAATCGGCGTCCGGTGGAAGCGAGGCTATTATGCGCAAGAACGTTGTTTGGATAGGGATAATGTTGTTACCTGTCCTGCCCTTGATGGGACAGCGCACCGACAACCAAACTCCCTTCAACTTCCGCTCCGACGGTCAGCGTCCGCCACATACAGCGGAGTATCGAATCACGCTCTCTCGAACTCTTTCGAATGGAACCATCGTCCGCCGGGAAGAGACAGAAATCCGGGCGCGCTCGACTCACGCGGAAGATTCGTGAGGAAGAGTATCAGTACATCTGGTTCGGGGCATCAGACGATAAATTTCTCGGTCTATGATCGCATTGCCCAAACAATTACTAACTGGACAGTACCGGGTGTCAGGGTCACCGTGAGTTCGTCGGCTCCCCCGATAACCTCAACTTGCCATCAGATCTTCATTAAGGAGAAGGAGGAGACCGTCAACCGCCCGATTCCAGCGATCGAAGACTTGGGAACAGAGACCATCGCAGGCATTCAGGCGCATGGCACTCGAACGATCACGACGGAGCCAAAAGGGGAATACGGCAATAACCCACCATTGATCTCGACAGAAGAGGTGTGGGTGGCTACCGACCCAGGCCTTAAAAAACTCGAAGTACGAAGACTAAGCGAGCATCCTCTGTGGGATTTTTGGGACCAAAGATCGACCGAACCCGTAAACCTGCGGCTCGGCGAGCCAGATGCCTCGCTCTTTGAACCTCCACTTGATTACGAGGTGGTGACTCTCACGGAGCAGGCGCGTCTATCAAAATCTTGCACAAGTACTCCGACACCCAAAACGCTTCAGCATTGAAGGGTCACAGCAGACATCGTTGGTCGTATGTACGCTAACCGGAAGTCTCGCGGAACCGGGTAATTCCCGGATTGTCGGCAACCCCAAAGTTTTCACAAATCGCCAATATCCATGCGGGTTTCAGCATTTTGGTGACTACAAAGTGACTACAAATTACGATGATTTGGTGAGAGACGGCCTGAGACACCCAGAGACAGACAGGGCACCGGATTGGATGCCCGCTGGTGAAACTTCTGGTTTGCCGATCAACCGCCCGCGACGGGGTGGTCGGTTGAGTACGTCTACTGCTTTCTTCCCTCCATGGCAGCTTCAAGCAGAGCCGCCTGATCCGTGCGGTTCATCTTTTTTGCCCAATCGAGTGCAGTCTCGCCTTGCTCCGTCTTTGCGAATGGATCGGCTCCGTGTTGCAATAGGAAACGCGTCAATTCGAGGGTCTCTGCATTTAGCAACGGAGTGAATCCGTCCTTTGCAGGAGCATTAACGTTGCCACCATGGGCAACCAGAGTCTCGGCAATTTCGAGGTCCCGAGCATTGAGCATTAAGGGCGTCTCGCCTTTGTCGTTGGCCAAATTAGGATCAGCCCCAGCCCCGAGCAAAATGCGAATCACTTCCTTGACATCAACTCCAACCTCCTTGTGATGGTTGGTTTTAAGAGCAGCGACGAGCGCGGTCGTATTGTTCTGGCCACGAGCATTGACGTCGGGCCGGTGTTTCAGGACCTCTCGGACTACGTCTGGAACTCCTGAGCTTGCCGCGCCGATCAGCACTGCCGGCCAAGTGGGATTTGCGCCGTACTGAATTAGTAGCCGCATAGTTTCGAGTTTCCCGGCTGAAGCTGCGCGTTCAAGGGCGTCAGTCAAAGTTTTCCCATCATTGAAACCCGCACCCAGCAACGCGTGCAACATTTCAACGTCTCCCCGAAAGGCGGCGTTTCCAAAAGGAGTGCTCTGATCCGCGAAACGTCCTCGTCCTAGAATTGGTTTTGAAGACACCACCACACCAGCCGCAATCAAATCGCGGACAGCTTCGGCAGTTCCCCTTTCTGTTACGTTAGTCAGAATTTCCGACGCCTCTGGCGAGCGAAAATCAAACCGCTCTTCAAGCAGCGCGGGGACGGTTTCAGCGTTGCCCTTCGTCCAACGCTCTGCACCTGAGAGACGATCAATCGTGTCCTCCAGTTTCGACAGGCTCTCAGGCATACCGACCCTCAGCCCAGCGTAGTCGACAATGGCCTTTGTCTTTCCATCGACGCGAAGTGAGGTTGTATAGGTAGGCAGATCTGTCGCGCCCCAAACGTATTTGTCTTTGAGAGAGAAATAGTCGGTCTTGCGAAAGGCTTCGACCATCTCTAACACGGCATCGGATGAAACCGTTGCGCGATGCTGGCCTGTAATCGCGACGTACATGCCTCCCTCGTACACCACAGTGCCGTCACCATGAACCTCGATTCTGTAGCTTGGGCATGCTCCAAAGCACCCGGTCCTAGATAAGGAAATTCGGATTGAATTGAAATCGTGTATCTCCGGGAACGGAACGCGCTTGCCTGCCGATTCTTCAAGGGCGCGGACCGGTATCTCAAGGTCAAACTGCGCCATTACGGCGCGACCACCCTCTTCGAAAGGCCGAAATCGTAGACTCACAGCGGTCTTTTGGGCTTCTTCTGCAAGAGTCTTCATCATCTCGCGCTGCGGCCTCGTGAGCCCATCGAATTCGTTCTCATCGTAACCCAGCAATTCCGCCGTCGTGACGGTCCCTTTCTCGCTCACATGCAGTTGAACTTGAATCGTCCCGATCGATTCGAGCGCAGTGAATTTGCTGAAATCCACTCGGATCGGAGGCACTTCACCTATCAGGTGCGCCGCAACTTCTTCATCATTTGGTGCTATTGGATTATGGCTTTGGGGGACTTCCTGAAATACGTTGGCCAAGGCGATAGACAGCCCGAAGAGGGCGCTGGGAATTCCAGCAGACCAGTGCATGTAAGCGTTCCCCTTTGGCGATTAGACAAGAGAAGGATAGCTCCGTCTTTAGGGTCTTTGGCCCAGTCCCTAGCCTGATTCAATCGAAGGTTAGGACCGAGCCCCACCAAAGGCAGAGCCCCTCGTGGCGTTCTGAGCGGATGACCGGCAAACCGGTAGTTACGGCGAAGATTCGTCAAAGGGAAGGGTTGCCGACGATACACTCATAAACATCCGCATGCAAAGGACACCTTTTACGTTATTGGTTGCCGCCGTTGCGATCATCGTGGCATCGAGTGCTCAAACTTTTGGGACGAGCCAGTTGGTTAAGATCGGTGGCATCGCTGCCGAGAACGGCGATTTCGCAATCTCGAACAACCTGATCACTGCGTATTCTGATGGGAGCATTCGCGTTATGCAGGGTGCGAGCGAGAAATGGAGTTTTGCCCAGAATGCAGGCAAGTCCGCGTCATTTGAAGTGAATAATCTGTCCATGAGAAGGGTGTCCGACAGTGTACCGATTGGAGTCGCGCATGAGTTTCCGTTCTGCGATTCATTTGATCAGGTATCTCGCCCCGTTGAAGCCGCATTCCGCGCCATCCTGCCGAAGGGTGCCAAGCTAAAGGCGGAGGAGGACTATGGCGACGGACAAACGCTGGTCATCTATTCGGTACCCGGGGCGAAGCACTATTTGATCGACTTTTCTCTGATCGAGAGCACCGCTGCCAAGGGGTATTCGGTGGTTGGCACCGTTCCTGTTTCTAAATATGGCGAATACTGTGGAATGCAGGCAATCACGCGGGAGATACGAGCAGTCATGGTGGATGAA
>Ga0126381_100004931_pt1 | contig 14585 bp, 16 predicted proteins | sample PanSoiMetPlot_28_FD_96465 | JGI IMG/M metagenome (GOLD analysis project Ga0126381, IMG submission 96465) | Tropical forest soil microbial communities from Panama - MetaG Plot_28 | ecosystem: Environmental > Terrestrial > Soil > Tropical forest > Bulk soil | place: Panama | collected 2016-02-17
ACCAAACTCCTGGTAGCGGGGCGCGGTCATCTTGTCGCGCGCCGGCAGGTTGAGCCACAACTGGAAGCCGCGCATGCGGCCCTCCTGCTGCTCCGGCATTTCCGAATGCACCAGCCCGCGACCCGCGGTCATCCACTGCACGCTGCCCGGAACCAACACGCCCTCGTTGCCGTGGTTGTCGCGGTGACGCATGCGGCCGTCGAGCATATAGGTGACAGTCTCGAAACCGCGGTGCGGATGGTCCGGGAAGCCGGCAATGTAATCCTCGGCCTTGTCGGTGCCGAACTCATCGAGCATGAGGAAGGGGTCGAGATCGGGCAGCTGGGGTTGACCGATGACGCGCCGCAGTTTCACGCCCGCGCCGTCCGAGGTCGGCATCCCCTTGACGACGCGCAGCACAGAACGCGTGGCAGTGGTGCTCATGAAAGACTCCGTGAACCTGACAGAGGGCCGACATGGGGTCCCGCGTCGGCCCTATCAAGTACCCCGGTGAGCTCCACGCCGCCGCACGCTCGCAGGGCATCCGCGGCCTGCGCCTGCCCGCCGAGCAGCACGCACTTGGTCAATGCGTCGGCGACAGCGGCCTCGGGCGCGAGCACGGCTGCAAAGCGGCGGAGTGGACCGGATCCCGAGGATCCCGAGCGCCGGTAATAGCCGCAATGCTCCAGCGGACGCCGTCGCGCTTCGCGATCACTGACCGCGAGCGCGGTGTTTGCGAAAGCGAGGAGCTCGCATACACCGTCTGCGTGTCGCAGCAGCATGGTCTCGGACCGAGCGCCGAAGACTCGCAGATCACCGCCGGCGTTCACGAGGCCCGTCACACAGTGGGCCTCATGTAGCACGGCGATCGCGCGATCGATGGCGTAGCCCTTGGCGACGCCGCCGAGATCGAGGTGCAGCGGACGATGCGCCCGGGCCCAGGAGGTCTCCCTCGCAGCATCCGAGAGCTCGAGATCCGCCAACCGTCCCGGCAGCAGCGGCAGGCACGGATCGAATGTGCCGCCGCTCGCAGCATGCACACGCTGTGCGAGCTTCAGCACGGACCAGGTAGAGCGGTCCACGCGCACGGCCTCGCCGCAGCGCACCCCATTGATCCGGGCCAGATCGCTTCCGGCACGCAAGGGGTGCATGAGCCGATCGACTGCCGCCATCGCCTCGTAGGCCAACTCGATAGCGGTCAGTGCTGCGCTCTCGCACCCCGCTGTCGCCTCGATGGCAACGAGGGTGCCGAGCATCACGCGCAGCCGCCGCACCGATGGGGCAGGGTCGAGCGCCGAGCCGAAGGCGCGCCCAGGAAGCGTCACAAACTGGACCTCCGAACCGGACTGGCCTATGCTACGTTAATTGCGAATCATTCGCATTTGCAAGTGGATCGCGTCCATGAACGCTCCGGAACCGGGATCGCTAGGGTGGGCAGCCGTGCTCGGTGCGCTGGCGGCGGCCGCGCCCGTTCCCGTGGTCATCGCGGCCGAATACGTGACGGTCGAGGGCGCCCAGAAGGCACTCTTTCCGCAGGCGGAGCACTTCACCGAGGTTGCGTTATCACTGAGTCCCACGCAGCACGAGCAGGTGGCAGCCCTCGCCGGGCCGCAACCGCCGCACCGGAGCCTGCGCGTTTTCAAGGCACTTCACGGCGATGAGCTTGCTGGCTACGTGTTCATCGATGAGGTCATCGGCAAGGAGGACTTCATCACGTACGCGATCGGCGTCGATGCGCACGGCCGCCTGAGCGCTCCGGAGGTGCTCAGCTACCGCGAGAGCCATGGCGGGGAGATCCGCAACGCCGCCTGGCGTCAGCAGTTCGCGGGCCGTCACGGACTCGATCAGTTGCACGTACAGACGGACATCAAGAACATCGCGGGCGCGACCCTTTCCTGCGAACACGTCACCGAGGGTGTCCGCTGGATCGCGGCGCTGTGGCAGGTGGCTCTGGCACCGCCCACGATGACGTCGGGTTGAGTTCGCATGCCGCGCGCGGTCCTGCATCGTCCCGAAGTCACCGGCTCTGCCACCGGTGGCAGCTACACGCCAGCAGCCGGTCTGCGCACCCCGGTGTCACCCCGCCTGCGCGCGCTAATCTTCAGCGCAGGAACGCTGCTGTGGCTGTCCGGCGTGGTGTGGCTGGTACTGCATTATGGCTTTGCGCAGCGTACGGCCTTCGGCCCGCTGCCCAACCCCTGGGAGCCAGCGTTGATGCGCGCGCACGGGCTGCTCGCAGTCGGCGGCGTCTTTCTCCTCGGCTGGATCACTGCGGGGCACGTGAGCGAGCGCTGGCGAACCCGCGTGCGGCGTTCCTCCGGGTTGCCGCTGACAGTGAGCGCCGCGGTGCTGATCCTCAGCGGCTACGCGCTCTACTACACGACCGGCTCGCCGCACGAAGTCGCGGCATTTGCGCACGAGGCAATCGGTGTCGCGGTGCTCATCGCCGCGCTCGCCCATTGGTGGCGAAGGCGCACGGCCCGCTGACCAGGCTCGTTCCCCACAACGTCGCCCCCACGGATTCATACCCCATTCAGCGTGCGAGCCCGGGGGCGCGTCGCACCTAAACCCACTACACTGACTGGCGGCGTTGCAGTCACCCGCAGCGGCGTCCAGGCGTTTTAGCCGGTAGGTGGAGCGGAGCTTAATGAGCATGCGTCTCTCGAGAGCAGCCCGCGGGCTTTGCCTGCTCTTGTCGCTGTTCGCGGCGCTCGGCGTGGCGCGGGCCCAGGATGCCGATCCACCAGGGCGGGCGGCCCGCCTGAGCGATGCCGAGGGCTCGGTTTCGCTGCAACCGGCTGGCGTACAGGACTGGACCGCCGCAACCCTCAACCGGCCCCTGAGCACCGGCGACAAGCTGTGGAGTGACCAGAACTCGCGTGCCGAGCTCGACATCGGCGATGCCGTGATGCGCCTTGGCAGCAGTACCGGCTTCTCCTTTCTCAATCTCGACGACAGAACGGCGCAGATGCAGCTGAGCACCGGCACGCTCATCGTGCGCGTGCGCGACATGCAGGCCGGTCAGATCTACGAGGTCGACACGCCGAATCTCGCCGTATCGCTGCTGCAGCCGGGCGAATATCGCGTCGAGGTCAACGAGGTAGGCGATTCGACGGTGGTCAAGGTCGAGGACGGCGCGGCGCAGGCGGCGGGCGGCGGCCAGACGGTCGCGATCGGCGCTCAGCAAGTGGTGGCCTTCACCGGCATGCAAACGCTCACTGCGCAGAGCTGGACGCTCGGCGGCCCGGATGACCTCGACAGCTGGTCCGGCGCTCGCGAGCAGCAGGTCGAGGATTCAGCCTCGAACGACTATGTCGCCAGCGACATGCCCGGTACACAGGACCTCGACAACAACGGACGCTGGCAGGACACACCCGACTACGGCTACGTGTGGATGCCGACCGCGGTGGTGGTTGGCTGGGTCCCATATCGCTATGGTCATTGGGTGTGGGTCTCGCCGTGGGGATGGACCTGGGTCGATGACGCACGCTGGGGCTATGCGCCGTTTCACTACGGCCGCTGGGTGCAGTGGAACAATGCGTGGTGCTGGGTACCGGGACCGCGGCGCGTGCGCCCGGTGTACGCACCGGCGCTCGTGGCGTGGGTGGGTGGCCCACCCATCGGCGGCTCGGTCGCCTTCGGCAGCAATGTCGGCTGGTTCCCGCTCGGCCCACGCGAGGTATACGTACCGGCGTATCGCGTGAGTCCCGTCTACGTACGCAACATCAACATCACCAACACCAACATCAACGCGACCTACGTCACCAACGTCTACCAGCGCACGGTGACGCCGACGCATTACGTGAACAATCGACCGGCCGCCGTCTCCGCCGTGCCACAGAACATCTTCAGCTCCGGTCAGCGGGTCGGCGGACACGCGGTGAATCTGCCGCCCGCGGTGCTCGCCGGCGCCTTGGTCACCGCCACCGCGCCTGCGATCACGCCGATCCGGCAGAGCGTTCTGGGGCCGAGCGAGGGCAGGGGCGCGGTCCGACCGCCGGCGTCGCTGGCGCAGCGGCCGGTGCTGGTGCGCACACCGCCACCGCGAGCGCAGACACTGAACACGCCCGTGCACGTGATTGCGCCGGGCGGGCCGGTGATCAGCGCGTCATCGCTCGCACGCAGCCCGTCATCGGCGAGAACCTCGAATCCGGGCCGGCCCGCAACCCGCCCACAGACAGCGTCCGGCGAGGCAGGTGTGAATTTCGCCGAGCGCGAACGCTCACTCCAGCAGAGCATGTTTCCGGCTGCGCCGGGTGCGCGTGCGCCGGAGCCGCACCCTGCCGGGAACACCCACACACCGGACGCGTACGCGCCACCGGTGAACGCGCCGCCGCCTGCGACTGCCGCGGAGCCCTGGCGCAGCGACCGGCCACCCTCGGCGCAGCCGCCGGCGTCCACGCCGCAGCGTGCTTTCACCGCCGATGATCCAACACACACCTACGGGCGCCCGCCAGCGATACCGGTGTTTCACCCGCCCGTGGGCCCGGACACGAGCCCGCCCGCTCCGGAGAATCTGCGCGCAGAAGAGGCGCGACATGCGTCTCCACCGCCGTCCGCGCCGCGCGCGGTGGTGCCCACTCCGTCGTATGCGCCACCGCCTCCGGCGCATGTGCCCGCTCCGTCGTATGCGCCACCGCCACCGGCGCTTGTGCCGCCACCGCCCGCTCATGCGCAACCGCCGCCAGCGCCGGCGCCGCCGCAGGCTCATCCCTCCAGCGCCAAAGAGCCGCGCGACTCAGCGCCGCACGGGGATCGGGATTCAAGGGAGCGGATGCAGCGTTAGCTCTCATTGTTCGTCGTACTGAAGCGCATCGCGCTCGAGTTCCCTGACGAAATCGCGCACTTCTTCGCGCGTGCAGATCTTTCCTTCGAGCAACGACTGCAGCAGCGTCTCGAGATGAACGCGTAACGCGACCGCCAACACGGTGGGCGAGTAGCGTTGCAGACCCGCGATCAGCTCGTTGAGCTCGTCCAGGCATTCCTCGACTGTGCCATTGCCGTTCGCACTCTGCGTGAACGACATATGTTTCACTCCGTTGTCAGAGGACGTGCAAGCAAGATAGCGCAGTTCCTCCGCTGACGCTTCAAAGGTCTCCGCTGGACGCGTTGTTTCTGCATAAACAGGCAGTCAATCGCGATTCCAATCGCGGGCCGCATGCATAGACTGCCCGTCGACCCTCGCCAACCAACCAACCGTCGGGGAGCAGCACGATGAACAGTTTCACACTGACCGCAGTGGGCAATCTAGCTCGCAATCCGGAGCTCGTTGCCAAGAACGACACCAGCTACGCGCGCTTCTGTCTCGTAGGCAATGACTATGCAGGGAAGGACGAGGAGGGCGCATCCCGCGAAGTCGCGACCAGCTTGTGGTTCGTCGCCTTCGGCGCGATGGGCGAAGCGCTCGCACGTAACGCGCGCAAAGGCGATCAGTTGTTCGTCGAGGCCCACGTGCGCGCTAACAACTGGACCGATAAACAAGGCGAAAAGCAATACGACCACTCGTTCATCGCAGACGGGTTTCGCTTTGGCGCCCCGGGGAGGGCCAAGCGTGAGGAGCGCGAGGCAAGACAAGAAGAGCAGTCGCCGCGTGCGGCTGCCGCAAGCCACGGCGTCAACGAGGCGTAGCCAGGGAGATCACCATGCACAGCGACAACTCTCGATGCCCGCTGGTGCGGCGCGCGGCGCTCGGCGCCTGCGCGTTGGCGGCGCCGGTCCTGGTGCTCGCACAAAGCTCACCGTTCATGACCGGGGCGACCGCCCTCCAGACCAATATTCTTGCGTGGTTGACTCCGATCGCAATCATCCTCGTCATGGTGCTCGGCGCCATGGCGATGGCCAATCGAATGTCGTGGGGATGGTGTCTCGGCGCAATTCTTGGAATCGCGATCGCCTTCGGCGCGCCGCAGATCGTGGCGTGGGTGCGCGGCCTCTTCGGGGTCTGAGGACGTCATGGGCACGCGTAACCAGGGACTGATCGCGGACGCGCTGTTCGTCGGAGCGACCCGGCCGCCTATGCGGTGGGGTGTCACTTATGCTGCGCTGCTATTCAACATCGTCTTCACGCTGGAAGCCTTTCTCCTGACGCGGAACCTGTTGACGCTTTTGCTCTGCGTTCCGATCCACGGCATGTGCGCCCTGCTTTGTGCACGCGACCCAAGGTTCTTCGATCTGGTGCTGCTGTGGGGCAGAACACGGTTGCCAGCGACGTACGGTACGTTACGGATCTGGAAGGCGAGCAGCTATAGCGCACTGACGCTTGATCTGCCTGACCCACGCGGCAATCGGCGCGCACTGCTGCCGGCGCCGCTGGCGCCGCCGCGGCCAGGGAGGAAGCGGTGTTGAGCACCGTGCGCGCCGTGGGTCTGCGTCGCGAGCGCCTTGCCGCGGAACATATCCCCTATACCGCTCACGTTTCCGAGACGGTTGTGAAGACCCGCTTAGGAGATTACGTCCAGGCATTCCGTCTTGCCGGAGCGAGCTTCGAGTGCGCCGACGACGAACAACTGAATAACTGGCATGAGCGCCTGAATATCCTTTGGCGCAACCTGGGCAGTCCGCACGTTGCGCTGTGGACGCACTTGATCCGGCATCCGCAGAAGGCAGTGATCACTTGCACGCCCGCGGGCGGTTTCGCCGACACCCTCTCGGCACGATACCGCGAGCGGCTCGCGTACGAGACGCTAATGGTGAACGATTTGTATCTCGCGTTGTGCTATCGCCCCGCAGTGGGTCGAGCAGTGGGAGCCATTGCGAAGTTACTGGCGAGGACTCGCGCGACGGAGACAGGGGTCGAGCTCGCAGACTCCCTCGACAACTGCGTGAAGCTCGCCCAAACGCTGCGCGCCTCACTCGCCCGCTACGAACCGGAGCCCCTTGGCGTTTACGATCGCGACGGCAACTGGTGCTCGTCGCTGCTCGAATATCTGGGCTGGCTGGTAAACGGAGAATGGCAGCGAGTGCCGCTGCCGCGCGGGCCGTTGAACACGGCGCTGGCGACCACGCGTCTGCTCTTTGGCACGGAGGCCATCGAGTATCGCATGCCAACCGTGAGCCGCGTGGGCGCGATCCTCGGCATCAAGGAATACCCGACCCCCAGCGTGGTTGGTATGTTCAATCGATTGTTGTCTGCCCCGTTTCCTCTCGTACTCACTCAATCCTTCGCGTTTCTCTCGCGAGCTGCCGGTCAGGCGCTGCTGCAGCGGCAGCATATGCGTTTCGTCAACGCGGGCGACTTCGCCGTCTCCCAGGCCGCACAGCTGAGTGAAGCGCTCGATGGACTGAGCAGCAACGAATTCGCCATGGGCGATCATCACTTTTCTCTGCAGGTGCTTGCAGACCTTCCCGAGCCGGCAGTTGAAGTCCCGGATGCATGGCGACTCAAAGCCCTCAATGACAACGTGTCACTCGCGCGCAATCTGCTGGCGGACACGGGCATGACCGTTGCGAGGGAGGATCTCGCCGTGGAAGCGGCGTTCTGGGCACAGCTGCCTGGAAACTTCTCCCTGAGGCCACGTAAGGCACCGATCACGTCGCGCAACTTTGCGGCGATGGCGCCGTTTCACAACTATCCCGTCGGCCGAGCGCATGGCAATCACTGGGGAGATGCGCTTGCACTCTTCTGCACAAGTGCGAACTCGCCGTACTATTTTTCGCTCCATGCCAGCGATCCATGGGACCCGGACGGTGGCAGCCGCAAGGACACCGGCCATACCTTCATCTGCGGCCCCACTGGCTCCGGCAAGACTGTACTGATCGGCTTTCTCATAACCACTCTGCATAAGCAGGGTGTGACGCAGGTGATTTTTGACAAAGATCGGGGCCTCGAGCTGCTGGTGCGCGCGCTCGCCGGGGAATATTTCGAGTTGCGCCAAGGCGCGTCCACCGGCTTCAACCCGCTGCAACTGCCTGCTGACGCCGCCAACTGCGAGTTTCTGAAGTCGTGGCTGCGACTTCTGGTGCGTCCACGACAGGGGTGCTCGTTGTCTACCCGCGAGAGCGCGGATCTCGACAACGCCTTGCGCGGTGTGCTTGCCCTTGAGCCGTTAGCGCGCCGCCTGTCGCGGTTGCTCGAATTCCTCGATACGACGGATCCGGAAGGGGTGCATGCCCGGTTGGGACGATGGTGTGAGGCGGCCGAAGGCGACTACGCCTGGGCCTTCGACAACCCGACCGACTCGGTTGTGCCAAAGCTCGCCGGCCGCACGCTGGTCGGTTTTGACGTGACCGAATTCCTCAGCCACGAAATCACTCGCGCACCGCTGACGCTTTACATGTTCCATCTGGTGCGCCAGCTGCTGGATGGGCGCCGCCTGGTTTGCTGGATGGATGAATTCTGGCGAATGTTGTCTGACCAGGCCTTCGAGAATTTTGCGAAGGACGGCCCCAAGACCTGGCGCAAGCTGAACGCCGTGATGTGCCTCGCCACGCAGAGCGCCAGCGATGTGCTCGATAGCCCGATAAGCCGCACCATTATCGAGCAGACACCCACCAAGGTGTTCTTTCCGAACGTCGAAGCCAGCGCCGAGGAATACACGCGCGGCTTGGGCCTCAGCGAGCGCGAGTTCAAGCTCATCAAGGAGCAGCTCGAACCGGGCTCGCGCGCCTTTCTGGTCAAACAGGGACACCACAGCGTGGTCTGCAGGCTGGATCTGAAAGGCTGCGACGCAGAGCTCGCTGTCATATCCGGTCGAGCACAGCACCTGGAACTGATGCGGCAGCTCTCCGCCCAGTATGGCGGTGATCCGGTGCACTGGTTGCCAGCGTTCCTAGATGCGTGCAGGCAGGAGTAATGCTTTCTTAACGGCAGCGTCGGGGAGGTTGTAATTGTGAGTCGCCCACTGCGCTATTTTCTGACTCTGGCGCTGGTATTCGCGGTCCCCACAGCGCGCGCCCAGTTTGCCGTCATCGATGTCGCTGCGCTCACACAGCTTGTCTCGGAGCTGCAGACGCTCGAGCAACAGCTTGCTACCGCACGCAATCAGCTGTCTCAGGCCCAAGCTGAGTATCAGTCGATTACTGGTGCGCGCGGGATGCAGCAACTGCTCGCCGGGACGAGCCGCAACTACCTGCCGCAGGATTGGACATCACTACAAGCGGCCCTGCACGGTGTCGGCGCATATCCCACGTTGGCAGCCGATGTGCAGACCGCCATCAATGCGGCGACGGTGCTGTCGCCGCAGCAGCTCGCGACTCTGTCTCCTACTGCTGTCGCGCAGTTGCAGTCAGCGCGAGCGTCCGCAGCGCTTCAGCAGACCCTCTCGCACGAAGCGCTTGCAAACGCCAGCAACCGCTTTGCCGCGATCCAACAGTTGGTCGATGCGATTGCGCGAGCGCCTGATCAGAAAGCGATCCTGGAGTTGCAAGCGCGAATTGCCGCTGAGGTTGGCATGCTGCAGAACGAGAATACGAAACTCCAGGCCATCTTTCAGTCCGCACGCGCGCAGGCATTTTCGGATGCACAACGCGAGCGCGAGCTGGATATTGCCGCGCACGGGGAGTTCGCCAGTCGCTTTCAGCCACATCCCTGACAGCAAGCGGAACTGCCATGGGATTCTTCGCGGCCTTCTGGAGTTGGCTGAACGGTCAACTGGCGACATATATCGGTGCGAACACGACGCTCATTGCTGCGGCGCTCGAGCCCGCCCTTGTGACGCTGGCGACGATATACGTCATGGTCTGGGGTTATCTGCAGTTGACCGGCCGCATCGAAGAGCCATTCGTCGGGGGTCTAAGGCGCCTCGTCACGCTCTCAGTAGTTCTAGGGGTTGCCCTGCGGCTGTGGCTCTACAACACGCTGATCGTCGATACGTTCTATCACGCGCCAGCACAGCTCGCTGCGGCGATCGTCGGCGCTCAGGATCCGGTGGCGACGATCGACGCGATCTGGGAGCAAGGTGGTGAGGTCGCCGATTACCTGTGGAACAACGCCGGCAGCTGGCACCAGGACGTCGGCTTCGACCTCGCGGGGGCCGTAGTGTGGTTACTCGTGGGATTTCTCTGCGTCTACACCATGTTCTTGATCTCGCTTTCGGGTATCGCGCTCTCGGTACTGTTGGCGCTCGGTCCCCTGTTCTTCGCGCTGTTACTCTTTGATTCCACGCGGCGCTTTTTCGAAGCGTGGATAGCGCAGCTCGCCAACTATGCGCTGATAACCATTCTTACCGTACTGGTGGCGGCCCTATTGCTACAGATCGTGGAATCGTACGCGGTGCAAACCGTTGCCCGGGGGCCGGGCATTCAGACCGTCGATTCGCTGGACATGGTGTTAGTCGCTGTCCTGGTCTTCCTGCTCATGCGTCAGATCATGCCCATTGCGGCCGCGTTAGCTGGCGGTACGGCGATCAGCACATTCGGCGCCGTGAGCCGACTTGTCCGCTGGGGAATGCGCGGCGCTGCAGGTGCTGCGGTTCCCTATGTCGGCCGTATCAGAAGGGAATTTGGCTCTGAATCGCAACCCGCGCAGACGCGGCATATTGGCGCGCGAGCGCTCGACCACCGGGGCTGAGTTGGAGTGACCTATGCGAGTTCTTCTCATCGGGCTATTGCTGTGCTGCGCGGTGAGTGGTTGCGCTTCCCCTAGGGTGCGGTGTGAGGGGCCCTTGCAGCCGATAAACCCGCGCCAGAGTGCGCAGGAAGCGGATGCGCCGGCCGCCGCCGCACCACGGAGTGTCGTGCCGTGACGAGCGAGCCTCTGGCGGCGTATTTCCGTGAAGCCACGAGCTGGGATGCCGATCGTCTGGCGGTCGCACAACGCAACGTGCGTGTTGCATGGCGGGTTGCGGGGGCGGGCGCCTTTTGCGCGCTCGCGATGTCCGTGTGCCTGATGTTATTGATGCCGCTGAAGCGTGTTGATCCCTTCGTCGTGCGGGTAGACAGCAGTACCGGGATAGTAGATGTGGTGCCCGTGTATGTCGGTGGGGCGGAGCTGGCCCAGACAGTTACACGCTACTTCCTAGCCCACTACATCAGTGTCTGCGAACGATTCAACTACGCCACTGCAGAGAGTGACTACGAGGAGTGCGGGGCATTCCACGCTGCGCAGCGCAACCAAGCGTGGTACGCGTTGTGGAACCCGAGCAATCCCGCTTCACCGCTCAATGTTCATAAGGACGGCAGCACGGTGCGAGTGCAGGTTGAGGCGGTGAGCTTTTTTCAGCGCGCCAGCGGTGCGAGCGACCTTGCGCAGGTGCGCTATCTGAAGGCGGAGCGTCAGGCCAATGGAGCTGACGATCGCATCTCACATTGGATTGCCACCATTCAGTACGCGTACACGGCGCCCTCGAAGGACCCGCGGATGCGGCGCTGGAATCCGCTGGGGTTCAAGATCGTGGAACTGGCAGCGGAGCCTGAGGTGGCCGCGCAGCCGGAGGTAGCCCGGCCGCCAGCGCCCGGCAAAGCCGGATAGGGGTCGGGAGGGACGCTGTGGGAGTTGGGGCGGACATTTCACCTGGACGGAGACGTTGGCGGCTCAGTGTTGCCGCAAGTGTCGTTTCGAGCGTGCTGGCCGTGTCCTGCGAACTCGCCGCCGCCGATGGCGGAGCGACTGACGCGCGCATCCGCGAGATGACGTACGGCGCCGACGAGGTTTATCGCCTCAAAGGCTACGTCGGCTACCAGATCGATTTGGAGTTTGAGCGGGGCGAAGCCTTCGTAGGTCTCGGCACCGGAGACATCGACAGCATCACCTTCGCTGCGCAAGACAACCACTTGTTCCTCAAGCCCAAAGCGGGGGGAGTCGACACCAACCTGACGATACTCACCACGCGGCGCACGTATCACTTCGATTACACGAGCACCGAACGACGCCCCGAGCCGGCGTTCGGCGATGTGATCTACGTGCTGCGATTCGCCTATCCCCCGCCGGCTGCGGATCACACCGCAGAGAAGATCGAGCGCGGCTTTGCTGAGGCAGCCAAAGCGCGTTGGCACAATCTCAACTATGGTTATCGCGGTAGTCCGGAGCTGAAACCGCAGTCGGTCTGGGATGACGGCGTGCAGACGCGGCTGCGGTTCAGTCCACAGCAGGAGCTGCCTGCAGTGTTCCTGGGAAACGACGACGGCAGCGAGTCACTCGTCAACTTCAACGTCGAGGCAGGAGAGATCGTCGTTCAGCGTGTCAGTCGCCATTTCGTCGTCCGCCGGGGCCGTCTCGAGGGCTGCATCGTGAACGAGGGTTTTACCGGGGGCGGCGAGCGCTTGGACTCAGGGACGATCGCACCGCCCGTCCAGCGCGCGACGCCCGGAGCGCGCCCGTGATGAACTCCACGCGAGAGTCCGCCGATGTCAATGAGGCTGTGCAGGGGGAGCGATCGATCGCACAGGTCAGCGCGAAGCGGACGCTGCAGGCACGGATGAGCAGCGTGCTCGCCGCCGTACTGATGGGTGCGCTGGGGCTGTCCGCTTTGACCTGGTATTACGCGGGCACCTTTTCACGGCACAGTCACGCGCGCGCGTCAGTTCAGGCTACGACCGCCAACCGAGCGCAGGGCGAGATGTCTTTGCCGCCGCTCGGGCGCATCCTGCCACCGCCAGCTCAAAGCGCGTCTGCTACGGCGCCGCCGGTAGGGCTTACAACGAAACCGGTTCCACCTGAGCTGCCACTCGCGGAGACGACGCTACCCCCCACACCGGTGACACTGGTCGACAGCGCGCTCGGCCCCGCCACGGGCTCAGGCCAGACCGCTGTCGCGACAAAGACGCCCGCACAACTCGCGCGCGAGCGACGGGCGTCGGGGACGGTATTTGCGCGCGAAGCCCCAACGGCGCCGGCTCCTGTCGAAGGGCAGCAATCGAGCGTTTTGTCTGACGGCAAGGCACCCGCAGGAGGGGCGTACCGAATCGGCGAGCCCGACGTCACACTACAGGCATTGCTGCGTCCGGCAACAACAACCCTGGTGCAGGCACAGCTGCTCCCAACGACGCGCTTTCTCCTGCCCAAGGGCGCATTCATCGACTGCACTCTCGAGACCGCCATTGATTCGACACTTCCAGGATTGACGACCTGCGTGACCGCGGCCGACACGTTCAGTGCCGACGGTAAGGTGGTGCTGCTCGAGCGCGGCAGCAAACTGGTTGGAGAGACGCGGGGGCAGATACAGCAAGGACAGGCGCGGGTGTTCGTCCTGTGGAATCAGGCACGCACGCCGGCGGGTGTTTTGGTGCCTTTAGATTCACCCGGCACGGACGAGTTGGGACGCTCCGGACTTCCAGGTCGCGTCGAACGCCATTTCTGGGAACGCTTCGGCGCAGCCATGCTGATATCGGTCGTAAACGGTGCAGTGCAGGCAGGTGTGCAGGCAGCGAATCATTCCGGTGGCGCCGTTATTTACGCACCCTCAACCTCACAGGACATCGTGACGGAGGTACTGAAGGAAACTGTTGGCATTCCCCCCACGATCATCAAGCGCAATGGCGATCGCATCCAGGTGCTCGTCGCGCGAGACCTGGATTTCAGGTCTGTTTATGAGCTGCGCACGTCCGCCAATCTGCGCTAACGGTTTCTCCCGCGGGCCGCCGCTCGGGGCATGCGCTGCAGGGGTTGAGCTCTCCGCGCTCGAGCTCACGTTGCGGACCCTGCGCCCCCTGTTAGCCGACCCCGATGTCACCGAGCTGTGCATAAACCGCCCGCGGGAGATTTTTCTTGAAACGCATGCCGGCTGGCGTCGGAAGGAGCTCCCATTCGCCGACTTTGACTGGTGCCGTCGCCTCGCGAAGCTGATAGCGAATCTCACCCGGCAGCGCGTCGACGAGGCCTCGCCGCTCTTATCGGCCTCGTTGCCGTCCGGCGAGCGGGTACAGATCGTGCTGCCGCCGGCAACCACCGCCGGCTGCGTTGCCGTCACGATCCGCCGCCCGGCTGATGTCGTCTGGCCGATCGAGGAATTGGCACGTCGCGGGGTCTTTGACAAGCTGTACTCCGCCAACACGCATGTGGAGGATGTCGACAAAGAGCTCCTGCGCCTGCACGCGGCACGCCAGTACGCGGCATTCTTGCGACTTGCCGTGAAGGCGCGCAAGAACATCATCGTGTCCGGCGCAACCGGCTCAGGCAAGACAACCTGGACCAAGGCACTGATCCGGGAAATCCCCAACGACGAGCGGCTGGTCACGATCGAGGATGCTCGCGAGCTGGTGCTCGAGGGTCACCCGAATCACGTGCGTCTGTTCTACAGCAAGGACGAGCAGGGCCTGGCGCGGGTGACGCCCAAACAGCTGCTGGAGTGTTGTCTGAGGATGCGGCCCGACCGCATCCTGCTCGCCGAGCTGCGCTCCGAAGAAGCCTTCGACTATCTGCGCAATGTCAATTCAGGGCACCCGGGATCGATTACCAGCGTGCACGCCGCAAGCGCGGAACTGGCATTCGAGCAGCTCGTGCTGCTCGTGAAGCAGAGCGCGGCCGGTCGCGGACTGGCGCGTCGCGACATCAAGAGTCTGCTTTGTCTGCTCGTGGACGTCGTCATTCAATGCGGTCTCGAGGGGCACCAGCGCGTCATCCAGGAGATCTGGTTCGACCCGTCGCGTAAGCGGCGCGCACGGGCGCGCCCGTTGCCGCAGACGAGCCAGCCATGATTCACGCCCATGCGGTGATCCACGCGCACCACGTG
>Ga0126381_100004932_pt1 | contig 14585 bp, 13 predicted proteins | sample PanSoiMetPlot_28_FD_96465 | JGI IMG/M metagenome (GOLD analysis project Ga0126381, IMG submission 96465) | Tropical forest soil microbial communities from Panama - MetaG Plot_28 | ecosystem: Environmental > Terrestrial > Soil > Tropical forest > Bulk soil | place: Panama | collected 2016-02-17
CAAGAAGAAACGACCTGCCTAGGGGTACCGTGCGTCACGGTTCGGGAGAACACGGAACGGCCGGTTACGATCACCCGGGGAACGAACCTGATTGCCGGTACCCGAGCAGAGAATATACGCAAGGCGCTGCAGGCCCAGATCAATCGAAGGCGGGATCCTATTGTTCCAGAAAAATGGGATGGTCACGCCGCAAAACGGATTGTCGCTGCGATTGTGGAATCCTTTGAGAGCAAGTTGACGAGATCCGGGGCATGCGCTTCAGAATTGAGACCCGCTCTGCCTTAGTTAGACGCTGATTGGCCAGCGATCGCAGTCATCGGAAATTTCAATTTAGAATGTGGAGGGTTTTGAATGCAGATAAGAGTTGAGTCCAGGCATCTGGGGGACGTTATTGTGGTGGTTCCAGAGGTCTTCCAGGATAGCCGAGGTTTTTTCTGCGAAACCTACCGAGCCGATCAGTTTGAGGCCTTAGGCTTACCCACGAGATTTGTTCAGGACAACCACTCCAAGTCGGCGAAGGGAGTTGTTCGAGGATTGCATTTTCAGTGGGAGCCAGCCATGGGCAAACTGATGCGAGTCACTGCCGGAGCAGCCTTCTTGGTGGCTGTCGACATACGCAAAGGCTCTCCCACACTCGGCCAATGGGTTGGAATTGAGGCGTCGGCCGAAAACCGGCGCTCCGTATGGGCTCCCGCCGGTTTCGCGCGAGGATTCTGTGCTCTGTCTGATGCCACAGAGATTCAGTACAAGTGCACTGGCATCTACAGCAACAAAGCTGAGTCCGGTATTCGCTGGAACGACCCAGGCATCGGGATCAAATGGCCGCTGAGCGACGTTACCGTGTCAGACAAGGACCAAAAAGCACAAAATCTGGCCCAGTGGCTGTCCTCGCCTGAGTCGGAAAACTTTCAATATTCCCCTCAACTTGAAACAGAACTTTCCCTACGGAGCTAATCATGAGACTACTCATTGCAGGCGGCGCTGGATATCTTGGATCGGTCTTAATCCCTAAGCTTTTGGAGCGTGGCTACAGGGTTGACGTGGTTGATCTTTTCTGGTTCGGCAACAATCTGCCGCGCCAGGTCGGCATGCTCAACAAGGATATATTCCAGCTCACCGTCGAGGACCTTGAGCCTTACGATCAGGTCGTTTTCATGGCCGGACTGTCGAATGATCCCATGGCGGAATTCTCGCCAGCCAAGAACTTCGTGTTCAATGCCGCCGCACCTGCTTACCTGGGCTACATCGCAAAAATCGCAGGTGTAAAGCGCTACGTGTATGCCAGTTCCTGCTCCGTGTATGGCTACACCGAAAATGAGCTGTTTGACGAAACCCGCCCGGTGAGTTCAAGTTACCCCTACGGCATTTCGAAGCTCCAAGGAGAACAGGCGGTCATGCAATTGTGTGACGATCAGTTCTCCGTGATCTCCCTGCGGAAGGGAACGGTCTCTGGCTACAGCCCACGCATGCGTCTGGACCTGATCGTCAACACCATGTTCAAGTGCGCGATGAAGGATCGCGTCATCACTGTGAACAATCCTTCGATTTGGCGTCCGTTGCTGGGTATCGGAGATGCTGCTACGGCGTATATTCGCGCGATCGAGGCCAACCAGAAGATTTCCGGGATCTTCAACATTGCTTCTGGAAACTACACGGTGGGTGAGGTTGCGGACCTGGTAAAGAGCGCCATCCAGGAGCGCATGAACCTGCAAGTGAATCTCGAGATCAAGCACATTCAGGATTTCCGCAACTATAAGGTCAGCACGAATAAAGCGGCGAATGTGTTGAGCTTCCACCCAACCTGGGATGTGAAGTCGATCGTTTACGATCTGGTTGACAACTTCAAAAAATTCCAGGATCTCCAGAACCCTATGTATTCAAACATCCAAACCTTCAAACAAATCGAAAACGGGCTTCACATCCACGACATGCAGGAATCTGTCGTCCGCCTTCCGGTGGAATCGGTATCGCTGTAAAAATGCGCTTCTTTTAATTCCTGGAAAGAAGAGGGTACTGCCTGAATGGGAGCTGTAGATTGCATGCCAGTGCGGATCGGAGAGCCCGCAAACGCCCGCCACACGTTTCAGGTCGAGGTTGATCGAGTAACGGAGTCTGAGTGGTCCGCTTTAATGGATCAGTTTGAAGACGTCAACATTTATCAGACTTGGGCTTATGGTGCGGTGCGATGGTCGGACACGCAGCTTAGCCATCTGATTCTCCGAGATCGCACCGACATCCTCGGAATGGCGCAACTGAGGATCGTCCGGCCCCGGGGCCTCCGGATGGGTGTAGCGTATCTCCGATGGGGTCCCTTGTTCCATCGGCGAGGTCGCGAACTCGATGCCGAGGTCGTTGGTGGCATGGCTGACGCCTTGCTTGATGAATATGTGCGGCGGCGTGGCCTGCACCTTGAGGTCCTGCCAAACTCTTTCCGCGGCTCTCGTCGTGCGGAAATACTTGAAGCCCAGTTTCAGGGTTTCGATCACAGGCCGATCGTAAGCCAAGAGAGATATCGGACTTTCCTGTTAGATATCTCCGTTACGACGGAGGAATTGCGCAAGAATCTGGACGGGAAGTGGCGCAATCAACTGAACGCAGGCACCCGAAACAACCTGGAAGTGCTGGAAGGGCAGGACGCGGCAGCTTACGAGGAGTTCCGATCCTTGTATGAACAGATGTGGCAGCGGAAGAAATTCGAGTCGGAAGTGCGAATTGAAGAATTTCAGAAAATCCAGCAGCGCCTGCCCGAACAACAGAAGATGAAGATTTTTCTTTGCCGGGTGCAGGGGAAATCCGTCGCTGGGCTAGTTTGCTCGGCTCTGGGAGACACTGCGATCTATCTGCTGGGAGCGACGAACGAGGATGGTTTGAAGGTCAAGGCCTCCTATGTTTTGCAGTGGGCCGCGATTCGATCGGCAAAAGAATGCGGGAGCCGATTCTACGATTTGGGAGGAATCGATCCCGTCGCGAACCCCGGCGTCTATCACTTCAAGAGCGGGTTGTCCGGAAGAGATATCTCGCATGTTGAAGCCCTAACCCGATGCGAAAATCCGATCAGTGCAGGGTTTGCGAGGGCGAGCCAAGTTGTGCGCGGTAAACTTCGCGCGTTCCAGCATGCAACACGACCGAAAAGGGTTGGGCAGCAGTCCAGATGAAGACAGCAGGTGTGGTCAATGCATCTCCGGCGGTCGCGATCTTTGAACCGGTTACCCGGGTTGTAGACTTTTTGAAGCGGCATGGTTTTCGGGCAACTATTTTGCGTTTTTGGGTATTTGTACGGCGAATATTTTCTAATCGGATGGTCCTGTTCTATGTGGACGTCCAACAAAGTGAGGTTTCGAGCGTCAGTCTGCCGCAACCCCTGACGGTGCAACGGAAAACAAGCCCGGCGGAAATGCGCTCCGACGACTGGGAGAAGATTGCAAACTTCTGGAATCCGCCGACGACCCGGCGGAACATGATCGACCGTTTCCACCACGGAGCATCCTTATGGCTGATCCGGTCTGCGGACCAACTGGCGGGCTATGGATGGACGATGACTGGGCAAACGATCGAGCCGCATTACCACCCGCTCGGTTCCAACGATGTGCACCTGTTCGATTTTCTGGTGTTCCCGGAATTCCGCGGAAGAAGTCTTAATCCGTTGCTTGTGGATTACATCCTCGCACAAATGGTGCAAGAAGGACGAATACGGGCTTTCATCGAGGTCCGCGAATGGAACAAACCTCAGCTCCGATCTTTGGGGAAAACAAAATTTCAATTGCTGGGTGTAGCGCGAAAGAAGTCCTTCTTCGGGCAAGCCTTCGTTGTGTGGATTCCGGAAGAGCGCGCCAGAATGGTTGACCAAGCGCAGAACCAATCCAATCGTGCCGGTCGGAAGAATTGAGCGTATGAGCGCGACACCTGGTACTGAAAACTTATCGTTCGCAAAAGTTACTTCGCGAATCCTCAAGCTTGCGATCAGCGTCACTTATTTTGCTATGAGGTCGGCCTGGTGCTGGGGATCAGGTCGCGGGACCGGATTAGTTCTCTATTATCACGTCGTGCCCGAGAAGTACGCGGAACGCTTTGAAGAACAGATGAAGATGCTGGTGACTCACGCGAAAGCCATCCCGCTCGACGCGATCGACGACCTTCCCAAAAGCTTGCACTCGGTTGCCATCACGTTCGATGACGCACTCCTAAGCTTTGCAGAACATGCAGTTCCAGTGCTTCAGAAGCTAAAAATTCCTGCGACAGTTTTCGCCGTAGCGGATGCCCTTGGTACGACGCCGTCATGGGGCGAGAGCTACTTCACTTCGGAGGAGCGTGTGATGTCCGACCAGCAATTGCGGGCTCTTCCAACTCTGATCCAGGTGGGTTCTCACACACTGAGTCATCCCCATTTGCCAGCGATGACGGAAGAAGTGGCGAAGTGGGAGATAACTGAATCTCGGCATAAGCTCGAAACTCTTCTGCACAAGCCAGTGCCAGTCCTGAGCTTTCCGCATGGCGAATTTAATGATTCGGTGGTCGCCCAATGCCGCGCCGCAGGATACGAACGCGTCTTCAGCACGAATCCAGCTCTACTACGAGACGGCAGTTCAGAATTTGTTGTTGGACGTGTAGCTGCCGATCCTTGGGATTGGACGCTCGAATTCCGCTTGAAGATGCTCGGCGGCTATTGCTGGCTGTCTTATCTGCGATCTCTCAAACTGCGCCTATTGAAACTTTTCTCGCGTGAGAGAAAAGCCGACTCGGCGCCACTGCGCACGGGCGAGAGCCAGACGTAACCCCAGTCGAAGGCGATTCCCAGAAACGTTCAGCAGCGATTTTCAGAATGTCAATGTTTTCTCGAATATACCGGAAAATCAGAACCCAGGTCGACGCCATTGTTACGGCCGATGGGCTCCGGGGTACTGTATTTCGCGGGGGGGCTTGGCTTAGGGCGGGGAGCTTTGTAGAGCAACTGATCCGGTTCGGCCGGAATATGCTGCTGACCCGCATTCTGGCTCCGGATGCATTCGGAACAATGGCCATTGTTCTATCGGCCACGACACTGATTGCGATTCTGGCCGAAGTCGGTGCACGCGAGGCTCTGATTCAGAATCCCCGCGGCGCCGACAATAAATACGTCGGTGCCGTGTGGTGGCTGTCAGCGGGGCGAGCGTTGTCCATTTATACCGTTATTTATGTTGCCGCGCCCTTCGTTTCCAGATTTTACGGCAATGCGGAGCTCGCGCCGCTGGCTCGAGTAGCAACGCTCAGCATTGTGTTTGACGGCCTGATGAGTCCCCGAGCCATCGTTGCCATGAAGCAGATGAAGTATTCGCGATGGGCGATGGTGCAAAACGGCGGCGGAATCCTGGGGGTGCTCATCACGGTTGGGCTGAGCTTTTTTCTGCGCGACGTCTGGGCATTGGCCATCGGCTATGCTTCGGAGAACGCAACCCGCTTTATCCTTTCCTTTGCCATATGCCCATATCGGCCTCGGTTTTCACTGGATATACCTGCTGTGCGCGACCTGATGCACTTTTCCAAAGGACTGTTCGGGCTGGCGGCGCTGAACCTTATTTTCACGCGTGCGGATATTTTCGTGCTGGGCAAGATGTTCCCCGCATCCGATCTCGGGCTCTACTCGATGGCGGTCTATCTGGTGCAGACTCCGACGATTTTTCTGACCGCGATTATGTCGCAAACGCTCATGCCTGCTCTCTCTCGCATACAAGACGATCCTCAGCGCATGAATCGCATCCTGCTGCAGGTCACATCGGCGACGGCCATCGTTGGTCTGCCGGCGCTCGTGTTCTTCGGATTTTGCGGACACGCCCTGTTAACGCTGATTTATGGGCAACCCTACAGTTCGCTCACAGCGGCATTGGTAATGGCAGCAGCGGCGTCCTTCCTTAATGTGTTGAACGTACAGCTCACCGTAGTTTTCTACGCCAAAGGAAAACCCGAATTGCACCGGCGCAGCGTGGGAGCCATGGCTGTCGTGGTAGCCGCTCTAATTTATCCCTTATCGAAGGGGCTCGGGATCTGGGCCGGACAACTCGCCGCCCTGATCGCGGTCGTGATCGGCTACTTGCTGCAGGTGGAACGTATGCGCAAGGTGACTGGATTGCAGCTGAACGAGTATTGGAAGAGGTTCCTGATTCCTGCGGCGGCTTCGCTGGCGATCGCGGCGTTGTGGGTCGGGACCCGGTCATTCGGAGCGCTAACGCGGCCGGCCCCCAGCATCATTTTTGGGGTTTTTGGATGCCTGGTGGCCTATGGGGTCGTGGGAGCCATGATGTTGCGGGGAACCGTCGAAACCGCATCGACTCCGGCTTCGGAAGGTTGAGTACCAAAGTCCAAGACGGCAAGTACAGTTCGAAATTGTGCTCGTGCAGGTAGGACTAGTCCTTCTGGCACGTGGCGGAAGTCCAAGGGGTAAAATACGCTGGTTCCCAAGGCCGGGCGAAACTTCCGGGCCATCAAACCTAGTGAAAAACGGAGACCCCCGATGAGGTGCTTTCTCCCACACCTGCTTTTGGCAGTAGTCTTCACCATCTTGCCCGCCACAACCGCGCATTCCCAAACGTGTTTGGTCGTCACTCCCACGGGTTCTGGCTCCAAGACCGGTGCTGATTGGAACAATGCCTACGCTGGCTTGCCTGCTACCCTGGTGCGCGGGGATATCTACTACCTTGCCGACGGTACTTACGGGCAGTACTCATTCAGCAGCGCATCGGGGACAGGCTGGATTGAAGTCCGAAAAGCACAAACTTATGACCATTGCACCAACACGGGGTGGAATGCTTCCACGATGGGTAGTTCTCAAGCAAGATTCACTCACAGTACTACCGGAATGACCCCCGCCCTCAACTTTGCCATCGATCAAGTCATCGTCAACGGAAATGGGCAATACACAGGCGCAGGATGCGGTGGCGGGCCCTCCAGTGCAACCGACGTGACGCAGGGACCGGTGAATCCAGCCGACTGCGGCATCAAGACCGACGCCAGAACCTGCACCAGCACCAGCACAAATGGTTGCGATGACACCACTCTCTTCACTGGTTCGGCGGATAACTGGAAACTGCTCTACATGGAGTGGCAGGGCCTCGGCAACGCGCAGCAGGAACAGTATCCATTCAACAACAGGACAGGCAACAACAACTCTGCCACGCGCTTGATCGAGCATGTGTTCCAGCACGATTTCGGGGCCAACATACTTTACACTGTTGGGCACAGGCAGGTAGATCATTCCTACTTTTGGGGAAATCAGAGAATCGAATACCCGTCGAACCACGGGCAGTACAGTTATGACGGCTTCGAAAACCCAATCGTGGGAATCACGGAGTTCAACAATGTATACCGTGACATTCAGGGCACAGCGATTTGGGGAATAGAGGATGGACCGCAGGTAGCATCGAATATCGACCTTTATGACAATGTAATCACGTCAACCTATCCAACACTAAGCTGGGTTAGGCTTGGGATTCAAAACGGATCGTTGTGTTGTTTGAATGGATCGACCTGCAGCAACATATACTATGTGAATAATACCCACGCCAATGTGTATGGGTTAAGACCAATGCCAAGATATCAGGATTCGGGAACAACCACCTCCAATGTCACGGTGGAGAATAACTTATGGTACAACGCGATCAACGCTGGCGACCAGATCAACACGAACGGGACACAGGATCATAACTCCTTCCTGAATAGCGGGTCGACCATTTGCACGTCCGGAACGGGCAACGTTTGTACCCAAACTGCGCCGAACCCATTCGCGAATATGTCAGCGTTAGATTTTATGCTTGCGTCCGAAAATGCCGATTGGAGCAACCGCGTCTCTCTTGGCTCGCCATACTCTACGGACGCGGCGGGGGATGCATTTAGCACTGATCGCGGAGCCTATCAGTTTGGCTCGGCAACGACACAGGTCAATCCGCCGACCGGCTTGACTGCGGCCGTTAATTAAATAACGATTACAGCTTTATTGGCTAACGCCAAACGTGGAGTGATGCCGAAGTGCCGGCATCGAAGACAGGAAATACCAACTGGTTGTAACTTGCTTGCTCGTCCTGATCGATAGTCTGCAACACCCGAAACCTTCCTGGTAAATCGCTTTTCGTGGAGCCACAAAATCTCAAGTTCGGCGGTGGCGTCGGGCACTCGATGGTCTCTCCCATCGTTCTGCTCGCGATCCTGATTGCCGGCGGCCTGATTCTGACTGGATCGCGTAGTCGCGCCCTGGCTGCGTTTCTGGGGGCTGCGCTGCTGATCCCTACTGATCAGGTTCTGCTGCTTGGTCCCGCGCATTTCCCCATGTTGCGAGTGCTGATCATTTTTGGAGCGATCCGGATGTTTCGCACGAAGGGAAGGTTGCTGCCCGGCGGATGGAACAAGGTTGACAAGGCGATGGTTGTGCTGACGCTGGTAACAGCGGCTGCGGGAATCCTGCTTTATCAGCAATGGACAGTGGTGATTTTTCAGCTAGGCAATATGTATTCGGCTCTAGGCGCATACTTCATTTTGCGTTTTCTTATTCGCGTTGAAGAAGACGTTCTGGTGGTCATCCGGATTCTGGTTTACATCTCGCTGTTCGTGGCAATTATCATGACGTATGAGCAGGCGACGGGGAAGAACCCCATTTACGCCTATCTCGGCGGAGCGCACGCGCAGATGTATGGCTCGGCCGCGGAACGCGACGATCGGTTCCGCGCTACAGGATGTTTCGGTCATCCGATTCTGGCGGGAACGTTCGGAGCGATTTCCCTGCCGTTGTTTGTCGGACTGTGGTGGAGAGATAAGAAGTACAGGAGGTTGGCTGGATTCGGAGTTCTGGGCGCCGTGGTGATGGCAGCAACGGCGAACTCGAGCACGGCTTTACTCGGATTTGCCGGAGGAGTGATCGGTTTGGCGTTTTGGCCGATGCGCAACTGGATGCGTCCGGTTCGCTGGACCATCCTACTTACTCTTGTCAGCCTCCATCTGGCGATGAAGGCTCCGGTTTGGCACCTGATTTCGCGAATCGACCTGGCGGGGGGGTCTTCATCGTACCATCGCTATCAGTTGATCAATCAGTGCGTTCTGCACTTCAGAGATTGGTGGCTGGTCGGTACCAAGTCGTATGCCGACTGGGGTTGGGACATGTACGATCTCTCCGATCAGTACGTGTTGACGGCGGATACTGCGGGACTGATTCCGCTCGCGGCGTTTGTGGCAATGATCGTCTACGGCTTCAAGTATGTCGGGAGGGCGCGGCGGATCGCAGTTGGCGAACGCAGGCGTGAGTTGCTGGTTTGGGCTCTGGGGGCCTCATTGTTCGCTAACGTGGTCGCCTTCATGGGCATTGATTATTTCGATCAGACAATCGTGGCCTGGTACACGCTTGTGGTGATGATTCCGGTGGCCGCGTATTCGGCGCGCCAGGCGGTGCTAACACGAAAGGCGAATGCGACGCAACTTGCGGCCGCAGGGGTGGAGAGCGAGGCGAAACTTCAGAGCGCTCCTACGGCGATGTCCCTGATGGGAAGCGAACTTCCTGCGGCGCAAGGGAATGCACGATGAAACTCTCGATCGTCATTCTGTGTTGGAACGATCTGCGGGTGATCCCCGACTGCCTGCGCTCCATTTTCGAAGGAACCCATTCAATTGAGTTCGAAGTCATTGTTTCGGACAATGGGTCGACGGATGGTTCAGTGGAGTTCATCCGCGAAAACTATCCGCAGGTGATTCTTATCGAGAATGGCAGGAACCTGCGCTTTGCTAAAGGAAATAATGTCGGTTTTCGCGCCAGTAGGGGAGAATACATCTTGATTCTCAACCCCGACACTATCATTCGTGATGGCGCGCTAGACAAGATCGTGATATTTGCCGACAAGCATCCCGAGGCGGGCGCGCTGGGCTGCCGTGTGGTGAATCTGGACGGCTCGTATCAAGAGCATGTGCGGCCGCTGCCCACAATAAGATCGGAATGGATGTCAGCATTTCATATGGGCTCGTTCACGCGCATTTCGCAGTGGTTCAACCCCGGCGTCTACGTTGGGTGGAATGGAGATGGTGAACGCACCGTGGGCTGGCTAGCCGGTTGCTTCATCCTGATGAGGGCGGAACTGCTCAAGAAACTAGGTGGGTTCGATGAACAGTTCTTTTACTACTACGAAGATACAGATCTGTGCCGCCGGGTTTGGGAGGCCGGATTCTCCGTGCTATACACGGCCGACATTTCGATCATCCACTTAAAGGGCCACTCCACCAAGAAGAGGTTCCCTCTTGGCTTCGAACTCGATAAACATGTAACCCGGTACCGGTATTTCTACAAATGCGATGGGCGACGCGGCGCCCGCGAGTGCCGGCGGGTGATGCTGGCATGGTTGCTGAGCCGACGCCTCGGGCTCGGATTGCTTCAGCTCTTGAAACCGAATGAGGAACGAAAAGCACGGCTGGATCTGTACAGAGTCGCGTTCGAATGGAACTGGCGAGTGGATGCGGTACGGCTCGTCGAAAATGGCGAAGAACCGGCACTGGCCGTGCCTCCTGCCGGCCGTGTGCTTGAGCGTTGAACAGAATTCCACATTTTCCAAGTAATGGTCTTAGACAAGATGCCAATTAAAATTGCGGTGATTGGGGCCAATGGACAGCTGGGCCGCGATGTGGTGCACGCCTTCGAGGCGAATGGTGACCACGTCATACCTCTGACGCATGCGGAGATTGAATTGGCGGACATGAATTCCGTTGCTACGTCTCTTCAGAAGTCCAACCCAGACGTGGTCGTCAACACCGCAGCGATGCATCATGTAGAGAATTGCGAACGTGAGCCGGCGAAAGCTTTTGCGGTGAACGGAATTGGTACGTGGAACTTGTCCAAAGTCGTTCGTGATATGGACAAAGTTCTGGTGCACGTCAGCACCGATTACGTGTTCGACGGCAAAAAAGAAATTCCTTACGAAGAAACCGACACTCCGACTCCCCTCAATGTCTATGGCAATACGAAGCTGGCGGGCGAGTACTTTCTCCTATCGACAGCGCCGAAGCATTTCGTGCTGAGAACTTCAGCCATCTACGGACACAATCCCTGCCGAGCGAAGGGGGGGCTGAATTTCATCGAATTAATGCTCAAGCTCGCGCGGGAGCGCGGCAAGGTACGTGTGGTGGACAATGAAATTGTGAGTCCGACGTCGAGCGCAGAACTGGCTCGTCAGATCGTTGCGCTCAGCCGGTCAAAGGCTTACGGACTCTACCATGCAACGGCTGAGGGAAGCTGCTCCTGGCATAAATTTGCACAAGAAGTGTTTCAGCTTACGAACACGAGGGTCGATCTTCAGATTGCAGGGCCAAACGAGTTTCCAGCCAAGGTTCCGCGGCCCAAGTACTCGGTTCTTGAGAATTGCGGGCTGAAACGGCATGGTCTGAACATTTTTCGGCCGTGGCAAGAGGGCGTCCGCGAATATGTTTCCGCAATGGCGCGGCACTAGGATCCGTTTCACATTCTTCCAAAACAACATTATGACGAGCGTAATCAACCTGCCAAGCGCTGATGTGTTCACGACGGCGAGCACTTGCACCTATGTCTTGCTGACCTCCGCGTACAATGAAGAATCCAACATTGAGGGCACAATCAAGTCGGTCTTGGACCAGAGTCTCCAGCCGATGTTTTGGGTCATTGTTAGCGACGGTTCCACTGATCGAACTGATGAGATCATTAAGACGTATGCGATGCAGCACAGCTTCATCCGTTTCCTGAGAGTAACGAGAAATCCGGGACGTAGTTTCGGTTCGAAGGTAAGGGCGTTGAACGCTGGCTGCAAACTCCTGGGAGGGGTTGGGTACGATTTCATCGGCAACTTGGATGCCGACGTTTCCGTGGAACCAACCTACTTCGAGAGTCTGATATCACAATTCCAAGCGCGCCCAAAGCTGGGCATTGCCGGAGGTTTCGTGTTGGAGGAGAAAGACGGGATGTTTCGGAATCGCCGCATCAACCGCTCCTATGCAGTGGCTCACGCAGCGCAGATGGTCCGACGCGAGTGTTACGAAATGATCGGCGGTTATAGGGAACTCGAGTTCGGTGGCGAAGATTGGCATGCCCAAACTTGTGCGCGAATGAAAGGCTGGGAAGCAGAATCCTTTCCACAACTTAGTATCTTTCACCATCGGCATACCGGAGAAGGCGACAATCTTCTGCGCCATAGGTTTCGACAGGGCCGGATGGATTATTCTCTGGGTTGCGATCCGCTTTTTCAGGCCATAAAGAGCATGGAGAGCATACCCGAAAAACCGCTTCTGCTAGGCGGCATCGCGCGCATTGCCGGATTCATCTGGTCATACATAGCTCGGGACACCAGACCCGTATCACACGATTTCTTATCTTTTCTCCGGGAAGAACAGCGCGAAAAGATCTGGGCACTTCTCACCTGTTTTTGGAGAACCGGCGTTCCCGGCAACAATTCATGCGCCACAACTGGCAAGGAGATCTGATTCATACTCAAAACCCCTAACTCGATGAAAAATCATAAACACTTTACTGATCCACTCTCCTGGATACCGCGAGTCATCTGCAGGCTTCATTCTTACTGGCTTGGAAACATGTATCCTTTCCTATCAATCGGGAGTGACTTCTGGGCCCATTACTCATGTGAGATCGCACGCCCGATAGCTCGTAATATCAGCGTCGGCAATTCCGTTCGGATCGATCGGGATGTCTGGCTTAACATACCGTACAACCCGGGAAATAATCGCCCGATCATCGAGCTCGGCGATGGTTGCAGAGTAGGGCGGCGTTGCATGATCTCCGCGATGAATTCTGTTCGCATCGAACGCGATGTTGTTCTCAGTCCGTCCATTTTGCTTATGGATCACAATCATGCCTTCGAGGACATCAACGTCCCTATTTGCGACCAGGGGATTACCGAGGGCGGAACGATCCGAATCGAAGAGGGCTGCTGGATAGGGTTTGGAACAACCATCGTATCCAGTCGGGGAGATCTTGTCATCGGCAAGAATTCGGTTGTGGGTGCCAATTGCGTACTGACTCGAAGCGTGCCCCCGTTTTCACTGGTTACCGGTAATCCAGGTAAAGTTGTTAAGCAGTTCGACGGAGCTGCCGAGCGGGGCCTCGCAGAACCAGCACGACGTGAGCTGCATCCCTCGTCACGAACGGACCTCAGGCCGCAATGTTCATGCCCGCAAGGCTTCATGGATCCGAACTCAAAGTGAGCGACGAGACGCTTGTTTCCATCGTAATTCCATCGTATAACCGAGCGGAGCCGCCGTTCTCAGCGTTGCCGAGAACTTGCGCAGCACGAAGAACACGATAGCGGTTTCACAGATGCTATCTGACTTATAGCTCGCACATCGCGACGTGACACGTAAAGGGCCAGGCGAGCTGGCTAGTGGGCAACACGGTCAAGAGTTATCGATGGCGCGCTGCTCAAAGCCGTTGGAAGCTCGGATGCATGAGCCGTGACCCGTCCGGGCCTGCTACTGGCTGATTGCGCCTCCTGGCACTTCACTCCGAAGACGGTTTTCCTCGGCACTCCAGAGAAGGGTTGTGACATTGCAGTCCCGTGCCAGAGGCGACGCGTGAGGCTCTTAGGTCTGTCCGAGTGAATCAGTTACAAACGAAAAATGAATCAATCCAAAACGGAATGGCGAGAATCGTTGGGAATCTCACGGGCTGCTTCCAAGCTGCATAGCCTGTGGCTCGCATGGACATACCCTTTCGCTTCCATCTCTAAAGATGTGTCCATCCATTACACGAGTGAGTTACATCGAGACTCAGCACGACATGTGAAGATTGGGAATCGGGTGATTATCGCTAAACACGCTTGGCTGTACGTTACCGATCTCCCAAATCGAAAGCAGCCTGCCATCATTCTCGAGGATGGGTGCGGAGTGCAGCGGAGATGCACGATTGCCGCGAGAAATCAGGTACACATTGGAAGGAACACGTTTTTTGGCCCTGGTGCTCTCGTCACCGACCACCCCTTCGCGTTTGCGGAGGCCACGCATTTTGACCGTGGTCCATCGGTATGTCGCGGCGGAAGAATCCGCATTGAGGAAGGATGTTGGATTGGCTACGGCGTGGCCATTGTCTGCGAAGAAGGCGAGCTCGTTATTGGAAGGCACTCGATCATCGGCGTGAATTCGGTCGTTACCCGCAGTGTTCCCCCATACTCGATCGTAAGCGGCAACCCAGGCCTGGTGGTTAAGCAATACGATCCCGCATCCAGGAAATGGATGCTCGGCTCAAGAGAGGCGTATGCCAGAGGCAGCACATCGGACCGTCTGGCGTAATCACACTTCCTCTCATCCCGTTGCTATGGGCATGGTATACAACACATGGATGGAATCAAGAATAGAAATTCTGTCGGATTGTGCTTCGTCCGGTGTCTTGTCAGCGCACTGGTTCTCTGTACCATCGTGGAGATCGTCTGCGTAATGTTCGGAGTTGCTCTCCTATTCACACCAAATCTCGCTTTGAACGAGAAACTGCGCTTTATATGGGCGCATCGGCCGGAATCCGAAATTGTGTGCCGCTCTATACTTTCCTCACGCAGAGTCATCATTGCCTAGGAGTACCGTTGGCCGACAGCGTTCCGGCGCCCGCTAGCTTG
>Ga0126381_100004933_pt1 | contig 14584 bp, 12 predicted proteins | sample PanSoiMetPlot_28_FD_96465 | JGI IMG/M metagenome (GOLD analysis project Ga0126381, IMG submission 96465) | Tropical forest soil microbial communities from Panama - MetaG Plot_28 | ecosystem: Environmental > Terrestrial > Soil > Tropical forest > Bulk soil | place: Panama | collected 2016-02-17
CTCGCCTCGGGCGGCGTCCTGTCGTGGCTCGCGCTGATCCCGCTCATCTCGATCTTCGTGGCCGAGGGGCGCATCACTCAGGACCTCCACAACCTCGGCTTCAGCGACGCCTGGATGGCGAGCCACTCTCACGCCGAGTGGATCTACCGCGCGTACGTCCGCTACATCGGCGCGGGCGCGGTCGCCTGCGCGGGGGTCATGACGCTGATCAAGACGATGCCGACGATCGTCTCGGCGTTCCGCGAATCCGTGAAGTCGTTCGGCAGCGGGGGCCAGAAGAAGACCGTCCGGACCGAGGACGATCTCGGCATGGGATTCGTCGTGATCGGCTCGATCGTCCTCGCGCTGCTGATCACGGTCCTGCCGCGCTTCCCGCACGGCCCGTTCCCCGGTTCGCTGCTGATGGGCCTCCTCGTCGTGATCTTCGGGTTCTTCTTCGTGACCGTGTCCTCGCGGATCGTCGGCATCATCGGCACGTCCTCGAATCCGATCTCCGGCATGACGATCGCGACGATCATGGCGACCTGCGTCGTCTTCGTCTCGATCGGCTGGACGGGCGACGTCTACCAGGCCGTGGCCCTCGTCGTCGGCGGCCTGGTCTGCATCGCCGCGGCCAACGCCGGCGCGACTTCGCAGGACCTGAAGACCGGATTCCTCGTCGGCGCGACGCCCCGGAAGCAGCAGATCGGCTTCATCATCGGCGTCGTGGTGTCGTCGCTGGTGATCGGCGGAACGCTCTTCCTTCTCGACCACACGTATCGCGAGCCCGGCATGGAGCACGGCATCGGCGGCGCCAAGATGCCCGCGCCGCAGGCGACGCTGATGGCGACGATCATCAAAGGGCTCCTCGCCCAGAACCTGCCGTGGGCGCCCGTGCTCGTCGGCGTGGCCCTCGCCTTCATGGCGCAGATGGCGGGCGCCCACGCGCTGTCGTGGGCGGTCGGCGCCTACCTGCCGCTGTCGACGACGTTCCCGATCTTCATCGGCGGCTTGATGAAGGCGCTCGTCGACAAGATCACGCATTCCCACGAAGAGAGCGAGCTCTCTTCCGGGATGCTCTACGCGACCGGATTGGTGGCCGGAGGATCCCTGGGAGGGGTCCTCATCGCCGGCGTCGCGTTCGTCGGCGATTGGTTTCTCCACATGGAGAATCCCACCCTGCTCGAAAAGCTCGACCTGGGCACCAGGTTCTACGCGCCGTTCAAGAACGGCTTCGGCGGCAACGTCCTGTGCGCGGTCGTCTTCGCGGGTCTGTGCTGGCTGCTGGTCAGCAACGCGAGGAAGAAGCTGACCGCCTGACTCGGAACCTCTAGCGGTCGCTTCGCGGACCGTGGAGTGAGAGGGAAAGTCGCTACCGGATGCTCTCCCAGCGACGCGTTAGCCCGGCTTAGGGCGAGTTACGCCTCGGTCGCGCCGAACTTCTTCCCGACCTTCTTGAACGCGTCGACCGCCTTGTCGAGGTCGGCGCGCTCGTGCGCCGCGGAGACTTGGCACCGCAGACGCGCGTGGCCCTGAGGCACGACGGGGAACCCGAAGCCCGAGACGTAGACGCCCTCCTCGAAGAGCGCTTTGCCCATCGCGAGGGCCTTGGCGGTGTCTCCGACGATCACCGGCACGATCGGGTGCGTCCCGTGGGGGATCTTGAAGCCCGAGTCCGACAGCGCCTTCCGGTAGTACGCCGCGTTGTCCCTGAGTTTCGCGACGGGCCCCGTGTCTTCCTTCAGAAGACGGAACGACTCGAGCGACCCGGCGGCGACCGCGGGCGGCAGCGAGTTCGAGAACAGGTACGTGCGGCTCCTCTGCCGGAGCGTTTCGACGAGCGCCTTCGGACCCGTGACGAATCCTCCGGCCGCCGAGCCCATCGCCTTGCCGAGCGTTCCGGTCGTGATCGGAACGTTGCCGAACACGCCCTGCTCCTCGGCCGTGCCGCGCCCCGTCTTCCCGAGGATGCCGGTCGCGTGGGAGTCGTCGACCGCGAGAACGGCGTTGCGCTGCGCGCAGACGCGCACGCACTCGCGCAGGTTCGCCTCCTCGCCCTCCATCGAGAAAACGCCGTCGGTGATGTAGAGCTTGTACCGCGACGTCGTGTCCTCGGAGAGCATCTTGTCGAGCGCGGCGAGGTCCCCGTGCGGCGCACGGTAGCGCTTGGCCTTGGAGAGCCGCACGCCGTCGATGATCGAGGCGTGGTTGAGCTCGTCCGAGTAGAGCCCGTCGGCCTCGTCGAGGACCGCCGCGAAGAGCCCCTCGTTCGCCGCCCAGCAGGTCATGTAGAGGATCGCGTCGTCGCAGCCGAAGAACGAGGCGATCTCGGCCTCGAGCTCCTTGTGGAGCTCCTGCGTGCCGCAGATGAACCGTACGGAGCCCAGACCCGCGCCCCAGCGGTCCACGGCCTTCTTCTGGGCCTCGCGGATCCGCGGGTGATTCGCGAACCCGAGGTAGTTGTTGGAGGTCAGCATGACGACTTCGCGTCCGGCGACCTTCACGCGCGGGCCCTGTGCCGACTGCAGGACGAGCTCCTCCTTGTAGGTTCCGGCCTTGCGGAGCTCCGCCATCTGGCCGGCGAGGTGCTGAAAGAGACTCACGAGCGCGTCTCCGACACGATCTTCCCGGCGACGCGGTCGCCCGGGAACGCCGTACCGAGGACCTCGAGCGCCTTATCGAACGCCGCCGGGCTCGATGCCATGATCTCGGCGCACAGCGTCGGCGTCCGCACGAACTCCATCGTCCCGGTCAGTCCCCGGACGACGATCGAGTCCGCGGGTTCTTCGACGACGAAGAGAATGCCGTCGGCCTCCTCCAGCGCCCGCGAGGCGATCCGGTGGGCCTTCTCGACCTCGTCGCGCTGCAGGCAGACGCCCGCGAGGCCGACGACCCGGTAGTGGTTCGGCTCGAACTCGCTGCGGTCCCAGTTCTTCCAGACCCGTTCGCGCGGGACGAGCTGGAATCGGTAGGCGACGTTCGAGAGCCGCGACTCCTCCACCGCGAACTCGGCGATGCGCCGCGGGGTCAGCTCCTGGTTCGGGTCGGGCTTGGGGGGCTTGCTCGTCGGCATGAAGTCTCCGTTCGCGAGGGTTTCGACGCCGGGCAATCTATCGCAACTGGCCGGGGAGGCGAACCTCGGCTCCCTGGGACCCCGGGCGCTCGAGCGCCTCGCGGTCCCAGCGGCCGAGGTCGGCCGCGGCGTCGTAAGTCGACTGTAGGAACGCGAGCAGAGTCTCGTCCGGCGACGCGGCGGTACGCACTGCAGCGTAGGGGAGGATGAACTCGCCGAAATCTTTGCTGAAGTACGCGGCGTCCGGCCGGACGCTCGCCTCCGCGAAGCCCGGCGGCGCGGGATACGCGTACGCGTAGAACGCGGGCTCGGCAACCGCTCCGCTGCCCGCCCAGAACCCGCAGCTCGAGCACTCGTGCGAGTAGGCGTCGCGCGTGATCTCGTCCGGCAGATTCGGAATCCCGCCCGGGTGCACGGGTGCGACGCGTCCCGAGAACCGGGTCACGGCCAGATCCGGCGCGCCCCAGAAGAAGTGCACCGGGCTGCACTTGCCGATGAAGCGCGCGCGAAAGATCTTGAAGACGCGGTCGGACTGGACGAGCGCGCGCCAAAACCGGTTCGCATACTTCGCGTCGTAGGACGCGTGCACCTCGTCGAGGTCGAACGGAATCGGGTCCGCGACCTCGTTCGGCGTCTTGTGGATCGCGACGCGGAGGCCGAGCTTCTCGAGCGCGGCGAAAAGCCGCCCGTAGAACGCGGCGACGGACTGCGGCGCGAGCGCGAACGCCTCGACGGCGCCGTCCACCGTGCGGATCTCGAGGCGGTGGGAGACGAAGTCGAGCTCGATCTCGAAGACGCGGTTCCCGGACGGGATCGGGGACGTCGTCAGTCCCCGCGCCGTGACGTAGAGGGTGTCGCTCCAGCAATGGTTGAGCGGCGGAGAGAGCGTGAGGCGGATCTTGCCGACGATCTGGGTCCAGAGGTGGAGCGTGTCGAGGGTGTCTTTCCAGCGCTCGAGGGGGAGGTCGGGCCAGGCCTCCGAGGCATTGGACGAGGCGTGGGCGGTCACCTTCGAAGGCTATACCCGCCGAGTTTGGGCAGGAAGGTTGCAGAGCCGATGGGCGAGATGCGCACAACGGGTGTGCGAATGCCGCTGCGGGCGGGGATTCTGCGATCGGTCGTCGTGCTCGCGACGGCCGGGATCGCGGCGTCGCTCAGCGCGCAGACGTTCTCGCTCCATCTCGACGGAGCGCTCGCCGAGGCGGCGCCGTACCCGTCCGAAGCCGCAGAGCCGGCACCGCCGAGCCTGCCGTGGCTCGCGCCGCCTCCGGAGGACGGATCGCGACTCGGCGTGGAGCTGCTTCCTCCGGACTCCCTGGCGGGCACGGCCCTCGAGCCGCCCCGGACCGAGAAGCGCTTCTGGCTCGCCGCGGTCGGTGTGGCGCTCACGATCGCGCTGCCCTGGATCTACGATCGCTACATCACCAACGCGGACTTCTCTCACATTTCGTGGAGCACCGTCAGCCGGAACTTCAAGGCGGGGTTCGGATTCGATAGCGACCACTTCAACATCAACCAGTCGGCCCATCCGTATCAGGGGAGCTTCTTCTTCGAGGCCGGCCGCTCCAACGGCTACTCGTACTGGGAGTCCGGCCTCTTTGCCCTCGCCGGAAGCTTCATCTGGGAGTGCTGCATGGAGAACACGCGCCCCTCCACGAACGACCTGGTCAACACGACGCTCGGAGGCATGACGCGCGGCGAGGTCCAGCACCGCCTGGCGCAGATGATCCTCGACAACACCGCGACGGGCAGCGAGCGATTCTGGCGCGAGGTCGGCGCCGGGATCGTCAACCCGATGGGATTGCTGACGCGCCTCGTCACCGGCGACTCCTCGCGGCAGTTCGAGAACCCCGACGACCGCTTCCCCGACGGCTTCAACCTGACGGGCGAGCTCGGCTACCGGCGCGTCGAGGGGAACGAGGTCGACCATCCCGACCAGTTCCTCGCCTCCCTGTCCGCGCGCTACGGCGACCCCTTCGTCAGCGACGTGCGGCTGCCCTTCGAGTACTTCACGGCGTCGATCGACCTCGACACGCCGAGCGACGTCGTCATCACGCGCTTCGAGGAGCGCGGCATCCTTCGTTCGTGGGAGCTGACCGAAGGCACGGCGTCCTCGCGCCACGTCTTCGCGTTCTCGCAGGAGTACGAGTACATCAACAACCAGGCCCAGGTCTTCGGCGCGCAGATGTTCAGCGCCGGGTTCCTGTCGCGCTACTCCCTCGGCCGCAAGGTCGTCCTCGCGACCGACGTCGACGGCGTCGCGATCGCGCTCGCGGGCGTCAAGACGACCAACTTCGTCAACCCGTCGACCGGGCGCAACTACGACTACGGGCCCGGCGCCGGAGCGCTCGCGGCCTTGCGTCTCTACGCCGGCGAGAACCAGCTCGCGAACGTCGGCTACGGCTTCGCCTGGGTCCACACGGTCAACGGCACGTCCGACGAGAATTACCTTCAGTTCTTCCGGGCGTCGGCGACCGTGCCGATCACGGGACCCGTCGGCGTCGGCGCCGGGTACCGCTGGTACAGCCGGAAGACGACCTACCCGAACGGGTTCTTCGAGCCGCGCCAGACGCAGTCGGAGTGGCGCGTCTTCCTGAGTCTCTCGTTCGGCGCCTCAGGCCTTCGCACGCCGAAAGTCTGAGACCTCCTGTCCCTGCCGGGCGCGCCGCGCCGGGGCCGGCTGGCGCACGCCGACAGCTCCGCATCCCGCCGCGAGGAGCGAGAGTCCGGCGCCGAGGACGCCGATGACGCGGAAGGCGCTTTCGAGGCCTTCGGCGATGCCCTCCTCGATCGCCTGCTTCTCGGCGGGCGAGGAACCCGAAGGAGGACGGGCGGCGCCGAGGCGGCCTCGCTCGGGAGCGAAGCGCTCGCGCGTGCTCTCCGAAACGTGCGCGGCGTCGAGTCTCCGATCGACCGCTCGGTTGAACGCCCCCGTCGCGGCGATGCCGAGCACCGCCACCGCGAGGAGCCCGGCCACGCGCGCGACGGCGTTGTTGATTCCGGACGCTGCGCCCTGCTCGTCCTGCTCGACGCAGTTGAGGATCGTCGTGGTCAGGGGCGCAATCGTGATCGCGAGGCCGACGCCGACGACCGCGAGGCCGGGCAGCACGGTGGCGGCGTAGGAGCCTTTGCTCGGAAGGATCACGAACAGGACGAAACCCGCCGCGATGACCGCCGGTCCGACCGTCAGCGGAAGCCGCGGGCCGATCCGGTCGGCGATCGCCCCGGCGTAGCGGGATCCGGCCGAGACGATCAGGACGAGCGGAAGGACCGCGACGCCGGCGGCGGCGGGCGAATACCCGCGCGCCTGGATCAGGACGAACGGCAGGAAGAAGAAGAGGATGGCGAGCGCGGCGTAAAGGAAGAAGGTGAGGAGGTTCGCGGCCGTGAAGGTCATCTTGCGGAAGAAGCCGATCGGCACCATCGGGTGCTTCTCCCGGAGCTCGACCGCGACGAACGCGGCGAGTCCGATCGCGCCCGCGGCGAGCGGCGCCCAGGCGTTAGGGCTCGTCCAGCCGGCCGTGGGAGCCTCGATCAGGCCGAAAACCAGGAGGGCGAGGCCCGACGTCGCGAGCACGGCCCCCGTGACGTCGAGAGGTCCCGACTCCGCGCTCCGACTCTCCGGCACACGGCGCTGCGCGATCCAGATCACGGCCGCCGCGAGCGGCAGGTTGACGAGGAAGACCGAGCGCCACGAGATTGCCTGTACGAGCCAGCCGCCCATCGCGGGGCCGATCGCCATGGCGATCGACGTTCCGGCCGACCAGGTGCCGACGGCCCGCCCGCGCTCCTCCTCGGAGAACGCCGCGCCGAGCATGGCGAGGCTCGCGGGAACGAGGAGCGCGGCGCCGACGCCCTGGATCGCCCGGGCGGCGATGAGCGCCGCGGCCGTGGGCGCCAGCGCGCAGGCGAGGGACGCCGCGGCGAAGACGACCGCGCCAATGACGAACAGGCGCCGGCGACCGAACCGGTCGGCGAGGGCGCCGCCGACGAGGAGCAGCGCGGAGAGAAAGAGCGCGTACGCCTCGACGACCCACTGCGCCGTCGAGACCGCGACGCCGAAATCCTTCTGCAGGACCGGCAACGCGACGCTGACGACGCTGCCGTCGATGAAGGCCATGGCCGATCCGATGATGGACGCCGCGAGAACCCAGCCGCCCGCGCCGTACGCGCTCGCGCGCCGCCCGGCCGCGTGGGCGGCGCCGGCGGACGAGGGATCGCGGTACGGCATGTCGAGCTCGCGCGGATCAGCCTGCGCGACGCCGGTGCCGGCGAACGGGAGTCGGGCTAATCATCCGACTCGGCAGCGGCGGCCGCCGCCGGCGCTTTCGCTTCGTCCTCCCGCACCGAGAGCTCGGCATCGGGCTCGTGCGGGCGATTCTCCGAGGCCGCCGCCTTTTCGTCGAGCGGCCGCGTCGACCGGCACGCGGCGAGCGCCTTCTCGTCGGTCAGGTCGAGGCGGAGCGGCGTCATCGAGATCCAGGCCCGCTCGATCGCCCAGCGGTCCGTGCCCGGCTCCGCGCCCTCGAGCGCCGAGGTCGTGAACCAGTAGAGCGGACGGCCCCTGGGGTCCGTCATCGGCACCACGCAGCCGTCATATCGCCGCACCGAGACCCGAGTCCACACGAATCCGCGCGGTCGCCGCGGAAAGTTGACGTTGACGAGCGGGAGCGTCGGATCGGGCAGCAGGATCTCGAGCGCCCGGCGAATCCAGGGCTTCAGGGCCTCGCTGTCGTCGTCGTCCGGCGGCGGGGCCGAGAGCGCGATGCCGCGCAGACCGAGGAGCGCCGCCTGTTTGGCCGCGGCGAGAGTTCCCGAGTGCCAGATCGCGTTGCCGAGGTTCAATCCCTGGTTGAGGCCCGCAAGGACGACGTCCACACGGTCCCACTGATAGGCGCCGAGGGCGACGCAGTCGGCGGGCGTTCCGTTGACACGGTACGCCTCGATGCCCGGAAGCTTCGTGGGACGGTACGAGAGAGGCCGCGAAGCCGTGATGGCATGGCCGGTCGAGGACTGCTCGACGTCGGGCGCGACGACGCGCACGTTTCCGAATTCCGAGGCCGCCGCGGCGAGGGTGGCGATGCCCGGGCTATAGATGCTGTCGTCGTTCGAAACGAGGATGCGCACCCGTCTCGTTGCTGCAACTTGGCTGCCAGACTGGCTCGGGGATTGCACCCCGTCCGGGGAATGCGCGTCGCCCTGCTTCACAACGCGGGTGCCGGAGGCCGCGCCGATCGGAAGTCGCTGCGCCGGGAGATCGAGGGAGGCGGTCACGAGATCGTCCTCGACATCGCTGACCGCACGCATTTCGACCTCGCCGTTTCGCGATCGGTGGATCTCGTCGCGATCGCCGGCGGGGATGGCACCGTGCGCGGCGCCGTCCACGCGCTCCACGGAAGGGGCGTCCCGCTCGCGATTTTGCCGGTCGGGACCGCCAACAACATCGCACTCTCGCTCGGCATCGACGGCTCGCCGGGCGAGCTCGCGCGCGGATGGGACTCGGCGCGCCGCGTCCCATTCGACCTCGGCCGCGCGCGGACCCGGAAACAGGAGCACCTCTTCGTCGAAGGCGTCGGGGCGGGCCTCGTGCCCGAGGCGATCGCGTCGGCCAAGGCTCACGGCAAGGAGACGCTCGCGCAGAGCCACGCCGGTCCGATCGCGACCGCCCGGCGCATTCACCGCGAGACCCTCGCGTCGTTGTCTCCGAGGCGTCTGAGCCTCGCGGCCGACGGCGAAACCCTCGACGGCGAGTACCTCCTGGTCGAGGTCCTCAACATCCCGTCGGTCGGCCCCAACCTCCGCCTTTCGGACGAAGCGAGCCCCTCGGACGGAGCGCTCGACCTCGTCACGGCCGGAGAGGCGGAGCGAGCCGAGCTCCTCGCGGTCGTCGAGGACGGGACCGGAAAGCGCCGGCCGAATCTGCCGTCGCGGCGCGTGCGGAGCGTCGAGATCGGCGGCTGGCGCGTCCAGCACGTGGACGACGAGCTGCGCTCCGGCTCGGGTCCGGGGCTCGCGGCGATCGAGGTCCTGCCAGGCGCGGTCGAGTTCCTCTCCTGATCGCCGTTCCCTGCGGCGACGAGCCCGAACGGACCCTCAACGGAGACCGAAGCCGTTCTAGACCGCGCTGGCCGCCTGTGGTCTGATCCGGACCACGTTGCCCGAATCTCAAAACGGAGGTCCCCGATGAAGGCGCTCCGCCCGGGGCTCGTCTGCCTCGCTTTGCTCGCGACGTCGGTGCTGTCCGCGCAGGTCACCGCGATCCGCGCCGGCCGGCTCCTTGATACGTCGACGGGAGCGGTCGCGCGCGACCAGGTCATCCTCGTCGAGAACGGAAAGATCACGTCGGTCGGTCCGGCGGTCGCGATTCCCAAGGGCGCCTCGGTCGTGGACCTTTCGCAGAAGACGGTCCTGCCCGGGCTCTTCGACGTCCACACGCATCTCTGTCTGAACTTGAAGACGCAGGGCGGCAACGGGCTGCAGGCGCTTCTGAGCTCCCTGCTCGCGGCCACGGCGATCGAGACGACGGCGTACCGCGCGCTGGAAGGCGCGTCGAACGCGCGCGACATGCTGCGCTCCGGGTTCACGACCGTCCGCGACGTCGGCAACGCCGGCAACTACGCCGACACCGCGCTGCGCCGCGCGATCGAGGACGGGCTCGTGCCCGGGCCGACCGTCGTCAACGCCGGACGCATCATCACGCCCTACGGCGGCCAGTACCACGGCATCCCTCCCGAGCGCGCCGACATCGGGATCCCGGAGTACCTCTACGCCGACTCGCCGGACGAGATGCGCAAGGCCGTGCGCGAGAACATCACATTCGGCGCCAAAGTCATCAAGATCGTCGTGGACGACCAGCCGTACCTCTATTCGGTCGACGACGTCCGCACGCTCGTCAAGGAAGCGGCGGCCGGAGGGTTGAAAGTCGCCGCGCACTGCGCCACGGACGAGGGCGCGCGCATCGCGGCCGAAGGGGGCGTGGCGTCGGTCGAGCACGCCTACCGCGCGACGACGCCGACGCTCCAGGTCATGAAGGACAAGGGCGTCTTCCTCGTCGGCACCGACTTCACGCGGCAGGCCGCGCACGAGATGGGGATGGACGAGTACCACGGCTGGGTCGTGGACCGCTTGAAGCGCGCCTACCAGGTGGGCGTTCCGGTCGCGTTCGGCACCGACGTCGTCTTCGTCAAGGACGGCGAAACGCGCGGCACGCTCTCGATCGAGTTCGTGACGAGCTTCGTCGAGGCCGGCGTGTCGCCGAAGCAGATCCTCCAGGCGATGACGGCCAACGCCGCCCGCCTCCTCGGCATGGAGAAAGAGCGCGGAGCGATCGCGCCCGGCTACGCCGCGGACATCGTCGCGACCGCCGGAAACCCGCTCGAGAACATCGACGCGATCCGCCACGTGACGTTCGTCATGAAGGGTGGTCAGGTCTACCGCAACGAATGATGTCTCAATCCCCTCTCCCCCCAGCGGGGGGAGAGGGCAGGGGTGGGGCAAATAACTTTGAGGAGGATTCGATGACGATGCGACGGTCTCTCGCTCTGGCGGTTTCCCTGGGGCTCGCGGCGGCGGCGGCCCTCCATGCTCAGGATGCCGGCAAGACGATGAAGCCGAAACCCGCGGCGAGGGCGGCCGCGCCGGTCTTCATGCCGGCCGGCGACCTGAAGTGGGTGGATCTCGATCCGACCGGTGCTCCGGGAGTCAAGATCGCCGACCTCTGGGGCGATCACACCAAAGGCGCCTTCGGCGCGATGGTCAAGTTCCCGGCGGGCTTCACGACGCCGATGCACACGCACACGAACGCGTTCCGCATCGTGGTCGTCTCGGGCACGTTCCTTCAGACTCCGGAAGGAAAATCCGAGGTCCGTCTCGGCCCGGGCTCGTACCTCTTCCAGCCCGGCGGTTCGTACAAGCACGTGACGGGCTGCGACAAGGCGTCCGACTGCGTCTTCCTCACGCAGGCGACCGGCAAGTTCGATCTGATTCCGGTCGAGGGCGCGGCCAAGTAAGGATGCGTCGGGGGGCGCTCGACGCCGGGCGCCCCCGCCTTCCCTCGGCACAGCGATTGCACCCTCGGGAGCCTTGATCTCGCCTTCGCGAGGTCGGCTCCGGTCGTCCCAGGAAACGTCCTGCGCCGATCCGAGCGTTCAACGAAGTGCCGGATCCGAAGCGGCCGACGGGCTTCTCGATCGTCCCGCGTTCAGGTTCGATTGAGAGGCGTTCAACTCTCGGGTCCGGCCGGAGGTGTGAATGGCTTTCGCGGACTCTCGCAAACCTGCCCGGCCCACTCTCGGCGGCGGCGATGCCGTTGCCACGATCGCCGTCAAGGACGTCAAGACGTCGCGCAAGTTCTACGAGAACACGCTCGGCCTGACCGTCGAGGACGTCCACGGCTCGGACGTCGTGACGTACAAGAGCGGCGACTCGCGCCTGTTCGTGTACCAGTCTCCCTTCGCCGGGACCAACCAGGCGACCTGCGTCACCTGGACGAGCCGCGACGTGGACGCCGTCGCCGCCGGGCTGAAGGCCCGGGGCGTGGCGTTCGAGCACTACGACTTCCCGAATACGACCCGCGAGGGCGACGTCCACGTCTCCGGAGCGACGCGCGTCGCGTGGTTCAGAGACCCCGACGGCAACATCCTCTCGATCGTGAATGGGTGAAGGCGCGCGTTACGCGCCCCTCCTCGTCAGGATCGGCTCCATCATGAAGTGGGTTTGGGCATAGAATCCGCCCTGTTTCGAAGATTCGCTTCGAACGTTTCTTGTACAAGGAGGAGCAATGAAGACGCGGACCATCCTGGCATCTCTGGTGGTTTTCCTGGCGGGTGTCGCCTTCGCGGCCGCTCAGACCGACGCGAGCTTGTACCTGGGCACCTGGAAGCTGAACGAAGCCAAGTCGAAATTCGGCCCCGGCGCTTCGAAGAACACCACCGTCGTCTACTCGGCCGCGGGCGACAACATGGTCAAGGTCGTGACCGACGGCGTGGACAAGGACGGCAAGCCGACTCACACGGAGTGGACCGGCAAGTTCGACGGAAAGGACTACAAGGTCACGGGGACGACCGAGTACGACACGCGCTCGTACATTCCGGCCGGCAAACACTCGCTCAGCATGACGATCAAGAAGGGCGACAAGACCGTCGTCACCGGCAAGGTCGCCGTTGCCGCCGACGGCAAGTCCCGCACGGTCACGACCACGGGCGCCGAGCCCTCGATGAACAACGAAGCGGTGTACGACAAGCAGTAACGGCGCTCCCTAAACGGAAGCTCTCGCCCTCTCCCTCGGTAACGGGGGAGGGGGCATTTGCGTTTTAGCAGGCGGAATAGAATCGAAAACGGAATGGCATCGATCCTTCTCACCGTCAACGGGCAGCAGAAGCGTGTCGAAGCGCCGCCCGACGAGCCCCTGCTCTGGGTCCTCCGAAACCGCCTCGAGATGACCGGGACGAAATACGGCTGCGGCGAGGGCCAGTGCGGCGCCTGTACGGTGCTCCTCGACGGGGAGGCGCAGCCCTCCTGCCAGAAAGCGGTCTCCGAGGCCGCGAGCAAGCGGATCGTCACGATCGAGGGTCTCGCCCAGAACGGGAGGCTCCACCCCGTCCAGGCAGCGTTCCTCGCCGAAGAGGCGTTCCAGTGCGGCTACTGCACGTCCGGGATGATCGTCGCTTCGGTCGGGCTCCTGAAAACGAACCCGAACCCGAGTGCGGAAGACGTCGCCGGCGCGCTCGTCCGCAACGTCTGCCGCTGCGGCACGCACCCGCGCATCCTCGCGGCGATCCTATCGCTGAACCACAAAGGGGCGGAGAAGTGAGCTCCAAAAAACCCCCTTTCCCTCCAGCGGGGGGAGCGGGGGAGCGCGAGGGGTCTCCCCTCGCCACGAAGAGCGCCGGCCGCGGCCGAAGGCCGCGTCTCGCGGAGCGAGCGGCCGGCAGGGGTGAGGGGGGAGAAGGTCCTTCCGTCTCCGAGCTCGCCCAGCACACCATCCCGCTCCTCCACTGGTTCATGCTCGACCGCCGCAGCTTCCTCCGCCTCTTCGGCGGCGGAATCCTCGTCGCCGCGGTCGGCCCCGAAGCCGCCGCGCTCGCGCAGGAGTCGGGCCGCGGCCCGCGCAATGCGCACGAGCTGCCGAAGGACCTTTCCGCCTGGCTCTCGATCGACGCCGAAGGCCGCGTCACCGTCTTCACCGGCAAGGTCGAGATGGGGCAGAACATCCGCACGTCGCTCACGCAGCAGGTCGCCGAGGAGCTGCGCGTCGGGATGAGCTCGATCCGCCTCGTTATGGGCGACACCGACCTGGTCCCCTGGGACGCGGGCACCTTCGGCAGCCGCACGACGCCGACGATGGGACCGCAGGTGCGCCTCGTCGCGGCAACGGCGCGAGAGACCCTGATCGACATGGCCGCGGCGCGCTGGAAAGTCCGGCGCACCGAGCTCTCCGCGGCCAACGGACGCGTCGCCGACCCCGGGTCGAACCGCGTCCTGTCGTACGGCGAGATCACGCGCGGAGAGAAGCTCGTCAAGACGATCTCCGATGCCGAGTCCGTACAGCTGCTGGCCGCCGAGCGTTGGGCGGTTGCCGGGGCCGGCGTTCCCAAGGTGGACGCCCGCGACTTCGTCACCGGCTCGCACGACTATCCCTCGGACGTGAAGCGGCCCGGCATGCTCCACGGCAAGGTCCTCCGCCCGATCGCCTTCGAGGCGGCGCTCGTCTCACTCGACACGAGCAGGGCCGCCGCGATGCCCGGGGTCAAGATCGTCCGCGACGGAGACTTCGTCGGCGTGGTCGCGCCGGACCTCTACACGGCCGAGAAGGCCGTCGCCGCCCTCGCCGCCGGAGCGAAGTGGAAAGAGACGCCCGGCCAGCCGTCGAACGCGACCATCTTCGAATACTTCCAGAAGAACGCCGGTTCGGGCGGCGAACGCGGGGCCGAACCCGAGGTGAAGGGTTCCGTCGAGGAGGGCCTCTCCTCCGCCGACGTGAAGCTTTCGCAGAGCTACACGGTCCAGTACATCGCGCACGCGCCGCTCGAGCCGCGGGCCGCGGTCGCGGAGTGGTCGCCGGCGGGCGACAAGGTCACCGTCTGGACCGGCTCGCAGCGCCCGTTCGCCGTGCGCGACGAGATCGCGGCGGCGCTCAAGGTCCCGACGGAGAGCGTGCGCGTCCTGATCCCCGACACGGGCTCCGCCTACGGCGGCAAGCACACGGGCGACGCCGCCGTCGAGGCTGCCCGCCTCGCCAAGAGCGCCGGGAAACCGGTGAAGGTCGTCTGGACGCGCGAGGAAGAGTTCACGTGGGCCTACCTGCGCCCGGGCGGCCTGATCGAGGTCCAGAGCGGCGCGAAGAAGGACGGCACACTCGTCGCGTGGGAGTTCCACAACTACAACTCCGGCCCCGCCGGCATCGGCACTCCGTACGACGTCGCGAATCAGAAGATCCAGTTCCATCCGGTGAAGTCGCCGCTGCGTCAGGGCTCGTACCGCGCGCTCGCCGCGACCGCCAACCACTTCGCGCGCGAGAGCCACATGAACGAG
>Ga0126381_100004934_pt1 | contig 14583 bp, 13 predicted proteins | sample PanSoiMetPlot_28_FD_96465 | JGI IMG/M metagenome (GOLD analysis project Ga0126381, IMG submission 96465) | Tropical forest soil microbial communities from Panama - MetaG Plot_28 | ecosystem: Environmental > Terrestrial > Soil > Tropical forest > Bulk soil | place: Panama | collected 2016-02-17
CGCGATCACAACCCGGGCGCACAGACGGTGTTGATGGCCGGCGCCGGCATCGCCGGCGGGCAGGTGATCGGCTCCAGCGACGAATTCGGGTACAAGGCGGAGGAGCAGCCGATCTCGTATCACGATCTGCATGCGACGCTGCTGCACCTGCTGGGACTCGATCACAAGAAGCTGACGTTCCGGTTCAACGGCCGCGACATGCGGCTGACCGACGTGTACGGGACGCTTATCCCACAGATCGCGAGCGCATAAATGGACTGCGCATCGATTCGCCGCCAGCTCCTCGTCGGGTGCGCACTCAGCGTCGGCGCGAGCGCACTCGCCCTCGCTCAAAACGATCCGAGCACCGTCACCCAGGGAGCGATCCTGTTCCGGCAGGAGTGCGTGTTCTGCCACGGCGTATCCGCACGCGGTGGAATGCGAGGACCCGACCTGACGACCGGCGCCTGGAGCCACGGCGGCTCCGATGCCGACCTCACCGCCACGATCACGGAGGGCGTTCCTGGCACGGCGATGCCGGCGAACAAGCTCACCGGCGACGAAGTGAAGGCGATCGTTGCGTATCTGCGTTCGGTGCAGCAGGCCGCGGCGCCGTCTGTCGGCGACGCGCGCCGCGGCGAAGCTCTCTTCTTTGGTGCGCAGCGATGCTCGTCGTGCCACATCGTGAGCGGCCGTGGAGGCCTGCTCGGGCCCGAGCTGACGACGGTCGGATCGGCGCGGTCGCGGGCGTATCTCGTCGAATCGATTCGTGAGCCGGGGCGGAGGTTTACCGAGAATCGTTCGTTTGGCGGCGACTACACCCTGCGCTACGACACCGTTACGGCCGTCACCGCTGACGGATCCACGGTGGTGGGCGTACCGATGAACGAGGACACATTCACCGTGCAGATCATGGACACGAGTGAGCACGTTCACAGCCTCGACAAGAAGTCGTTGAAGAGTTTCCGCCACGAGAATCGATCCCTGATGCCGACCTACGCGCCCAGTCGATTGAGTGATTCGGACATGGACGACCTCGTCGCGTATCTGCAAACACTGCGATCTTCGACGCCGCGAAAAGGAGCGTCGCATGACGACTGACCGTCGATCGACCAGCGCCGCCGCCCTCATCGCCTGGTGTCTGTTGTCGTGGCGGGTAGAGGCTCAGGTGACCTCCGATCGTCTTGTGAACGCGTCGCGCGAGCCACAACAGTGGTTGACCTATGCGGGTAACTACAACGGCTCGCGATACTCCCCGCTCGACGAGATCAAACCGGCGAACGTGCAGAATCTGGCGCTGCAATGGGTGTTTCAGACCGGAATCAAGGGCACCCACGAGACGACGCCCCTCGTCGTCGATGGAATCATGTACTTTACGACGCCTGACAATCACGCGTACGCGATCGACGTGCGCACGGGGCGGCCGCTGTGGCATTACCAGCGCACGCTGCCGAAAACGCTGTCGCTGTGCTGCGGGCCACAGAACCGTGGATTTGCCGCACTCGGCGACCGCGTCTTCATGGGCACGCTCGACGCACACGTGATCGCGCTCGACGCGCGGACGGGGCGCGTTCGGTGGGACGTCGCCGTTGGCGAGGCAAACCAGGGATACAGCCTGACCGGAGCCCCGCTCGCGGTGAAGGACAAGATCATCGTGGGCGTCGCCGGCGGCGAGTACGGGATTCGCGGCTTTCTCGATGCGTACGACGCGGAAACGGGAAAACGCGCCTGGCGTTTCTACACGATTCCAGGCGAAGGCGAGCGCGGGAACGACACGTGGAAGGCCGACTCGTGGAAGCGCGGCGGCGCGCCGACGTGGGTGACGGGCGCCTACGATCCACAATTGAACACCCTCTACTGGGGAACTGGAAACCCGGGGCCGCAGATGTACGGTGCGAACCGGCTCGGCGACAATCTTTTTTCGGACTCACTTCTGGCGCTCGATCCCGACACCGGAACGCTGAAGTGGTACTTCCAGTTCACGCCGCACGACGTGCACGACTGGGATTCGACGCACACGCCTGTGTTGTTCGATGACACCATCGCCGGCTCGCCGCGCAAGCTGGTCGCGGTTGCCAACCGCAACGGCTTTTTCTACGTGCTCGATCGTGTGACCGGCGCGTTCCTGCTCGGCCGGCCCTACACGCAGATTACGTGGGCCAAGGAGCTCGATGCCGACGGCCGTCCGATCGTGCTGCCGAACACGGAGCCGTCCCCTGAAGGCACGCGGGTGTGTCCGAGCGGCACGGGCGGCACCAACTGGCATCCACCGTCATACAGTCCGCGCACGCGCCTCATGTACTTTTTCAGCAACGAGCAGTGCGACACGTTCATGGCCGATGAGAAACTCGAGCCGCCGCACCAGCCGGGTCGGCTGTATATCGGCAGCGCGTTTTTTGCCGTGCCCGGCGAGCACGACGAAACCTCCGTGCGAGCCGTCGATCCGAAGACCGGACAGATCCGCTGGGACTACCGTGAGTATTCCGGCGCGTGGGCGGGCGTGTTCTCGACGGGGGGCGGGCTGGTGTTCGTCGGTGACGGCCAGGGCAATTTCATCGCCCTGGACGCCGAGACAGGACACGATCTGTGGCACGTGCCGCTCGGAGCTCCGATCCGGGCCGCCGCGATCAGCTACGCGGTGAACGGGCGACAGTTCATCACGATCCCCGCGGGCGGCGCGCTGTTCACGTTCGCGTTGCCGGCCTCAAGGTAGGTTTCACGGCACTTCCTGTTGTCGATGTGCGGCCGCTTTCGCGGTGCGTGCCTCGGCCCCAGAACCTTCATTCCCGAAGGGCGTTCACGCACCGCTGGCGCATCTGACCGCATCGGCGCATGATCGTCGGCATGCCTTCGCGACAGGTCGCGTGGCGATTCGTGTGCGGCGCGCTGTTCCTGACGGTCGCAACGCTCGCTCGCGGACAGAATCGGTCGGCGCCGACGGCGTCGTTGCAGCTGCAGGCACATGTCCTCGGATCCGGTGAGCCGATCGTCCTGATGGGTGGCGGCCTGCTGGGCGCGGACGGGTGGGGCGGTGTTCCATCTTTGCTCGCGAAGACGCATCGCGTGATCAACATGCAGAGCCTCGCTGTCCAGTACGGACTCGAAAACCGGCCACTACCCCTTGACTACTCGCTGCACACCGAGGTGGCTGCGCTATGCGCGTCGCTGGACTCGATGCATGTCGAGGCCGCCGACTTCGTCGGCATGTCCCACGGTGGCGTGACGGCGTTAATCTTCGCGCTTGAGAATCCACACCGCGTGCGTACGCTTGCGCTGATCGAACCGCCCGCGTTCTGGCTTCTGCCGAATCACGGCTACGATGACCCGGGCGCACGCGAAATGCAGGAGCTGCTGAACTCACTGCGCGACGTTCAGACTACGGAGGAGTATGTTGAACGATTTCGCTGTTTGCTCGGCGACTGCACGGGCGGACGATCACCGCGGGACGAGCCGCAGTGGAGTCTGTGGGTGACGTATCGCAACTCTCTTCGAGGTCTGCATACGATCAGCGAGTACAAGGGCGATCCGGCGAGTCTCCGCAAGCTCATGGTTCGCACGCTGGTCGTCAATGGTGCGGACACGGTGGCCTTCCACCGGGCGATCAATTCGGTGCTCATTCAACTCCTCCCTCGTGCAGAGGCGCTTGAACTTGCCGGAGGGCACAATTCGCCTGCGTCAGATCCGGACCACTTCGTCGCGGAATGGCAGAGGTTTCAGCAGCGAACCATGCCGCACTAAATCCTCACCTCTCGATATCGGAAACAGCCGACTACGTGATCGTTGACCATGCCGAGCGCCTGCATGTGTGCGTAGATCACCGTCGATCCGACGAAGCTGAACCCACGCTTCTTGAGATCGCGGCTGAATGCGTCCGACTCGGCAGTCGTTGCGGGAATCTCGCGCGGAATGCTCCACTGATTTTGCCGTGGCCGGCCGTCGACGAATCGCCAGCAGTACGCATCGAAGCTTCCGAATTCCTCTTGCACGGCCAGAAACGCCCGGGCATTCTTCACGGCGGCGGCGATCTTCATCCGGTTCCGGACGATTCCCGGATCGGCGGCCAGCTTGTCGATTCGAGCCTGGGAGAATCGCGCCACCTTTTCCGGATCGAACTGGCTGAAGGCACGACGGTAGCCCTCGCGTTTGTTGAGCACGATCGACCAGCTGAGTCCTGCCTGAGCGGCTTCGAGAATGAGGAACTCGAAGTGTCTGCGATCGTCGTGGTTCGGCACGCCCCATTCGCGATCGTGGTAGTCGCGCATCAGCTGGTCGTCAACGTTGACCCAGGAGCAGCGTTTAGGCGGCATAGACGCCGTTCGATCTCGATCCTAAGACTTCTGACTCTCCCCGCTGCGCCAACGCGATGTGATCAGGCCAAGAATGCTGCCAATGCCGCCGCAGACCATCGACATCGTCAGCATTGCGATGCCCAGGAAAAACAAACCACCCACGTTGTCCCAAAAGATCCAGCGGAGGAAGGTCTCATCGGGCGTGTCGGGATTGAAGCCAAAGAACGAGGGCGGGTGCGCGCGATGCGTGCTCCATTGCCACGCATGAATCCAGTAGGGATTGGATTGCTGAACCTGCGCGAACGGGTACAACGTGGCGTTCCACCAGACCGCCATAAACAGCCATACGATGCAGAACGTGCCAAGCGCGGCCACGAATCCGCCCGCCCATCGCTGCGTGCGCCAACTTCCGTAAGCGCCCGCGAGGCAGAAAAGACCAACGGCGACGAGCGGCGACATCGGCGCGAGAGCGAGGTGGGGCAGGCCGTCGAGATACGACGAGCCAGACGGTGCGCGAAACGTATTGAATATGTCGTGAATGACGATTAGGAGGACGACCGGCACAGCGAACCACCAGTACGCGCGCAGCCAGATGCCGCCGACCTGTCGCCAGTACCAAAAATCGGCGCGCAGCCGGCCGAGTGCTGGAAGGCGAGCCTCACGGTACTCCTCCAGCAGATCACCAGATACAGTCTCGCGCGAATCGATGGGCAAGAGCAGATGCAAGAGCGCTTGTGGAATCGCAGGTGGATTCGACATCGTCATGCTCTCGCTTTCAGCGGCCGGGCAAAGCCCCGCCAGATCAGGTCGTGCGCCGTGCGGGTCTCGTTCAACTGGTGCACGCCCTCGGCCGACACGGCATAGAACCGCCGCGCGCGGCCATCGCGGATCGGCGTGCCGGTCCCGAGTCTCGACCGGACCAGGCCTTTGCGTTCGAGGCGTTCCAGTGTCGCCTGAACAGCGCCCGCCGCGACGTCGCGCTCCAACCGCGCCGCAACCTCGTTGAGAATCGCGCGCCCGTAAGCCCCGTCATCAAGCCGCACGATCGCCAGCAGCACTGCCTGCTCAAAGGATCCAAGCACATCCGCCACAGCAACTACATTGTAGTTAGAGAGCGGCTTTTGTCAAATGAAACGAATTGAGTAGTCGTGCTCCTACGTCACTCGCGCGTGCATGACATCCCACTGATAGTGATCACGATGCGACTGCCGGCCGCTTCCCTTGAACGTATCCTCGAGAACAGCGAGCGCCTCGATCTTCGACAGCTCGAGCAGACGCCACCCGGTTTGTGAATGACCCGTTCTCGCGGAGCCGCCGAGTTGAAACACCAGCAGCCGCTCATCACCGTTCTGGACGCCGTAATCGTGCGGTTCGGCGACCCGCGTCGCACCGTCATAATCGACTTCGACGAGGCGCCGATTGGCGATGGCAAATCGAATCAGTGCGCCGATTGAGTGGAGGTCGTCAACCACACTCGACCTGTCTTGAACACGCGCGGGTTTCTCATTGCGGCTCGAACGCGAGGAGGACGTTGCCGGCGTGACCCATGTGATCGCCGTAGCCGGCGTTCACGAACATCATGCCGCCGGCGATCGTGGGACCCGGACCTTGAATCGATCCGCCGGCCGCGCGAACGTTGTTGATTGTCATGAACTCCCGATTTGTGTCGAACTCCCAGATCACTTCGCCATCTTTCGCGGAGTACGCACGAAGGCCGCCGTCGTTTGCACCGGAGAAGAGCGCTCCCGTGATGAGCGTCGGCGCGGAAATGAGTGCAGCGTTGCATGTTGGACTCGCCTTGCACTTCAACTCCGGGGGCGGCTGATACCAGACCCGTTGGCCAGTGACGAGATCGACAGCGTGCAACCCACCAGGCTTCGGCAGGCGAATGTCTGACACCGGAATGTAGACGCGCGAATCGTCGACCGCCATCCCCCATTGAATGCCGCCCCAGATCGATCCTTCACCGGCGCGATACTGCCACACCACTTCGCCTTGCTTATCGGGATCCACGGCGTAGGCGACGCCTGACTTTTGACCGAGCACGATGAGATCCTTGCCGCTTCGCGTCGTCACGAGCAGGGCGGGCGTGCCAAAATCGAAATCGGGTCCCGCTTTCTCGAGACAGTTCGGCGATCCGGCGCGGCAGCCGAACACGTCGCCGGAGGTGAACTGCTTCGACCACTTGATGATGCCGGTCTTCGGATCGAGCGCCAGCAGCGAATCGGTCAACGGTTCCGCCGTCGTGCCGGCGTAAGTGTTGCCGGTGACGACGTACAGGACGTCGCGCTTTGGATCGATCGTCGGCGATGCCCACACACCGATGCCGGCCGGCGCCAGGAGCGTCGTGCCGGCCGTGTTCTTTCCGACAGGCCTCGCTTCGGGGACCATGTAGAGCTTCCAGACGATCTCACCTGTCGTCGTGTCCAGCGCCGCGACGCTGCCGCGAAACGTGCAGCACTGATATCCCGGCTGACTCGCCGCCGTCTCTTCGATCGATGAGATCGGGACGTAAAGATGATCGCGGTCGAGCGTCGGCGATCCGGTCACACGCGCGAATGGATGATCGTCGACCTGTCGCGTCCACAGTTGGACGCCGGTTGACGCGTCGAGAGCGTACACGTTCGCACCCGTGTCGCCGAAAAACACCGCCCAGCCGCGGCCGTCCGCGCGCTCGCCGAAAACCAGCGCCGTCCGCACACCCGTGCGCGCCGTGAAGGTCCACTCGACGCAGCCGGTCTTCGCGTCGAGTGAGTAGACCGTGCCGTTCTGACTGCCGACGAACACTCGACCGCCGGCGACGGTTGGCTGGGACCACGCAGAGGTCGCGTCTGGAAATCCAAATGCCCACTTCAGCGTGAGGCGCGACACGTCTTTCAGCGTCAGGCCGGCTTGTGCGTCCGTTTGAAATCGAGAGTTGCTGTTCGACGGCGACCAGCCTCGCCATGCGGGCGCGTCCGCGGACACGACGAGCGGCGGCACGCGTGCGCACCGCCCGACTGTCGCACCAGTGATGTCTCCGCCGAGCGGTCGACCGCTCAGGTACTCAGCGACCGCGCGACGCTCTGCACCAGTCAGGCGACCGCCTTGAGGCCGCATGCTGCCGGCGGTCAGGGCAGACAGAATCGCTTCAGGCGACCGCTGCTTGAGGACGTCAGGAGCCGGCGCGCGATTCCCTTGCGCGCCGTTATGACACGCGGCGCAGCTCCGTTCGAAGATTGCCGCGCCGTCGGGCGTTTGTGCGAGCGCCGCGGCAAGAACGAGCGCGATCACTTCGCGGGCTTGGCGTGGTATTCGGTGTCAGACACTGGACCGAGCCAGTTCACCTGGCCTTCGTAGATTGTCAACTGCAGCATATCGACATCGGGTGCAGCGCCGTGCCAGTGCTCGACACCAGCTTTCGTGAAGAACGGCTGCCCCGGCAACATCTCACGCACCGGACCGCCGCGCTCCTGCGTGAGCCCCTTGCCTTCTTCGACCATAAGCAGCTGCCCCCACGTGTGCGTATGCCAGTTCGATCGGCTGCCAGCCTTGAACTTCAGGCGCGTTGTGCGAACAGCGCTTGCGTCGACCGACGTCGGCACGCCACCCGTGAAGTAGTTCTGCGCTTGCGCAACCATCACGTCGGCGCGATATGCGACGGTCATGGCGGCGGCACCGATGCCGATCACCGCCGTCAGCAGTTGAATGCGAGTCATCGCACCTCCACCGTCACGTTTTCGTAGGTGAACGCGGCTCCGTCCGTCGCAACGGCGCGCAGGACGTATGTGCCCGGTTTGGTGAACGTCACATACGTCGTATAGATACCGTCCTGTGGTGGTTCAGGGATTTCGTACGGCGGTGACCACATCGAGTTCGCGTACGCGCGCGTGTCCATCCACGTTTTCATCTGCTCGGGATTGAACGTCACGTCGGCTGCGTGGCCACGGTACACGATCCACGACAGGTGCAGCCCTGGTCCGGCCGATGCGACCACCGACACGGGCGGGCGATAGACGACGGCAGCGCTGTTGCGTGGCGGCGCAGGCCGAACGGGTGCATTGGGCCGCGCCGACTGCTTCACGCCTGGTTGCGGTTTGCCATCACGACGCGGCGGCAGGTTGTCGGGATCGCCGGCGATCGCGACGAGCGTCATCGGCTGACCGATCGTCGCAGCCCGCGTCAGCCGTCCTTCGACCTTGAGATCGGGCGGGATATTCGTTCGCAGATCGTCCGCGAGATTACCGTTATCGCCACCGATCTCGGTCGAAACCACCTGCGGATCGATCTCGTAGTCGCTCTTCAGAGACGCGTACGCTTTGCGCGTCTGGCCGTTCGCCGTCAGCGTCCAGATCAACTCCTGTTTGCCGAAGTCTTTCGGCACGGTCATCGTGAACAGGAACGGATTGCGTCGCGGATAGAAATGCGTCGGCTGCCCGCGATCGGCGTCGCCCGGTTCGAAACGATTGTCGGCGCCGATCGGAATGTCGAATTCCTGCAGCCAGTTCGTATTCATGTACCCGAAGTACAAGGTGTAAGAACCGTCTTTGTTCTGCATCCAGCCTTCGTAGGCCGGTTCGAGCGGCTGACCTGAGGAGTATGCGAATCGTGTTTGTGCGTTCGCCGCGCTCGCGATCGAGACCGAGACAAGAAACGCGAACAAGCCGCGGCGCATCGCTACCGCTCGCGTCCCTGCTGTTGCGTCGTCGTCCGCGTCGGCGTTGCCACGACCGGCGGCGCCCAGCAGAGGGGACAACCGAGGTCGTAGTCGTTACGGCTCTTCATCCGTTCGCGCCGCTTCGCCATCTCGGCCTGAAATTGTTCCTCTGTCATACTGACCGAATATCCGAGGTCGATGAACATGTTCGCGACCGATCGGCGTCCACCGCCCGCCCAGTTGCGCGGGTCTGCAGGGTTCTTGTTCGCCGGCGTCGTGTCGAGGAATCCGATCAGGTGCAGGATCGTGCCCTTCGGCAGGAGCGGCGCGTAATCGTCCGCGTAGATGTACTGTTTCACCCAGTTGTGGTCGTAGCCGACGCAGTTCAACTGCTGGATGTTCATGCCCCAAATCGCTTCGAGGCACATGCGCGTGCCGGGCGCGTGCAGGTGCGGCTCGAAGGCGATGATCTTCGTGTGCTCCTGAAGCGTCGCGTACGCGTGAATCTCCTGGCCTGCGGTGTTCGGCTTCACGTCGAGGTCGTTGCCGTTGCCGACGAGGGTCGGCGATCGTTTGTAGAGCGGCTGATAGCCCTTCGGGAAGAATCTGAAGCCGAATTCGAGATGCGCGTGCGTGTCGTGCCCGTTCGCGTGAATGTGCGAGGCGTTGAATTCGAGGATCGAATTTGCCGCGAGCAGGCGCCCTGCGGTATCTGGAAACACGTCGGGATTGCGGCCGATCTCGTGAATAGGCCATGCCACGCTGCCCGGTTGGCCGGGTACCGAGCTGTCGTAGTTCATGTGATGGAACACGAAGCGCCCGCCGACGGTCTTCGTCGCGTCACCGCGCGGGATGTCGTTGATCTCGCGCACCTCGACGGACTTGACCCATCGATCGTCGACGAGCCCGGTCGGCGACGATCCGATCGATCCCCACCGATCCGGCGCGACTGCCGGAACGAACACATCCGGTGACTTCACGATCAGGTCGGGTTTGCCAAGCAACCAGCCCTCTTCGCCAGCAGCCGTGGCACGCGGCGCCGGCATATCAGCCGGATTCCCGCGTGGCGCGCCGGAGTCGACCCACGCGGCGACCTTCGCGATCTCCTCGTCGCTCAACGACGGATCGCTCTTGAAGTGCTGGATGCCGATGTTCTTCTCGACGAACCACGGCGGCATGACACCGGCGCGCGGACCCATGCTCGTGCGCTGTTTGATGGCTCGCGCGAACGGCCGCACCTCTTCGTAGGTGACGAGCGACATCGGCGCGCCGCCGTCAGCCGTGTGGCACTGCTGGCAGCTGCGCTGCAGGATCGGGGCGATGTCTCTGGTGAAGGTGACCAATTCGGTTCGCGGGCCCGGAGCCTGCGCGTACATGACGCGCCCGGCGAAACCAGCCGCGGCACATAACAACAACCCGACGGCGACGCGGCCTGAAAAGCCTTCGCTCGACATGGTTCCTCCGGCGATTGAAACCGAATACCCCCGTGTCTGCGGCAGATTATACTGGCCGTGGCTCGTGACCTACGTCGTCGTTGTCCTTTTTTTCGCGACGCTCATCCGGTCGACGCTTGGATTCGGCGAAGCCCTGGTCGCCGTCCCTCTCCTGGCGCTTCGAACGCCGGTCGCAATTGCCGCGCCATTGGCTGTCCTGATGTCCATCGTCGTGGCCACCGTAATCGTCCTCCAGGACTGGCAACGGATCGACTTCCGCAGCGCTGGCGGTCTCGTCGTTGCAACGCTGTTTGGCATTCCGCTCGGCGTGCTTCTGCTGGCAAAGGTGAACGACAACCTCGTCAAGCTCGTGCTCGGCGCCGTCATCATCGCGTTTTCCCTGTACTCGCTGATTGGAAAGAGGCGGCACCTGCCCGTAGACCACATTGGCTGGTTGATGTCGTGCGGGTTTCTCGCCGGCGTCCTCGGCGGAGCCTATGGCATGAACGGCCCGCCGCTGGCCGTGTATGGCTCGCTTCGTCACTGGTCTCCTCAACAGTTTCGTGCAACGCTGCAAGGTTACTTCCTTCCCGCCAGCGTCATCGGCATGATCGGCTATGCGTCCATCGGACTCTGGAACGAGACGGTCACGAAGTACTTTTTGTGGTCGCTTCCCGGTGTCGTCGTGGCAGTCGCGATTGGGCGCTTCATTAACCACCGGATGCCGACGCACGGATTCTTCCGGTTCGTCTATGGCGGACTGCTCGTAGTCGGCGCGATCCTCCTCGCGCAAGCGTCGCTGAGAGCGGCACAGAGCGCTCCGGCGCCGACGTGCCGCGAGTGGCACGAGTGCCAGCGTCTCGCGCTCGACGCGTACTCGCGGGGCGAGTACGAGCAGTTCCACGATCTCGCGTGGCGCACCGTGCAGACGGGACCGCCGCGAAATCCCGAGTTGATGTACATGCTCGCACGCGCGCAGAGTCTCAGCGGCCGCCCGCACGATGCCCTCGTGATGCTCGAACGCCTCGCCGAGATGAAATTCAAGACCGCTGCGGCGACGGACGATGATTTCAAAGCCGTCCGGCAATTGCGCCAGTGGCCGGAATTCGAAGCAACGACGGCGCCGGCGACGCGGCCGGCTGATGCTGCCCCCAGCGTGAGTGCCCGACCACCGGACCTGTCGCCACCGAGCGTGACACCGCCGGCGGTCTCGCCGCCGGTCGCGACGCCTCCACACCATGGCGAGGAGGCGCTGCGGATACCTGGAACAAACCTCGGTTCGGCGGGCCTCGCGTACGATCGCGTCTCGTCGCGTTTCGTCGTCGCGGATGCGGATCGACGCAAGCTGGTCATCATCGACGAGCGCTCGCGTCACTTGATCGATCTCGTCACGTCCGATTCGGCAGGTTTCGACGACATCACCGGCTTCGAGATCGATCCGGCCCGCGGTGATCTGTGGGTTGTCAGTGCGAAGCCGCCGGAGTGTGCGCTCCACAAGCTACAGCTCGTCTCCGGCCGGCCGCTCGAGAGAATTCCGCTTCCCGCGGAGTTGCAGCCGTGCAGTCCGGCGGACGTCGCCGTCACGTCGGACGGCCGCGTGCTCGTACTCGACGCCGCCACGCCGCGGCTGCTGCGTTACCGCTCGCACACATTCACGACCATCGCTTTGCCACAGTTGGAATCGCCGACGAGCGTTGCGCCAGCGAACGATCGCATTGTCTACGTCTCGCATGCCTCAGGCATCGCGCGCGTCGACACTGTGACTGGCGCGGTGGAGGGACTCTCGACCTCGCACGACCTGCCGCTAGGGGGCTTTGAACGCATTCGATGGGCGCGCGATTCGCTCGTCGGCGTGCAGCATCTTTCCGATGGCAGTCAGCGCGCCGTGCGCATCAAGATCGCGGAGGGGCGCGCCACGGCGATGGAGGTCATCGACAACGACGTCACGGCAACCGACCATCCAGTCGCGACGGTGTCGGGCAACGAGTTCTATGTCCTCGTCCATCAACGCGACGGCGACACCCGTGACCTCGTGATTCGCCGCAGCCGGCTGCGCTGACGTGCAGACGGTCGACGCGGCCGACCGCGAGCGAGGACTGCGGCGCCAGCTCACGGCCGGTCAGATGGCAATGGTCGCCGTCGGAGGATCGATCGGGACCGGACTGCTGCTCGGATCTGCCGCCGCTATCGAAGTCGCTGGACCGGCGGTCATCCTCACGTTTCTCTTCGCCGCATTCGTCACGTGGACGGTTGCTCTCGCGTTGAGCGAGCTCGCAAGCGCCCATCCCGCCGCCGGATCGTTCGAACTCTACGGCACGCTGTATCTGAGTGAGTGGGCAGGATTCTTGTCAGGCGCCGGATACTGGGCCGCGATCGCGATTTCGATCGGCGCCGAGATGGTCGCGTCCGCGACGTACATGACGTTCTGGTTTCCGACGGTTACTCCCATCGTGTGGGTTGCAACGGCGTCGCTGCTCCTGTTGAGCGTGAATCTGCTCAGCGTGGGCAAATACGGTCGCTTCGAGTACTGGTTCGCGATGATCAAGGTCGTCGTGGTGCTCGCCTTTATCGTCCTCGGTACGGCGTTGATGCTGAGCGGACGAACGAGCCCGCAGTACGCCGCGCACGGCGGATGGTTTCCGAATGGCGCGCTCGCCACGCTGCTCGCGCTGCCGTTCGCGCTCTACACGTTTGCCGGCGTCGAGTTCGTCGCCGTGACGAGCGGCGAGTCGCGATCGACCAGCGACATCGCTCGCGCGACGTGGCTGACGTTCGTCATTCTCACCGTCGTCTATCTCGGCGCCATCGTCGTCCTCACTGGCGTCATGCCGTGGAACCACGCCGGCGTGCGCGAGTCGCCGTTCGTGACCGTGTTCCGCACCGTACGTGTACCGGGCGCGAGTCATCTAATGAACTTCGCCGTGCTGACGGCTGCGCTCTCGGCTGCCAACGCCGCTCTCTACTCTGCGTCGCGGACGCTGTTCTCGCTTGCACGCAACGGATGGGCACCGGCTGCGCTCGGCACTCTCAATCGGGTCGGATCGCCGACGCTCGCGGTGATCGTCTCGTCGTTCGCCATCATCATGGCGCTCGTCCTCGAGCGATGGGCGCCGCAGCAGGCGTTCGTATCGATCCTGAACGCGGCACTCTTCGGCCTGTTGCTGTCGTGGCTCGTCACGCTCGGGTCGCACGTGCAATTCCGACGTGAACGATCGCGCGCGGCGGTCGGTTCGATCGCCGGCTTCGGATTGATCGTGCTGGCGATCCTGAAGACGTGGTGGGATTCGCGTCTCGTGTTCGCGAGCGGCGTCGTCTATCTGGTTGTTCTGAACGTGGCTTACCTGCTCCTCCGGAAGCCTCACCGCGAACGTACAATGACGCCATGAGCGACGACCTTCGGCGCTACCGCTCAGAGTTTCCGATCCTCGAGCACACGACGTACTTGATCAGCAATTCGCTCGGCGCGATGCCACGCGGCGTCGCTGATGCGATGAGCGCCTACGCTGACACATGGGGCACGCGTGGCGTGCGCGCGTGGGAAGAACGCTGGTGGATGCTCGCGGCCGAAGTGGGTGATCAAATCGGCGCGCTGATGAACGCCGCGCCAGGTTCAGTCGCGACGCATCCGAACGTCACCACGTGCCAGGCCGTCGTCGCCTCGTGCTTCGACTTCTCCGGCGCACGGAACAAGGTCGTCTACACGGACATGAATTTCCCGTCGGTGATGTATTTCTGGGAGGCGCAGCGCAATCGCGGCGCTCGCGTGCACATGGTGAAGACCGACGATGGGATCACGGTGCCGACGGAGCGTCTGCTGAATGCAATCGATGAACAGACGCTGCTCGTGCCGATCTCACACGTGGTCTTTCGCAGTGGGTATATCAACGACGCGGCGGCGGTCATCGACAAGGCGCATCGGATGGGCGCACACGTGGTGCTGGACACCTTTCAATCACTCGGCACGGTTCCGGTCGACGTCCAGCGGCTGAACGTCGATTTCGCGTGCGGCGGCGTGCTCAAGTGGCTCTGCGGCGGCCCGGGCACGGCGTACTTGTACGTGCGCCCGGATCTCGCGCGGACGCTCGAGCCGACCTTCACCGGCTGGTTCGCGCACGAACATCCGTTCGCCTTCGAAGTGGGCGCGACGCACTACACCTCGTCGTCGGCATACCGCTTCATGAACGGCACGACACCAATTCCGGCGCTCGAAGCCGCACGGCCCGGCTTGAAGATCGTGGCAGAGGCC
>Ga0126381_100004935_pt1 | contig 14583 bp, 9 predicted proteins | sample PanSoiMetPlot_28_FD_96465 | JGI IMG/M metagenome (GOLD analysis project Ga0126381, IMG submission 96465) | Tropical forest soil microbial communities from Panama - MetaG Plot_28 | ecosystem: Environmental > Terrestrial > Soil > Tropical forest > Bulk soil | place: Panama | collected 2016-02-17
ATCGACCCGGACTGGTCGATGGCCAGGACCACGTCCCGGGCCACGACCTGCTGCCGCCGCCCGTAACCGACCAGGCGCTCGGGCACGACCGTGCGGTGCTCGGGCAGGTAGCGGGACAGGTTCACGGCGATCGTGCGGTTCCAGTCGATGTCCCGCAGCTTCGGCCGCCGGGACCGGGCCGCCCGGTTCAGGGCACCGGACACGGCGGCGCGGGTGCGGTTGGCGATCCGCCGCTCGACCTCGGCCACGACCGCGGCCACCACGTGCCGCGCGGTGGCCTTGGTCGTCTCCGGCATGATCCGGTTCAGGCTGAGCAGGGTGCCGACCAGGTGCACGTCGGGCTCGACCGACTGGAGCAGCTCCGGTTCGAGGAGCAGCTGCCGCAGGTTCAGGCGCTCCACCGCGTCCCGTTGCAGGACCTGCACGACGGTCGAGGGGAAGTAGGTGCGGATGTCACCCAGCCACCGGGCGACCCTCGGGGCCGAGGCACCCAGGCCCGCGCTCCGCCTGCCGCGCTCGCCGGGTTGGCGGGCGGCGTCGTAGAGAGCCGACAGCGCGGCGTCGATGGCCTGGTCGGACTGGCTCAGGCCGGCCCCGGGGCCAGCCCCCGGGCCGGCGCCGAGACCGAGACCGGGGCCGGCCGGGGCGCCGAGCAGCAGCCGCCACCGCCGCAGCCGCTCTGTCTCTTCTGGGCTCATCGGGCTCCTCCCAGGATCGCGGCGACCGTGCGGAGCGCGCCGGCGGCCCGGCTCGCGTCGAGGGAGTCGTCCGCGGCCGCCCGGGCCGGGGCACCGTCCTCTAGCTGCCTGACCGCTGCGGCGATGTTGGCCCGCTCGGGCGCGGTGAACCTGCCGAACGTGCGCCGCAGCAGCGGCAGCACGTCCATGAAGTCCTGATCCGGCAGGGCGGCGACCCAGCCGTCGAGGACGGCGAGCAGGTCCCGGTCATGGACCAGGAGCAGGCCGCCGCCGGACAGGAAGCCCTCGGCCCAGGCCGCCTGGCCGGTCGCCGGGACCCCGATCGAGAGGTGCGCGGCGAACCGGCCTGCCGCCTCCTCCCGGGCCATCGCGCCGGTGTCGGCGAGCACCCGGACCACGCGCCCCGCGAGCAGGCCGTGCACGTCGCGGCGGCCAGCCAGCGTCGTCAGCGCGGCCACCCACAGGTCATAGGCGGCGCGCCCCCGCTCGTCCTGGGCCTGCAGCGCAAGCGCGGCCTGCATCCCGTCCAGGGCGGCGCGCAGCTGCGCGGCCGCGTCGTCGGCCAGGCTGCCGACGGCCGCCGGCAGACCGGCGCACACGCGGGCGGCGAGCGCGTCGACGACGGCCGACAGCGAGGCGGTACCGGTGCCGCGCACGTCGCCGTAACGGGCCGCACGCACGAGGGCGGGAACCGCGGTCATCAGGTGGACGACGTCGGAATCCGCCGCGGCCTTCTCGTCCAGGGCCCGCAGCACCGCGCCCAGGGCGCCGGGCAGGTCGGCCAGCAGGACCTGCTCGACCGCGGCGGTGACCGCGGCCAGCCCGGCCGCGGAGGCGGCCGTGTCGATGATCTTCGCGGTGGCCGCGGTGGCGATCGTGGTGCCCCAGCGGGCGGCGTCGATGACCGCGACCGCCAGCTCCGGGCGCCACCGCAGGGTCCACGTCTCGTGGAACGTGCCGCTGCCGCGGACCTGGTCCGCGGTGATCACACCCCAGCCGATGCCGAGCGTGGCCAGCCGGTGCAGCAGCGCCGAGCGGCACCGGTCGGTGTCGCCGCGCAGGTCGAGCGCGAGCGTCCGCTCCAGCGCGTCGATCTTGAGGCGGAGCGTCCTGGCCTGCGCGCGCAGGTCCGCCTCGAGGGGGACGGCCGGGGCGGAGCCCGGAACCGTGCCGAGCCGCTCCCCCACCACGAGGTCCCGGGTAACGAACGCGGCCGCGAACTCGTCCCCGTCGCACATGACCGACTTGGTCGCCTCGGTCACCTCGGCCAGCCCGGCCAGCGGCCGGGCGCGCAGCGCGGCCAGCGCCTCGGCCAGCCGGGCCGCCTCGATGATGTGCGCGGAGGAGACCGGCAGGTCGTGATCCCGCAGCACCCGGGCGACCTTGGCCAGCCAGCGGATGACGGTCTGCTCGGGCGTGGTGAACAGGTGGTGGTACCAGCCCGGCGAGGTGATTCCGGCGCCGTACCCGGACGCCGACGCCAGACGCGAATGCGTCCAGGGCACCCAGGTGAGGGTGGTCTTCCGCTTCGGCATCCCGCGCAGCAGCGCGGCGTCCGCCGCGGCCGGGGGGAGCTTCCCGGACAGGGCCGGGGCGTGCCAGGCGCCGCACACGACCGCGACCGTCCCGGCCGTGCCCTTGAGCGCGGCGCGCAGGACCTGGCGCATGTGCGCCTCGCGGCGCTGTTCCTCCCCCTGCTCGGCGGGCGGGCCGGCGGGCGCGTCGGCCCGCAGCTCGGCGATGGCTTCGGTCAGCACCGCAAACGGCGACCCGGCGTCCAGCCGGGACTCGATCACGCTGTCCCACCAGCGTTCCGGGTCGTCATAGCCGGCCGCGGCCGCGAGCCGCGCGATCGGGTCACCCCGCAGCGTGGCCGGCTCGCCCTCCGGCCCGGCCGGCCCCGGCTCGGCTTCGGCCTCGGTGCCGCAGGCGATCATCACCGAGGCGGGCAGGTCACAGAACCGGGCCGGCACATGGTGCGCGGCCGCCCAGGCCAGCGCCTGCCACTCCGGGGAAAACACTCCGTAGGGCCAGAACGCACAGGCTCGTGGCTCGTCGGGCGCGTAGGCCAGCAGGGCCACGGGCGGGACCATCCCGGGGTCGGCCGCCAGCGCCAGCACCTCTCCCGCGTCGGCCGGCCCCTCGATCAGCACGACCGCCGGCCGGAGCCGGTCCAGCTCGGCCACCACCGAGCGGGCCGAGCCCGGCCCGTGGTGCCGGATCCCCAGCACCGCGACTCTGTTTTCTGCTCGCCTCCGGGGCGCTTTACCCGCCGTCTTCCCTCCTCGCTCGGACACTCGTTCCTCGCGCCCTCCCTCGTCAGTCCAGACGGCGGCGCGCCCCTTCGGCTCGACCAGTTCCTCGCTCGGACGCTCGTTCCTCGCGCCCCCCCTCGTCAGTCCAGACGGCGGCGCGCCCCTTCGGCTCAGACAAGCCTCGGCCACTTAGCTCACCTCGCGGCAGGCCCGGTAGAAGTCGCCCCAGCCGCGGCGCTCCCGCACGACGGCCTCGAGGTACTCGGCCCACGCGGTCGCGTCGGTGACCGGGTCCTTGATGACCGCGCCCACGATGCCGGCCGCCACGTCCGCCGGGCGCAGCACGCCGTCGCCGAAGTGCGCGGCCAGCGCGATGCCGCTGGTGACGACCGAGATCGCCTCGGCCGGCGACATGGTCCCGGTCGGGGACTTCAGCGTCGTCCGCCGGTCGGCGGTCATGCCCGAGCGCAGCTCGCGGAACACGGTCACCACCCGGCGGATCTCGTCCTGCGCCGAGGGCACCTCGGGAAGCTCCAGGGCGCGGCCGAGCTGCTCCACGCGGCGGGCGACGATGTCGACCTCCTCGTCCTCGCTGGCGGGCAGCGGCAGCACGACGGTGTTGAACCGGCGCCGCAGCGCCGACGACAGGTCGTTCACGCCCCGGTCACGGTCGTTCGCGGTCGCGATGACCGAGAAGCCCTTGGCCGCCTGCACCTCAAGGCCGAGCTCGGGCACGGGCAGCGTCTTCTCCGACAAGATCGTGATCAGCGCGTCCTGTACGTCCGACGGGATGCGGGTCAGCTCTTCCACGCGGGCGATCCGTCCCTCGGACATCGCGGTCATCACCGGGGAGGGCACCATCGCGGCCCGGCTCGGCCCCTCGGCCAGCAGGCGCGCGTAGTTCCAGCCGTACCGGATCGCCTCCTCCGCGGTGCCGGAGGTGCCCTGCACCAGCAGGGTCGAGTCGCCGGACACCGCGGCCGCCAGATGCTCGGATACCCAGGTCTTGGCGGTGCCGGGCACGCCCAGCAGCAGCAGGGCCCGGTCGGTGGCCAGGGTCGCGACCGCGACCTCGATCAGCCGGCGCGGACCGACGTACTTCGGGGTGACCGCGGTCCCGTCGGGCAGGGTGCCGCCGAGCAGGTAGGTGACGACCGCCTGCGGCGACATCCGCCACGACGGGGGACGCGGCCGGTCATCGGCGGCGATGAGCGCGGCGAGCTCGCGGGAGTAGACCTGCTCGGCGTGCGGGCGCAGCAGTGTGTCGGTAACGGCGGCAGACGCTGGGGTGGCAGTGATGGCACTCAACGGATCTCCTCCAGGAAGGCACGGCGCACGGCGATGGTCGCGGCGCCGTGGTGCAGCGCCAGCGACCAGTGGGGCGGGCACTTGTCGACGTGAGCCAGCCGCGCCAGGGCGGCGGCATAGTCGGCCGGGCCGGTGGCCGGCAGGCTGCGGCCGGCTGCGGACGCGAGTTCCTCGGGCCACCCGGCCCGGGTCACCGCGGTCCCCAGCCGGGCCGCTGACGTGACGGTGCGGCGCAGCGCGGCGATGACCGCCTCGGCGAGAGAGTCGGGCCACGGTTCGGGACAGCTGCGGACCTCGGTGAGCGCGTTGGGCATCGCTGCCGCGGTGGCCAGGAGCGCCGCGGCCCGCGCCGCGCGGGCGGGCGGGGACAGGACGGCGGCCACCTGGAAGTCCCGCGGCCAGGCGTCCGGCGGCCGCTGGACGGCCTGGCCCGGCTCGGGCACGGCCAGCAGCGCCTCCGCCCACGGCGAGCTGGCCTGGTCGATGGCGGCGAGCCGCCAGCCCGCGTGCACGTCCACCCGCAGGTCCCCGGCGACGGGCAGGGACACGAGCTGCCCGGGGTCGAGCCCGAGACACCTCACCCAGCCGGCCAGCGGGGCAGCCGAGATCATCTGGGTGAGCAGCCACGCGCCGGGGCCGATCGCGGCCGTGGGCGGCCGGGCGGTGATCCCGTCCCGGATCGCGGCCGCGTCCGCGCGGTCGGGCCGGGTGGCCACCAGCCGCGGGCGCCGCCCGTGGTGCTCCAGCCGCAGCAGCGGGGTGGCCCGTTGCGCCGCCCGGCGGGTGAACGCCGAGCCGGGCAGCCGGGCCAGCAGCCGCCGTGCCGCGGCCCGGGCCGACGCCTTCCGGTCATCGAGCACCGTCTCGAGGAACTCCTCGTCGTCGGCGGACAGGCCGGGCGCCAGGACGCCGAGCAGGTCCGCCCGGTCGTCCCCGGTTTCCTGCGACCAGCCCGCCGCGAGCAGATCCCGGGCGGCAGCCGGGTCACGGGCCCGCAGCGCCGCGAGATAGCCGCGGCGCTCAGCCCGGCGGCCGGTCTCCCAGATGGCCGGGTTGTCGGCGGCCGCGGCCGGCCCGCCCGCGCCGGGTCCGGACGTGTCCGGTCCGGCCGTGCCCGGTCCGGCCGTGCCGGGTACCGCCACGCCGGCCACCTGCTGCCAGTCGCCGCGGTACCCGGCCAGCCACCGGCCGCGGGCGCCCAGGACCGCGGCCACCGGCACGCGCAGGGCGCGGTCCTTCACGGCCGTGTCCAGGAGGACCGGCAGCAGCGGGGCCGGAGCCCGGTAGCCGAGGCTGGCCGTTGTGGCCAGCAGGCTGGCCAGCAGGGCCGGGTCGGCCAGGCGCGCCTGCTCCAGCAGGTCCGCCGCGCGGGCGGGCAGCTCAGCGGCGGTGTCCTCGGCGGCGGGCAGGGGGCAGGCGACACCGGCCGCGGCCCGCGCGCCGGCCCGGCGGGCGGCGACCATCAGGGCCGCGGCGTCGAGGAGGGCGGCGGCTTGGTCGCCGCAATCCAGTGCACCCGCGTGCTCGCCGGCTGCGCCGGTGAGCCCGGTGACGCGCAGCGGGCGGTGGGACAGGCCCACGGTGGCCGCGGCGACCAGATCGTCGTAGGACACGGTGGTCATCGCGGCACCGCCGGACCCGGTGGTGCCGAATCCGGTGATACCGAAACCAGTGACACCGCCCGGTCGCCGTGCCAGGCCGTCAGCGCGGTCAGGCCGGCCGGGCTCCACTCGCCGGCCACCGTGACCGGGTGCCCGCCGGAGATGGCCAGCAGCGGCCACAGGGACTCCTGCCCGAGCAGCGGCAGCGCCGCCCCGGACGAGTCGACCAGGTGCCACCGGCCGCCGGCGGCGCCCGGCGTGCCGGCCAGCAGCGCAGGCCATTCGGTCAGCCACGGGTCCTGGGCCAGCGCGGCCGCCCAGTCAGCCAGCATGGCGGCGGCATCGCGGGCGCCGTCCGGGCGCGGGCCCGCCGCCGCGCCGTGCCGCGCCCCGGTGACGGCACGGACCGGCGGCTGCCCCGGGTAGTAGTGCACGTCGGCGTGAAGCTCGGTACCCGGGGCCAGGACGGCGTCCGGGTTCCCGCCGAAGTTCCCCCAGGCCGCGAACGACAGCAGCAGGGCGAACCGGCCGGTGTCCCGGCCGCGCAGCCAGACACGGCGCGCGGGGACCGGCCCGTCCAGCACGTCGCGGGCCGCGAGCACCTGCCACCGGTCGGTGACCGCGGGCGACGCGAGGACCTCCTCCCGGCTGGTGGTGTACCCGACCCGGGACCTGACCACGGCCTCCAGGCCGTGCGGCAGCTCGGTAAGCCGGTCGTGGGCGCGGGCCAGCAGGTGCAGCTGCGCGTACTCATCCAGCAGCCGGCCCGGCCATCCGTCCCCCGATGCCGGGATCGCCGAGAGCCTGCGCAGGGCGCTGGCCAGGCCCGCGGCCTGCGCGTCGACCATCCGCGCCGCGATCGCCTCCGCGTGCCGGTACCCGCCCGCAGCCGCGTCCGACAGGCCGGCCTGGACCTGGTCCCGCAGCCAGGTCTGCAGGTCGGCCAGGCCGGCGGAGACCCGCCGCGCGCGCTGCCCGGCCCGGCGGGCCGCTCCGCCGTCGTCCCGGCCGCCTGCTGCCCGGCGCTGCGCGGCGGCGGTCCGCCGGGAGGCGGCGGCCGCTCGGCCCGCCTCCCAGGCGTGCGCGTAATCGGACGGCCCGTCCTGCTCGGGCACGGTGCCGTTGGCCCAGGCCAGCAGCAACGCGAGCACGTGCTTGCACGGGAACTTCCGCGACGGGCAGGAACACCGGTACGACGGGCCGGCCGCGTCCACGACGGTCTGGTAGGGGTCTTTCCCCGACCCGGCGCACAGCCCCCAGACCAGGTCACCGACCGCGCCGGCGCCGGTCCAGGACGACGGGCTCGCGAGGCCGGCCGCGGCCCGCCGCGATGAGGCGTCCGGCGCCAGGGCCAGCACGCGGTCGGTACTCCATCGCGATGACACGCCGTCGACGCTATCGGGTGCCACCGACAAATCCGGTTCGCACGACAAATCGAAATGAACACCATGACCTGGGCAGGTATGGCGGTGTCCCAGGCGCCGTGACCCGGGCCGTCCTGGCGGGGAGGCGGGCGCCGCGACCTGGGCGGACATGGCCGGGGGGCCGGGTACCGTGACCGGCGCAGGCAGGGCCGGGAGCCGGGCGCCACGACCCGCAGGCCAGGCTCGGGCCGGGCGCCGTGATTCCGGCGGGCCGGCCCCGGGCGGGCCGGCCCCGGGCGGGCCGGCCCCGGGCGGGCCGGCCCCGGGCGGCCCGGGCCCGGCCCGGGCGCCACATCCCGGGCGGGCCACTCTCCGGCCGGCCGCCGGACCCGCCGCCGCAGCCACACCCGCCCCGACGCTGACCGTTGCGTATGCCTTGGAGTGATCTCCCCGGGCCGCCGGTCATAGCTGCTCGTTTTGCTCGCTAAGCTATGCGGGCAAAATCTTCGCTGGGGTGCACGTGCGGGAAGGATCGATTGGTTATGGCTGACGTCACGGGGATCGAGCGGACCCTGGTCCTGCTCAAGCCCGATGCTGTATCTCGGGGCCTCGTGGGGCGCGTGCTGTCACGCTTCGAGGACGCGCTGCTGAAGATCGTCGCCAGCAAGATGGTCTGGATGGACGCGGACCTGAACCGGCAGCACTACTTCGACCTCGAGGACCGCTTCGGGCCCGAGGTCTACAACGCGGTGGCGTCGTTCATGCAAACCGGCCCGGTGTTCGCGTTCGTGCTCGAAGGGGTGGAGGCGGTCGCCATCGTCCGCAAGCTGGTCGGCGCGACCTACCCGGACCAGGCCGCGCCGGGCACGATCCGCGGTGACTTCGCCCACCAGAGCAAGGCCTACGCCAACGCCAACGGGCTCCCGGTGGCGAACCTCGTGCACGCGTCGGCCAATCCCAGCGAGGCCAAGCGCGAGATCGACGTCTGGTTCGCCGAGGATGACATCTTCGACTACCACACCCTGGCCGAGAAATACGTCTCCTGACGGAGCGGGATCGGTCCGGTGAACTTTTGCGGCCGGCCACGGGCCAAAGCCGCAACCTGCCGATCTGGTGACGTTATGCTTCCTCGGGAATCCCTCTGGGCGAGGGAGAACCAGGGCCAGGCGAGCAAGCCGCGGCACCCGCGGGCGAAACGGTCGGTCTGACCGCATCTGGTTCAATGGGCCCGACGATGATCCCGACATGAAGGGCATCCATGCCACCGCGCATCACCGTTCTCGGCACCGGCTACCTGGGTGCGACGCATGCCGTGTGCCTGGCCGAGCTCGGCTTCGAGGTCCTCGGCCTGGATACCAATGAGGCCCAGGTCAAGGCGCTGGCCGCGGGCCGCCTGCCGTTCCACGAGCCCGACCTCGAGGAACTGCTGGCCAGCAGCCTGCGCTCGGGACGGCTGCGCTTCAGCACCAGCTACGCCGAGGCCGCGGCCTTCGGGGACGTGCACTTCGTGTGCGTGGGCACCCCGCAGCGGACCGGTTCGGGCGCTGCCGACCTGTCCCACCTGCTGGCGTGCGTCGATGCGCTGGCGCCGCTGCTGACCCGGCCCTGCCTGGTCGTCGGGAAGTCCACCGTCCCGGTCGGCACCAGCGAGGTCATTTCGGAGCGCCTGGCCCGGCTCTCGCCCGCCGGGTCAGCCGCCGAGCTGGCGTGGAACCCCGAGTTCCTGCGCGAGGGGCACGCGGTCGCCGACACGATGCGGCCGGACCGGATCGTGATCGGGGTGCGCTCGGCCCGGGCCGAGGCCATCTTGCGGGAGGTGTACGCGGGCCCCCTGGCGGCCGGGGTGCCCGTGCTGGTCACCGGCCTGGCCACCGCCGAGCTGGTCAAGGTGGCCGCCAACGCGTTCCTGGCCACCAAGGTCTCGTTCATCAACGCCATGGCCGAGGTCTGCGAGGCGGTCGGAGCCGACATCGTCCCGCTGGCCCGGGCGCTCGCCTACGACGACCGGATCGGCGGCCGGTTCCTGGTCCCCGGCCTGGGCTTCGGCGGCGGGTGCCTGCCCAAGGACATCCGGGCGTTCGGAGCCACCACCGCGGACCTCGGCGTCGGCTCGGTGAGCGCCCTGCTCGGCGAGGTGGACGCGATCAACCTGCGGCGCCGGGCCCGCATGGTCGACCTGGCCCTCGAGCTGGCCGGCGGGTCCCTGGAGGAGCGCGCCGTCGGCGTGCTCGGCTGCTCGTTCAAGCCCAATTCCGACGACATCAGGGACTCCCCCGCCCTGGACGTGGCCGGCACCATACATGGTCTCGGCGCGCGGGTCACCGTCTACGATCCCGCCGCCATGGACAAGGCCAGGCGGGTGCATCCCGAGCTGGAGTACGCAGGCTCGATGCTCGCGGCCGCCGCGGACGCCGACGTGCTGCTGCTGCTCACCGAGTGGCGCGAGTTCGCGGAGGCGGACCCCGACGTGCTCGCCAAGGCGGTGGCGCAGCGCAACATCGCCGACGGGCGCAACGTCCTGGATGCCGAGCGCTGGCGCGCCGCGGGCTGGCGTTACCGGGCCCTGGGCCGCCCCGACGCCTCGGCCAGCGCCGACAGCATCTCCGTCACCGGCTGACGGGGCCCGGGGGGCCTCCACCTGATCCGCAATCTCGCGCTGCTCGCCCTGCTCGGCGCGGGCATCGCCGGCGGCGCGCTCGGTCACGGGCGCCCGGCCCCGGCAGGAGCGGCCGTGGCGGCCGCGGCCGCGCTGCTGTTCGCTCGCTGGGAAGACCTGGCCGGGCTGTTCTCGCCGATCTCGGCACCAGCGGCGGCTCGGGCCGTCCGGCGTCCTGACCGCGGACCACGCTGATGAGGCTCGGCTAGCTTGGCCTGGCGGCGCTGGCGGCGGCGTTTCCCGTCGCCTGGCTGCGGCGGCGGATCGCCGTGGCGACCGTGGACGGCGACAGCATGTGGCCGACGTTCTGCCCGGGTGACCGCGTGCTCGTCCGCCGGGTCAGGGCCGGCCGCCTCCGGGCCGGCCAGGTAGCCGTCGTCGAGCAGCCCGGCGACGACGGGGACTGGCCCGCGCCGCCGCGCGGCCCGGTCGGCCGCAGGCAGTGGGTGATCAAAAGGATCGCCGCCGTGCCCGGAGATCCACGGCCCGAAGCCTGCAAGGCGGCGGCGGCCGACCGGCCCGAGCGCCTGGTGCCAGCTGGCCAGCTCGTGCTGTTCGGCGATAACCCCGGCTGGAGCTATGACTCGAGGCAGTTCGGATACTTCCCGGCGCGGCGGCTGCTCGGTGTCGTCGTGCGCAGGTTCGAGAGGAACCGACCCGGCGGCGGCCGCCGTGAGCCGGGCGGCGGGTCACCCTCGCCGACGGGCGGTCAGCGGATTTTCACCTCGTGTTCACGCGCCGCTTTCCGCGTGTCGTCGCAGGTCGCACGCTCGCTTCGTGAGATTCTGCGAAGGGCGGTGTGACGGAGGCGAAGCCATGGGCAAGCCGAACCGCCTCGGGCGCCACGCAAAACCGAGGCAGCGTAAGAGGGTCCTCTGGCGCGGACTGGACCCGGTCGTCACGTTTGACCCGCCCAGGTCGGACGCCAGAACGCAGGCTCCGGGCTACACGGGCCCGCAGGCCGACGATCCGGGCGAGGCCGCGCGGTCCGCGGCACGTGCCGAGCAGCTGGTCTCGGACGCACTGCAAGCCCAGTTCGACGGGCAGCATGATGCGTTCGCCTGGTGCGCCGCTCAGCTCGCCGAGCGGTCCGGCGGGCGTGGCTGGCCGCGGGCCGTCGAACGGGAACTGCTCACCAGCCTGCAGCGCGCGGTCACCGCAGGATGGCGCCAAGGCTGGCAGCCCGCCGAGGTGGTGCGGGAGATCGGCCGGCAGTTCGGCGCCCGGCACGCCCGCATGGCCACCGACGCGGCCGCCATGGAGATGCGCAACTACGCCCGCACGGCCGTGGACGAACGGTGGCAGGCGCAGCTGGTCGCGCTGGGCGCGACCGCCTGGTGGGGTCCGGACGACGGCTACCTGGAGCGGTGGCGCAAACGGGAACAGCTTGACGGCGAAGCGGCGGTGACGTGCGCCCTCGAGGTGCTGAACGGGTTCTCCGCGCTGCCCAGGCTTGAGCGGCTCTGCCCGCTGCCCGGCACCGCGCTCCGTGGTGCGCTGAAGGCCGAACGCGCCCCGGCCCGGCCGGGCGGCCTGCGGGTGACCGACCGGGCCCGGACGCTGCTGGCCCAGGCCGAGTCGGCAAAGTCTCCCGAGGATGCGGAGGCACTGACCGCCCGGGCGCAGGGACTGCTGGCCAGGCAGGCCATGGACGACGCGTTGCTGGCGGCGGCCGGGACGGATCCGGCCGACCCGGGGTCGGCGTCCGGCCGGAGGCTGTTCGTGGACAGTCCCTATGAGGCAGCCAAGGCGGACCTGCTGAGCATGGTGGCGACGGTGAACCACTGCCGCACGGTCTGGCAGAAGAGCCTGGGCCTGAGCACGGTACTCGGCTTCCCCGGCGACCTGGACGCGGTGGAGTTGCTGTTCGGCTCGCTGCTCGTGCAGGCCGGCGCGGCGCTGGGCCACGCGGGCCCGCACCGTGACGACGCCGCCCCGGCCGGTACCCGTTCCTTCCGGCAGTCGTTCCTCGCCTCGTACGCCCGGCGCATCAGCGAGCGACTGGCCGAGGCGGCCCGGGCCGCGCAGCGGCAGGCCGCCGCGGACGCGCCGGGCCCGGGGCTGTCGCCCGCACTGGCCGCACGGCACCACGCGGTCGATGAGGCCGCCGCCCGGATGTTCCCGGACGTCGCCCGGCCCGAGCTGGAACCGCCGTCTGGCCGCGAGGACTGGCTCCCCATCCGGACGCCCGCCTACGTCGGCTTACCGCGCCACGCTCGCCTGACCCGCCGCCTGCGGTCCGCCGCCCGCCCGGTGCCGGCCGCCCGGCACCGGTCAGGACCCGGCCTGGCGGCCGTGGCCGTCGTGCACCAGCCCGCCTAGGCACCTGCCTCATTACCCTGATGGCCGTTCGGTGGTGCTCGCCCGGATGCGGAACAGAGAATGAGTCCCGGAACGCCGGCGACGCGGGAAGGGGCGAGACCATGCCAGACCAGGGAACCGGGCTGCCCGCTCCGCACGCCGCGACCCCGTCGGGCAAGCCGCGGGCCAGGGCGCTGGGCATACCGTTCGCCGGGACGCCGGGCCGGTGGAACGCGATCACCGACGTCCCGGGGGTGGAGGTCGGCTACACGACGCTGATCCGGGGCACGTCGGTGCGCACCGGGGTGACCGCGATCCATCCCCGCGGCGCGGCCGGTGCCGGCGATCCGGTGGCGGCGGGTTTCTTCTCCCAGAACGGGAACGGGGAGATGACCGGCGTGTCCTGGATCGGCGAGTCCGGCACGTTCACCGGCCCGGTGGCCATCACCAACACCCACGCGGTCGGGGTCGCGCACGCGGCCATCGTGGCCTGGGTGGTCCGGCACCATCCGCACCTGGCCGAGGCCTGGCTGCTGCCGGTGGCCGCGGAAACCTGGGACGGCTACCTCAACGACATCAACTCGCCGAACGTCACCGAGCAGGACTGCCTGGACGCGCTGCGCGGCGCGGCGACCGGGCCGGTCGAGGAGGGCTCGGTCGGCGGCGGCACCGGCATGAACTGCTACCAGTTCAAGGGCGGCAACGGCACCGCCTCGCGGCAGGTGCGGTTCGCCGGCACGACGTACGCCGTAGGCGTCTTCGTGCAGGCCAATTTCGGGCAGCGGGACGAGCTGACGCTGGCCGGGCTGCCGCTGGGCCGGCTGCTGGCCGACGACAACCCCATGGCCGCGCCGCGAGCCAACCCGGGCGGCGCCGGCTCGGTGATCGCGATCGTCGGCACCGACGCGCCGCTGCTCCCGCACCAGTGCGCGGCTCTCGCCCGCCGGGTGACGCTGGGCCTGGCCCGCACCGGCACCACCGGCTCGCACTTCTCCGGCGACCTGTTCCTGGCCTTTTCCACCGGCAACCCGGAGGCGTTCACGCCCGGCCGGGACATCATGCCGGGCGAGGCCTCCGAACGCTACGACCAGCTGCGGTTCGTCCCGTGGGGCTTCATCGACCCCTTCTACGCGGCCGTGGTGCAGTCCACCGAGGAGGCCGTGGCCAACGCGCTCGTGGCCAACGAGGACATGACCGGCCGCGACGGCCACCGCAGCCCCGCCCTGCCCCGCGACCGGGTCGCCGAGCTGTTCCGCGCGCGGCGCCCGCCCGGGTAGCCCGGCGCGGTCCCCGGCCCGCGCTACCTCGGCGCGGCCAGATCCGGCTCGGCCGCCAGGACCGTGCTCTCGTCCAGGTAGTAGTCGAAGGCGAGCGGGGTGCAATCGCGCTCGGAGATCCAGTCCCGGAACGAGACGTGCACCGGGTGATCCTGGTACCGGCGGAGGGTCTCGGCGTCCGGGAACTCGGTGTAGAGCAGGTAGCCGTAGCCGCGGTTGCGCTCCCCGGTCAGGTCGGTGCCGAACCGGCACTTGGTCATCAGCCCGATCTCGCTGGGCCAGCTCGCCACCATCGCTCGCATCGTGGCCGCCTCCGGCTCGGTGAGCGGGCGCGGGAAGCTGAACAGGACGATGTGCTGCAGGGTCACCGTGGGCTCCGTGGATGAGGGGTCGGTCAGAAGAACTCGAAGTACTCGCGCATTTCCCAGTCGGTGACCTCCTGCCCGTCGGCCGGCGGCTTCTCGGTCAGGGCCGCCTCGTAGCGCGCCTGCTCGGCGCGCTTCATCTGCAGCAGGTAGTCGACCAGGGTGTCGCCGAACGCCTTGCGGTAGAAGTCATCGGCGTCGAGGGCCCGGATCGCGTCCGCCAGGGAGGTGGGCAGCATGGGCGCGTCGGCGGCGTAGGGGTCGGCCTCCACCGCGGGCGGCGGCTGCAGTTCCCGGCGCATCCCGTCCAGTCCGGCGGCGATGTTGGCCGCCATGTAGAGGTACGGGTTGGCCGCGGGCTCGCCGATCCGCATCTCCACGTGGCTGCTGTCGTCGCCGGCCGAGCCCTGGACCCGGACCAGGACGCCGCGGTTCTCCAGCGCCCAGCACACCCGGTCCGGGGCGAACGAGTACGGGCGGTAGCGCTTGTACCCGTTGACGGTCGGAGTGGAGAACACCATCATCGGCAGCGCGTGCTCGAGCAGCCCGGCCACGTACTGCAGGCCGGTGCCGGACAGCGCCGTGTCCGCGCTGGCGAAGGCGTTGCGGCCGTCCTCGCGCGAGGTCAGCGACTGGTGCAGGTGCCAGCCCGAGGAGAAGAAGTTCGGCAGCCCGGGCCGGCACATGAAGCTGGCCAGCAGGCCGCGGCGCTGGCAGACCTGCTTGACCGCGGACCGGAACAGCACGACCGCGTCGGC
>Ga0126381_100004936_pt1 | contig 14582 bp, 13 predicted proteins | sample PanSoiMetPlot_28_FD_96465 | JGI IMG/M metagenome (GOLD analysis project Ga0126381, IMG submission 96465) | Tropical forest soil microbial communities from Panama - MetaG Plot_28 | ecosystem: Environmental > Terrestrial > Soil > Tropical forest > Bulk soil | place: Panama | collected 2016-02-17
CTTTCTCGTCTAGCATACAATGCCCACAGACAGTTCTCCAAACCTAGAACGCGAGTCGAGCTGATCGCAAGCGAAAAACAAGGGAAAGATTCACCTTGGGTGTCTCGATCAACAAGTGGACCGATTGAGCGCTGGTGCCGACGGCTTGAACGGACCCCGGACCTGATCCGGGGGATTGAACGGCTGGAACGGCTGGAACCGCTCGTTAAGAGAACAGCTCCCGGTCGGTGTCGTCGCGAAAGATCGCCTTGCGCTCATTTCCCCGTGAGGTGACGTGGTAGTGCGCGCTCCTGCATATTCAATCCGCAGCGGATGCGCCATGGGTCCAGCACCTATCAAGGCCGCATAAGAATCAAGATCCCTCCAAATTAACACGAATTTTTTTAAGAGCCGGAGCGCCAGCGGTTAAACGATTCGAACGAGCCCGGCTTAACCCCGAACTTTGAACTTGGAATTGCCGCGCAGCGGCACGGCTTGAACTGAGCCCTTCGACAGAGCTCAGGACAAGCTCCGCGGTTGAACGGTTGGAACGGCTTGAACTGCTTCGTTAAGAGAAACTTCTCCCGGTCGGTGTTGTCGCGAAAGATCGCCTTGCGCTCATTTCCCCGTGCGGTGACGCGGTAGTGCGCTCCTGCATATTCAATCCGCAGCGGCCGCGTCATGGATCAAGCATTCAGCAAAGACCATTATAAGAATCAAGAGCCCTGACCCCAAGTGGCGTGTTGTGTTGCCTCATGCCTGTTTGGTGTGCGTGGCATCGCTTTCCTTAGAGATTGTTTTTCGGCCTCAAAAAGGCGCCGCTAAGCATCCTTAACGATGCTCTTTATGTCATCTTATTTTGCTAAATCAAGAAGTTGTCTTGGGCCGACCCGGACAGAGACACTCCTTCAAAGTGAAACGACTAGTTGATAATCAAAATATTTTCTTCGATTGCGCGAGGTATCGAGAGGAAGATAAGGTCGATCGTCAAGAGCAAAAGACCCGACGCGCCGCAATTGCCACGCGACCCGGTGACTAAGTTACTTGCTTTTGATTTCCTTCTCAGGTACGAGCTGGAGATCGCTCGTATAGTACGAATGCTCGCCAACTTCGTCCCGCCAATAAATAAGACTGATCTGTTCAGACTCACTAACCTTGTCCGTGATTCGATTCGCGATGTCCGCTGCCACGGCGATTTCAGCGTTTCGGCCAGTCTGTCGTCTTTCAGAGTGCTTTTCAAACTCAGAAATTTGATGCTCTAGCTCCGAACGTGTTGAACGATCACCCCCGAGCCACTCTGGCATTATCTTTTCCCACCAATTCATTTCTTCGATCGTTTCCCTCAACTGAATGGGCATGAGATCGGCCGTCCAGCGAAATCTGCCAATTCTTGCCCATAGACGCTTGTATCGCTCAACTTTCTCTATCAAATTACTGGCAGAGTGTTTCATGTAGCCCGGGCTCTCTTGAATTGCCAATTTCAATCGCAGGAAATCGATTCGGAGATCCAGGATCGAAAACGATAATTGCAAAATACGCGTCACTCTCTTTAAATTTAAGCTGTTCGCTGCTCGATGTTCTATCGATATCCTCTACCTCATAAAGGAACTTGTAACGCTCAAATATCGGATTTACCTTATCCTCAAGCAACAACAACTTGATTATCATGCTCTCAGTAAATCCCTTGCAAATACCGAATTGAATCTCGATTTCTTCTATTCTGTTCGAGGCCGACATTATTTCTCCGACAACGCTAGCTTCGGATCTTTGGATCACTCGGCTGATACTTCTTTCAAGCTGGTTGAGTTTTTCACGAACCAAGCCAAATTGGTTCATTACCATGACGGTGGTAATTGCCTGAAAAAGTAACAATGGCGCGGCGACCGGCATTGCTGCTGCGGTTATAGGGATAAAGGGCGCTTGACCAACAATTTGTCCTCCCGCCAATACAGCGCTCCCAACACCGTTACCAATTTTCATCAATGTTTCCAGGTTTGCGGTAGCCATAAAAAGCTGACTTGATATTTTTGCGCTCAGCGCCCACGAACCACCGCAGCAAGAAGTAAACCGCTAAACGTTTCGGCAGAAATTCTGCCCCCATCTTTTATGTGCTTGCCTTCAATACTGTAATTTTTCCGAAAGCGAGCAAGTAGGTCGTCTTTGATTTTTCCACGAAATGAAATCAGCGCTCCATTAAAAGAGCCACCTTCCATGGAAAATTGTTTCGCATAAATCCTACTTCGGTCTGGTAGTAGCCACATTTTCGTCTCGGGGAATCAAAAAAAAGATAGGTTGGCTTTCGCTCCGGTTTTTGGACGCCTGCGCGCTCGTCACGTGCTTTGACGAATTCTCGTCACTCCTGGGCTTCTAACAGATCTTGGTGTGCTGACCACTGGAAACTAGCCCCTTTCGTCCTGCTGCGCTTCGGGTTCCGTCGCAGCCCGTAGTCTTAAACCTCATCCGCCGTCACCGCCACCGCGAACGGAACATCGATCGCCTCAAAGTGCTTCTGCCCGCACCGTACTTTGTCTGCTTCCGTGCTCCGAAGGTTCAAGAAGTCTTTTGTCCCCTTGGTTTCCCGTACCAAATAGACTGTCTGATCGTAATGCTTCAGAATTGCCCAGTTGGGGTTGTACTGGCCGACAGGCGTTTCCACTTTGAACCAGCCGGGGAGTTTTACAAAAAGCTTGATGTCTTCCCGCTCATCAAGCTTGCGGGCGAACTCGCGCTCTATGTTAGATTCGTAGACGGCATATTCATATACGGATTTCTTAACCGGCAAAGCGTTCAAATAGTTGATAAGCTCTTCGTTTTTGAAAAGAGCCTGTTCCCATTCGGCATCAGGGTCGTCTCCCGGTAAACGCTCGTATTTAATTCCATCCACAATCAAACGATGAAGTTCATGTTTCAAAATCGCCGCAACGGCATCCATAAAACGTTGGGGGTTATTGAAAAAGTCTCCGAGCCGGCCGGACTCTTTCAGGACGCGAACCAGCGTGGAGCGGGTCAGTTCGGTTTCGTTTTGAAGGTACGCGAGCACATCGGGCAACGGCCTGTTTCCGTAACTCGCCGCTTCTTCTGCAGAGCTTATGGCTCTGCTGGCGACGCCAGCCTTGGTAATCTCAACCTGCCCGGTGAGCATCTGGATCTTCGGTATATCAATCTGGGGCATGCCCTTTATGCCGTTCACCGCTCGCCGCACCAGCTCGTCGGTTTCGAATTCGACACGGTAAGTTGTTCTGGGCTTGATACGATCCCAAAGCGCCTTAAAGTTTTCGTCAAGCAATGCCTCTTTCTTAAGGCGATTGAAGCCTTCGTCCTTTTCTTTCCGAACATGCCGCTCAATTTGGTAGGCGGACAGAAGATCGACCACTGCTGGCGCCAGATCACTCTGGGCCACAGGTAGTTCAAGCTTGAAGTCTTTTTTCTTCGGATCGAAGGCCGGTTGAATTCGCCCGTCGTTGTCAAGCATCTTTTGCCTGACGAGGGCCGCGCGAATTACTTCAGCCTGTTGGCGGCCAATCGGTTGCTCAACGCCGTCGACAACCCGTATGATTCTGGCGAGCGCCATCAGCGGCACTTTGCCAAACGTTACGCCGCAATCTTCCTCATATTCGGTCTGGAGAGCTCGGGCAAAATCTTCGTAGCTTTCGTTCGCCATTACGAAAAGCTTACTCACCGATTCATCGAAAACGCGCAAACCATTTTGGTCGACGGGCAAGCGCAACCCACGGCCAATCTCCTGGCGTTTCTTCACCGCGCTTTTGGTTTCGTTGAGCGTACAGATCTGAAACACGTTAGGGTTGTCCCATCCTTCGCGCAGCGCCGAGTGGCTGAAGATAAATCGTAAGGGCTCATCCAACGATAAGAGCCGTTCTTTTTCCTTCATGATCAGGTTGTAAACCTCATCGTCGGCCTGCGTGTCGCCACGCGTGTCTTTCAGAACGCCTTTCCTGTCTTGGGCAAAGTAGCCGTTGTGAAGTTTATCAACCGGAAGGCTGAGCCACTCAAGTTCTTTGTAGCGACTATCCTTGGCTAATTCCGCCAGCTCCGCTTCAAAGGCCGCGGCAAACTTCCCTTTCACCGGCTGACCCGCATTGTCGTAGTCACGGTAGTTCGCCACTCGGTCAATGAAAAATAGGCTCAGCACTTTTATTCCCCGACCACGCGAGCGCAGTTCCTTCTCCATGTGCGCTTTCAATGTGTGCTTGATCTGCACACGCCAGATGTCCTCCCGCATTCCGCCTATTTCTTCGCCCAAACGCAGCCTTCGCCCATTGTTGAACCGAAGAAACTCATTGCCAGGCTCAGCGTTAATCTCCGCCACCGAAAATCCATCTTGATAACAGGCCCGTTCACCCGACACAGTGAATAGGTCCGCGCCGTTTTTCACTGTAACCGATTTCTCTTTCGGGCCGTCCTTCATTTGAACATGGATCCGCAGTTCAGCCTTGATCCCTTTCTTATAGTCGATCTGCTCCACCCGCACGAAGGCGTCGTTCGCGGTGCCATTTGTGCTCGCACTGGCGACAACGATCTGCTTTACGAGTTTCAACTCAAACGCACGGACCGGATCGAGGCGGTAAACGAGATTATAAGGATTCCGGTGAGTCGCCGAGTAGCGGAGCGTGCAGAGCGGATTCAGAGCCTTGATCGCCTCCTGCGCCTTGTCGGTGTTGTCCACGCTCTGCGGCTCGTCGATAATCACGATCGGCCTCGTTGCCTGCACGAACTCGATGGGCTGGCGGCCGGAAAGCTTGTCACTTTCTTTATAAATGACGTTGCTTTTCTGCTCTTCCTCTGTTCCCGTGAAGTTCTTACGAAAGGCGTCAATGTTGATCACGAGTATTTGGAGCGTGTTGCTCACTGCAAACTGGCGCAGGCGGTTGATTCTTTTTGCGTCGTAAACGAAATGCTCAAACGGCAGGTTATTGAAGAGCGCGCGGAAATGCTCGGCTGTGATGTCGATGTTCTTCCGGACCCCTTCCCGGATCGCTACGCTCGGAACCACGATGATAAACTTCTGAAACCCGTAGCGGCGCGACAGCTCAAAGATCGTCCGCAGATAAACTAGGTTTTGCCGGTCCCGGTCTCCATCTCAACGGAAAAATGCGGACAGCGCCGAGCGAGATTGGCTGGACCATCGAACAGGTCCCAGGCCTCCAGCGATGCGGATGCGTCGGTTAGCTCGATATCATTACGGGCCTGAACGAGCCGCGTGTTGGCCGTAAGCTTTTCTTCCGCTAAGAGCAGACGATTGCCGACGCCGAGCTCGGTGCGGCTCTGTCCGGCAAACATATCGCCCCAATCCGAGACATTTATGACTGAGTATTCCGGAGCGCCCTGAGGCTGGCCGTCGAAGAGGTCGACGACAGCGGCAACGGCATCGAGCTGAAAAGTTTGGTTAGCGTCAAACTGAAGTTTCATGAGATCAGATTACTGGAGCGTCTCAAAACCTCTCCTAATGATAGCCGCCATGAGAGGACGGCGCAGCACCAGAAATCGTTGGTATTCTGTCTTTTCCCATTCTTCGGGTAAGGCATGAATCTCGCACATCGTCTCCCATTCCTGCGGTTTGAAACGAGATCGGATGATCGGAACATACGTACTCGGTGGCTTATCACTAATGTCGAGATTGTCCGGCCACTCTAACAGAGCGTAGTTAGCCATTTGATTGACTATTGTCCGGTCGTCAACACCTTCTTCCTCTAACCATGCACGGGGGAACAGATGGTGGCGCTCCAATGCCTTCCGCTTTGTCTTGAGAGCTGGGTCAAGCAAATCGCTAATCTTTTTGTGAGAAAACAATACCGGCGCGCCTAGCCGGTTTTGTGCAGCGACGTACACAAACAATGCGGGATTGCGTGCTGAAGATGTTGCTAGGTCTGCCGGAAGCGTAATCGTCCAGAAATCATTTGTCAGCTCATTAGCGATCAGCTCGTCTAGACCTCGAACAAATCCGGTTGAGTCATTAATGCCTTTGAAACGGTTCAGATCAGCATCCATTACTGTCTCGGGGGAATTCGTGTATCGGCCGGTAAGACTGGCAGCAAAAAACCAGCGGCCGATTACCTTTTGGAGAACATGCTCGGGCACTTGGAAACGAATACGCCCGATAAGATAAAAGGCATACGCGTAGAGCAACGTGTTTTTTTGATGAAATCATTTCGGCACTTCTGAAACCTGCGCCCACCAGAGCACTTAGAAACTGGTGCCAATGCGTCAGATCTAAGACGTGAGCCTGAGCTTCTTGCAAGATCTTGAATTGTGCTTCGCGGCGTTCAACGGAAAACTCTCCGGTATCGAGATCTTTACCCCGCAAAACTTGATAGACGCTTCTTAGCCTGCCTCGCGCAAATCCCAACGCTACTGAAACTCTGAGAAGTTGGTCGGGGTCGGGCTGGATAAAATGATTAAACGGCGACGCACCAGAGCCTTGTTGCGGAACAATCCGTGACGATCGGCAAAACGCCTCGAGCGCAGCTCGTCCTTCGTCCCAAAAGACAGATAGCAGAGTAAGGATAAAATCGGCTTCATTGAGCGTGACACCTTCCGAGTTTATCCTAACGAAAATGTCGGCTACTTGCTCTTCGTCAACCGCCGCGGCAATCTCGAGTGCAGTGAACGGGTATTTCTGCAGGTCGAAAGTCGATCAAGGTTGTGACTTATGCGCTCCTCTTCCTCATCGGTCAACGCCGTCTTCTCACTCAGCGTCTGCAAGAACCCTTTGACCATTTGATAGCTGGACTTACCTGAAACCCAGAGTGTGGAAATGTTAGGAATCCACTCTGGGTCCCTGCGAATGGCCGCATCCGCCACGTCAAACTTTCCGTCACGAGGTCGAAATGCTATTTCGATTGTGCGCTCCTTGTAATCGTCATCGAGGACTCTTTTGCCGCGAAAAACTGCATATAGCGAAGTCAATCTCTGCTGGCCATCGACAATCAAACGAGCCGCGACCGGATTCGCTTTAGCATCGATGCCTATGGGTTTAGCGCCGTTCGGCTCTGCGTTTTCCCAGAATAAAAGGTAACCGACGGGGAAGCCACGATACATGGAGTCAAAGAGGTCTCGCACTTTGGCGTTGGACCAAACGAAAGGTCGTTGAATATCCGGAAGCCCGATATCCCCGATGTCAATGTAGTGGAGCAATGCTGAAAGGTCATAATCTACACGTTTGAAGCAGGTTTTAAGCTCACTCACAATTCTACCCTCAAACTGTTTTGAAGCTGGTCACGCCCTTTGCCTTCATAGTCTGCACCGCGTTCGCCTTGAGCTGATCGTTGCCGGCAAAACTTTCGTCAAGACAGACGACCCGCTCCGGCTTGCGGTCAGCCATCGCTTTAACAACCTCGTGCGTTAGATCTCGTTCCAAGCAAATCAGCATCGCACCGTCAGCCACGCTGTAGACGGTTTTTCCAGCAAGCGTTACTGTTTCCACTTTCGTTGTGAGTGGAAACCCGCTTTTCAGCAGAATCTCGTAGAGCAAATCGTCGCTCGTCCGGCCTTCACGGAGATGGCTTACGTGCATCTCTAGCTGCTTCTCAAGAATAGTCGCATCACCTATTGGAACGTCGGCGTTCCATGGCTTTAGATTCGACTCGGCCAACTTGAAGACGCGGAAGCCACGGTCTAGTGACTCCTTTTCATTAAATGCAAGGGTCTCTTGTTTTTCCTTGGCTATCTTCTTAATGACTCGTCGAACACGCTCTTTTGTGATTTCGGCGATCGTCACAAGATCTTTTCGATTTGTTGGTTCGGGAAGCTGAACTAGAATGAATTTCCGATGTCCGCCGTCCGATTTGTTCAGTTCGAGTACAGCTTGCGCCGTCGACCCACTACCTGCAAAAATGTCGAGTATAATACCATCCTCATCGGTACACTGCTTGATTAAGCGCTCCAGCAACCGGGACGGCTTTGGAAAATCAAAAACATCCTCGCCAAACAGTTCGCGAATCTGAGCGGTTCCATCAGCCGTAAACACATCATCGATAATGCTTGGAAACGCCACGAACTCCGTTTGAAGATCTGACCGAAACTTCTTTTCGCGTGGACGTCCGTCCGGCTTCGATGGAAACAGGATACAATGTGCTTCTATGAGAGACCGCATGCGGTCCACGGAATAACGCCAGCCTGTATCTTCTGGCGGCTCGTATGCACGGCCCGTCTTCGGGTCCTGAATTGAGTAATGGAGGTTCGGCCGCTGGGCCTTCGTCGCGAGGCCTAAAAGACTTCGGCTCATCCATGGGCCTCGAGGATCATTGTCCGGATTTGCAAAACTTCGATTCGTCTCGCTCCACGCCTCTCAACACACCACGATCTGAACGAGTGACAACACAACATACTCGTGGTCCGTGGAAACACCTGTTTTGGCGCGGGAGTCTGGGCATTTGCGACTTTTCCAAACAAACTGAGCACTAAAGTTCTCTTCGCCGAAAATTTCATTCAACAAAAATCTAAGAGCTGCTACTTCATGGTCGCTAATACTGACTAACATCACTCCATCATCACTCAATAAATTCCGGGCTAGATAGAGCCTCGGATACATCATGTTCAACCACTTGGAGTGGAACCGACCATCGGTCTCCGTGTTGGTTCTGAACTTGCGTCCCTCGGCGTCAACCTGGCCGGTAAATTCCAGATAAGTTTGCAAGCTCTCAGTGTAATTATCAGGGTAGATGAAATCGTTGCCCGTGTTGTAAGGCGGATCAAGGTAGATCATCTTCACTTTTCCCAGGTAAGATTTCTGCAAAAGCTTGAGGACTTCAAGGTTGTCACCTTCGATGATCAGGTTTTCGGTCGTGTCGAAGTTAACACTCTCCTTGGGACACGGTCGCAGCGTCCCCAAGCTGGGCACTTGAATTGTCTTGAAGCAGTCCGCTTTACCGGGCCAGCTTATGCCGTAACGCTCTTTACCTATGTCAACGACTTCTCCGAGGATCAACTTCAGGAGATCAAAGTTGATCTTACCGCCCTCAGCGCGTGCTTCGGGGAATATTCGCAGGAGATCATTGATCTTCTCCTCCGCGATATTGTGTGAATGAAGTTCAAGCTTTTCAGGTAGTGTCATATCGGCTTTCTCTTCTTAGGAGTCCAACGATAATCATTTCCATACACTCACCACGATCTATGGTTGAAACAAGCTAAAGTGCTCCTCTAATGCTATCATGCTCGGCCGGGCTGCTTTGCTACCTGGTAGAATTGGCTTTTTCCCATCTAGGGCGAGATATAATGGGTCCGTAACTCTATTGGAAACATGAATTTTCATACGGGTCGGGTCAATGGAAATTAGCGCAAGATCAAAAAACGTGTGAATGTCGGCTCGAAGCAGCAACCCATTAGAAATGGCATTGGTCCTGATGCCGCGATATGGCGTGATGTGAGCCGCCTCCAATATCCAACTTACTCTGCACCGTGTCATCGCGCATTGTCGATTATAGGCCGCAAGCAACTTGCGACGAAAGTCTTGCTGACCCTGCCGCCGCAAGATTGAGACGAGCATGCGTTGGCGGCCATCAGGAACACTGCGTGGGTCGAAGACCTCCGGCGTTTGCAGTGAGGCCTCCTCCTCAAGCGTCTGCACGAGAGTTTGCGTCGGAACGTCCAATGCCCTAAGGAAGGCTTCACTCGCAGGCGCAATTCCTTTATCGCGAGCTAGGATTCCAGTGGGGATTGACCGACGGGGCAATTTTGATAATTTACTGGCCCGAGCGAACCGCACAGGAAAGTAGTGTCGACACGAAAAATTAGCACGTAGGGTGGGTCAGTCTTATCGTATCTCGATGGAAAACCAGCCGCCGATGACCAAGCGGGGTGACGGTGACTATATTGGTCGCGAATCAACCATTCGCCGCCTCTACGAGACAGATTGCTGCTGAAAGTCAACGTTGCGGGCTCATGATTGCCAAGTTGTGCAGCAGTCGCGATTGTGACACTAGTTCTGCCTCGAGCGTTCAAGAAGCGGTCGATAGGAAATATTGTACTGCGTACACCCAGCGCAATGTGCATCGCACCTCCGCCTCGTCCATAAGGCGAAGCTTCACCGTGCATTGAAGTCTGTTTCAGTAAGACGTCGCCATAGAACGACACTGCTCATGCTTCCTCCAAAACTATCCGAAATCGGGTGATGTGCGTCTTCGTTTATAATGTTGCTAACAGGCTACTTTGCTACTTCGGATGGCGTTTGTTGCCTTCGCTATTTCGAAGAAGCCAACGATCTAAGCAGTCCGTCGATATCTCTTTTGGCTGCCGATAGATTACATAGAACTCGGTTGCTTCCACGTCACACCACCCTCCAGCGTAACGTAAAAAGCGGTTTCTTTTCGACCCGCTGCTCGAGTCGCTGGCTGATCTCATCCAGAAGCTTGTCTTTTTGACGCTCGACATCGCGGGACGCTTCGTCGAACTCTTTCCAGGCTTCGTTCGTCTGCCTTCAAGCTGGCGCAGCTGCCGTTGCAACTCCAATTTGGTCGGAAGGTTGGGGGCTAACCGCGCTTCTTTTCTCGTCTCCCGGATCTTCACGTCTAGTTCGTCTAGCCCACCCTTTAACGATGACCGCCTATCTTCCGCCCACCGGTCGAGCTTGTCCATCTCGACATCAAACCAGGTGCCGTTCTTTTGAGAAAGATGTTCAGTAACAAGCTTCTGTTGAGCATCTAATTGCTTCGTGAGTTTTTGCTGGAGTTCGTTTTCCAGGCTCGTCCTACCGGCCACTTCACCTGGAAGATCAAACAACCGACCGAGTTGGACCACGTCGAGCGGTGCACCGTCGTCTTTAACTCCCGCGAATAAGAGATGGTCTTCGGTCTCAAACGCGGTGATCGTTAACCTCGCACACGAAAGCCAGCCAGTCTGGCCGATGAGCCCTTCCAGTACGGAAATTTTCTTTCCCGAATCCTTGTAGCGGAAGATGACTTCTGCAGGCTCGACGCTTGCCGACTTGCAACGCTCGATGATCCGTTGGGCAAGCGGATGCCCTACACGATAGGTATTTGCATCCTCGACCCGCTTTCCGAGTCGATAGGGGCCGGGATGGATTCGCTCGCCCTCAAATGGGTTTCGCTCCAAAAGGAAAGAATGATCGGCCATTTCGAATCGAGCATAGGGCGCCAGATAGAACCGGGTCAGTTCCCAAACCCAGTTCTCGAAGCGCCCAAGGTAGTCTTCGCTATCGATCCGAACTTTTTCGACGACTTCCTGATCGAAATTGTTGAGAAGCTTTTCCCGGGCCTCGCGCCGTTTGTCGTCAATCTCGGATTCGAGTTCGTTTTGCAATTGGTCGAATTCGAACTCGATCTGCTCCGGCGTGCGGCACTTCTGATAAATGGCCACGATCCGTTTCTCGAAATCAACACCTGATTCGATGGTCCCCAGGACTTCATCGCTCGCGCCGAACACTCCGCTAAATAGCCGAAACTTCTGATCGAGTAATTGGTAGACTCTCTGGTCGGCGGCATTTTTCTTGTTTAGAAAATTCACTACGACGACGTCGAACTTCTGGCCGTAGCGGTGGCAACGGCCGATGCGCTGCTCGATTCGTTGCGGATTCCACGGGAGGTCGTAATTGACGACCAGATTGCAGAACTGGAGGTTGATGCCTTCAGCGGCTGCTTCAGTGGCAATCATAATCGCCGCTTCGTCACGAAAGTATTCGACGAGAGCCGCTCGTTTATCGGCGGTGGGCGATCCGGTGACACGGTCAGTGCCGGCATTTTTGTCCAGCCACCGCTGATAGATCTCTCGCGACTTGAGATCGTTGTTCGAGCCGTTGAAGAGAACTATCTTGCCTGCAAACTCGGTCTGCTCCAAAATTCCATACAAATATTCCTGTGTCCGGCGAGACTCAGTGAAGATGATCGCCTTCTGCTGAAGCGTGGCGGCTCCCTGCTCTTGCTGGGCTCTCGCGGCTGCCGCAAAACCGCGCCTCAACGCCATCAGAAGCACTTCACCTTTTGAATTCTTTACGATGGATTTGGCCAGTTCGTAGAACTCCCGCAAGGTTGCCTGCTCTTGCCGGAGTTCTTTAACCTGGTCGGCGGTCAGTTTCTTCTTGTCGCCTTTCTGTCCTGTATCATCGTCTTCTTCCCACTCGTCCTCTAATTCGTCGAGCTCTTCGTAATTTTCTTCGAGTCCCTCGGGAGGCGCTTTTACTTCCTCGGTCGCCTGCGCGGCCAGCTCGAGTTTATCGGCCAAACCCTTGAGCGTATCGGAAATGGCGTAGGTCGAGGAGGCCAGGAGCTTTCGTAGGATAAGAGTCATCAACTGGCGCTGGCTCGCCGGCAAAGCGTAGAGATTGGGCCGCTGTAGGTATTCCGAAACAAGATCGTAAAGCCTTTGTTCTTCGGCCGTCGGGACAAACTCCTGCACGAGGGCGTGCCGGTTTGTGTACTTGATGTATTCGAGGACCTGCTTTCGGAGCGTCCGCTTGCATATAGGCCGAAGACGTTCTTTCAGATCGCCAAACTCCGCGTTGTCGGTCAGCCGAGTGAATTGTGAGCGAAAACTTTTCAGATCTCCGAACGTGTACTCATCGATAATGCTGACCAGGCCGTAAAGCTCAAGCAGTGAATTCTGCAGCGGCGTCGCGGTCAGCAAAGCCTTCTTAAATGGCGCCACGGCCGCCTTGATCGAGTTGGCGATTTTGCTTGTGTTTTTGTAGACGTTCCTCAATCGGTGCGCTTCGTCGATCACGACAAGGTCCCATTGCGTTTGCTGCACATACGGTTCCTTTGTCCGCGCGAACTGGTAGGAACAAATGATAACTGCTTCCTGGAGAAACGGATTCAGATTGCCGTGTTTTACCTCTTCGTTGAAGGTCCGATTTTCAAGAATCGCAGACGGAAGAAAAAACTTATCCGCAAGCTCCTGGCTCCACTGCTTACGAAGGTTCGATGGAACAATCACCAGAAGCCGCCGTTTGCGTTCCGCCCATTTCTCAGCCAGCAGAATCCCGGCTTCAATTGTTTTGCCTAACCCGACTTCATCTGCCAGGATGGCACCCTTTGAAAGCGGAGACCGGAAGGCGAAAAGAGCCGCTTCGACCTGGTGAGGATTCAGATCCACCTGAGCGTCCACAAGCGCGCCGGCAAATTTCTCCACGCTGTCCGAGGGGCACCGCTTCGTCAGCTCGTAAGCGAAATACTTAGCGTGATACGGTGTTAGGTCCATGCTAACTATATTCTAAACACTCTTCTCCTGAACCATGAATTCGTTGTGCAGGTTAGCAGATCCAAATGACGACAAGCCCAAAAACTCCGGCGCGTAAAAAAAAGGATGAACAGTCAGCGGTTGAAAGCAGAAGGAGGTCAAAGAGCCGTGCCCCGGGTCTCGTGCTTCCGGAAACAACGTGATCAATGCTGGTGATTCGTGCTCGTCGCGTCTAAGTCCGCTACCACCCACTAAAATAGCCACTATTTTAACGGTAGGGCGGTTTTCTGGCAACAAAATTTTCGAGTTGAGGCCCCGTAAGCAACGTGAAGTACGCGTGAACCTGGTCGGGCAACTACCGCTCAGGATCGAGCAAACAGCCCAGGAGAGATGGGTCAGAGAAACTTTTTGTCCCGATTCCTTACTATCGTGACCCATCCACGTTTCGAGGATTCTCGAAACGTGGAAATGACCTATTCATCAAGCAGGTGCGGCAGATTCACTAGGCGGAGGCGCAAAGACAAAAGGCAAAGGATATCTTCGCCGATCTAAAACGAGCACATTCTCCTGCCAAGTCAAACTTTCACGTTTTGATAATTCTCAAAACGTCAAAATGAACTCTTCCTCCACCGTGAAACTTCCATGTTTCGAGAATTATCGAAACGTCGAAGTGACAACACTACCGTCGTCCGTATCGCGCCGCTCTTTCCTTAACCAGGAATCCAATCTTTCGCTTGTTGGGCTCGGGCGGAGTCATAAGCTGGCGAATGGCGTCGAAAATCAATTCGATCTGCCTGTCGTGTGTGCCGATCTTGCGCTCCAATTCTGAGAGTTTTTCGGCTAGTTCCTGGTGCGCTGCCAGCATCTGGCGCATCCGAACAAAAGCGCGAACTACAACGACGCTCATCTCGACCGCTCGCGGGCTGTTTAGAATGTTGGCGGCCATGAGCGCTCCGTGCTCGGTGAATGCATAGGGTAGAAAGCGCGGGTCGCGGTGCTTTTGGGAACCGGTCGCAATTTGCGACCGGTTGTCGGATTGTTCTGATCCCGCGATTTGTCTTAACAACTGCTCCAGCTCCGCTTTGCTTAGACGAAATGCGAAGTCTGATGGAAAGCGGCGGGCATTTCGCTTAACCTGCTCGTTAAGCCGCTTAGTGGTGACGCTATAGATACGCGCGAGATCTACATCTAAAATAACCTTTTCACCGCGTAGGGTGTGGATCACAGACTCGACGGACGGCGTTTTTCGCGAAGCGCGAGCGAATTTCATCATTCCTCAGTCCGACCCACACAGTCTTGCGGCGGGCGCGCTTTAGCAAAGTCAAGCAGGTCAAGTTGCTTTTGCTGTTTCTTCGATAGGCACGGGAAAAGCATGCGTCGGTCGCGACGCTTGCCTTTCAGATTCTCCCATAGCTGCTCGTCGGTGTTGAATAGCGTCACGAGCTGCTGAACTTTTC
>Ga0126381_100004937_pt1 | contig 14579 bp, 11 predicted proteins | sample PanSoiMetPlot_28_FD_96465 | JGI IMG/M metagenome (GOLD analysis project Ga0126381, IMG submission 96465) | Tropical forest soil microbial communities from Panama - MetaG Plot_28 | ecosystem: Environmental > Terrestrial > Soil > Tropical forest > Bulk soil | place: Panama | collected 2016-02-17
CTGCACGAAGCCGGCTGAAAAGACGTCCACCCCCATGATCTTCAGCCGCGCTTCGGGAATGGAGCCTTCGTAGCGCGGTCCGCGATTGCCGGTGATGGTCGCAGCCAGCACCTTGCCTTGCTGATACAAAGGCGCTACCAGACCATAGACGACGCCTCCATGTTCCACGCATTCGCCGATAGCGAAAATCGAAGGATCGGACGTCTCCATGTAGTCGTTGACAACAATCCCCCTGTTGACCGTGAGTCCGGCTGCCTTGCCTAGTTCCACGTTGGGGCGGATGCCGACTGCGATGACCACCAGGTCAGCCTCCATGCGGTATCCGTTCGTGAAGCTGACGCCCTGCACACGGCCGTTACCGAGAATCGCGGTCGTATTGTGCGAGAGGAGAACGTTAATCCCCATCGCCTCGATCTTTTGCTGGAGATACTGGCCGCCTGCCGCGTCGAGTTGCCGCTCCATGAGCGTCCCCATGAGGTGGACGACAGTGACCTCTGCGCCTTGAAGCTGGAGGCCGCGCGCGGCTTCGAGACCTAACAGCCCGCCGCCTATGACGACGGTTTTCAGGCCGGGCCGTACGCGCCCGAGCAGGGCTCGCGTGTCGTCCAGGTTGCGGAAGCAGTAAACGCCGTCCTTATCGGAACCAGGGATCGGTGGTATCAGCGGCGAGCTGCCTGTGGCAAGCAACAGCTTGTCATAGGGCATCACACTTCCGTCGTCGCCAGTGACCGTTTTGGCGACAGGATTGAGGCCGGTAATCTTCACTCCGAGACGGAGGTCGATATTGTTTTCGATGTACCAGTCGAGGCCGTTAATGACAATCTCGTCGGCCGTCTTTTCGCCGGCGAGCACCGACGAAAGCTGGATGCGGTTGTAGTTGACGTGGGTTTCGTCGCCAAATACCGTGATCCGGAACGGCGGCGAGTGCCGCAGGATCTGCTCCACACAGGCGACACCGGCCATGCCGTTGCCGACCACTACCAGACGTTCCAGGCTCGCTTGTTTCATCCGCATTTCTCCGCAGCAAACCGTCGCTTACGCGCAAGGATTGAGGGTGCCATCTCCGCCGCCGCGCGTACGAGCACGTGAAGTTTCGGGTGGGTCGGTACGATGTCCGGTTTGAATCCGTAGTCTGCGAGCGTTTCGTCCATGACGGGTCCCACCGACCCGATCACCAGATCCTCAGCCAGAGCCTCATTGACGGCATCGAGCAGACCCATGTTTTTCCCCACTTCCAGGAGGTGGGTCAACTGGATCGAAGTCGTGAACAGGACGACGTCGCACTGGCGCTTCGCGATCCGGCGCACGGCCTCGCGCAGCGGGCGCTGGTCGTCCGGGAGGCTCCAACGGTATATCGAGATCGGAGAAACCTCTGCTCCCAACGCCTTGAGCACATCGACGAATTGTTGGTTCGCGCGCCCATACTCCTGTACGGTGATGCGCCGCTCGGGGCGTGCTGCCACGACAGCTACGATTTCGCGCCAGCTATTTGGTTCGGGCACCATGATGCGGGCCGAGACGCTGAGTTCATGCAAGGCCGCCACCGGTTTGGGGCCTCGGCACACAATCGTGATTCGGCGTAATGCCTCGGCGAAGCGTTCCACCGGATAGCGTTCGGCGAGCACGTCGCGAAGGAAGGTGAGGCCCACGCCGGTCATGAGCACCATCAGGTCGAAATCGCCGGCAAACAGATGCTCCGCCCATCCGTAAGCCTCTTCATGCTGGTCGAAAGGGATCTCCTTCACCGAGGGCGCAACGAACGGAATGCCTCCATGGCGCCGGATGGCTTCCTCCATCACATCAGCGCGACGCGACTCCAGAGAGAGCACACGGAGACCGCCGAAATCAGCGCTCATCCAGACACCTCGCTGAGTCGATGCATCGTCAACCGGGAGCGCATCCGCACGACCTGACCACCGGGATCCCTAAGCCCCGAGCCAACCAAAATCACTTTCCCCATCTCCCCCTGCGATGCCTCCCTGATTAATTTCGGCAGGCCCGACTATTAAGCGTGCCGGCACAGACCACGACACCGCCTCAATTTGTCAATTGGAAATCTGCTCACCCGGAGAGCAATGCCGGAGGGATACGGGCTCCAACAAATATTCACTGGAAACCCGCTCGTTTGCCGAAGTGAAGTTCTCTTGAGGATACCCGAGGTCCGGAGCGCCGGTAAAGAAAAAAATTTCTATCGGGTCGATTCGCGAACGCATGCTTGCGCCGGGCGAGGCGACTGGCCGCGGCCCTTCAAACGAACCGGGTGACTGAAGTCACTGCTTCCCACGGCTTCCAGCGCCAGAATCGAAGCAGAAGGAAAGAAAGGGAGATCCGATGACGACCACCATTACCCTGGCCGAACTGGCCGCCAATTCGCTAAGCGCGATCCGAATTCTGGAACGAAATGGCCTTGATTACTGCTGTGGCGGGAAGCAGCCCTTCGACGAGGCCTGTGCGGCGAAGGGGCTCGATCCGGAACAGATCCTGCGCGATATCGATGATGCGGCAAGGACCGGAGCCTCCGATCGGGACTGGCAGACCGCGCCGCTCCAGGAACTGGTCACGCACATCGTCGAAACGCACCACGCCTACTTGAAATCGGAGTTGCCTGCCCTCGAAGCCCGCATCCAGAAGGTTGTTGCCGTGCATGGCGCGCGTGACCCGCAAAAACTGCCTCGACTAGCAGAAGTTTTCGCGGGTCTGCGGAGCGAACTGGAAATGCATCTTCAGAAAGAGGAAAGCATTCTGTTCCCGTTCATCGTCCAGTACGGCCGCGCGGAACTGCAGAACGTACCGGTGCCCCCGGTACCGTTCGGTTCCATCGCAAATCCCATTGCAGTGATGGAGCGTGAGCACGACGGAGCCGGTGATGCGCTGCAGGAAATCCGTGAACTCACCGGTGATTACAACCCGCCGCCCTACGCCTGCACTACCGTGCGTGCGCTTTACGAAGGGTTGCAAGCGCTGGAGAAAGACCTCCACGTCCACATTCACCTGGAGAACAATATCCTTTTCCCGCGCGCGATCGCGCTGGAGCAGCGTTAATCGGAACCGCCCTCTTCGGAGGAAACATCATGCGTGCCGCTGATCCCGTGCAAACTGAAATTGCCCTGCAGAAAATGGTGGGCGTCTACGTCGCGACAGGGTTGGCGTTTCTGCTGCTCCCGGGGACGTTCCTCGGCGTCTGGAACCTGGTTTCCATTAGCGGCCAACATTCGCTGACCCATCTCTCGCCCGCATGGTTGCAGGCTCACGGCCACGCACAGATCTTCGGCTGGCTGGGAACGTTCATTATCGGAATTGGCTTTTACTCGCTTTCGAAGATGGGCGGCCTGATGCCGTTTGCGGCCAGCCGCGGCTGGACGAGTTGGGCTCTATGGACTGCCGGCGTCGCCCTCCGTTGGATTGCCAACGTCACCGAACGGCACTGGCGATTCGTGTTGCCGCTATCGGCAGCGCTGCAACTGGCGGCCTTTGCGATCTTCTTCTTGACCGTGAGCCGCCACAAACCATCGACGCCGTCCACCAGGCGCAAGCCCATTGAGCCATGGATGAAGCTGGTAATCGCATCGACCGTGGCGTTCCTATTGGCGCTCGTGGTGAATCAGGTGGAAACCATCGTGCTGGCGCTGACCGCGGCGCATCCGGAGATTCCGCATTGGCTGGATCAGCGGTATCTGTTTCTTGCCGGGTGGGGGTTCCCGGTGCTGGCCGTCTGGGGATTCAATGGCAGATGGCTGCCGGTCTTTGTAGGTCTGCGCGAGCCCGATAGCCGGAAGCTAATGCTGGCGATGGGTACGCTTTTAGCCGGTATCGCCGCGGCAGCCACCGGCCATTTCGGAACCGCAACCCTGCTCCTGTTCGGTGCGAGTGCCCTCGCCGCCGATGCGCTGAATGTGTTCCGGCGGTCCGTGAAACCAGCCAAGACTCTTGGAGTATCGCCGCTGTTCCCACTGTTTGCGCGAGCCTCTTACGTCTGGCTTCTGATCGCGGCGGCGCTGGGAATCTACGCCGCCTGGTGCGACCATAGCGGCGGTATTTGGGGCGCCTCGCGCCATGCCTTGACTGTGGGGTTCCTCGCCACGATGGTCTTTGCGATCGGCCAGAGAGTGCTGCCTGCGTTCTGCGGAATGCGGCTGCTGTTCAGCAGGCATCTCATGGGATTTTCCTTGATCGCGCTGAATGCGGGGTGCTTGCTTCGGGTTGCGTCCGAAATCCCGGCGTACGAAGCGAACCTACGCGTCGCCTGGGCGCTTCTGCCGGTATCGGCTATCACGGAACTCACGGCGGTTACGCTCTTCAGCCTGAACCTGGCGATCACGCTGCTGCTGCCGCCTCCGGTGGCGGCGATTCGAAGGCCGGCACCTCTGCCGGTTCTATCGCAAGCCTCATGATCCAGGAGAAGTGGCTTCCCACAATCGATCCGGAACTCTGCTCGGGCTGCGGCGCGTGTACAAACTTATGCGCCATGGGTTGTCTGGACATTCCCGTCAACCGTGCGGTCCTCGAAAATCCGGACTCTTGCAACAGTGCAGGCCGTTGCGTTGTCGTTTGCCCGCAGGGAGCGATCGAGATGGCATGGGTCCCATTTGGCAGAGAATCGCTCCGAGGCCGCCTTCGAGTGCGGCACTTGCGTCAGGGCGACAGACCCACACGCCGTTGCGCGTGACCCAGGTCACTGTCTTCTCCGCCGCCTCAACTTAGTCTGTAATCAGGAAGCAGGATGAGCGAACTAATCGAAAATCGGGCACAGCGCGTCGGCACCTTGAAAGGCATCATCAAGAGGCTGCACGCTGGAGCGCCGCAGGACGACGTCCGGCAGAGTCTGAAAGAGCTGGTCGGCCAAACCGATTACACCGAGATCATGGCGATGGAACAGGAGCTGATCGCCGGTGGAATGCCCGCCTCCGAAATCCAGGGCATGTGCGATCTCCATTCTCAGTTGACACGCGAGGTGTTGGTGCAGTTTGCGCCCGCTCCGTTGCCGCCGGGACACCCGGTCGACACATTCCGGCTGGAGAATGAGGCGCTTCGCCAGTCGATAGGGAGCATGGAGCGGTGCATGCAACGCATTCCGGATTTGGCTGATGGTGACGATCCAGGACAGGTGCTGCTGGAATGGCGCCAGGCTGTCAACGAGCTTCAGGATGTGGATAAGCACTATCAACGCAAGGAGCACCTGCTGTTCACGTGTCTGGAGCGGCACGGGATCTCCGGCCCTTCCAAGGTAATGTGGGGAAAGGACGATGAGAATCGGGCGCTGCTGAAGGATCTCGCCGAGGCGTTGCGGCAACCGGGCGTGACTGCGGCGGAGTGCAAATTTCTGGCATCCACGATCGGCGCAGCCACTGCCAAGGCTCTCAAGGAGATGATTTACAAAGAGGAGCAGATCCTCTTCCCGATCTCTCTCGAAAAGTTCACCGAAGCCGAGTGGGCTGAAATCTGGGCCTCTTCGCCGCGCTATGGCTGGTGCCTTGTGCCGCCGCGCGAGGGATATCGTCCTCAGGCGGCGCAGGGCGACTCAAAAGCGCCGACCGTCAACGGTGTCATGCTGCCGACGGGTAACCTGAGCCTCGAACAGCTTACCGCCGTCTTCTCCACGCTCCCCGTCGATCTCACCTTCGTGGATGCAGACGATCGCGTGGCATTTTTCTCGGAAGGACCGCACCGCGTATTCGCACGCAGCCGCGCGATCATCGGGCGAAAGGTGCAAAACTGCCATCCGCCGCGCAGCGTCGAGACAGTGGACCGAATCCTCGATGACTTTCGCGAAGGACGGCAAAACGTCGCCGAATTCTGGATCCAGTTCACCGGGCGCTTCGTGCACATCCGCTACTTTGCCGTTCGCGACGATGCAGGCCGCTACCTCGGTACGCTCGAGGTGACTCAGGACGTTGGTGCAATCCGTGCGCTCGAAGGTGAACGGCGGTTATTGGAATACGCGTAATGCTGCTCAGTGCTTCCGTACTTCGGAATCGACCCGGTCGATGAACCGGTACAGCGCAAAGCAGGCGCCAAACAGAATCAGCGAGATGATGGCGCCGGGAACGGCAGCATCCCGGTGCCCCGCCAGGTACGATTCCAACGTTGCGGACAGAAGCCAGATCTGCACCATCAATAGAATCACGATCAGCACCATCGCGCCGTCGATCGCGGTGAGGCCGCGGTTTTGTGGCGGGTTGGTATTCATACCGATTCCCTCAGCATCCCAATCGCTACCAACTGGCCGTCGCGCTTCTCGAGAGCCACGCGTGGCAGAGGCCGCTGCGGCGGGCCCTGCAACACCGAACCGTCGGTTATCGAAAAGAATCCCTGGTGGCAGGGACATTCGAGACGATTCTGTTCCTTTTCGAAGTAGACAGCGCATGAAAGGTGTGTGCATTTCTGGCTGTAAGCGACGAAGTTGTCCGACGCGATTCGGACCAGGATGCAGGGATCGTTGGAAGTTGGGTAGTTGAAAATCTTCACGCCTCCGACCGGAATCTCCTCTACGCCGGCAACCACGACGCGGGGGTATGCCGTTTCGCGATGCAGCAGAGACTTTGCCAGTATCCAGAGATTCCCGACGACCATACCGAAGCTGGTCAAGGTAAGAAACTTCGAGAACTGCCGCCGAGTCACATAGCGTTCGTCGGCGGTGAACACCGAGAACTCGTCCTGCCACAACGGGGTGCTAGAACGCTTGCGGAACCAGTTCATGGTCTCCCTCCCAAACGTAATCGGCGACATCGATCGCAACCTCGGTGACATCGGCCGGCGCCATCATGTAAACCTTCGTCGTAATCTTCTGGTTTCCGAACCAAAATGTGTTAACAGGCTTCTCGCGCCTGTTCGCCGCGATGGTTTCCGGAGTGACGTAGGCCAAGGCCTGGCTGGGACAGACCGTGGCACACATGGGGCGCTTTCCAACCGAAGTGCGGTCGTAGCACATATCGCACTTCATCATCTGCTCGGATTGCTGAACGAGCTTCGGAATACCGAACGGACACGCCAGAACGCAGTTCGAACACGCGATACAGCGCGGCTTCAGCGAAGAGCCGACGATGCCGTCTTCATACTTCTTAATTGCATCGGCCGGGCAGACCTGGGCGCAGGTCGGATTATCGCAGTGCCAGCACACGTACGCGGCGGTGGCGATGGTCTCCTCGCGATCGACGAAATCGAAGTTGATCATGGACACACCGCGATGCGTATCGCATTCCTCGCAAGCCTTCAGGCAGGACTGGCATCCGATGCATCGCGACGGGTCTACATAGAATTCCATTCCGAACATCAGAAGTCTCCCGCCGAGGCAGCGGATTTCTCGATGCGGCACGCCGACACTTTATATTCCGGGATCTTGCTGCGAGGATCGAGCGTGCGATGCGTCAGCCGGTTTGCGCTGCGCCGGTCGGGCCAATGGTAGGGGATGAAAACGGTGTCGGGCCGGATCGTGCGGACCACCATAGCTTGCAAGGTCATCTCCGAACGCCTCGACGTGATCCTTACCCAATCGCCGGTCGCGATTCCATACTGAGCAGCTAGACGAGGGTGCAGCTCCAGCTTCGGCTCCGGATATTGATCCACCAGCGCGCCGATCCGCCTCGTCTGGGTGCCTGAAAGATACTGGCTCACGACGCGGCCGGTAGTGAGATAGATGGGAAAATCGGCGTCTACAGGGTCGCCGCTCTCGCGCCACGTGAGACTCATGAAGCGAGCCTTGCCATCGGGATGGAAGAAACGGCCGCCTTCGAATAACCGTGGAGTCCCCGGGTGCTCGAGGGTAGGGCACGGCCAGAAAACGCCCTTCTGTGCATCGATCTTCTCGTAGGTAATGCCGTAGTAGTCCGCCAGTCCTCCTCGGGAAGCGAGGCGCAGCTCTTCAAAGATTTCCCGCGGTTCTTGAAACGGGAAAAACTCGCCGCGGCCGAGGCGGCGCGCCAGGTCGCAAATGATCTCCGAATCACGGCGCGCGTCGCCCGGCGGGTCCACAGCTTTTTGAATATGGATCACGCGCGCTTCCAAGCTGGCAGTCACGCCCTCTTCTTCCTCTTGCAGGCTTCCGGCGAGCACGACGTCGGCGTGGGCCGCGGTTTCCGAGAGGAAGAAATCGATGACGCCAAAGAATTCGAGTTTTTCGAGCGCCTCGCGCGTGAACGCGGCTTCGGGCAGAGAGACGAGCGGGTTGAAGCAGATGGAAAGCAGGCCCTTGATTTCGCCGGCGTGAATGGCGTTCATAATTTCGACCGCGGTGTAGCCGGGCTGCGGCAACTCGTCCGGAGAAATCCCCCAGACGCCGGCGACATGTGCCCGTGCGGCCGGATCGGTGAGACTTCGCTGGCCCGGCAACTGGTCGCACTTCTGGCCGTGCTCACGCCCGCCCTGTCCGTTACCCTGGCCGGTGACCATCACGGGTCCCGCGCCCTCGCGCCCGATATTCCCGGTGGCCAGCGCAATCGCGACTACGGCTTCGCAATTCTCAACGCCTTTCGAGTGGTGCTCGAGCCCGCGAGCGTGCAGGAACATCGCGCGCCTGGATTCGCCTACAAGATGCGCCACCTTCTCGATGGCCTCCGGCGCCACGCCGCTCACCTCGGCCGCGCGGCCTGGAGTCCACGGTGCAACAGACTCTTCGGTTTTCTCGAATCCAGTAGTGTTCGCGTCGATGAACTCGCGGTCCGTCAGGCCATCGCGAATAATCACGTGCAGCATTCCCATAAGCAACGCGAGATCGGTTCCCGGCCGAACCGGCAAGTAGAGGTCCGCGTTGCGCGCGATCGGAGTAAATCGGGGATCGGCGACGATCAGCTTCGCACCATTGTCGCGGGCGCGCCAGATGTAGTCCGTGGTAATGGGCGCACATTCGCCGATGTTGGCGCCAATCACCATGACCACTTCAGCCTTCGGAATGTCGCTCCAGGGATTGGGAGCGCGGTCCACGCCTAATGCGCCCTTGTAAGCGGTCCCCGCCGACACCATGCACAAGCGGCCGTTATAGTCGATATGGCGAGTCCGCAACGCCACTCTTGCGAATTTGCCGACCAGGTAAGCCTTCTCGGTGGTCAGGGATGCTCCGCCATACACCGCGACCGAATCGGGCCCATACTTTTCCTGAAGCTCGCGCAGGCGGCGTGCCGTGAAATCGAGCGCTTCGTCCCACGTTGCGGGGCGAAAGCCGGTATCCGACCGCATCAACGGCGCCAGCAGCCGGTCGGGATGGCTGCCCTGCAAGTAACGCTTGACGCCCTTGGGACACAGCATCCCGCGGTTGAACGGGAAATCCTCCCACGGCTCGAATCCTGTGACGCGGTTGTCCCGGACCTTCAATTGAATGCCACACTGCTGGCCGCAAAAACAGCAATGCGTTTTTATGAGCTTCTCGTCTTCCCGATGCGACTCGGCCTGCCAGCCGCCGGGAGGCGTGTAATTGAGATGAGGACCGAACTGGCCGTGAAGCTGATTCAGATCGGCGGGAGCTTTAGCCATGCGCTCCCTCCCTGATTCGGAGCTGCGCCGCTGATAGCGACTTGCGTTTGCATGCCGGGCAGAGCGCCTGCCAATGCCCGGCCGGTCCAGGAGTTGCGTAGTCGAAGCCAAGCTGCGGCAGGATGGTGCGGAGGTCGTCGATGTGCATTTTCGAAGCGAAGCGCTGGCCGCAGCGGATGCACGTCGCACCGGAGTCCTCAAGGCCGGCATCCTGGTAAAGTTTGACGCCGAGTTGCGCGGGCCGTTGGAATATGTGGAAGAACTTGCCGAAGGGCAGATACAGCAACGCTGCGATTACCGTAATGGCATGCAAAATGGCCAAAAAGCTATAGGCTGAACCGCGCAGCCACTCCTGCGAGACAGTCAACGCCAATCCTGTAACCGAAATCGCGAATAGCAGAATGATCGGCAGGAAGTCCATTCCGAACTGCTGCAGCGTGCGTGCGCCCCGGTCAGTCATGCGGCGCCAGAGGGAAAGCGCGATGCCAGCCAGGACCAGGACGGCCGAGATGTCGAGCCCATGGAACAGCAGTCCGGCCAGGAGTGTATGCAGCCGGAAAGAGCCCGCGGGAAAACCAAAGAGATACGTGACGTAGCTGAGTTGGTCGCCAGGCACGGTGCGGAAGTAAATCCAACCGAAAACCAGGGGGAACGTGATCGCGACGGCCAGGAGACAACCCCAGAACAGGCATTGATGCATCCACCAGCGGAGCCGCGAGCGGTGCGCGATGAAGGTTTGCGCTGCTAAGTGGGTGGCTCCAAGCGTGACCAGGCGACTCAGGCTCCGAAGGATGCCTCGCTTGCGATAGAGTTCCCATCCGCGGTCCCAGTAAACGCGCGTGGGAGGTTTTTCCAGCCAGACGTTGTAATGGTAGACAACTCCCCAGGTGGCGAAGATCACAGCGAAGGTATAAATGACGAGTGCCGGGTCGAAGTTCTGCAGATTGCGCGAACCCACGACAACGGCCGCCACCAGAAGGGCCGTCCAGAGCGTTGCCCACAAGCCCGCACGAACACGATCGGCAGTTCGTCGTAGGTCGGCGGGAAGCGCGATATCGAGCGCTTGCTGCCGCGGAACGAAGATGCGGTGATTGGCCCACCACAACACGAGCGAGGTAGCCGCCAGTAATGCGAAGCCAGGCCAGATGACGCCGGTGTAGCTGCGAAAGAACGCCAGTAGAAGCGGCGGGAAGAAACCACCGAGGCCACCCATAGCGCCCACGAGGCCTGTGACCGTCGCGGTCTGGCTCGGAAAATATTGAGGCACCAGCTTGAAAACCGCGCCGTTGCCGAGGCCGAGCAACGCCGCGCAGCCCAGCGCACCGACCGTAAACGGAATCATCGACGACCACGCGAGGAGCATCGCGAACGGAGCGATTCCAAGGAACACCGCGGCTAGAATGCGAGCGCCCCCAATGCGGTCGGAAAGCCATCCGCCCAGGGGTCGCAGCAAAGTGGCAAGGACAACAAATCCGGCGGTCCGAAATCCGGCGTCGGCTGGGGACAAGCGAAATTCGTCCCTCAAGAGCGTCGGAAGATAGATGGAGAAAGCCACAAAGCCGCCGAATGTCAGGAAATAAAAGGCAGCGAGCAGCCACGAGAGCTTCTGCTTCGTGAGAACCTCCAGCATCGCGCCCAGCCCTTTTCGCTGGACACCGGCGGCAGCAGGCGCATTGCGCGCCGTGAGACCGAAGGCGATCGCCCACAATACCAGCAACACGGCGACACCCCGGTACACCCAAGCCATCCCCACACGGGCCGCGATCACCGGCCCCAGAAACACCGCGGCGGACTGCCCGATATTTCCCAGTCCGTACACTCCCAGTGCGCTGCCCTGCTGCTCGGATGAGGTCCATTTCGAAACATATCCAACGCCAACCGCGAACGACGAGCCGGCAAGTCCGAGAAGGAATGCGACCACCAACAAGCCCGAGTAGGAGGCCTGTTGCGGCGCAATCCACACCGGAATCGCAACGGAGGCCATCAGAATCGAAAAGACTGCCCGGCCGCCAAAGCGATCCGTCAGGATGCCCATAGGAATGCGGGCGAGCGAACCCAATAGCACCGGGACGGCCACCAGCAGCGCCGTTTCAGACTGAGTAAGGTGATAGATTTCGCGGAATCGTGGGGCGAAAGCGCCAATCAATCCCCACGCAGCGAAGCACACCGTGAACGAAATTGTTCCGAGTGCGAGCTGACGGTGGTTCACCTATTCCCCTCCCCAGTCTAAGTTTAGCCTTACCCTTGATTTAGACAACGTGACCTGGGTCACTGCCCCGCAGTTCGCGTTGCCATAGCCTAAGTGTATGGCTGCTTGCAGCTCCGTTCCATCTCGCACAACGCGCAAGAAGCTCGGCGGCCGAGCCGGCCCGGATCGCTCGCAAATGCTCCGCCGAACGTTTCAGGCCTCCTTCCTACTGCTGAACGTCTGGATCGGTGTCCAGTTTTACTTTTTCGTGCGATATTTCGAAACCGGCGGCGGATTTGCGCCATCCCGGCCTCCGGGCGTCGAGGGGTGGCTGCCGATTGCGGCGTTGATGAATCTGAAAGTCCTCCTGGCAGTAGGAGAGATTCCGCGCGTCCATCCGGCTGGGCTGTTCCTTTTGATCGCGTTCGTAACGATATCGTGGGTTGCGCGCAAGAGCTTTTGCAGTTGGCTATGCCCGGTGGGGACCATCTCGGAATACCTGGGGAGGTTTGGACGGCGCCTGTTCAAACGAAGCTTTCGCCTCCCGAGGTGGCTCGATGTAGGGCTGCGCGGTATCAAGTATCTGCTGTTCGGCCTGTTCCTGTATGCCGTCCTTTCCATGTCGGTGGAAGCAATCCGCCAGTTTCTAGGAGGGCCCTACGGTCTGCTGGATGACGTGAAGATGCTCAATTTTTTCCGATCGCTGACGGCAGCGGGCATGGTCGTCATCGGCATCCTGGTCGTCGCATCCGTTTTCATCGAAAACTTCTGGTGCCGCTATCTCTGCCCATATGGCGCATTTCTTGGCCTCGCGGGACTGGCCAGCCCGCTCCGCATCCGTCGCGACCCGTCGTTATGCATCGATTGCGACAAGTGTACCAAGGCATGTCCGTCCCGGCTTCCGGTGGCGCAACTGATCACCATCCGATCGGCAGAGTGCACGACTTGCATGCAATGCGTGGCCGCTTGCCCCGCCGAGGGAGCGTTGGCGATGACAGCGCCCGGCCGCCGTCGCGTGCCGGCGCGGGCTGTTGCGGCGACAGTGGCTTTTATCTTCGTCGGCGCTTACGGATATGCCCAATGGAGCGGCCACTGGCGCACCGATCTTCCGGACCGCGTCTACCACGAGCTGATTCCACGCGCGAACGAATTTCAGCATCCATGAAGATGGCGCCTGTTCATTTGCGTATTACGATGGAATTTGACCCCCAAGATCGCAGCCCTTTCACAAATGGGTCTGTTCGCCACCCTGAACGAGAGCGAACTTCAGGGACTTGCACAGCGCGCCGTCGAAAAGCGATTCCCGGCCGACGACGTGCTTTTCTGGGAGGGCGAAGCCTGCACCGGAATCTTTCTGATTGTGCAAGGCACTGTCAAGATATTTCGGACCTCTCCCGGCGGGCGCGAAGTGATGCTATCGATCGAGGGAGCGCCGGCCACAGTCGCGGAGCTGCCGCTATTCGACGGCGGCGCGTACCCGGCGTCGGTGCGGGCGATCGAGCCCGTGGTGGCGCTGTTCATCAATAAGGGCGACTTTCAGCAGTTCTGCCGGCAGAACCCGGACGTCGCACTCAAGGTATTGGCGGTGGTCGGGCGTCGCCTGCGTCATCTGGTTGGCCTGGTGGAGTCCATGACGTTCGGGAGCGTCACCCAAAGATTGGCACGAATGCTCCTGGATACATCCAAGGCCGCCGGATCGGATACGTTCGACCTGCCCGCTACTCACCAGGAGCTCGCTTCCCGGTTGGGAACCGTCCGGGAGGTAGTCTCTCGCAACCTGGGGCGTTTTCGCGCGCAGGGGTTCATCTCGATAGAGGACCGTCACGTGCATATCCTCAATCGAGCGGGCTTGCAACAGGAATCCGAAGCCCAGGGGTAAAAATGGCCGCGCCATTGGATCGGAAATGGCGAGCAGGCGGGGCCTTCGGACAGACTGAGGATTCGGTCTAGTTGGCTCCGCTCCCTAACGGTCGCGGCTCCGGTGATGGTGTACGCCATAAACGGAGCCGCGAGCGTAAGCGAGCGGAGGGCCACAAGTTCCACTAATCGCCGGATAGAACCCGGACGCCTTCCGGAACCGTTTGTTCCTGAGCGGCCCGCCGGCGCCGGCCGAAGAATACGAACGAGACCAGCACCAGCGCGGCGACAGCGAAGATAGTATCGCCCGGCACCCGCATCCAACGAAGCGTCTGCATATATGGCAGGCCGAGAAACTCCGTGCTGCGAGCGTACCAGTATCCCTTTTCCACGGAGGCCCAGGTTTGCGCGAGGCCGACCGGCAGCAGGCTGCCCACGCACATAATGAGCAGGCCGGAATTCATACCCCAGAAGGCGAACTTGAGCCAGCCTTCCTTCCACTCGGCTCTGGTGTCCATAGCCCGTAGGCAAACCAGCATCAACCCAATTCCCAGCATGCCGTAGACGCCGAAGAGCGCGGCGTGGCCGTGTAGAGGCGTCGTGTTAAGCCCCTGCATATAGTACAGCGCGATCGGTGGATTGATCATGAACCCAAACAGGCCTGCTCCGACCATGTTCCAGAAGGCGACTGCCACGAAGAAATAAATGGCCCACTTGTACCGTTGCACCCACGGCGCCAGACGGCCGTTGCGGAGGTCATCCATGGCGGAGTACGCAACCATGGTCAGCGGCACAACCTCGAGAGCGCTGAACACGGAGCCGAAGGCCAATGCCACCGTCGGCGTTCCTGAGAAATACAGGTGGTGGCACGTTCCGATGATTCCGCCCGACAGGAAGATGGTCGCCGAAAGCAGTGCCGATTTGGCGGCGAACGCGGGCCGAAGCAGACCCAGGCGGGTGAAGAAGAATGCAATCACCGTGGTGGCAAAGACTTCGAAGAAGCCTTCCACCCACAGATGAACCACCCACCAACGCCAGTACTCGACGATGGAAAGGTGTGTGTGCTGGCCCC